>SAMEA104315437__coassemble_144_pt1 | contig 79642 bp, 77 predicted proteins | sample SAMEA104315437__metabat2_low_PE_023 | metagenome-assembled genome bin SAMEA104315437 (sample SAMEA104315437) | gut metagenome | biome: Monkey gut; feature: monkey-associated habitat; material: faeces | place: China | collected 2013 | reverse complement strand
CCAATTGAAGTCCGAACAAAAAAAATGGTAGTATGAAATTGTCCAAAAAAGTGGGTTCAGTTCACACTTGCGTTGCGGTGGCTTGCTTCGCAATGGCTACACGGTGGGCTAAAGCGTTTTTTTGTATAAATTTATTTTCCGTTTTCAAGGAATGTTTGAGTAAATACTCTTTCTGGAATTGGAGAATCTATCACAATTTTTGTAATTTTCATTGTTGTAGAATGTCCATTTGTTTCATCTTTTAAGGTTGTAGACATTGGAATATTGTAACCTTGATTTTCTTCAATTGAATCTACTGTAAGAGTTTTTACAAGTTTTCCGTTTTTGTTATACATTTCTGTATAAATTGGATACATTGTATTTTTATCTATCCAAGTAATTCTATATGCGTACTGAGCTCCACTTTCTTTTGGTTCTTCTTTAATTTTATGACAATCGTATCCATTTTTACTTTCATCACAAATGTAAATATGTTCATCTTGGTCAAGATTTCTTGTTGTTAAATCATCATAAGTTGCATCTGTTCCCAAGAAAGATTTTGAACCTTCACTAGAATTTACCCGGCGAGCCGCTTTCAACGATGGAAGATAGATAAATTTATCATCTGGTTTTCCATCATTTTGAATTTGCAGGAAACGAGTTCCTTTTTTAGAACCGCCTTGAAAAATCATAACTAAAGAGTCTAAATTGTCTTTATTTCGACCATATTCTTCTACAACCCAAGTTTCTCCATTTCCGCTTTTATCTTTCAAAATAATTTGTACAACTGAATGAGTAAACGCTGGTTGTTTGAAATCTGAAACTTTTTTCATAATTTCATAACCTTTTTCATCAGCAAAAACTGATGAAGCCATCATCATTGCTAAAAATGCACCTAAAATTTTTCTAATTTTTTTCATATTTCACCTCTTAAAAAATTATTTATTTTGATTTTCTGAATCTTCTGATTCAATTTTTTCATCTATTTTTTTAACATTCTTTTTTGGACGAATAAATTTAGGATTAAATTCGTTTAAAACTCCAGGAATAATTGTCATTGCCAAAAAACTTGAAGTAAACATTACAATTGCAACCAAAATTCCAATATATCTTAAAACAACAAATTTACTAAAACATAAAACCAAGAATCCAAATCCAACCGCAAGTGCATTTGTTACAATTCCATGTCCGGATTTTATAAAAGTTTGTTTTGTAACTTCTTCAAGATTATCAGTTTTTGCTCTTTCTTCTTTGTAAGTTGTTAAGAAATGAATTGTGTAGTCAATTCCAACTCCAACAGCAACGGAAGCAATAATACTTGTTACCAAATCAAGATTGATATTTGCAAAACCCATTGTCATATAATTTAAAAGGATTGAAAGTGCTAAAGGAATTGCTCCCAAAAGTCCAGCCCAACCAGATTTAAATGAAATTGCAATTATCAAAAATACTGAAATCAAAGAAATTAGAAGACTTGAAATTTGACTAGAAACAATCATATTTGTCATTGTATATTCCATTTCTCCAGCACCAGTTGCCTCTAAAGTATAACCTTCTGGGAAATGTTCTTTTGCAAACTGTTTTGCGTCTGCAATAATTCTTCCAGTTTGTTGTGTCGAATGATTTCTAAGCTGGCAAGTAATTCTCATAACTTGTGGATTCATATCATCATCAAGGAATCTGTCTAAAGAACCACTTAACAAAGTTAAATATCCGTCAATTACGCCTTCCAAATCTTGTTTTGAAACAACCGGATATTTTGAAATATCACTTGGAATTTCATAGTAAGATTTTCCGTTGTAATTATATTCACGCTCAATAATATCAACCATTTTTTCAACAGTTGCATATTTTCCACCAGCTTTTACATAAGCATCGCTGAGCATATTTAAAACATCTTCTACAGTTGCAATTTGTTTTAATTTGTTTTTGTATTCGATGTTTGGATCTACCCAATCACTTGGAACTGAAGATGTATTTTCTGTTTCTTCAAAATCAAAGCCAAAATCATCAAAAGAAAAATCATCTCCAAAATCTTCCGAGCTAAAACCAAAATTATCACTAGAATCTTCAATATTTTCATTATTTACAGAAATTGCATTTGAAGAATCGCTTAAATCTGGAGCAAACCAAACTTGATTAATTCTTTTTACAAAAGTTGTAAACGAAACAATTTTTCCAATTCCATCATAATTTTCAGAAAGATAATCCTGCATTTCATCAACAGCTTTTAAAATTTCAGGATTTTTCATATCACCAGGATTTTGTCCGTAAATATTAAAATAAACGCTGTTTGTTCCTGCAAATTGACTATCAACATATTTTATGTCTTGCCGCATTTCGCAAGTTTCTGGGAAATAATTTACAAGTGATGTATCAATTTTCAAAAATCTCAAACCAATTACAGAAAAAAGCACAATTACTAAAGTAAAAACAATTAATCTTGGACGAGTTCCGCAGAAAAATGAATAAATTTTATACATTGTTCCGCCACTAGATTCATTTTCGCTTTTTCCATGATGACGTTCAAATTTATGTTTAATTTTTTCTTTAACTTTGTCAGAAAGAACAACTTCCTTAAATCTTCTCTCATTAAGTTTTTTGATATTTTTAGAAAGTAAACACGCTGGAATAAAAACTATTGCAAGTAACAAACTGATTGCAACTCCAATCGCTGTAAAAACTGCAAAACTGTGAAGAGGTTCAATCGGACTAGAAACAAGCGAAACAAATCCTACGATTGTTGTAATTCCTGCAAGAATAACAGCCATCATAACTTCTTTAAGTCCAGAAAAAACCGCATTTTGATAATTTTCTTTTGTTATTTCTCCTTTTATTTGACTTAACGCAACGTAATAATGCGTCAAAACGTGAATTCCGTAAGCAGAACCAACTGCAATCAAAGCAACTGGAATTACACTAGAAACCAAAGTAAAAGTTATTCCACAAAGCGACATAAGTCCCATCGTCCAAACGGTCGCCATACAAACCGTAATTAATGGAAGGAAAGTTCCATCCGCTGTCTTAAAACTAAAATAAAGAGAAAGCAAAACAACTACAATTACAAGCGGAATCAGTCTTAATAAATCAGAAAGCATAAATTTTCTTGCATTTTCAGCAACAACAGGATCACCAAAAATCTTAAAATCCAAATTATCAAAATTTTTAGTTTCTTCCGTTACAATTTCTCTAATGTCATCTAAAACTTTCTGTTGAATTTCTGACTCAGTGAGAATTTTTCCACCATTTTCTTTTTCCAATTCCGATTTTTCTTCTTTACTCAAAGAATGAATTGTAATTTGCATTTGCGTTGCAGAATTATCATCATTTACAATCACACGATTATACATTTCATCCCACTGAACAAGTTTTTCTTTTATAGAAAAAATATCTTCATCACTTCCTGTATAATCTTCTGGAATAAGTTGAGTTGCAGAAATTGAACCATCTTGATTGCAAACATAATCAATATGAGTTAAAGAATCGATAGAATCAACTTGGTCAAGTTCAAGAATTCTGTCTGTAATATTTTTTACAACTTGAATATTTTCTGGCGTTAAAATATTTCCATTTTTATCTTCAAGACCAACGCCAACTACAATCATACTTCCAAACTGATTTTCCGTTTCAACAAGTCTTTCGTAAGATTCAGACTTTTGTGGAAGAAATTGCCTTACAGAATTATCAATTTTTAAATCTTTAATAAAAAAACCAAAAAATCCTGTAAGAATAATGCAGCTTACAATCACGATACAAGGATGCTTAAAAAATTTTTTAGCAAAATTCATTTTTCAAAATACCTCTCTTTTACAGATAAAATTATCCGTTCAAATGTTTATTCGTTTAATAACTTAAACGCTTAAACAAAATTAATTATCCTTACGAAAAAAGTCAAGAAAAATATGTTTAAAAGTTTAGATTTTTGAACAAATATTGACAAATTTAAAAATTAAACTTAAAATTTTCCCATAGGAAAAAAAATGATAAAACCAGAACTTTTACAACAAATCTTTGAACGATTTAAAATCTGTACGCCAATTTTTATTGCATTAAGCGATAACGCAAGACAAAAACTCATTTTAGACATCGCCAATTCTGGAAAAAATGGTCTAAATGTTACAAATCTTTCTGCAAAATCAAATCTTTCTCGCCCGGCAATTTCTCATCATTTAAAAGTTCTAAAAGATTCTGGTCTAATTTTACCTTTTAAAGAAGGAACACAAATTTTTTATCGTCTAAATTTGAAAAAGAATTTCAAAGAAGTAGAAAATCTCATCAATTCTATAAAAGACGTTTTGGACAAATTAGACAAAAATGTTTCTTCTTAGTTTTTGGGTTCAGTTTTTCCACCTACTCGCATTTCGCGGCTTACCTACGGACGGTTCTTGAACTGACCGCTCAATTCTCGGAACAAGTTTTTCTTTCAAAAATAATTAAAATTCACCCAAATAATAGTCTGTTAACTTTTTTAAACACATAAAATTTTATAAATGGACTTTTGTAATCTTTAAAATCTTTTTTATAAAAGTTCTGTCTAGTTAAATTAACACGTTAAGATGGACTTTGCTAATCTTTTATGGGATTTACTAATATTTCATTGGACTTTCGTAATCTTTAACGTATATTTTAAAATTCTGTCTACCAAACTGTATAACAATTTTCTCTGGACTTTTGTAATCTTTCTGCAAAAATTATGGAATCTCATAATAATTCAAAAACTTGGACTTTTATAATTTTTACTGGACTTTCCTAATATTTAACAAAAATGAGTATTTTTATGGACTTTGCTAATCTTAAAAATGGACTTTCGTAATCATAATTATCAAAATCTCTTCAACTTTAACTTAAGAAAAGTAAAAATTTTAAATTTATGGACTTTAATAATATTTGTGGACTTTTGTAATCTTTAGAAAAAGAAAAAATGCTTTCACTCCTTTGAAATTTCATAAAAAAATATGGACTTTTCTAATCTTTCTTATGGACTTAACTAATTTTTACACTTATAATATAAATTGGGTCGGGAAAAGAATCCTTTTTACATATATTTGGACTTTTGTAATCTGAAATTGGACTTTTATAACTTAATTTTGGACTTACCTAATTTTTTGGTGGACTTTTCTAATCGGTTCTTCACCTATTTCTTTATCTTATAAGGATTTATCCTATCCCAAAATTTAATAAATTTAAAATTTAAAAAGGAAATTCAAATTTGAAAAAAAAATCATTAGTTATAAAGGGTTTTCCTAATAGTTTAACTATTCCAAATAATTTTTTAAGAGCAAGTTATAAATGTTCATCAACAACCCAAAGAATGTATTTTTACTCAATTTTTAAATATTTATCATCCCAAAAAAACGATAATATCGTTTCTTTTTCTTTTTCAGACTTTTTTAACGATTTAAAACTTAGTGATGGAATGAAAACCAGAAAATTAATAAAAGAATCCGCAAATGAAATTCTTGATATGAAAATCGTTCTTGAAGATAATGAAAAACAATATGAAATTACAAATGTTTTTCAATCTGCAAAATGTATTTTCACAGAAACAACTTTTTCTTTTAAATTTACAGAAGATATGAAAATGTTTCTTGATGAACTTAAAGCGATTGGTTTTTCAAGATTTGAAATAAACGATTTAGGAAAATTAAAATCTTTTTATGCGTTAAGATATTATTTAGTTGCATTATCTTTTAAAGGTTTTAAAGGAAAAAAAGGAAATATAAAAAATTCCTGGTATTTTGAATATTCTGTTGAAGATTTAAGAAAACTTTTTGACATTCAAGATAACGAATATCCACAAATGGGACCTTTTAAAAATTCTGTAATTGAACTTCCAATACAAGAATTAAATGAAAAAAATCTTGGAATTCAAATTGTTGTAACTCCTATAAAAAAGGGACGAAAGATTATAGGATTCCATTTTGATTGTTTAGATTCAACAAAACTTGCAAAAATTGATTCTGAAAAATACGCTTATATCACAGACTCAAATACAATAAAAACTTCTGAAGAAAATATTGCTCGTGAAGATTTACAAATGGATGCTGTAAAAATTATTTCGCAAGCACCTCTTCGTTATGCAGAAATTCTTGCTGAAGAAAAAAATAATCCAACTCTTTTTGGTTTTTCTCCAGAAATGCAAGCAGTTCTTAGATTAAAACAAGAGTTGGACTCTGCTAATCTTTCATCTTCAGAAAATGAATCTAATTAAATTTTATTGTGTAATTCCACCTTTCGATAATCTGATATGACCTTTTTCTACTTCAGATTTTAAAAATTCTACGGCAGTTTCTATTCCTTGTGTCATAGATAAATCATGTTCTAGAAAAAACATTTTCCAATCTTTTTTAGTTTTTTCTCTAATACTGATATTCATCAAAATTTTTTTTGTTTCTTGGAGAGATTCTTTTTTTTCTTCTAAATTGATTTCTGTTTTTTCAGTTTCTAAAACGGGTTTTGTAGAAAGACTTTCTAAATTTGGCGTTTTTTCTGAACTTTGAATTGAAGCTGATTTTAAAATATCATTTGCATTAGATGATTGTTTTACTTCTTTTTGAGCTTTTGAAATATAAGCCATTACTGGAGCATCATCATATTGGTCGAAATTTTTAGCCATTTATAAACTCCTTTACAAAATTTGCATAATCAAGAGCAACATTTGATGTACTGTCATAATCAAAAATATTTTTTCGTGCTAATTGAGATTCTTGAATAGCAATTGCATCTCTAATTTTTGTTTCAAAAACTTTTGTTTCGAATAATTTTGCAAAATCTTCAAATTTTTTATTCATGTGTTGAGCTAGCCCTGCCCTACCCTTATATCTGACAATTAATATTCCTGATATTTCGAGATTTTCATTAACTTCGCGAATGCCTTTTATTGTTTCTGCTAAAGCTTCTGCTCCCTGCATAGAAAACGAATCTGCTTGAACTGGAATAATTACTGAAGTGCTTGCAACTAGAGAATTTATAGTTAAAGGAGAAAGTGCTGGAGGTGTATCAATGATGACATAATCATATTCATCTTTAATTTCTTTTAATACTTTTGAAAGTTTATAAACTTTATCTAAAGCAGAAAGTTCTGTCATTACGTTATCTAGATTTTTATCTGATTGAATAAAATCTCCATCGGCTGTGTGCTGCATTGCTTCTTTTAGAGAAACTTCTCCTCTAAAAACGTTTACAATTGAAAATTTTGAAGAATCTGCTTTCATGCAGTAAGAAAAGTTACATTGAGAATCCATATCAATTGCTAAAACTTTTTTTCCAATTTTTCCAAGTCCTGCAAATAATGCACTTGCAGTTGTTGTTTTTCCTACTCCACCCTTTTGATTTGTGATTGTAACAATTTTCATATTTTTCACCTTTTTAAAAAAAGAAATTTTTAACAATCTTTAATTAAATAAATAAAGAATTAAATATATAAATATTATATCTTTTATTAAATAAAAAGTAAATATTTAATAAATAAAAATACTATAAAAAATATATAAATAAAGAAATAAAGTTTTATATATTTCTTTGTATAAATAAAACTTAAATATAATATAAATAATTTATAAATAAAAATTAAATAAATAAAAATTCGCTCAAATCTTTGCGTAGACGCGTTCTTTTTGAATTTTTAAGTAATTATTCATTTTATTAAAAACACCCCTAATTTTTTGAAAATTTTAATTTTTCAGTTTTAAAATCACTAGGGTAGGAGAAGTTAAATAATCCTCCAAATAAAAACTCATTATATTGACTTTAATAGTAAATTTATTCTAAAATAAAATATGACAAGGGCGCCATTGAAGTGGTGCCTTTTTTCTTTTATAAAAGGAGTTTTTTATGAAAAAAAATGTAATTGCTGCACTTTCTGTTGCCGCATTAATTGGTTCTGTTTTTACAGGTTGTTCTAAGAAAAATTCATCTCCAGAATTTAAAGTTGGTGTTATTTATATTGGTGATGAAAATGAAGGTTATACAGAAGCGCACATGAAAGGTATTGCAGAAATGAAAAAAGCTTTAAATCTTTCTGATGAACAAGTTATTGAAAAAAAAGGTATTCCAGAAGATGAAAAATGTTATGATGCAGCTGTCGATTTAGCAGAACAAGGTTGTACTTATATCATAGGAACATCATTTGGTCATGAATCATATCTTATTCAAGCTGCAAAAGAATATCCAGAAATTGTATTCTCTCACGCAACTGGTTATCAAGCCGCATCTTCAGGTTTGAAAAATATTCACAATTTTATGCCATCAGTTTATCAGTCACGTTATGTTTCTGGAATTGTTGCTGGTTTAAAATTAAATGAAATGATTTCTTCAGGAAAAATTTCTGAATCAGAAGCAAAAATTGGATATGTTGGAGCCTATCCTTATGCAGAAGTTGTTTCTGGTTATACATCATTCTTCTTAGGAGTTCGTTCAGTTTGTCCTGCTGCAACAATGGAAGTTCGTTATACAAATTCTTGGGCAGATATGACTTTGGAAAAAGAAACTGCAGAAGCGTTAATTGCAAATAAATGTGTTCTTATTTCTCAGCATGCTGATACAACAGGTGCTCCTTCGGCTTGTCAAGCTCATAAAGTTCCTTGTGTTGGTTACAATGTTGATATGACAGTTGTTGCTCCAGATGCTGCTCTTACTTCAGCTGCATTGAATTGGGGAGCTTTTTATACATTTTCCGCACAAGCTGTTCTTAATGGAGAATCTTTTGATGTTGATTGGTCTAAAGGATATGAAGCAAATGCAGTTTTCATCACTCCAATTAATATAAAAGTTGCAACTAGTGATGCTGTAGAAAAAACAAATGCTGCTATAGAAAATATTAAAAACGGTTCTTTAAAAGTATTTGATACATCAACTTTCACAATTGGTGGAAAAACTATTGAATCATTAATTGCTGAAGGTGGAGATTTTGCAAAATATTCATCTTACGTTTCAAACGGAGCTTTCAATGAACAAAATGGTTTTGCTGCTCCTGCTTTTGATTTAAGAATTGATGGAATTGTAGAACGTTAGTTCTTTGTTATAATAATTAATAATCCGGTGGAAGATATTTTATCGCTGCCGGATTTTTTATATGGAGATTTTTTAATGAATGAAAAAAGTGTAGCGGTTGAATTAAAAAATATTACTAAAAGATTTGGAGATGTTGTTGCAAATAAAAATGTGAATTTAAAAGTTTATCGCAATGAAATTCTTTCTATTCTTGGTGAAAATGGTAGTGGCAAAACAACTTTAATGAATATGATTGCCGGAATTTATCGTCCAGACAGCGGACAAATTATAATAGATGGAAAAGAAGTTTCAATCCATTCTCCAAAAGATTCATATAAATATAAAATTGGAATGGTTCATCAACATTATAAATTGGTGAATGTTTTTACCGCTACAGAAAATATTATTTTAGGTCAAGAAACATCAAAACTTTTGGATATGAAAAAAATAAAATCTGATATTCAAAAAATTTGTGATTCTTACGGATTTAAAATCAATCTTAATCAAAAAATCTATGATATGTCAGTTTCGCAAAAGCAAACTGTAGAAATTATAAAAGTTTTATACAAAGGTGTTGATATTTTAATTCTTGATGAGCCAACTGCGGTTTTAACGCCTCAAGAAACAAAAAGTCTTTTTGAAGTTTTAAAAAATATGAGAGCCGCTGGAAAAGCAATTGTGATTATCACTCATAAGTTAAATGAAGTTATGGAAATTAGTGATAGAATTTCTGTTCTTAGAAAAGGTGAAAATATCGATACAATCTTAACAAAAGATGCGACAGTTCAAAATCTTACAGAAATGATGGTTGGAGAAAAAATCAATTTAGATATAGAAAGAAGTGAACCAAAATCTCCAAAAGAAGTTTTAAAAGTAGAAAATTTAACTTGTTACAATAAAGATGGTTTGAAAGCACTTGATAATGTAAGTTTTTCAGCTCGTTCTGGTGAATTTCTTGGAATTGCAGGAATTGCTGGTTGTGGAGTTCGAGAACTTTTTGAATGTCTTGATGGAATGGAAAAATATTCAAGTGGAAAAATTACTTTTATCAATAATGAAAATAAAGAAGTCGATTTGACAAATAAAAATACTCGCGAAATAAAAAAAACTGGGGCAAAAATTGCTTTTGTGCCGGAAGATAGACTTGGAATGGGTTTGGTTGGTCTTATGGGAATGACAGATAATGTTATGCTCAGAACTTACAAAAAAGGGAATGCCCCTCTTGTAAAAAGAAAAGAACCTAGAAAAGTTGCTGTAAAAATTAAGAAAAATTTAGAAGTTGTAACGCCTGGAACAGAATATCCTGTGAGAAGACTTTCGGGCGGAAATGTTCAGAAAGTTTTAGTTGGAAGAGAAATTTCTTCAAATCCAGATGTTTTAATGGTTGCATATCCTGTTCGTGGTTTGGATATAAATTCATCCTACGCAATTTATAATAAATTGAATGAACAAAAATGTCGTGGAGCCGCAGTAATCAGCGTTATAGAGGATTTAGATGTTTTACTTTCTTTAAGCGATAGAATTCTTGTTTTAAATAATGGGCACATCACTGGGATTTTAGATGCAAGAAAAACTACAAAAGAAGAAATTGGCTATTTAATGACTGCAAATGTTACAGAAGAAGAGGTAATCAATGTTTAATATCCGTTTAAGTAAAAGAGATAAAATTCCTTTGTGGGAATCTGTTTTAATCAGATTTTGTGCAATCATTATTGCTTTATTAGTTTGTGCTTTAGTTATTATTTCTGTAACAGATTTAAATCCTTTTGAAGTTTATGGCGGAATTTTTAAAGGAGCAATGGGAACAAATAGACGAATTTGGGTTACCATTCGAGATTCTTTAGTTTTGCTTTTAGTTGCAGTTGGATTAGTTCCTGCTTTTAAGATGCGATTTTGGAATATTGGTGGAGAAGGGCAGATGCTTATGGGCGGACTTGCAAGTGCTGCTTTAATGATTTATGGAAAAAATCTTCCGAATGGAGTTCTTCTTCCAATCATTATGATTTCTAGTTGTATTGCAGGTCTTATTTGGGGAATTATTCCTGCTATTTTTAAAGCAAAATTTAATACAAATGAAACTTTATTTACTTTAATGATGAATTATATTGCAATGCAATTTATTACATTTTGTATTGTTTTTTGGGAAAATCCAGTTGGTTCAAATTCGGTAGGAATTATAAATCCTTCTACAAATGTAGGTTGGTTTCCAAATGTTTTTGGTCAGCGTTATGGATTAAATCTTATAATTGTTGTTTTAGTTACACTTTTTATGACATTTTATCTCCGATATACAAAACATGGATATGAATTAAGTGTAGTTGGAGAAAGCTGGAATACAGCAAGATATGCAGGAATTTATGTTCCTAAAGTTATAATTAGAACAATGGCTTTGTCTGGTGCAATTTGTGGATTGGCTGGATGTTTGGTCGTAAGTGGAGCAAGTCATACAATTAGTACAAGTCTTGCTGGCGGAAGAGGTTTTACCGCAATTATTGTTGCCTGGATGAGTAATTTTAAAACTTCTGGAATGATTTTAATTTCATTTTTCTTATGTTTTATGCAAAATGGAGCAATTCAAATAGCAAGTCAGTTTGGATTAAATGAAAATGTTTCTGATATTATCATAGGGATTATAATTTTCTTTTTGATTGGAAGTGAATTTTTTGTAAAATATAGAATTAGTTTTGAAAAAAAGTAGGTGGATAGAAATGATTTTTTTAACATTTATACAAAAAGCAATTGTTCAGGGAATAGGAATTCTTTTTGGTTCAATTGGAGAAATTGTTACTGAAAAATCTGGGAATTTGAATTTAGGAATTCCTGGATTGATGTATATTGGCGGAATTTCTGGTTTAATGGGTGCTTTTTACTACGAAAATGCAGTTTCTGTTCCATATCCTTTTGTGGGAATGTTAATTTCTCTTCTTTGTGCTTTAATTTGTTCTGCATTAGGAGCGTTTATTTATAGTTTTCTTACAATTTCTTTAAGAGCTAATCAGAATGTAGTTGGACTTGCTCTTACAACTTTTGGAATTGGATTTGGTAATTTTTTTGGTGGGTCAATTTCTAAACTTGCCGGTGGAGTAGGGCAGATTAGTGTTGCAACTACAGCAAAAGCTTATCAAGCAAAAATTCCTTTTTTGAGTGAAATTCCAATTGTTGGAAAACTTTTATTTTCGTATGGATTTTTAACTTATTTTGCAATAATTTTAGCTTTTTTAGTTGCTTTTTTTCTTTTAAGAACTAGAAAAGGATTAAATCTTAGGGCTGTTGGAGAAAATCCTGGTGCTGCAGATGCTGCTGGAATCAATATTGAAAAATATAAATACATTGCGACAATTGCTGGTGGTGCAATTGCAGGTCTTGGTGGACTTTATTTTGTAATGGAATATTTGGGCGGAACTTGGACAAATAATGGTTTTGGTGATAGAGGCTGGCTTGCCGTTGCTTTGGTAATTTTTAGTCTTTGGGATTCAAGAAATGCAATTTTGGGAGCATTACTTTTTGGGGGTCTTTACATTTTATATATGTATATTCCAGGCTTAAATAGAGCGGTTCAAGAACTTTTCAAAATGAGTCAATATTTAGTTACGATTATCGTTCTTGTAATTTCAAGTATTAAAAATAATAAAGATAATCAATCTCCAGAAGGTTTAGGAATGCCTTACTTTAGGGAAGAAAGATAATTTTATAAATTAATCTTTACACCAAAAAAGTCTATTGTTTGAAATTTCCATACCGATTTCATCGTATTCGTAAAGTTCAGAAAGAAGACTTTTTACTGTTGCAAAAATTAAAGCAAAATTTATTGGTTTTGAAATAATTTCAAATTTAGAGAGAGTTTCTGCAACTAAAACCTCAGTTGTAAGATTCTCTTTTGCCAATTTTGATTTTAAAAAATCAATTAAATTTTCAATTGAAGCAATGTTTGCATCTAAAGTTTTTAAAAAATCTTCTCTTGTTTCTGGAATAATTCCATGTGATTGAACAAAAAAATCAGCATTAAATTTTCTTAATCTTTTCATTGTATTTAACGCGGTAAGAGTTGCTTCTTGGTACGAAATTTTTATCTTTTTAAGTTCATCAATTCCTAAATAAGAATCTGCAGTAAACAAAACCGTTTTGCCATCATCATCTTTATAAAAAATTCCTAATTGTTCTGGTGAATGACCTTGTAAATCTATAAAAGAAATATTTTTTGTTGGAGAAAGTGAAATTTTATCTTCAGTAGAAATGAATCCATTTGGTGTAAAAGTTTCTTCTAAAGAATAATAATGTTTTAGTTCTGGAATTGCACTTCCTCCCCAAATAAGATTTACACTTGCGTAACGATTTGCAGCATTTCCGATTTCTTTTTGAGGAATAAGAACTTTTGTATTATATTTTTTTTGTAAAAAATTATTTCCACCAATATGATCAGCGTGTCCGTGAGTATTAATTACAGTCGTCAAATTATAATTTTTGAAGATTCTATCCAATTCTTCAATTACAATTTGCATTGCTTTTTGATTAATTCCCGAATCTATCAAAATGATATTGTTTTTATCTTCCGAAGGTGCATTTATAATTCCGATATTTGTAAAACCTGAAACAACATAAACATTTTCTATAATTTTTTGACTTATCATAGTAATGATTATACAAAAAAAATGTTTTTATTGCACATAAAATGTTATTATGATATTTTATTTCCGTATCTTTTCAATGAAAATTGAATCAATACTGGGGTGCTGCAATGCGGCTGAGATTATACCCATAGAGTTTCGTATGAAGCTCCAACCTGATCCGGATAATGCCGGCGGAGGAAGATATGATGAAATCTTCTAATTTTAAATTTATTTTATTATCCTTTTTGGTTTTGTCAGTTTTTATTAGCTGTTCAAAAACTTCTCCTAAAAATGATGCCCGTTCAAAAGAAATTGTTGTTTATGCTTATGATAGTTTTCTTGGTGAATGGGGACCTGGTTCCGAAATTGAAAAACGTTTTGAAGCAAAATATGATTATGATTTAGTTTTTGTAGCTTGTGATGATGGTGTTCAAGTTTTGAGCCGTGCAATTTTGGAAAAAGATGATGTTCAAGCCGATGTAATTTTAGGAATTGATAATAATCTTGCTCAAAAAGCAAAAGAATCAAATATTTTGATGTCGTACAAACCAAAAAATGCGGAATCTGTAATTCCAGAATATGTTGTAAAAGAATTTCCAGAAAATTGGATTTTAACTCCTTATGATTATAGTCATTTTGCAATGATTTATGATACAGAATCTGATGTTCCTTGTCCAAAAAGTCTTGAAGATTTAACAAATTCTGTTTATGAGAAAAAAATCATTCTTATGGATCCAAGAACTTCAACTCCTGGTTTAGGCTTTCTTGCCTGGACAGTTGCAGTTTATGGAGATAAAGTCAGCGATTATTGGAAAGCATTAAAACCAAATATTTTAACAATGGCTCCAAGTTGGAGTACTGGATATGGACTTTTCAAACAGGGAGAAGCTCCTTTAGTAATTAGTTATACAACTAGTCCTGCAAGTCATGTTGAATATGATAATACAGACCGTTATGTTGCTGCTATTTTTGAAGAAGGTCATTCTATTCAAGTTGAAGGAGCTGGAATTCTTTTGAATGCACCAAACAAAAAAGGTGCAGAACTTTTTATGGATTTCCTTATTAGTGAAGATGCTCAATCGGTTATTCCTCTAACACAATGGATGAATCCTGCAAATAAAAATGTTGAACTTCCAGAAAGTTATAAAAAAGCCGCTCCAATTCCAGAAAAAACTCTTTCTGTAGATGCAGAAGAAGTTTCTAATGCTGTTGATAAAATTATAACAATTCTTGCTTTGTAAGAGGAGTTTTTGAATCGTTTAATAAATATTGCCTGGTTTACATTTTATCAGGCATTTTTTTCAACTTTAGTTGCTCTCGTAGTTGGAATGCCTTGTGCATTTTTTTGCGGAAAGCGAAATTTCTTTGCAAAAAAAATTTTATTATCATTTTCTGTAATTCCTTTTTGTGTTCCAACTTTAATTGTTGCGTTAGGATACGTAAGTTTTTTAGGAAGAAATGGAGGATTAAACAGATTTTTAATTTTGATTTTCAATTTAAAAAATCCTCCTGTGAAAATTTTATATAGTTTTTTTGGATTGATAATTGCACAAGGTTTTTATAATTTTCCTATAATTATGAAAAATGTTTCTGAAACTTGGGAACGAATTCCAACAGAAAAAGCGGAAAGTGCAAGACTTTTAGGTGCAGGCGAAGCAAGAATTTTCAAGACAATTACAATTTTTCAATTATTACCTTCAATATTATCTTCTTCGTTGTTAATTTTTATAAATTGTTTTTTAAGTTTTATTTTAGTTTTACTTTTTGGAGGAATTGGAAATTCTACTCTTGAAGTTGAAATTTACAGGGCAGCAAGAAATTCTCTCGATTTTAAAACGGCAATCAGTTTAGGAATTTTTGAAACTTCGATTTTATGCGTCGTAACCTTTTTTTATTCTTTTATAGAAAATAAATTTGGAAGAAGAAATAAGGGTCTTTTAGCAGAACAAATAAATAATTCAAAAAAGATTTCAGGATTTTTAGAAAAAAGTATTTTTTTAGTTGTGATTTTTCTTGTTTTTTTGTTTTTTATCTGTCCATTGCTTGGAATTGTTTTTAATGCGTTTACTTCATCAAAAAAAGGAACTGGTTTTACTTTCCAAACTTTTATTTCTGTAATAAAAATGAGAAATTTCTTGCCATCTTTTAAAATAACTTTGATAACGAGTTTCTTCACCGCAATCTTATGTGTTTTTGTTGGTTTTTGTTATTCACTTTTGTTAAAATTTTTAGATGATAAAATAAATTCAAAGGTAAGAATTTTTCTAAATCTTATTCCCATAATTCCAATGTGCGTTTCTAGTGTTGTTGTTGGAGTTCTGATTATTTTGATTATAAAAAAGGGAAGTATTTTTTCTTTAATTTTTACGCGAGTGATTTTGTCTTGGCCTTTGGCTTTCAAAATTATCTATCCACAAATTGAAAAAATCCCACAAGATACAATGGATTGTGCAAAAATTCTCTCCCGAAATAAAATTGATACAATTTTTAGAATAATTTTTCCGCAATCTAAAAAAACTCTTTTAAGTGCGTTTGGATTTTGTTTTGCTGTAAGTGCTGGTGATACAACGCTGCCACTTGTGCTTTCAATTCCGAAATTTGAAACGCTTTCTTTATTTACGTATAGACTTGCTGGTGCGTACAAATTTAATGAAGCGTGTGCTGCTGGAATTATTTTATGCCTTCTTTGTATAATAATTCTTGTAGTTAGTGGAAATCTTTTTAAAAGTAAAGCAATTTTGTCTAAAAAAAGGAATTAAAATGGCATTTTTTGAAGCAGAAAATTTAATTCAAAATTTTGAGTCAGTAAAAATAAATTTATCTTTTTCATGTGAAAAGGGAACGATGACGTGCATTGTCGGACCGAGCGGAAGCGGAAAATCTACAGTTTTAAGATTGATAAGCGGATTAAATAAACCTTCTGTTGAACAAAGACTTTTTCTTGATGGAAAAGATATTTCAAATCTTCCAAGTGCAAAACGTGAAATTGGAATGGTTTTTCAAAATCATAATCTTTTTGAACATTTGAAAGTTGAAGATAACGTTGCTTATGGTTTGATTTCTAAAGGAATGAAAAAAAAAGAAGCGAGAAAAATTGCGACTGATTTTTTGAAAAATTTTGAACTTGAAGGTTTTGAAAAACGTTATCCAGATACACTTTCTGGCGGAGAATCTCAACGAGTTTGTTTGGCAAGAACTTTAATAATAAATCCAAAACTTGTTCTTTTTGATGAACCTCTTTCTGCGTTGGACGCTCCTTTGCGAAAAAAACTTGCAAATCTTATAAAAAAACTTCAAAAAGAATTCGGTTTTACAGGAATTATGGTTACTCATGATATCCAAGAAGCAAAAATGATTGCAGATAAAATTTTATTTATGAAAAAAGGCAAACTTTTATGGCAAGGAAAATCTCAAGAGTTTGATGATATGGTACTTTATAAAGAATAATTCCCCACTTTTTATTTTTCCTATTTTTATAAGTTTGTTTTTTTGATATAATCAAGAACTCTTTAATCCCGCTGACAAATCTTCGTTGAAGCTCTTGAGTGGGCAATATACTAAAGCAAGCTTTTTTAGTTTGCCAAATATTGAGGTTGATACCACAAATTTTCTTTTGGAGGTTTTATGAAAAACTTCACTAAATTTCTTGGAATTGTTACTTTTTTAGTTTCAATTTTTTCACTTTCAGGTTGTTCTAAAAAGAACGATAACACTCTTTATATTTATAATTGGACGTACTACACGCCAGATTCTTTACTTCGCAAATTTGAGCAGGAATTTAATTGCAAAGTTAAAATGGATAATTATGCAACTTGTGATGAAATGTATGCAAAATTGCGGGCTGGAGCAAAAGGTTATGATATTGTAGTTCCATCAAATGATTTTGTTTCAATCATGTTAGCTCAAGGAATGCTTAGAGAACTTGATCAATCAAAATTTACAAATCGAGATAAAATAAATCCAATTATTCTTGAAAAATGCGATTATGACCCTCAGATGAAATATTCTGTTCCTTATGCTTTAAGTGCAACTGGAATTATGGTAAATAAAACAAAAGTTCAAAATCAAAATTATTCACGAAGTTATGATATTTTTGAAGATTCTCAATTTGCAGGTCATGCAACAATGATGGACGAAATGCGTGAAGTTTTAGGTTCTGCTCTTCTATATAATGGATATGAAATGAATTCTGTAAATGATGATGAATTGCAAGTTGCTTACGAAACTGTTATGAAGTGGAAACCAAATCTTGTAAAATTCGACGCGGAAGGCTTTGGAAAAAGTTTTGCTTCTGGTGATTTTTGGGTTTGTCAAGGTTATCCTGAAATTGTTTTTGGTGAAGTTGATGAAAGTCGTTGGGCAGAAACAATAGACTTTTTTATTCCAAAAGAAGGTGGTCCTGCAACTATTGATAGCATGGTTATTTTAAAAGATGCACCTCATTATGATTTAGCAAACGAATTTATAAATTTCTTCCATCGTCCAGAAAATTATGCAGTTTTTATAGACGAATTCCGCTATCCTTGTGTTGTAAATTTGGAAGCATTGAATTTTGTAACTCGTGAACCAATGTATCCTCCAGAACAAGCTTATACTTGTACGTTAAAACAAGATTTGGGCGAAAATTTGGACAAATATCACGAAATTTGGCAAAAAATCCGTTTTGGAGATTAAGATTTTTAATCATCACATTTACTAAAATTATTTTATTTTTAAGTTTGGAGTTTTTATGATAAAAGATTGTCAGGGAAAAAATTATCCTGTTTATTGTCAAGGATTTGTTTCTAGTTGTAAAGCAATAAATGGAGCAGAACCTTTTGGAAGTGTGTTTTTGTTGAGTATTGTTGCAGACTTACTTCCAAAACCGGGACAATTTTTTATGCTTCATCCTGTGAGAAGTAATGTAATTTTAGGGCGACCAATAAGCGTTTTTCACGTAGAAAAAAATTCTTTGGGAGCAACCGAAATCCAATTTTTAATTCTTGTAAAAGGGCAGGGAACTCAAGAACTTTGCAGTTTACAAGAAGGCGATAAAATCAATCTTCTTGGCCCTTTGGGAAATACTTTTGTCAAACCAAAATTGGAAGAAAAGATATTAATTGTCGGTGGAGGAATTGGCGTTGCTCCAGTTGCAAATTTTGCGGAATCTTTACGTGAAAAATCTTATGATTTTTATGCATCCTACAAGTCTGGTTCTTACGGTTTAGATTTTATAAAACCAAATAAACTTGTAATCACAACTGATGATGGTTCTGTTGGAATAAAAGGAATGTTGCCAGTTGCACTTACAGAAGAAGTTTTAAAAAAAGAAAAATACAATGTGATTTATGCCTGCGGACCTCTTCCAATGCTTGCTTATATAAAAGAAATTGCAGAAAAATTGGAGATTCCGTGTTTTTTGAGTATGGAATCTAGAATGGCTTGTGGGGTTGGAGTTTGTCTTGGCTGCGTTATAGAAACAACAGAAGGTAAAAAACGTTGTTGTAAAGAAGGTCCAGTTTTTGATAGCAAAATTCTAAAATTTGAAAGAAGAAATTCTGTTGCAGGAATAAAAATTCAGCCACCAAGAAAACCTTTATCAAAAAAGCCAGATTTAAGTGTAAATATTGCAGGTGTAAAATTCAGAAATCCGGTGATTGGTTGTTCTGGCACTTTCGGATTTGGAACAGAATATTCTTCTGTTTTTGATGTAAATAAATTAGGTGGAATTGCTTCAAAAGGTTTAACTTTAGAAGCTCGTCAAGGAAATGATGGCATTCGTCTTTGGGAAATTCCTTCCGGATTAATGAATTCAATCGGTTTACAAAATCCTGGAATTCCTCATTTTATAAAAGAAGAACTTCCTCAAATGTTAAAATTAAAACCAGTTTCAATTGCAAACCTGTCTGGTTCAACTTTAGAAACTTACGTAGAAGGAGCAAAGCTTTTAGAAAAAACAAAAGTTCCAATGATAGAATTGAATATCAGTTGTCCGAATGTAAGTGCAGGCGGTGCGTCTTGGGGAATGACTTGTGTTGCTGCGAGTGAAGTTGTAAAAGCTGTTCGTGCTGTAACAAAAAAGCCTTTAATTGTAAAATTGACTCCACAATCTCTTGAATTAAATCAGGTTGCTCTTGCTTGTATAGACGCTGGTGCAGACGGAATAAGTTTATGCAATTCTTTTCAAGGAATAGCTGTTGATGTAGAACGTGGTGTTCCTGTTTTTGAAAATTTAAAAGCTGGAGTTGGCGGACCTGCAGTTCGTCCAATTGCTGTAAGATTAGTTTATGAATTAGTTCAAGCAATAAAATCTCTACCAAAAGAAAAGCAAGTTCCAGTTATTGCGATTGGTGGAATTGCTTCTTGGCAAGATGCAGTAGAATTTATTATGGTTGGTGCTTCCGCCGTAGAAGTTGGAACTGCGACTTTTGCAAATCCTCTTGCAATGATAGAAATTATAGACGGACTTGCCGATTTTATGCACAGAAAAGGCTACGAAAAAATAGAAGATTTTAGAGGAATAATTTCAAAGTAAAACAAAAAATTATAGCTAAAAATAGCATTTGACAGTTTTAGTAATTTATGACATTATAAAAGATAGCACTTTTTTACATATAAAAAATTAAGTTGTTTAGAGTTTTCTAAACTTACAGAGAGGTGTTTTATGGTGAAGAAAGTAAAAATCTTTTCTTTGTCGTTGTTTGTATTTATTTTTTTCTTCTCTTGTTCAAAATCTTTGGAAGTAACAAGTCTTTCTTTTAACATTCCTTCAAATTTTTCTAGAGCAATTGCAGATGATGATTCAAATGATTGGACATTAAAAATCATTCTCAGTGGAGATATTTCTCTAGAAAAAGAAGTTTCTATTTCTTTAAATGATTCCCAAAAAGAAATTGTTTTTGAAAATTTAGAAGTTGATAAACAAATAACAATTGATGCAAAGATTTTCAAAGGCAAAGAGCTTTTTTATAAAGCAGAAAAAACTCAATCAATCACACTTACAAGTGGTGATAATTTTGTAAATATAAACTTTATTCGAGAAACTTCTTCTATAGGTATAAATATTCCTAGTAAATTTCCATTAATTATAGAAGGTTTTGAAAATTTACAAGATGAAATAACAATTCCTTATATGAAAGAATATAAAATCTCTCTTAATGCGGAAAACGATTTTAACTCATATAAATGGTATTTAAACGGTAAAGAGTTGGAAGAATTTAATGAAAAAGAAATTAATTTTGTGCCGGCAGAAAATGATTATGTAGAACCTGAAAAAACGAATGTTTTAGTTTGTGTTTTTAGTGATGAAAATGGTGATTATTTTTCAGAAATAAAATTTAATTTAAATGTGGAAAATGAATAAAAATATAAAATTTATTTTCGGGGGGGGGGTATTCTTTTTTATCTCCTCTAAAGGAGTGTTATAATAATGAAAAAATTAAAATTTGTTTTAGGATTAGCAGGAATTTTTACTTTAATGATGTTATCTTCCTGTTCAAATTTAGACCCGTTTGGAAAAGATGCTCAAAATTCTAACGAAAAAAATTATGTATCTTTTACAATAAACACAAGTCCTTCTAGTCGTTTTATTGCTGCTGATAGTAGTTATGATATTAATGCAGTTACAGAGTGGACTTTATCATATACCGATGAATCTACTGATGATGCAGACCCAAAGACTATTATTTATACAAAGGGTTCTAAAACGACAGACTCTGCTACAACGTATTTAACAGAGGAAGAAGGTAGTTTGAAAGTTTGTAATTTTCCTGTAGGGACATATACTTTTGAGTTAACAGGAACATACACAGATGCTAATAAAGGAAGTCATACAGTTCATGGAAAGGCAACTGCTGTAGAAATTGTTTCGAATAAAACAAATTCCATTTCGATTATAGTTGGTTCAAAAAGAACAGAAACTGGAAAAGGTAGTTTAGACTTAACTTTTACAAATTTATTTTCTGACAATAATAATTATAAAGGGCTTTCTATTTCGCTTGTAAATCTTACAAAAGAAGATACAAAAATTGATTTGGATTCAACTGATTATTCTATTACAGAAAATTTGGAACTAAAAATAAGTAAAACAGGTATTCCTTCTGGTTTATATAAAATAGAAATTACATATCCAAATTATAAAATTTCTATAGATAATGGAGATTGTTTTGTTGAAATTGCAGATAATGTTACAACAACTAAAAGTGATATTACTCTTTCTTGTGAAACAAAAAAAATATTTTATGCAACAAATAAAGAATCTTCTTACAATGGCTTGCACCCAGTTTCACCAAAAAATCTTACAAGTTTATTATTATTAAATAATATTGTATACATTGAAGAACAAAATATAAGTATTTATATGGGCGATGAAAGTCCTGAAATTGATATAGCTGTAGTAAACTCAATTAAAGAAAAGCAACTAGGAAAAACGATTGATATTTATAAAGGAACTCCAGCTTCAGAAAAAAAATGTTTGTCAATTTCTGATAGTGGAATTGATATTTCTGGAGAATTGACACTTATTCCAAATGGTGATACAGACCTTAAAGTTTCTTCAATTGTAGTAAACCAAGAAGACGCATCTGCTTATACAATTACTTTAAAAGATGGAGCTTCTTTGAATATAGAAAATGCTAATCTTGCAAATGCTCTTACAATAGCGGCGATAGATTCTACAGCAGGAAAAGATAATTTCTTAGCATATATGACAACTCCATTTATTATTGCAAAAACTGATATTTCTAACAATTTGAAATTGTCTTATGAGGAAGAAAATGCAACACAATACACAATTTTGCCTCAGGATTCTATAGATAAAACAACTTATTCATATTATTTAAAACCGTCTGGTACTTCTGGACTCAATGTGCAATCTCATACAGATGCAAAAATTTCTGCTCAGTATGAAAATGATGCTACTGTTTATACTACTGGTGAAAATGTTGAAATTCCTTATACAAATGCTACACTTACATTCTCTCTTTCAGGAATTGAAGATAAAACAGTAACAGTAATTGATTGGTATTTTAATGATAAATCACTAGATGCAGTCAATTTTAACCCTTACGGTAATAACTATGTAAATGTTGATGACAATAATAATAATAATACTGTAACTTGTTTATTTTCTGTAGATGGAACCCCTTATATAAGTGAATTTAAATTCAAATTAGTTCAAATAAAGACAACTGCAGTTTATTCTTATAGTAATCCGAATAATAAGTATGCACAGATTGCTTATGTTAAGGATTATACAATCCCGACTGGAGATAGTATATATGTAAAAGATAAAAATTCTGGTGATAAGACTTATGGAGATTATGAAGATTTTTATTGGTGTTTAGATAATAGATCTAATTTATATGTACTTTGGAATATGATTCTTTATAAGTATTCTTATGACTCAAATTCTTATAATACAACTGAAGAAAAAATTATAGATCTTACAGAACCTATACCAAATCCAAATACGGTAAAAGATATTTATTATAGTAATGGCTCTATTTATCTTTTAGAAAACAATAATTCTGATAAAAATGTTTACCAAGTACAAGTAAATAAATCTCCAGTGAATTTTTCAACAGCGAAAATTTCAAATGGAAATAATCTTAGTTTTAATCAAATTGCAGTTTATGGAAATGATATTTATGTTTCAGCTGATACTAGCATATATAAAATGGGTTTTGAACAAAATGGTGAAACAATAACTCTAGAAAATCCTGAAGTATTTTATAGTTCAATAAGTACAGATTTTCCAGATAGTTCAGATGAGATAAAAATAACAGACTTACAAATTGGTGATGGTTGTGGTAATAACACAGACACACTTTTTGCTTTAGTAAGAGATAGTGATAGTTCAGAAACTCTATATAAATATTATAGTAGGGGAGGATTGTTAAGTATTTCTACAGTTAATAAGAATAGCAATGTTTATGGTTATAATAATACTAATAGTTCAACTTCTACCTCTACAGTTTATAATAAATCAATTGAGCATGTAATATATTCTCCAAAACAAAATTCTAAAGAAGAATTTTTTGGTCCAACTCATTTTTGTGCAGTTGTCCCTAAAAAACTTGTAATTCTTGATGATGGTTTTGTTTTTGTGGGAAATAATGAAGATGGCGAAGTATTGGTAAGTAAAAAAGACGGATTTATGGAATTTGATATTGCAAAAGAATCATTAAACAAATATTCTGAAAATATAAATGCTTTCGAATATTGGGATAGTTATAAATCACTTTTTGGAACTGGTTTTGACACTACTGATTATTATGGTAAGCAATAAAAAACCCACGTTGCGTTACGGTGTGTCCCGTTAAAAAGTGGCATCCGTTACGCGAACTTATCGAGTTTTCTATGAAAACTCGCAGAGAGGGGGGATTTGCAACACGCTCGAAATGCGAAGTTTCAAGCAAGGCTTTTCTCCTCTCTTTTTTTATAGATTTGGTATGACAAAAAAATCAGGGAATTTTCTTTCAAAATTTGTAATAAGTCTTGCTTTTGTGTTTGTAATTTTGACAGTTTTCTTTTTTGTAATGTATCAAATTTTTTCAAAATCAATTTTTGAAACGTTGGCAATTACTTTTGGAACAACTGCGTATCATTTTGTAATGCGACTTACGGTGGGACTTTTTATCCACAGAATTTTTAAAAATAATTTTGATTATAATAAAAAATATTTTCAGGAAAGACCTTTTGAAAAAAAATTGTATAAAAAATTAAAAGTGAAATCCTGGAAAAATAAAATGCCTACTTTTATTCCAAGTTTTTTTAATTTAGAATGTAATTCGTTAAAAAAAATTGCTGGTGCAATGTGCGAAGCGGAAGTTGTTCATACAATTATTGTTATTTTTTCGTTTTTACCAATTTTAGCAACAATTTTTTTCGGCAGTTTTTGGGTATTTTTTATAACATCATTTTTATCTGCAGTTTTTGATATGATGTTTGTCATACTGCAAAGATTTAATCGTCCGAGAATTTTAAAAATGGAGAAAAGATTATAAATTGGTAGATTCTTCTTCAAGTTTTGCTGTAGATTCTTGTTCTTTTTTTATATCTTTTACTTTTTTTATGCCAGAAAGCACAAAATAAACACAAAGTGTACCAAAAGCGACGTACGCTATAACTGCAAATATCATCATAAAAAAAATTATAACACAAGAAATTGTTAAATTGAATTATTTTTACATATTTTCTTTTGATAATTCAATATTTTTTATTCTTATGATATAATTTCTTTATGGCACAAATTATTCCAATAGCGAGTGGTAAAGGCGGAGTTGGAAAAAGTCTTCTCGCGGCAAATCTTGCAATTTCACTTGGTCAGCAAGGAAAAACTGTTGTTTTGGTCGATTTAGATTTAGGAGCATCGAATCTTCATTTGGTGATTGGTCAAACTCCTGCGGCAAACAGTTTGGGTTCCTGGTTTACAGAAAAATCTAATTTTAAAGATATTATTCAACCAACTGACTATCAAAATGTGAGTTTTATTGCTGGCGACAGCCAAATTCCAGATTTAACTTCTCTAAAATATGCTCAAAAAATAAAATTGATGCGAAATCTAAAAAATATCAACACAGATTTTGTTATTTTAGATTTGGGAGCGGGAACTCATCAGTTTATTTTGGATATGTTTCTTCTTTCTCCACAAGGAATTATTGTTTCTGCACCTGCGGTTACGGCAACTCTGAACGCATATCTTTTTTTGAAAAATGCTTGTTTTCGGCTTTTGTATACGACTTTTAAAAACGGAACTTCCGGCAGAGAATTTCTTGATAATTTAAAAAAAGATTCAAAAGCTTTGCAAAAACTTTATATTCCTCAACTTGTTGAACAACTTTCTAAAGTAGATTCTGAAAATACAAAAATTTTTGTTTCGCGAATGAAACAATTTCGCCCTCGTCTTGTTATGAATATGATTGATGACCCAAAAGATGCGGAACGGGCGGTTAGAATAAAAAATTCTTGTAATCAATATTTGGGTTTGGAAATTGAATATTTAGGGCTTATGTTTAGAGATGCTTTCCAAAATAAGGCTCTTTCTTCTCAACTTCCTGTTGTTGTTTATAAACCTCAATCTGTTTTGGGGCAAGGCATTTATAGAATTGCAGATAAAATTATTGCTTCACCGGTTAGACAATTCGATGATGATTATGCAAATATTTCAAGTGATTCTGACCATTTTAAAGAAGCGGAAGATGATGCAACAGAAGATTATAATTTTAAACTTTCTGGAATTGATGATTTGGTTTCTGGAGGTTCGCTTTCTAATGGTGAAATGGCAGAAATGATAAAAGCTCAAAATTATGAAATAACTCAACTAAAAAAAGAAAATCAATTATTAAAATCAAAATTAATAAAAGCAAGTGAACAAGGTTTTAAAATATAGGTGATAGTATGGATTTTTTGTACATTAATTATCCTTCTTGGATTCATCCAGAAATTTTTCCTGGAGTAAAATTTTTAAGTTTATTTCGTTGGTACGGTCTGATGTATGTTTTTGCTTTTTTGTTTGCGTACTTGGCTTTAAAAAAAGAAGCAAAAGAAGGTTTGTTAAATACAGAAGATTACAAAGTTACTGATGATGATATTTTTAGTTTTCTTGCAACGGGAATTATTTTTCTTTTAGTTGGAGCAAGAATTTTTTCTACTTTAGTTTATGATACGAGCGGACTTTATTGGAAAAAGCCTTGGCTGATTTTTTGGCCTTTCCAAAATGGAAAATTTACTGGTCTTGCAGGAATGTCTTATCACGGTGGATACATTGGTGGATTTATAGGAATGTTGGTTTGGTGCAAAATTCATAAAAAGCCTGTTTGGAAATGGATTGATGCAATGGGAACAGCAATTCCTTTAGGTTATACTTTTGGTCGTATTGGAAATTTTTTAAATGGTGAACTTTACGGAAGAGTTACAACTGCTCCTTGGGGAATGATTTTTCCGCGTGCAGAAAGATTTTCTGCAAAATTGACTTGGGTTCAGGAATTTGCAGAAAAAATTGGAATGGATATTTCAAATATGAATTTGGTAAATTTGCCACGTCATCCGAGTCAACTTTATGAAGCAGCTCTTGAAGGTCTTGTCCTTTTTGTAATTTTATGGCTTGTGCGTAAACATAAAAAATTTGATGGAATGTCTGCGGTAATTTATACTGGCGGTTATGGTTTTATCAGATTTTGGCTTGAATATTTACGTGAACCGGATGCAGATTTAGGATTTAGAGTCGGAAAAGATACATCTGCACCAATTTATACGAATACATCACTTTTAAATCTTTCCACAGGACAAATTTTGTGCTTAATTATGATAATAAGTTCTATTATTTTGGGCGTGGTTTTGTATACTTTGCAGAAAAAGAAAGAAAAAAATTAAAAATATCAAAATAGGAAAAGAAAATGACTGTATTACAAGGAATTTTATTAGGAGCATTGCAAGGAATTGCAGAATTTTTGCCAATTTCATCATCAGGACATTTAGCTGTTGCACAAAATCTTTTTGGTTTGGAAGAAGTTCCTTTATTATTTGACGTTTTTTTGCATTTGGCAACTCTTTTTGCGGTTTGCATTTATTTTAGAAAAAAGATTTGGGAACTTCTAAAAATTTTAGGAAGATTTATTGCCCGAAAGCCTAGAAAAGAACCAGAAAATAATGAAGATTTACTTTGTGGAACAGAAATTGCAGGAAGAAAAACAATTTTAGCAATGCTTATAACTACTGCAATCACAGGATTTTTTGGAATTTTTACAAGTAAAATGATTCCTGAACTTTCAATCAAAGTAACTTGTGCTGGTTTTATTTTTACAGCATTTTTATTAATTATCTCAAGTTTTATAGAAAAAAGATCTCATATAAGCGAAGAAAAAACTCCAAAAGGAATTTCTGTTTGTCAATCTATTGTTGTTGGTTTTATGCAAGGAGTTGGAACTTTGCCAGGAATTAGCAGAAGCGGTTCTACAATAGCAGGTGCACTTTTTAGTAAAGTTGATAGAAAAGCTGCTGGCGATTATTCGTTTATAGTTTCAATTCCAGCAATTTTAGGTGCTTTTATTTTAGAATTAAAAGATTTGGGAGAAGTTTCATCTTCAATTGGATTTTTACCAGTTTTTGCAGGATGTTTAACGGCATTTGTTTTTGGTTATTTTTCTCTTGTTTTCTTGATGAAACTTATTAGAAAAGGAAAACTCGCTTTTTTTGCATGCTATTTAATTCCTCTTGGAATTTTAGGATTAATATTTTTAAAATAGTATAATATTTTTATGAAAAAAAATGGAAGAAAGATGAAAAAGATTTTTACAATAATATTTTTGATTTTTATTTCTTGTGTTCCAATATTTTCTCAAAGTTCAGTTGAATCAGACTCAACGGATGCGTGGAACGATTTAAAGAAGACAGGAAAAGATGTTCTTCAAAAAACTGAAAATTTTTTAAAAGCCGCTGGTGCAGAAATTAAAGAAGGCGTGGATAATATAAAAAAAGTAAAATGCCTTGGAGCTTGGGTTTATAAAGGAAAAAATTGCACAACGACAATTACAGTGAATGAAGATGGAACAATGGAAGTTGAGCAGCGGGAAGGATTTTTAAACTCAGTCTGCTATAAGGGAAATTATACACAAGTTATTCGGTCTTTGAATTTTCAAATTACAGAAAAAATCTCATCTTCTTGGCTTTCAAAAAAAGAGGATGATGATATTATTAATGAAACTTGGTTTATTTCTTATGCAAATCAAGATGATGAAAACAAAATGAAATTTACAATTTCAAACATTCCTGAAGATTCTGATAAAACTGATTTTTCACAAGGTGTGATTTTTACAAAAAAATAAAATGAAAGCAATTTATAAGAATTCGGCAATTCCTGAAAGAGAAGCAAAAATTCATTTTCATATTTCGGAAAGCATAATGATGGAAAATGCTGCAATTGGTTTACAAAAGATTATAGAAAATCTTCATCACGAAATGGGAACAGAATTAAAAGTTCTTATTGTTTGTGGAAACGGAAACAACGGTGGTGATGGTTATGCTCTCGCCCGTCGGTTATTTGGTTTTGTAAAAGTTTCAGTAATTTCTATCGCTGAGCCAAAAACATTTGAAGCAATTCAGCAGAAAAAAATGGCAGAATCGATTGGAGTAGAAATTACAAATCTTGCAGAAAATTCTTTAGTTAGACTTGCTGGAATGATTGTTTCTAGTGCAAACATAATTGTTGATTGTATTTACGGAACTGGTTTTCATGGAAAAATGCCTGAATCTTCAGAAAAATTGATAAAATTGTTGAATGCTTCTTCCGCAATCAGAATTGCTTGTGATGTTCCTAGCGGAATTGATTTAGATGGAAATTGTTCTTCTGTGGTTTTCAAAGCGGATTATACTGTTACGATGGGAGCTTTAGAATTTTTACTTTTTGAAGATTCTGCGAAAGATTTTGTTGGAGAGATTTCTGTTGCGAATCTTGGAATTTCATCTCAAATTTTTGAAAAATCAACAAAGCCAGATGCGTTTTTAATTGAACCAAAAGACCTGAAACTTCCTCTCCGCAAAAAAAAATCTACTCATAAAGGTTGTTTTGGTCATACAGTTGTTTTTGCGGGTGAAAAATCTGGAGCTGCGATAATGGCTTCTACAGCGGCAATGAATTTTGGTAGCGGTTTAACTTCTTTATTAAAAACAGAAAATTCAAATCTTGAACAGTTTAAAATTTCTCCAGAATTAATGTGTACAGAAAAAATTCCTTCAAAAACAACTTGTATAGTTTTGGGAAGTGGTTTGGGAGAATTTACTGAAAAAATATGTAATGATTTTTTGACTTGGTTTTATGAAACGAAAACTCCTTCTTGCGTTTTAGATGCAGATATTTTTAATTTTTCAAAATTAGAAGATTTTCTTACAAAACTTAATTCTGTCCAAAATGCAAAAATTGTTCTTACGCCTCATTTAAAAGAGTTGGAACGTTTATTAGAAAAATTATCTTTGAATTCTCCGCAAGAACTAGTTTCTAAATTTGAAAATATCATTTTAGTTGCAAAAAGTGCAAATACGAAAATTTATTATCAAGATAAAATTTTTATTTGTGCTGATGGAAGACAAAATCTTTCTAAAGGCGGAAGTGGTGATGTTCTTGCCGGAATGATTGCGTCTTTGCTTTCTCAAAAATATTCTGTTTTGGACGCTTGCATTTCTGCAGTGGAAACACATGCTCTTGTTTCAAAAAATTATGGTGAAGAAGATTATACTTTTTCACCATTAAAATTAACTGAACTGATAAAAATATCATCTTCTAATTTTTTGAATTAAAATAAACTGTGTACCTTGTGTGATGAATATTATAAAAAGGTTTTAAAGTGTATACAGTTTTGTCAGAAGTTGAATCTTTTGTATTTTGGAAGATTAATTTTTCTGAATTTACAGATTTTATCCATTCTTGAATTTCAGACAAATCTTTGATTATTGGTGAAATTTCTATTTCATTTTTTTCATCAGATGAAAGATAAACAGAATGGACTTCAACAATATCTTTTGGCATTTTTTGATTTCCTAAATCTGCGGCAAGAAGAATTGGTCCGTAAAAAATACTAAATTTTTCAGAATTATCAAGTGATTTTCTAAAATGAATTTTTTCTGGAAGCGTTATTTCAAAAATATCACCTTTTTTTATAGAAGATGATTCTAATTTATATCCGTTTTGAGAAGATTCTTTCCACGCTGGAATTCGAATTTTTAATGATTTAGGATGATTCCCTTCTTCAACAACTTTTAAAATTGCTCTTTGTTCGTAAGGAAAATTTGTTTCTAAAATGAGTTTCCATCCGTCATTTGTTGTGATTGTTGATGGAATAAATAAATTTAAATAAATTGTGTCATCTAAAACACGAGCAATAAAACGATTATATCTTTCTGGATTTTCCATTCCGGTTCCGACGCAACACCAAAAAGAATTTTCCAAAGTTCCGTAAACCTTAAAATGTCCAGGAAGAGTTGAAACATAATAAGTTTTTGCACCAAAAATTGGTTCTTGAGATGCTAAAATGTGATTGTATAAAGCGATTTCATAAAAATCAGCAATTTTAGAATTTTGATTCCACGAAAAAATATGTTCTGCAAGTTCCAGCATATTATACGTGTTACAAGTTTCGCAAGTTGAACGCCCTAATGTTTCTGAAAACTGTTTTCCAAAATGTTCTGCGTTAGAATTTCCACCAAGTGCATAACTTCGAGTTTGCGTTACAGTTTCAAAGAAAAATTCACTTGCAATTTTATATTCTTCTTTTTTTGTAAGTTCATAAAGTTTTGCAATTCCAATTATTTTAGGAATTTGTGTATTTGCATGATAACCTTCAAGTTTATCTTTTTGTTCAATCAATGGTTCTATAATTTCTCTATCAATAAATCGTTCTGCCATAATGAGATATTTTTTTTCTTTTGTGATGTCATATAAATCTGCAAAAACTTTACACATTCCGCCATGTTCGCAATAAAGCATTTTTTGAAATTGTTCATTGGTCATATTTTTAGAACCTTCGATTGCCCAATCTGCCATTTTCAAAACTATTTCTAAAGCGGTTTTATTTTTTCCAAAAAGATATGCGTCTATTAATCCTGCATAAATTTTGTGAACAGAATACCAGGGAACCCACCAATCTGCGAGAGAAAATCTTTCAACCTTAAAATCTCCCGAAAATGCACTTTCAAAAGGGGTAGAAGGAATTCCACCAAAATAGCCGTCTTCGCGTTGAATTGATTTTATACATTCTACGGTATAATTCAATTTTTTTTGTGCTTCAGAATTTTTCGTTTGATAGACAAATCCAGAAAGTGCAGAAAGATAATGTCCCAAACTATGTCCTTGAATTTGTTGTTTTTCCCAACCGCCGTAAGTTTCTTCTTTTGGAATTTTTCCCAATGCAGAATAACAAGGCGAAAGAAGTTTGTCAGGATTTAATTTTAGAACATAATTCAGTCCTAGTTGTTGTGATTTTTCAAATAAAGAATTTTTTTCAAGAGAAATTTGTTGATTATACATAAATACGCTCCTAGATTTTTTCATATTTTTAATGTTTTTCAAATATTTTAATGCATTTAGTGTAACATCTTGAAAATAAAAAAATAGATACATAAAATATAGAATTAGTGCGGTATTCCGACTTTTAAAATGATTTTTCTTAATTAAAAAAGGAGTTTTTTTCGGATGGATTATTATCTTTTTAAAAATGTTGATAAAACGAAATCTTCAATTTGCGGTTGTGCAATGTTAAATCCTGGCTGGTGTCATATAAAAAGAAAGCTTGATACGGAAACAGTTTTAATAATTGGGAGAAAAAATTCAACTTTACTAGATGATGACGGAAAAAAACTTGAAGTAAAACCAAATAGAATGATTTTTTTGCCTGCTAGTCATTTGCATAATGGTTTAGAACCTATAAAAGAAGCAGTTTCTTACTATTGGTTTCATTTTTTTCAACAAAATAGAGTTGAAAATGAAGTGATTTATTATCTTCCACAAAAAATAGAAGAAGAAAAAGCAGTAAATTTGTTAAAAAATAAAAATGATTTTTTTGAAAATTATGAGAATGAATTAATTCTTCCGCAAAGTTTTGATTTTACTTCTACAGAAAAAATTTATAATTTATGTACGGAAATTCTACATGAATACGCAAAACCGTCTTTTTCAAAATTAGTTTATCATAATTTAATTGAACAGCTTTTACTTACAATTTCAAATGATTGTTTTGATTTTTTTGAAAGTCATTCTGAAAAAACTGCCGATTCCGTTTTAGTAAAAAAAATGCTTCTTATTTTGGAAGATGAACTTTCTAATCCGAATGCAAGTGTAAAATTTTTTGCACAAAAATTAAATGTAAATCAAGATTATTTAGGAAGATGTTTTAAAAATGTAATGAATATAAGTATTGGAAAATATATTACAAAAAGAAGAATTTCTTTAGCGTGTTTAAGACTTAGGGAAACAAACGATTCTATAGAAAATATTGCATTTCAATGCGGTTTTAGTTCTCGCCGTCAATTTTATGATGATTTCAAGCATTTTACAGGAATTACGCCGTTACGTTATAAGGAAGATTCTGCATATATTTCTATAAATTCATTATAAGTTTTGTTTAAACTTCAAAATTACTAGTGAGTATGAATCCAGGTAAGTTCGTGCTTATTGTAATTTAAATGAATAATTTTGCTATTTGGAATATTTTCAAATTGTTGTAATAATTCCCAATTTATTGAACCTTGCATTTTTATTGTGCAAATCATATTTAAATTCGGATTATGTGAAATCCACATTTTTATCCATTCTAAAAGTCGTTCCGGATAACAAATCACATCGCTAAAAATCCAATCAACATCACCAATTTCTTCTGGCTTTAGAGTAAAAGCATCATGTGCTTTAAAAGTAACCAATGGCGATTCCATTAATTTTGGAGAAAGTTCTGCTCTATCAACGGCAAAAACTTTTGCACCTAAACCAACTAAAACCCAAGTCCATCCACCAGGGCAAGCTCCTGCTTCAAAACAATAAGAATTTTCATTTGGAAGATTTGTTCCATTAAATAATGTTGCCATTGTTAAACTTTCTTGTATTTTTAAATATGCTCTGCTTGGTGGATTTTCGTGATCTTCTATAAATTTCAAATTTCCACTTGGTAAAAATGATGAAGTTTTTGCACTGTAAATAAGATTATGTTCATCTATTAAAGTAAAAAGTCCAATTGGTGTTTGAGGAATTTTCACAGGAAATTTTCGTTCTTTTAAATTTATATACGGCAATTTTTCTTGAATTAATTTTGAACGGCGAAAACATACATAATCATAAGAAGCCCAATTTCTTTGTATATTTTTTAGATGATTTACAGCATCATTGATAGAATCAAAACTTAATAAAAAAGGTTCTTCCATTATATCTTTTGAAAAATAGGGAATACATTTTTTTGGTAAGTCATTTTCTGAAAAATAGAATAAATCTCCATATTGTGATTGAGGAGGATTTTTTACATTAAATCTTTCTTGTAATTCTGAGAGTAAAATTTTGTTCATTTCTGGAAAGGCTAGAAAAACTTTTCCGTTTAATTTTGTAATTTTTGTTGCCATAATTATTTTATTTCTGGAAAATCATCATCTTGTGTTGAAAGAAAATTTATAAAATCAGCAAGTCTATTTGCATCTGGAGAATAAAGGATTTGAAAGCCAATATAAGTATTTCCGTTTTCTTCTTTAACCCATTGCGGTTTGCATATTAAATTTAGAGGGAAATCATCATAATTTCTAGAAGGCGTGATTTTTAGTTCATATTCATCTTCTAATTCAACAATCAGCGGAAATTGATAATGAACTTTACAGCCATTTTTAGAAATATCGTCAAGAATTCCAAAAATTTCACAAATTTTGGGAGCATTAACTTTTCCAATTTCTCTAAAACGTTTTTCCTGGCGTTCTTTATAATCCATAAAAATCATTATAAAAGTTTATTAAGTTTGTGGCAATTATCACTTTATTTAAAACTCTATCTGAAAATTTATATAGTCTATTTTTTTAATCTACAGTATATTTATAAAATACGGAGGTTCATTATGAAAAATTTAAATTTTAAAAATTCGATTTTGCCTTTTGTTTATGGAGCACTTCTTATTGTGCTTGGAATTTTGATTATAATTTTTCCTGCTTTTTGGGTAAGATTATTTGTTGTCGTTTTTGGGCTTTGTTCTGTTGCTTATGGAATTTATTCTTTATTGCCTTTAAAAAATTTAGAAAATTCTCACTATAAAACAATGTCTATTATAAGAGGTGTGATTAGTATAATTTTTGGACTTCTTTCTGTAATTATTCCGATTGCGGTTGCTTCTGTAACTTGGCGAGTGATTGTTTATATTTTTGCAGTAGGATTGATTATTTCTTCGGCTTTAGGATTTTATATAACTAGCGTTTTTTCTTTAGAAGGTTCTGAGAGAAAAGAAGCAATCTTAGAAAATGTAATTTCTCTTGTTGTTGCAATTGTTCTTTTCTTAATTTCTCCAATCTCTTTAGGAAAAATAATTATAAGAATTATTGGAATTTGTACAGTTATAGTAGGTATTATTTTGATTGCGATAAAATTGCTTTCCAAAAAAGATATTATCATCACAAATGCAGAAGTAAAAGATTCTGATAATTTTGTTTATACAAACGAAGATAACCCTACAGATGAATAATATGAAAAAAAAATTTTTTACAAGTGTAGCAATCTTATTTTTGGCAATTTTATTTACTTCATGTTCTGAAAAAATTATGGGATATTCTGTAGTTTTATGGAATATTCCAGAATATGAAATTGCAAGTGGTGATGTTGTAGAAGTTTATATAAAATCAAATATTTCTCATGTTTACGTTGTTGGAACAAAAAATCATGAAAAAATTGAAGTTCCTTTGTGGCAAATTACTGAACCTGTAAAAAAATCTAAAATAAAAAATCAGATAGAAAAATATTCAGAATATGCAAATACGTATGCCTCTGTAAAACTAGATGGGCTTCCTGCCCGCGAAGAAGCAATAAACACGGCAAAACAAGTTTATAGGCTTCGTAAAGGTGAAATTATAAAAATTCTCTACAAAGGAAATGGAACTGCTCCAACTACAGGAAAAAATACTCTTTCTGGTGAATGGTATAGAATTCTAACTGATAATGGAACTGAAGCCTGGTGTTTTTCTTACAATTTAACAATGTTTCAAACTGATTCAAAAGGTAATCAGATTGGCGGTGTAAAAATTAAAACTGAAGAAATTGTCGATACTGTTTTTGAAGAGAATATTTCCAAAAAAATTTGGTATCCGGATTATTATAAAACGATGATTTCTTCAAAAAGTATAGATTTAACTCGCCTAAAAACTTCTTACAATTTTACGATTGAGCCAGAAAATAAAAAAGTTTCCTTAAATCTTAATGGAATTCATGAAAATTGGATTTATGATGGTTATACAAGAACTTCCGACAACGAATATTCATTAAAAAATATTCCAATTTTAATAATTTACAAAAGAAGTGATTTTATTGTAATTCGTTATACAGATGATTCTGGTAAGCCTCAGGAATTGAATTTTGTTACAATTGAACAGGATTTGAATGAAATAATAGAAGAAGAGAGAAGTCGGCGAGAAGAATCTTTCCAAAAAATTCTAGAAAATGGACCTTCGTATTCAAGTTCAAATTATGGAAAACTTATCTTCCAGGAAGACGGTTCTTTCCGGTGGACAAATTTTAAACTTTTAGTTCCTTCTATCATAAAATCTGGAGCAAAAAATACGGGAACGGCTTCTGTAAAATATACGTTATCTTCATCACTCAGAGATTCTTATGATGGAGTTCTTACATTCAAATTTGTTGGAATGGATTCAGAAGTGAATTTCCTTTATAAATTAGAAAATAATGGTTTACGATTAGAAGATGCAACTGGTGCAAAATTTAATGGAACTCAAATTACAACAAGAGGTTTTAGTCCTTTAATTTTATTCTTCCAAAAATAAAAAGGTTATTATGGCATTTGTACAATTTTCCCAAGTATCGCTTGCTTTTGGCGATAGAGATATTTTAAAAAATGTAACTATAAATCTGCAAACAGGCAGTAAATTTGCCTTAACAGGTGCAAACGGAGCAGGAAAATCAACTTTAATAAAAGTTCTTGCAGGATTAATAAAACCCGACAGCGGAAACAGAGCAGTTCAAAAGGATTGTAGAATTTCGTATCTTCCGCAAAGTGGACTTACTCACAAAGGTTGTTCTTTACGCCAGGAAGCAGACAAAGCGTTTGAATTTGGATATGAACTTCAAAGAAAAATTGATGAAATTGGGGAACAACTCCAAAAAGGTGAAGGAAATACAGATGCTTTAGTTATTCGCCAGTCGGAATTGATTCAAGAATTGCAAGATAGCGGTTGGGACAGACGCAACGCAACGGCAGAATCTGTTCTGCTTGGATTAGGTTTTTCTAGGGAAGATTTTGAGCGTGATACAAAAGAATTTTCTGGCGGTTGGCAAATGCGTATTGCACTTGCAAAAGCACTTATGCAAAATCCGGATATTTTACTTTTGGACGAACCTACCAATTATTTGGATTTGGAAGCTAGAACTTGGCTAGAAAAATTTTTACAAGATTTTAAAGGCGGATTTTTACTCGTCAGCCACGACCGATATTTTTTAGATGTTACGATAAACGAAGTGTATGAACTTTTTAATGGAGAATTAAAACGTTATGTTGGAAATTTTTCTCATTATGAAAAAGTTCGGGAAGTTGAATTAAAAACTTTAATTGCCGAATATGAACAGCAACAGCAAGAAATCAACAAAATGGAAGATTTTATAAATCGTTTTGGTTATAAGGCAACAAAAGCGGCTCAAGCACAAGAATATCAAAAACGACTTGATAAAATGGTAAAAATTGAAATTCCAGAAAATCTAAAAAAAATACATTTTTCTTTTCCACAAGCCCCTCATTCTGGGCGACTTGTTCTGCGAATGAAAAATATCTGCAAATCTTACGATAACAAAAAAAATGTTTTGAATAATTTGGAATTTACTCTTGAAAATGGAGAAAGATTAGTTGTTGCCGGTCGTAACGGAGCAGGAAAATCAACTTTACTTAGAATTATTGCAAATCAAGATAAAAACTTTTCTGGAGAAATAATTCTTGGTGCTGGCGTAAAAATTGGATATTTCAGCCAAGATAATGCAGAAACTATCAAAGGAAAAGAAACAATTTTAGAATATTTAGAAAATCGTTCTCCGCTAGAACTCATTCCAAAATTGCGAGATATGCTAGGAGCGTTTCTTTTCCGTGGTGATGACGTTTACAAATCTTTAGATGTTTTGTCTGGAGGAGAAAAATCTCGAATTGCATTGCTTTTACTTTTGCTCAGTCCGGTAAATCTTTTAATTCTTGACGAACCAACAAATCATCTCGATATGCACTCAAAAGACGTTCTGTTAAAAGCGTTGGAATCTTTTGGTGGAACCGTAATTTTTGTCAGCCACGATCGCGGTTTTATCGAATCTCTTGCTACAAAAGTTTTGCATCTCGAATTTGGACATTTTAAATATTATCCTGGAAATTACGAATATTATCTTGAACAAGAAGAAAAAAATAAAGGAGGGGAAAGCCTTCCCCTCGCTTCAAAGCCTGCGGTTTCGCAAAACTCAACCACAGACTTTTCCGCTACCCCTTCTAACGGGGGAATCCCCCGTAACGCCCCCGAAGATTCTGTTTCAAAAACAAAACTTTCTTGGGAAGAACAAAAAAAACGAGCTTCAGAACGACGTAAAATAGAAAAACAAATTCAAAAACTTGAAGAAGAAATTTCTGTTTTGGATAATAAAAAATCTGAATTAGAAGCAAAAATGTCTACACCAGAAATTTATTCAAACGGAGAAAAAGCAAAATCTGTTCAAAAACAAATAAATGAAATTTCAGAACAAATTGAACAAAAAACTCAAGAATGGGAAAAAGTTTCTGAACAATTATAAAATTAGGAAAAATTATGAATAATGCTTTATATTTAATTCCAGTTACACTTGGCGACACAGAAATAGAAAAAGTTTTACCTTCCTACAATCACGATATAATAGTAGGAATTAAACATTTTATTGTAGAAAATATTCGTTCTGCAAGACGATTTTTAAAAAAAGTAGAAAAAACAATAGATATTGATACACTTACATTTTACGAATTAAATCGTCATACCGACCGAAAAATTATTGGAGAATATTTAATTCCGCTAAAAAACGGAGAAAATGTTGGAATTATTTCTGAAGCAGGTTGTCCTGCCATTGCAGATCCTGGTGCAGACGTAGTTTCAATTGCTCAATCAAAAGGATATAAAGTCATTCCTTTAGTTGGTCCATCATCAATCATACTTTCTGTAATGGCAAGTGGATTTAATGGACAAAGTTTTGCATTCAACGGATATTTACCAGTAGAAGTTCCTCAAAGAATAAAAGCTTTAAAAAAATTAGAAAATAAAGTCTGGAATGAAAATCAAACTCAATTATTTATAGAAACGCCTTATCGAAATTCAAAAATGATAGAAACAATTTTTTCATCATTAAAACCTCAGACAAAAGTTTGTATTGCAGCAGGAATTACTTGCCAGGAAGAATTTATAAAAACAAAAACCGTAGAGCAGTGGAAAAAAGAAAAAATTCCAGAACTTGCAAAAATTCCATGTATTTTTGTTATAGGAAAATAATTTATGCAAAATCAGTTTTTAATTAGAAATGCAAAATTAGAAGATATAAATCAAATTATGGAAGTTGAAAAAAAAGGATTTATTCCACAAATTCAAGAAGAACAAATTGTTTTTGAAGAACGAATAAAAACTTGCCCAGAACTTTTTCTAGTTTTTCAAGATGAAACTTTCAAAATTGCAGGATATTTAAGTACAGAATATTTAGAAAAAATTCCTCAGACCGCAGATGAATTAAAATTAGGTCATATTCCTCAAAAAATCGAAAAAAAAGAAAAATCAATAATTTATATTTCATCATTTTCAATTTTGCCAGAATTCCGTGGAAATAAAAATGGTACAAAACTTTGGAATGAAAGTTTAGAATATTTAGAAAATAAACATAACTCAAAAGTAAAATTTGTTCTCTTGGTGAATGAACTTTGGGAAAATGCAATTCACATTTACAAAAAATCAGGTTTTAAAATTATAAAAACTTTTCCAAATTTCTTTTTAACTACAGAAAATAATTTTTCTTCCGGAATTTTAATGCAACGATAATTTTAAGTTTGCCAAATCGCCAAATAAAATATTACTTATACCAAAAACTGACATTTATACGTAAAAATGATATGATTAAAAAAATTATTTATAGAAGGATTTTTATGCAATCATTAACAATTAGAAAAGTTGAACAAAAAGATATAAGTGTTCTTCACAATCTTATTTTAGGATTGGCGGAACATGAAAAACGTCCTCAAGATGTTACTGGAACCGATTCACAAATGTGTTATTGGCTTTTTGAACGAAATATTGCAACTGCATTGCTTCTGGAACTTGATGGAAATGCGATTGGTTATGCAATTTATTATCCTGTTTATGGTTCCTATTCTGCGTGTGGAAAAATTCATCTGGAAGATATTTTTATAAAAAAAGAATTTCGTTCTAAAGGTTATGGAACAAAATTTTTTGCGTATATTTGTAAACAAATTCTTTCTGAAGGTTTTAAAGGAATGGAGTGGAGTGCTTTAGATTTTAATTTGGATTCTATCAAATATTATAAAAATCTTGGAGCAGAAACAGAAAAGGGCAGAACTTATTTTGATTTTTCCGAAGCTGATATGAAAACATTGGCAGAAAAATCGAATCTTTAATTATTAAATTTTATTGTCTAAAACAGTCACTAAAACGGTGACTGTTTTTTTTTTATGAAAATTTATTTATTCATCATAATTCATTTTTTCTGTAGACCAATTTGAAAGTATTTCAAAAACTTCTTTTGCGAGTTTTTTTGCACCAGTTAAATCATGTTCTTTGTAATTTCCACATTCAATTCTTGTTGCACCTGGAATTTCACCAACGTATTCAGAAATAAATCTAAATGTATCTTTTAATAAATCTAAAACTTCTTGATTAGAAATTTTATCTCTTACAATAAAATAAAATCCTGTTCTACAACCCATCGGTCCTACGTAAATTATATTTTTAGAATATTTTTGATTGTTTCTGACATAAGTTGCAAATAAATGTTCTATTGTATGACCAGCTGACGTTTCGATGTAATTGCCTTTATTTGGTTCTTTCATTCTGATGTCATAAGTTACAATGTCATCATCAATTCTCGAAATATATAGACCTTTTTTTAATTTATCGTGATTTACTTGAAAACTTTTGATTTTTTCCATAGATATCCTCTTTTTGTATTATTAAATTAATTTTACCAAAAAAACAGATTTTATGATATTAAAAAATCAGCTGAAAAATTTAAAAAAAATTAAAAACAAAAAATTAAAAACCTATTGAATAAATAGGTAATATCATATATATTAAATAAGTACTTAAGCAAAATGCTTAAAAACTTTTTACGGAGGTTCAAAATGAAAGCAATAAATTATTTACGCATTGTAGAATTTGAAAAGCTTGTTCGCGAGAATTTCCGTAACGGCGTCATGCGTTAGTCATATTTTTTAAATCAAAGATATTTTAATTTTCTCAAAACTGTTGGATTTTTTTAAACTGATTTATTTGGTTTTTGAATTCGTTGAAGAACATCAATATTTTTATCGATGGAAAAAATTATGGCTAATATAATAGAATTAAAAAATATAAAAAAGACTTTTGAACAAGATGGAAAGAAATTTAACGCTGTTGATGATGTTTCTATCTCAATTCAAAAAGGCGAAATTTTTGGAATTATCGGTTTTTCTGGAGCAGGAAAATCAACTTTGGTGCGAGTAATAAATCTTTTAGGTCGTCCAAATTCTGGAACAGTTCTTGTTCGCGGAAAAAATTTTCTTTCTCTTTCGCAAAAACAACTGCGCGAAGAAAGAAAAAAAATCGGTATGATTTTTCAACATTTTAATTTGATGAAAAGTCGTTCTGTCGAAGAAAATGTAGCGTTTCCTCTAAAACATTCAGGATTATCAAAAAATCAAATAAAAGAAAAAGTTTCTGAACTTTTAAAATTGGTAGAAATTGAAGATAAAGCAAAAAATTATCCATCACAACTTTCTGGAGGACAAAAACAAAGAGTTGCAATCGCACGTGCTTTAGCAAATGAACCTGATATTCTTTTGTGTGATGAAGCGACTTCTGCTTTAGATCCAACGACAACAAAATCAATTTTAAAACTTTTGAAAAAATTAAATCAGACGCTTAATCTTACAATTGTAATTATTACGCATCAGATGGAAGTTGTAAAAGAAATTTGCCAAAGAGTTGCCGTAATGGAAAAAGGAAAAATTGTTGAACAAGGTGATGTTTTTGATATTTTTTCGAATCCACAAAATGAAGTTACAAAAAGATTTATAAAAGTAACATCAAATTTAACAAAAATAGAACAACTGATTGCGGAAGATTCACCAATTGTTCGTTTGTCGCCTGGAGAAAAATTAGTACGATTTACATACATCACAAAAAATGTTGCTGAACCTTTGATTTCTGCAACAAGTCGTCTTTACGAAATTACGATGAATATAATTTTTGCAGAAATTGATTTTGTACAAGGTTCTCCAATTGGTGGAACAGTTGCAATCATCAGTGGGAAAAAAGAATCAATAGAACGTGCACTTGAACATATTCGCCAGGAAGATGTTTGTGTTGAAATTTTAAAGGAATAGAAAATGGAATTTTTACAAAATATTTTACCAAATATATCTAAACATCCAGAAAGATTTTGGAATAGTTTTTTAGAAACTTTAATTATGACTGCTTGGAGTGGCGGTTTTAGTTTTGTGATTGGATTATTTTTCGGAATCGTACTTACTGTAACAAAAAAAGGTGCAATTTTGGAAAATAAAATTATTTTTCATATTTTAGATAAATTGATTAATTTTTTTAGATCAATTCCATTTATCATTTTGCTGACCGGAATTATGCCTCTAAGTCGTTTGATAATGGGTACTGCGATTGGTGTTCCAGGAGCAATTGTTCCTTTGATTTTTGGATGTGTTCCTTTTTTTACACGTCAGGTTGAAACTGCTTTGGCAGAAGTTGATTCTGGTTTGGTTGAAGCGGCTTTGAGTATGGGACTTAGTCCTTTTGAAATAATTATTCGAGTTTACTTAAAAGAAAGTATTGGACCGTTAGTTAGAGGAACTACAATCACTTTAATAAGTTTGATTGGACTTACTGCAATGGCTGGAGCGGTTGGTGCTGGTGGACTTGGAAATTATGCAATTATGTATGGACATGACAGAAATCAGTTGGATGTAACTTGGGTAACGATTTTTGTCTTGGTGATTATAGTTAATCTTATCCAATGGATAGGAAGTAAAATTATTAAAAAAACTTCTCATTAATTTGGGAAAAAAATTATAAAAAAGAGGTAAATTATGAAAAAAATTATTGTAGGAATTTTAATTGGAGCATTAACTTTTTCTTTAGGATTTGCAAAAAGTGCAAAAAAATCAAAAGCGGTAACCGTAAAACTTGGTGTTGTTGGTTCAATTTATGAAGATATTTGGACTCCAGCACAAAAAGCACTTAAAAAAGAAGGAATAAATTTAAAATTTGTTCAATTTAGTGATTACGTTACTCCTAACAATGCACTTTCAAATGGTGAAATTGATTTGAACGCTTTTCAGCATAGAATTTTTCTTGAAACAGATGTAAAAGCTCACAATTATAACGTAGAACTTATAGGAAATACTTTTATCATTCCTTTGAATTTATATTCTGTAAAAGTAAAATCTGTTGATGAATTAAAAAAAGGTTCAGTTGTTGCAATTCCAAATGATGTTACAAATGGAGGACGTGCGTATAAAGTTTTAGCTGCCGCAGGATTGATAACTTTAAAATCAAGTGCAGGCTTTAATCCTTCTTACGATGATATAGAAACAAATCCGAGTGGAATTATTATTAAAGAATTAGCTGCAAACACAATTCCGAGTACACTTGTTGATGTGGATGCGGCAATCATCAATGGAAATTACGCTTTAGATTTTGGTATTCAACCTGAATCAGCAATTTTTAAAGATACTAGCGTAAATGAAAAATTATATTGGAATTTAGTTGCTGCAAATTCAAAAGATTTGGAAAATCCTGAAAAAGTAGAAATCTTCCGTAAAGTTGTAAAAGCATTCCAAACTCCAGAAACTGAAAATGTATTTAATAAAGATTTCAACGGATATTTTATAAAAGTAGGTTGGGGAATTGATGAATTCTAAGTTTTTATAAATCTAAAAGAGGAATATCAAAATGAGTAAGATTTTAGAACTTTCAGAAATTATAAAAGATAAAAATCGGATTGTGTATTCGGAAAATATAGAATCAAAATATTTAAGTGATTGTCTTGGTAGAAAAAAAGGAACAGCTTCTGCTTTAGTTTTTGTGAATTCTACAAAAGAAGTAAGTGATGTTCTAAAATTTGCTTATCAAAATGATATTTCTGTAACTCCAAGAGGAGCTGGCACGAATCTTGTAGGTTCGACAGTTCCTTCCAAAAATGGAATAATTTTAGATTTTAGCAAAATGAATCGTATTTTAGAAATTGATTCAGAGAATTTTACAGCAACAGTTGAACCTGGCGTACTTTTACAAGATTTTCAAAATTATGTTGAAGAAAGAGGATTTTTCTATCCGCCTGACCCAGGAGAAAAACTTTCTTCAATTGGTGGAAATATTGCAACAAATGCTGGTGGAATGCGTGCTGTAAAATATGGTGTAACTCGTAATTATGTAATGGGTTTGGAATTAGTTCTGGCAGATGGAACAATCGTAAATGTTGGTTCAAAAAATCGGAAAGATACAACCGGTCTTGATTTAAAAGATTTAGTGATTGGTTCGGAAGGAACTCTTTGCGTAATTACAAAATGCCTTTTAAAATTGGTGGGAAAACCTGAGAGGTCAGAAAGCATTTTGCTGAGTTTTGACTCTCTAAAAAGTGGAATTGAATCTGTTCCGGTTTTGTTAAAAGCAAATTTAAATCCAACTGCGTTAGAATTTATTGAAAGAAAAGTTGTTCAGCTTGGAGAAAATTTTATTTCTTCCCTAGATAAAAAAGAAATTTCTTTCCCAGATAAAAATGCAAACGCATATCTCATCTTAACTTTTGATGGCAACGAAAATGAAATAAATTCTTCTATTAGAAGACTTCTTAAAATTGCAGAACCAATTTGTAAAAAAATCACAATTTTAAATGAGCCAGAATTATGTAAAAATGTTTGGCGAATTCGTGGTTGTCTTGTAAAAGCGGTTGAAGCGGTAAGCGAGCAAGAGCCGTTAGATATTGTCGTTCCAATTTCCAAAATCGATGAATTTGTAAATTATGTAAATGGTTTAGAAAAAGAATCTGGAATGAGAATGATAAGTTTTGGTCATGCAGGAGATGGAAATGTTCATCTTTGTGTGATTCGTGGAAATCGGGATGAAAGAACTTGGGAAGAAGAATTAAAAATCAATTTGACAAAACTTTATGAAAAATCACATTCTCTTGGTGGATTAATTTCTGGTGAACATGGTTTGGGTTTAAGTAAAAGAGATTTTTTCTTTACAGAAACTCCTTCAAAAAATGTTGAATTAATGAATGATATAAAATCTATTTTTGATAAAAAAGGAATTTTGAATAAAGGAATTTCATATTCAAAATAAATTAAATTTGTGATTTAATAAAAGCAGAGGTGAAAAATGCCAGAACTTTCTAATCGTACATCAGTTTTTACAGATTCTGTCATCAGAAGAATGACAAGAATTTCAAATAAATATAATGCAATCAATTTGAGTCAAGGTTTTCCAGATTTTGAACCTCCCCGCCAAATTTTAGACAGACTTGCAGAAGTTTCAAAAGAGGATTTTCATCAATATGCGACAACTTGGGGTGCTCAAAATTTTCGGGAAGCACTGGCAGAAAAAATAAAACATTTTAGCGGAATGGAAGTCAATCCAAATTCGGAATTAGTTGTTACGTGCGGTTCTACAGAAGCAATGATGGCAGCAATGATGAGCGTTACAAATCCTGGAGATAAAGTAATTGTTTTTAGTCCTTTTTATGAAAACTACGGAGCGGACACAATTTTGAGTGGAGCAGAACCAATTTACATTCCACTTGTTCCTCCTGAATTTAATTTTGATGCAAACCTTTTGGAAAATGCTTTTAAACAAAAACCAAAAGCAATTATTTTATGTAATCCTTCAAATCCGTGTGGAAAAGTTTTTACTCATAAAGAATTAGAAATTATTGCAAATCTTGCAAAAAAATATGATGCATTTGTTATTACAGATGAAGTTTATGAACATATTTTGTACGAACCAAATCATCACACTTATATGGCAACTTTACCAGAAATGAAAGATAGAACAATTACTTGTAATTCGCTTTCAAAAACTTATTCAATTACAGGCTGGCGACTTGGATACACTCAAGCTTCTCCAGAAATTACAGAACGCATTAAAAAAGTTCATGATTTTTTAACAGTTGGAGCGGCTGCACCTCTTCAAGAAGCGGCAGTTGTAGGTTTAAAATTTGGTGATGAATATTATAAAAATCTCCAAAAAGAATATACAGAAAAACGAGATTTATTCTTGAAAGGTTTAAACGAAATTGGAATAAAACATACAGTTCCTCAAGGTGCTTATTATATTTTGATTGACATAAGTGAATTTGGTTATGAAAGTGATTTGGAATTTGCAGAAGTTTTAGCTCGTGATGTTGGAGTTGGAACTGTTCCAGGTTCATCTTTCTTCAAAGAAAAAGAAAATCGTTATGTGCGTTTGCATTTTGCAAAGAAAAACGAAACTTTATACGAAGCTTTAAACAGATTAAATTCTATCCGCCAAAAAATTAAATCTAAAAAATAATCATCATTCTTTTGGTGATTATTTGATGATTGTTTACGAGTGATTTTTCTTTTCACAATGAATTTGCAGTGCTATCTTAGACTTGTTGAAAGGTTGATTTGGAAATTATTTTCAGATTGATTTTTTACTAAAAGTTTGCGTCGCAGACTTATTATCTAGGAGGCAGAATATGCAATTAAAATTTTATTTTTGCAGACATTGCGGAAAAATTGTAGCAATGGTGAAAGACACTCAAGTTCCAACTATTTGTTGTGGTGAAGAAATGCGGGAACTTATTCCAGGAACAGCTGATGGAATAGCAGAAAAACATGTTCCAGTTATTAAAGTAACAGGAAATACAGTTACTGTTACAGTTGGTTCAAAAATTCATCCTTCAGAAACAGAACATTACATTGAATGGATTTTACTTCAAACTGATAAAGGTTTGCAACAAAAATGGTTAAGTCCTGGAAATGCTCCTCAAGTGGATTTTGCAGTTATGACTGGAGAACGAGTTGAAGCGGCTTATGAATTTTGTAATATTCATAGACTTTGGAAATCGGATTATTAGTTTTTCTGTTTGGAGGATGATATGGAATTAAATTTAATCACAATGTTAAATAGTCAAATTCAAAAGGAATTTGAATCAGCGTATATTTATTTAGATTTTGCAGCATTTTTTGATTTTAGAGGTCTTTCTGGTTTTGCAAATTGGTACAAAATCCAAGCAAAAGAAGAGGAAGAACATGCAATGAAACTTTATGATTATCTTTGTAGTATAGATAAACCAATAGAACTTCTTCCAATCCCTGCACCAGGAAAAAAATTTGAAACAATAAAACAAGTTTTGGAATTAGGTTTAGAACATGAAAAATATGTTTCAAGTTTGATAGAATCTCTATATTTTCAAGCAGAAAAAGAAAAAAATCTTTTTGCAAAAAATTTTCTTGAATGGTTTGTAAAAGAACAACACGAAGAAGAAGAAAATGCAAAAGAACTTATCACAAAATATGAATTATTTGGCGGAAGTCCAGAAGGTCTTTATGCTTTAAATAAAGAACTTGGAAAACGCGAATAATATTTTTTTGGAGAAAGAATACATTCTTAAGTGATTTTTCTTTCTCCAAAAACTAAATTTATTCAAAAATTTTCAGATGATTAATTTTTCAATTTTTTTATTCAGATTTTTGCACAAGATTTTCTTTTATTTGCGGAAGAGTTTTTATGTGTTATAATTTTTATAATATATTTTAATTTGGAGGAATTATGCTTTTAAAAGGAAAAGTTGCAATTATTACAGGAGGAACAAGAGGAATTGGTTATGAAATTGCTCATCAGTTTTTATTAAATGGTGCAAAAGTTGCAATCTTTGGAAGTCGAAAAGAAACGGTTGATGCTGCAATCGAAAAACTAAAATCAGAAAATCCGGAATTTGAAGTATTTGGTGCTTTCCCAAAATTAACTTCGGAATCTGAAATAATAAAAATTTTTGAAGATATAAAATCAAAATTTGGAAAAATTGATATTCTTGTAAATAATGCAGGAATTTCTTCACGTTCGCCACTTCAAAATTTTACAGAAGAAGAATATGATAAAATCTCAGATCTTAATATAAAATCTGTTTTTATTTGTTCAAAAGTGGCAGTTCCTTATTTAAAAGAAACAAAAGGCGTAATTCTTAACACAAGTTCTATGGTTAGTGTTTACGGACAACCTTCAGGATTTATGTATCCAGCAAGTAAATTTGCAGTAAATGGAATTACAAAATCACTTTCGCGGGAATTGGCTCCGTTTGGAATTCGTGTAAATGCAGTTGCACCAGGAATTACAGAAACAGATATGGTAAGCGCATTGCCAAAAGAAATGATAGAACCGCTTATAAAAACAATTCCTCTTGGAAGAATTGGAAAACCTGTTGATGTCGCAAATGCGTTTGTTTTTCTTGCAAGCGATATGGCTTCATATATCACAGGCGATATTTTGCATGTAGATGGAGCCGCTCGTTCGTAAAGATTATTTATCTTCTAAATCCATAATGATTGTTGAAAAAGGTTTTCCCGGAGCTATCATTGGTAAAACCATTTCGTCTAAGAAAATTTCAGAATCGATAATTGCTGGTTTTCTTGATTTTAATGCTTTATCAAAAGCGCTAGAAAATTCTTTTTCATTACTTGCGTGATATCCTTGAATATTATATGCATCTGCAAGTTTTACCCAATTTGGACCAAAATCTAGGGTAGTGTTAGAATATCGTTTTTCGTAAAATAAAGTTTGCCACATTCTAACATTTCCCAAAGCATGATTGTTAAATATCACGATGATTATTGGTAAATCATAATGCTGAATAGTTGAAAGTTCATTGCAATTCATTCGGAAAGAACCATCTCCAGCAAAATGAATAACTGTTTTGTCCGGATTTGCAAATTGTGCTCCGATTGCCGCACCAGTTCCAAAACCCATTGTTCCAAGTCCACCAGAAGATAAAAATGTTCTTGGAAAAGTAAAATTGTAGAATTGACTTGTCCACATTTGATGTTGTCCAACTTCTGTTGTAATAATTGAATCTGGTTTTACTTTTGAGTTTACATATTCAAAAATAAATTTTGGAGATAAATCTTCTTTTTTGTTGTATGATTTTGGAACATTTTGTTTCCATTCTTCAATTTGAATATTCCATTCATCAGATTTTCTTTCGTTTACAAGAGGAATTAATTTTAAAAGAATTGATTTTACATCCCCAATTAAAGAATTTTCGACTTCAATCATTTTATTAATTTCTGCCGGGTCAATATCAATTTGAATAATCGTTGAATTTTTTGCAAATTGAGAAGCATCACCAATCACTCTATCAGAAAAACGAGTTCCAATCGCTAAAACTAAATCACTTTTATCACACGCTGCATTCGCTGCATAAGTTCCGTGCATTCCAATCATTCCTGTTGAAAGTGGATGTTTGTTTGGAAACGCAGATTTTCCCATAAGAGACATTCCCACAGGAGTATTAATTTTTTCCGCTAAAAGTTTTAATTCTTCAGAAGCATTTGAAATTACAATTCCGCCTCCAGCATAAATGAAAGGACGTTTTGAATTATTTATAATTTCTGCTATTTTTTTGATTTTTTCATCAGAAGGAATTTCGAGTTTTTCTTCACAAAAATCTGGTATTTTATCAGTTTTCGGATTGAAAGGTTGATATTCAGTTTTTGAAGAAGTTACATCTTTTGGAATATCGATTAAAACAGGACCTGGACGACCAGAACGAGCAATTTCAAATGCCTGCCGAATTGTATTTGCAAGATTTTTTACATCGTGAACAATAAAATTATGTTTTGTGATTGGCATCGTTACGCCAGTAATATCTATTTCTTGAAAAGAATCTTTTCCTAATTGAGAATTTGCAACATTACAAGTGATTGCAACAATTGGAATTGAATCCATATAAGCGGTAGCAATTCCTGTTACAAGATTTGTTGCTCCAGGTCCGCTTGTTGCCATACAAACGCCAACTTTTCCTGTAGAACGAGCATATCCATCTGCGGCATGACTTGCACCTTGTTCGTGAGCAGTTAAAATATGACGGATTTTGTCTGAATTTTTATACAGTTCATCATAAATATTTAAGATTGCACCACCAGGATAACCAAAGACAATATCAACATTTTGTTCAATAAGACATTCTATAACAATCTGAGCACCAGTAATTTCCATAAAAATAGAATAGCGTTTTTTTTGAATATAAACAATACTAAAAAACTTTAGAATATTTTAAGAGAAGTGCAGTTAATTAGACATATTAAGAAAGATTGTGAGATTTGAAGGAATTCCAACTTCAAAAAAAATTCTTTTAAAGTAAAAATTGGAATTCCTGTCAAAATATTTGGATTTTTAAATGTTTTCTAACGCTTGTTTTAAGTCTGCAATTAAATCATTTTTGTCTTCCAATCCGCAAGAAAAACGAATAAGTCCTGCTGGAATTCCTGCTGCTTTTAATTGCTCATCAGTTAATTGTCTATGAGTAGAAGTTGCAGGATTTAAACAACAGCTTCGAGCATCGGCAACGTGAGTTTCTATAGTAAACACTTTTAAAGCTTTCATAAATTTTTCTGCGGCAGTTCTTCCACCTTTTAATTCGCAAGAAACAACGCCACATCCTCCGTTTGGAAGATATTTTTTTGAAAGTTCATAATATTTGTTACTTTTTAAGGTTGGATAATTTACACTCAAAACTTTTTCTTGTTTTTCGAGGAATTCTGCAACTGCTTGACCGTTTTCCACATGACGAGGCATTCTTACGTGCAAAGATTCTATTCCAAGATTTAAAATATATGCTTGCATTGGTGCTTGAATGGAACCTAAATCTCGCATAAGTTGAGTTGTAGCTTTTGTGATAAATGCTCCTGCTTGCCCGAATTTTTCTGCATAAACAATTCCGTGATAGCTTTCATCTGGAGTTGTAAGACCAGGATACATTTCTTTATGAGCCATCCAATCAAAATTTCCAGAATCTACAATCACTCCACCAATACAAGAACCATGTCCGTCAAGATATTTTGTTGTAGAATGAGTTACAATATCTGCTCCCCATTCAATTGGACGACAATTTATTGGAGTAGGAAAAGTGTTATCTATAATTAAAGGAACATTGTGAGAATGAGCAATTTTTGCAAATTTTTCGATATCCAAAACCGTCAAAGCAGGATTTGCAATTGTTTCTCCAAACATCGCACGAGTATTTGGTTTAAATGCTTTAGAAATTTCTTCTTCACTTGCATCAGGATTTACGAAAGTTGAATCAATTCCCATTTTTTTTAGAGTAATCGCAATTAAATTGAAAGTTCCTCCGTAAATGGCAGTTGAAGCAACAATATGACTTCCAGCTTCACAAATATTAAAAATTGAAAAAAAGTTAGCCGCTTGTCCAGAAGAAGTTAACATAGCTGCAGTTCCACCCTCAAGAGCCGCAATTTTAGATGCAACAAAATCATTTGTAGGATTTTGAAGTCGTGAATAAAAATAACCCGTTTTTTCCAAATCAAAAAGAGCACCCATTTCTTCGCTTGTATCGTATTTAAAAGTTGTAGATTGGATGATAGGAATTTGACGAGGTTCGCCATTTTTAGGTTCATAACCAGATTGAATACATTTAGTATATAAAGATTTTTCCATAGTAAAGTCCTTAATTTAGATTTTACTGACTTTTTTTCTTTCGTCAATGATTTTAAAAGTAGTTAAAATGTTCAAAAAATAAACAACTTGACAGTGTAAATAACAGAATATATAATAAAAAAATACATTAATTGCAACTAGTTATGAATGCGAATGGGCATGTAAAAAAGTACAATGTCTGCAACTCCATGGAAACAGAGAGAAAATCGTCCCCGATATGGAAGTTTTTTAGATAAAACTTGCCAGAAATGGAGAAATTATGCAGTTGATGTATCCTTCCTAGAAAAAAATAAGTTTTAAGTAGAAAAGAAAATAATATTCTCAATTCATTTATAAGGAATTAGAAAATTTGTCTGTAAAAAAAGAAAAAGTATTTTCAAATCTTGTATGGAGATTTTTGGAAAGAACTGGGGCTCAAGCGGTTGCTCTTGTAGTTTCAATAATTCTTGCAAGAATATTGACTCCAGAAGATTATGGTATTATTGCTCTGATTACAGTTTTTATAAATATTTTAAATGTTTTTGTTGATAGTGGACTTGGAACTGCACTTATTCAGAAAAAAAATGCTGATGATGTAGATTTTTCAACTGTATTTTTTACTAATATAATTTTTTGTATAGTTTTATATATATTAATATTTTTTACAGCTCCTTTTTTAGCTTCATTTTATAAAAAAGAAGAACTTACTGCTATTATAAGGGTTTTAAGTATAACAATTCTTGTTTCAGGAATAAAAAATATTCAACAAGCATATATTTCTAAAACTCTTCAGTTTAGGAAATTCTTTTTTGCAACTTTAGTTGGTACTATCATTGCTGCTATAGTTGGTATTCTACTAGCGTTTCAGGGGTTAGGTGTTTGGGCTTTAGTTGCACAACAACTTACAAATCTTATTATAGACACAATTTTATTATGGATAACTGTAAAATGGAGACCAAGTTTTGTTTTTTCGTTTCAAAGGTTAAAAGTATTATTTAGTTATGGTTGGAAACTTCTTGTTTCTGCTCTTTTAGATGTTTCTTATACAAATCTTAGAAATCTTATAATAGGAAAAAAATATTCGTCAGAAGATTTGGCTTTTTATACAAAAGGAGAACTTTTCCCTAAAGCAATAGTTGGAAATATTAATAATGCAATAGATAGTGTTCTTTTACCAACTATGTCAGAAGAGCAAGATGATAAAATTCGTATAAAACAGATGACTCGACAAGCTATTAAGGTAAGTACCTTTTGCATTGCTCCATTAATGATGGGACTTGCTGCTTGTTCATCAAATATTATTTCTTTATTACTAACTGATAAATGGTTACCATCTGTTCCTTATTTAGTAATTTTTTGTATAACATATATGTTTTATCCTATTCATACAGCAAATCTTAATGCAATAAAAGCGGTAGGAAGAAGTGATTTATTTCTAAAACTTGAAATAGTAAAAAAGATTGTTGGACTTGGTATTTTGCTTTCAACTATGTGGTTCGGTGTAAAAATAATGGCTTACAGTCTTTTACTTACTAGTATTACTTCGCAAATAATAAATTCATGGCCAAATAAAAAATTATTAAATTACGGATATTTTGAACAATTAAAAGATATTTTTCCAGGAATTATGTTGGCTGTTATCATGGGAATAATTGTTCATTTTGAAATATATATTCCTGTTTCAAAAGGAATTCAACTTATAATTCAAATTGTTACAGGAATTAGTATTTATATTTTTTGTGCAAAATTATTTAAATTAGATTCTTATATTTATATCAAAAATATTATTTTAAAAAGATTGTCTATAAAGAAATAAAAAATGAAACAAAATAATCAAGTATCTCCAATGAAAGTCAGGGATTCTAATATTGAGCTTCTGCGGATTCTTATGATGATTGTGATTGTCGCTCATCATTACATTGTAAATTCCGGAATTTTTCAGATGATTGTTAATACCCCCCCCCGTCAGGCTGCAAGTGAATTCAGGACAATGTTTGCGCTGCTGTTCGGCTGGGGAGGCAAAACGGCGATAAATGTCTTTCTTCTTATAACTGGATATTTTATGTGCAGGCAGGAATTCAAGTGGCGCAAAGTTTTGTTTCTTGCCGGAGAGGTTGTGTTTTACAGGTGGATTATAGCCGCAATATTTATTGTGTCTGGATATGAGCCGTTCAGCTTGAAGGAATTTGTAAAGACGGTTCTTGTGGTTCCTTATGACTTTGGACATGGATTCACATCTTCGTTTCTAGGAATGTACGTTCTGGTTCCATTTATAAACATTTTTATTCAGACATTGGACAGAAAAAAATTAGAGAAGCTGCTGGTTACTCTTCTTGTGATTTTTACAGGCTTTTCAACATTCTTTTTCAATAGTGCATTTGAGTATCTGGGCTGGTATGTGACTATGTATCTTACCGGAAGCTATATAAGGCTTTTCGGCTTTGAATGGATGAAAAATCTTAGAACGACTGGTTTTTTATGTGCTGGATTTCTTCTTCTTTCCTGGTTTAGTGTGGCGGGAATAAGATTTGTTTCGCTCGTTCTGAACAGGAATCTTCCATATTATTATTTTGTGGCGGATTCAAATAAGATTCTTGCGTTTTTGACAGCCTGCGCACTGTTTTTGTTTTTTAAGAATTTAAATATCGGAAAAAGCAGGATTATAAACCGTTTTGCCGCATCTACCTTTGGAGTCCTTATGATTCATGCTTCAAGCGATACGATGAGAAAATGGCTATGGCAGGACATCTGCGGAAATGTTGATGCGTTTGAAAAAAGCACTTTTATTCTTCATGCAGCAGGATGCACTTTAGGCGTTTATTTTTTATGTGTGCTGATTGATATGGGGCGCAAGGCTTTGACTGGAAAAATAATCAGTAAAATTTCAGAAGGGAGAAATTTTAGGATATGTCAGAAAATATAAAAGAAAAAACAATAACGGTTACTTCGCCACTTCTGCCGGATCTTAAGGAATTTGAGAAGTCTCTTGAAGATATTTGGAGCCGTAAGTGGCTTACAAACAACGGCGAGTATCACAAGAAGCTGGAGGCGGCTCTTTCGGAATATCTGGGTGTTCCGTATCTTTCTCTTTTTACAAACGGAACTCTGCCGCTTATAACCGCGCTCCAAGCTTTGCGGATTACAGGCGAGGTCATAACAACTCCTTACAGTTTTGTTGCGACAACACATTCAATCTGGTGGAACGGAATAAAACCTGTTTTTGTTGACGTTGAGGAGAAAACTGGAAACATCGACCCGGCAAAAATTGAGGCGGCTATTACACCAAGAACGACTGCGATTATGCCGGTTCACGTTTATGGAACCCCGTGCAGAACGGATGAAATCCAGAAAATTGCCGACAAGTACGGGCTGAAGGTTATATATGATGCCGCCCATGCGTTCGGTGTAAAGCTTGGCGGAAAGTCGGTCCTGGAAGAAGGCGATATTTCCACTCTAAGTTTCCATGCCACAAAAGTTTTCAACACAGTTGAGGGCGGGGCTTTGATATGCCGCGACGAGGCCACAAAGAAGCGCATTGACTATCTTAAAAACTTTGGTTTTGCGGATGAAGTTACCGTTGTCGCGCCGGGAATCAACAGCAAGATGGATGAGCTTCGTTCATCCTATGGACTTTTGAATCTTAAGCAGGTTGACAAGGCAATTGAAAGCCGGAAAGCAACGGCGCTGAAATACCGTGAAGGATTAAAAGATGTTCCTGGTGTCCGCTGGCTTGAAGACATTGAAGGTGTTAGACACAACTACAGCTATTTTCCGCTTTTTATAGACGAAGAAAAGTATGGAATGAGTCGTGATGAGCTTTATGCAAGGCTGAAAGAGCACAATATCCTTGGAAGAAGATATTTCTATCCGCTTATAAGCGAATTTTCAACATACCGCGGACTTGAGTCTGCTGCGCCGGAGAACCTTCCGGTTGCACACAAGCTTGCCTCAAGCGTAATCTGCCTTCCAATGTACGCATTTATGGAGGAAGAGGATGTTGAGAGAGTTGTTGAATGTGTGAGGGGAGAGAGATGAAAGATTTGATAATTGTTGGCGCAGGCAGTGCGGCACGTGATTATTTGCAGTTTATAAAAGATGTTAATGAAAGTATTCCCTTTCCGAAATGGAAAATCAAGGGGTTTATTGCTGACAGCGGTGTTGATATAAATAGCCTGACTAATGGTGAATACGATATTTTAGGAACAATTGATGGCTGGAAACCGCAGAAAAACGAGGAATTTATAATGGGAGTGGCAGAACCGGCCGCAAAATATATTTTGGCAAAAAAACTAAAATCAAAAGGCGCGAAATTTTTAACATTGATACATCCATCTGCGGTTGTAAGTGCCTATGCCACGCTTGGAGAGGGGTGCATTGTCTGTCCGTTCTCAAAAGTTGGCGCGAATGCGGTTGTGGAAAGTTTTGTCACTATAGATGGATATGTTGGACATGACAATTATGTAAAAGATTTTGCAACCCTAAGCACAGGAACACGTCTTACAGGCTATGTTTCTGTTGGAAGCGGAACATTCTTCGGCGCAATGTGTGCTGTAAAGCCTCATACAAAAATAGGAAACAACTGCTTTTTTACAATAGGAAGCACGGTTGTTCAGGATATTCCAGACAATTCTTATGTGAAAGGAACTCCTGGAATAATGATGACAGTAAATAAACGAAAATTTGACGGGGGGGGGTACAACTGTAGTGTAAAATTTGCATGCTGCTTCTCTTCTGAAATAAGGAGGGCGGCATGAAAAATGCGCTTGTTACATCTATCGGTTCGGTTGCCGGTGATATTGTTATAAAGACTCTTAAAAAGTTAGGGTTTTATATTATTGGAACAGATATTTATCAAAGAGAACTTGTTGTTGATGCATTTAATGTAAATAAATTTTATAAGGCACCTTACACAAGTGAATCTGAAAAGTATTTTGATTTCTTGAAAAAGATTTGCATTGATGAAAAAATTGATTTTATATTGCCTCTTACAGACTTGGATGTTGATTTTCTTAATGTTCGCCGAGAATGGTTTGAGTCAAACAAAATAACGCTTTGCATTTCTCCAAAGTCATCTCTTGATATAATCAGAAATAAGAAGAAACTTCAGGATTTTGTAAAAAGCAGCTGTCCGTTTACAAATTCTATTCCAACAAGTCTTTTAAAAGATGTAAAAAAACTTGAATGGAATTTTCCTGTTGTGTGCAAACCTTATGACGGACGTTCAAGTCAGGGGCTTAGATATATTCATAATGAGGAAGAGTGGAATAATTTTATAAAAGAAAATCCTGATGACAAATATATTGTTGAGCCTTTTATTGAAGGTCCGATTGTTATGGTTGAAATTGTTAGACAATCTGATCCTCATAAAGTTGTAGCTGTCACTAGACAGGAAAAACTTAGCACTCCTCATGGATGTGCAACTGCCGTTTATATGTATCAAGACAAGGAACTTGAAGAGAATTCTAGAAAACTGGCTGATGCACTAAATATAAAAGGCTGTGTAAATTTTGAATATATACATGGAAGTGATGGAAAGTATTATCTTGTTGAATGTAATCCGCGCTTTTCTGCTGGCTGTGAATTCACTTGTATTTCTGGCTATGACTGTGTTGCAAATCATATAAGGGTTTTTGAAAATAAGCAGATAGATGACTTTGAATTCCGTCATCCAATATATATTTCTCGAAAATATGAGGAATATATCACAAAGGTGGAGGACTAATATGGAATTCAGTGTCTTGAATGTTTTGTATGATTTTTGCATTATGGCAGCCCTTTTGTTTGCTGGAAAAGTAATAAGGGCGAAAGTGAGATTTATTCAGAAACTTTATATTCCGTCTGCTTTGATTGCTGGATTTCTAGGACTTTTTTTAGGAAAACAGTTTCTTGATATTTTGCCTTTTTCAGGAGCAATTTCAAGTTATTCCGGAGTATTGATCGTGGTTTTATTTGGCTCGATGTTCCTAGGAACTAAGAAGAAGGTTTCCTTTTCGTCAATGCTAAAAAGTGTCGGTGATACTTTTTTAGTAAACGGGTCATCAGAAATTTTTCAGTTTGCTTTTTTCATTTTGATTGGAATTGCAGTTTTGCCACTGATTTTTAAGGGAATTAATCCTGCTTTCGGGCTTTTGCTTCCTGCTGGATTTGTTGGAGGTCATGGAACTGCGGCGGCGATTGGCTCTGTTTTGTCTGAAGCCGGCTGGACTGATTCTGTAAGCATAGGGCAGACTTTTGCTACAATCGGGCTTGTGTTTGGAATTATATGCGGTGTGATTTTGATAAATACAGGAGCAAGACACGGTGAAACAAAGTTAATAAAGGATGTGAAAGTATTGCCGGAAGAAATGCTTTCTGGACTTGTTCCAGAAGAAAAACGTGCGGCATTTGGAAAAAGCACAGTCTATTCTCTTTCGATAGATCCTCTTACATGGCATTTGGCTCTTGTCTTGATGTCAGTAGGGCTTGCTTATCTTGTAAATATGGGACTGAAAAAGATTCTACCGTCAATTTCTTTTCCGACTTATGGACTGGCGTTGCTGTGCAGCATTTTGGTTCAACAAGTTTTAAAAATCTTTAAGCTTGATTCTTATGTTGATAAAGATATTGTTACACATATTGGAAGCAGTTCTACAGATTTTCTAGTTGCTTTTGGTGTTGCTTCGATTAATGTGAATGTTGTTTTGAAATATTGGATTCCTATAGTTCTTCTTTCTGTTTTAGGAATGATTCTAGTAGTTGTCTGGTTCAGAGTGATTTCACCGAGATTTTTCAAGAGTTATTGGTTTGAGCGAGGAATTTATATTTTTGGAATGTCAACAGGAGTTCTCGCAACTGGCGTAATTTTGCTTCGTATCTGTGATCCAGATTTTAAAAGTGGTGTTTTGGAAGATTTTGGCTTTGCATGGATTTTCCTTTCTGTCTTGGATATGTTGCTAGTAAGTTTTTCTCCAATTTTTATTCTGAAAAACTGGGGTCTTGGTTACTCGCTTGTTTTATTTTTATTCTCTGTAATTATGCTTGCAATTTGTAAAATACAAACGAAGAAAAAGAGTTGTAATTAAATGATGGATGGGTTGAGCGACAAAAATAATGTCCGCTCAAATTGTGTTTATGAAGAGTTCAATTTGGATGTAATAAAGAGGATTATTGAGAAAGTGTAAATATTTTTGTATCGATTTTTCACTTTGACTTGACAATATAATGTTGCTTTTGTATATTAATACTAAGCGACCGAAAATGAGGTTTTATATAAAACACTTTATGTGTACCTCTAGTAGGTCATTTTTTTTGTCCGGAGAAAGTTTATGGATACAGCTGTTTTAATAGATGGTGCATTTTTACGAAAGAAATTCCATGCGGCTTATAAGAAAAATCTAGAAGTTGAAAATCTAAAAATTTTTTCTGAGAAAGTATTGGAAATATTTAATATAAAAAAGTCTGACTTGAACAGATTTTATTTTTATGACTGCGAGCCTTGTGCTGCAAAATCTTCTTTGCCAATTTCTAATTATGCTTTTCTTTTTGAAAAAACCTCGCAATATACATACGGAAAAAAATTGCTTTCCGAACTGAAAAAAATGGACAATTTTGCAGTAAGAGAAGGAACATTGTCTTTTTGTGGTTGGAAACTGAAGAAGAGTTCTTATAATAAAACTCCTCTTACAGATGATGATTTTGTTCCGGTATTACTTCAAAAAGGTGTTGATATAAAAATCGGTCTCGATTTGGCATGGATTAGTTATAATCATGTTGCTGATAAAATAATATTTGTAACGGGGGACTCTGATTTTGTTCCTGCAATAAAGACAGCAAGGCGTAATGGAGTGTTTGTATATTTGCTGACATTAAATCATATAGTAAAACCTGAGCTTACTGAAAATTGTGATATTTGGAAAAAAGAATCTATAAAAGATTTTGATTGTGGAAATTAAAAGAGGGTATACTTTTATGGAAGAATCAAAAAACGAACTGGACGAACTTGAAAAGAACGAAACCGAAGAACATGAATATACTACAACATATAAACTTAACAGTTATGGAATAGATTTTGATGTCAATGGTTTAGTCAGGCGACAGAACTCCCATTCTATTTATTTGCCTGATTTTCAAAGAAATTATGTTTGGAACAAAAAGAAGGCTTCAAAATTTATAGAATCACTTTTATTGGGGCTTCCTATTCCTAGCGTGTGTTTGTATAAGGAAGAAGATAATAAGCAGATTATTATAGATGGGTTTCAACGGCTTGAAAGTATCCGGCTTTTTTATAGCAAGAAATTTTCCGATGGTTCTAAATTTGCTTTAGTTTCTGTGAATTCTTCATTCGAGGGAAAAACCATTGAAGATTTGGATGACGAACTTAGGTTAAAACTTGATGACACTTTGATTCATGCCACTGTTGTAAAGGCTGATGAGCCACAGGAACAGAATTATAATGCTGTCTATTTGATTTTTGAAAGATTGAATACAGGCGGAGTAAATCTTACACCGCAGGAAATTCGATCTTGTGTTTATCATGGTTCATTTCAAAAGATTATCCAGAATTTAGTGAAAGATGAAAATTTTAAAAAAGTTTTAATTGTTTCTAGCAAAAGGAAAAAAGATCAGGAAATTGTTATTAGATTACTTTCTTTGGCGGATTCTTATGAAGAATATACTGGAAATATGAAAGAATTCTTGAATCAGTATTGTGACATAAATAAGAATAAGTCTGAAGCCGAGTGTTCTGTTAAGGTTGATTTATTCAGCAAAACTTTTAGTTTTTTAAGTAAATTAGATTCGAATGTTTTTAGACCAAGCAAAGTACTTAATCTTGCAATCTTGGATGCTGTTTTCGTCGGAACTTATAAATATTTGCAGACTGGAAAAAATCTTGATTTTAATAAATATTCTTCTGCAATAAAGTCTATGGTTAATTCCTCTGATTTTCAGAAAAATATAGAAACTGGAAAGACTCATCACAGCATTCCGCTAAAAGAGCGCATAGAAATTGCAATTAAGAAAATTCAAGAATGCAATGAGTAATGAAGTAAAACAGACATTTGAAAGGAGAATTAATTCTCTTATTGAGCAGATTAATTTTTTGAACAAAAAAGATGATTATGATGAAATTATTTCTAATCTTTCAAAATATCTGTGTATTTTAATCGCTGGGTATACAGAAAAAATGTTTGTTTATTATTTGAACAAATATTTTGAAAATAAAGCACATCCAAAGCTTAAAAAATATCTGTCTAATTCAATAAAACATACAACAAATTTGCAGATGCTAAAAATTGAAGAAATGCTATGTAAATTTGATGATGGGTGGGTAAAAACACTGAAAAAAGATGCAGATTATCAGGAATATAAGGATTCCTTGCAATCAATTTATGATAACCGCAATAAAATTGCACATGGAGAAATATCTAACATAGGTTTTAAAAGTCTCGAAGATAGCTATGTAAGAATTCAGAAATTTTTTGAATGTTTAGTGAAAGTGATGGGAAGTTAAAATAAGCCTGCTATAAAAATAAGAGATAAACACTGCATTGAATCGATTGTTGAGAAAATATAAATAATTTTGTATATTAAAAACATTATGAATTTTATAACAGAACTTGATATTAAGAATTTCCGCTCTATAAAAGATTTATTGCTGACTAATTGTAAGCAGTTTAATTTGCTGATTGGAAAAAACAATTGCGGAAAGTCAACATTGTTGGAGTCTGTTTATGCTTCTTGCGATATTCCAAATATGCCGCTCGATCAGATTAATACTTGCCGAAGTAATGTAGTAAGAACTAATGAGGATTTAAGTGTTATTTTTCATGATATAGATGTTTCGAATCCTGTGGAAATTACAAGAATAAATGGGGAGCAAAAACGAAAATTAGATATTGAATGTGTTTTTGGCAATGATTCTAAATATATAACAATGACTGGACAGTTATTGAACGAAAAACGTATTTCTAGCTTTAAAATATCTATAGATGATTTTTTTAATAAATATTCAGTATTATATAATCAAGCTGACTGGGCTTTAGGAAAAGTTCCTTTTACTTCTGATGAAATAGAATCAATAAAAAAAGATTCTGGGCGTTGTCCTGTTTTTTACTGGACTGCTCAATGGAATAATTTTAATCCTACTGCTCAACTTGAGTCATTAATAATCTCAAAAAAGAAAGAATTGCTGCTAAATGTTTTGGTAAGCGTTGACTCTTCTATAAAGGATATTCAGTTAGGTTCAAATGGTTCTATTTTTGTTGACACAGGGCTTTCTTCATTGTTGCCTCTTAGGATGGTAGGACAAGGAATAGAAAAAATCGTTGGATTGGTTTCTTGCATTGCGACAATTTCAAATGGCATAATTTTAATTGATGAATTTGAGAATGGGTTGCATTATACAGCCATGGATGGATTATGGAAAGCAGTTTCAGAGTTGTGTGAAAGGCAAAATAATCAGATTTTTGCAACAACACATTCTTATGAATGTATTGATTCTTTTACAAGAATTACATCAACTGAGAATTCTGCTATTTTTAGAATAGAAAGAAATAATTTTGAACATAAAAGCACTTATATTTCTAACGAAGCTGCAAGAAACGCTATTTCAAAAAGATGGGAGATTAGATGAAATTGGAAGAGAGTAATAATCTTTCTATAGAAAGTGAGCAGCTTTTAATAGTTGAGGGACAGGATGAAAAAGGCTTTTTTGCCACATTACTAAAATACTTAGATATAAATACTGTTCAGATTATAAATGTCGCTGGGCGTGAGAATCTAAGGAATACTTTGGAATCGTTATCTATTATTACAAATTTTGACAAAGTTACCCATATTGGATTTGTATTTGATGCGGAGAAGAATGAAGCCAAATCTACTTTTCAAAGTTTTGAATCTAACTTGAAAAAAATATTTCCGGCAGAATGTATACCTAAGAAATCTGGCGATGTCGTTAAAGCTGAAATTGCATGTGGAATCTTTATTATGCCTGACAATAAACGAAGTGGAATGCTTGAAGATTTATGTCTTGATTCAGTAAGGCATACAAGTTTGTTTCCTATTGCGGATTCTTATGTGCAGAATGCGAGGATGTTACAGTCTGAATCAGATAAAGAAAAATATAATATTCATAAAGCTTTGTTGCAGACATACTTGGCTGGTTTGCCAAAAATTTGCAATACCATAAGAGTTGCGGTTGCAAAGAATGTATTCGATTTTGAAAACAGTGTCTTTTCGGAAATAAAAAAGTTCTTGAAAGATTTATATTTGTAGATTTTGTTCCTGCAATAAAGACTGCAAGACGCAATGGAGTGTTTGTATATTTGCTGACATTAAATCATATAGTAAAACCTGAACTTACTGAAAATTGTGATATTTGGAAAAAAGAATCTATAAAAGATTTTGATTGTGGAAATTAAAAAAGGGTATACTTTTATGGAAATGATGTATTTTCTGATTTTATTGCAAATGATTGCGTAGGAATTGGATGGAGCTATAAAGATAATATTTCTGGTCATAATATAGTAAAATCAATAAAAGCCGGAGACATTGTTTATATCAAAAAATGCAATGTTGGGTCTGACATAACAGTTCGTGCAATTGGAATTATAACTGATTATGAGGTTAGGTCGATTCCAAATATTGCGGAAATAGCAAGAAATGTGAAATGGCTTTATAAAACAATGTTTATTATTCCGAACCCAAAGAACAGTGACAAAAATAATGTCCGCTCAAATTGTGTTTATGAAGAGTTCAATTTGGATGTAATAAAGAGGATTATTGAAAAATTTGTCTTAGTCTAATTGGTCTGATGGATTTATATAATTCTATGAAGAAAAAACTTTATTACTTACAGGAAAATAAAAATGATATTACGCACTCAAGAAGAAATCATGAAAAACTGGCCGGAAAATTCTGAGCCTCTGGTGAGCATTTCGTGCATAACGTACAATCATGCACCTTACATACGTCAATGTCTTGACGGATTTTTGATGCAGAAAACTACATTTCCATTTGAAATTTTGATACACGATGATGCCTCGCCGGACGGAACTGCGGACATAATCCGGGAATATGAGAAAAAATATCCGCTTTTGATAAAACCTATTTATCAGACGGAAAACCAGTATTCTCAGGGAAAAACTTCTGTTTCGGCAACCTGGAATTTTCCGCGTGCAAAAGGCAAGTATATTGCTTTGTGTGAGGGCGATGACTACTGGATTGACGAAAACAAGCTGCAGATGCAGGCGGATTTTCTAGAGAAGAATCCGGAATATGGGATGTGTTATACAATGGCAAAGCAATTTGTTCAGAATATTCAAAAATTTTCAAGGATGTTGTTTGGAAAAAACGTAAAGGATTTTGAGGATTTGCTTTTTAATGGAAACAGAATTCCAACTTTGACAACTGTGTTTAAAAAAGACTTGCTTGATAATTATTTAAAAGACATATACCCGCAAGACAAAGGCTGGCTTATGGGCGATTACCCAATGTGGCTATATTTTGCCCATGAAAGCAAAGTAAAGTTTATTGATAAGGTTACAAGTGTTTACCGTGTACTGGAAAATTCGGCAAGCCATAGTGATGATGTGGAAAAATCAGTTGCATTTGGGAAATCATATTGGGATATACAGAATTTTTTCAGCAAGAAATACTTAAAAAAAGAATTTGAGTCTTTTAATGAGTGTTACTTGCGAGCTTTGTTTTATGTTTCCAGAAAAAATAGAAAACTTGCTAAAAAAGAATTTCTGCAGAGCGGAAAAACTGATTTAAAGACAAAAATTTATATTGCGATTTGTTCATCTGAGATTTTGTTTGGGATTTATAAATTGTATAAGAAAGCGAAATATTAAATTGCTTATAAAGCAAAATGGAAACTACGCCGGAATAAGAAAGCGCTCGTCGTTTGTGATAATTTCCATGGCTGTTTTCATGGGCGTTGTAATGCTTATAAGCTCGGAGATTCTTGGCCTGCTAGGGACAAAATCTTATGCCGATTCTGTCTACTGTGTTATTCCTCTTGTTGCCGGCGGATTTTTTGCGTTCCTTTACAATTTCCCTGCCGGAACCGAATATTACTTCGAGAAAACGAAATTCATAATGTTCGGAACAATGGCCGCCGCCCTGCTTAATATAATCTTGAACTATGTCTTCATAAAAGAATACGGCTATGTGGCCGCGGCGTACACTACGCTTGCCACATATTTCTTGTACTTTGTCTTCCATTTGTTCCTGGCAGGAAGGATTTTTAACGGGCGGATTTGCAGCGTAAAAACAATGCTGGTGTCTTGCGCGGCTATTTTTATAGTAACGGCCGTTTGCATTTTGTTTTTGAGGGTTGCCGCTGTAAGAATGGTTATTGCGGCTGGCGCGGCTGCGGTGTTTGTTGTGTATGAAGAAAAAGTGATGGGAATAGGAAAGAAGGTTTTAAGGAGATAGGAAGAATTCCGTCTATTAGAACTGTAGGAACTGTTCTATATCAAATGAAAATTCAGAATTTGATAAAAAAAAGGTCGATTTTATTTTAAATGAATTCATCTTTTGTAAGTGAAAGTCTTATACCCTGAAAGAAAATCCTGAGCTAAAGAAATTAACTGAATTGCTGGAACTAAAATTTTGCTAAACAAATCTAATTGATAAGATGCAGCGGTGAACAATATGGATGGTAAAAATGCTTGATATTGTTCAGATATTTTTTTCTGTTTTAGGTTTTATTGCAGCAATTTTGATTCCAGAAAAGATAAAGTGGGAGCAATCTTACTCTTCATTGCTTTCTGATTACCGTGGATATGATTTTGCGGCTGCTGTTCATGGAATAATAGATTTCTTTTATGACGATTGCGATAAGAAAATAGACAAAATAGAAACTGAATACAAAGAAGTGTGCAAAAAAAACGTTTAAGAAAGGTTCTGGAAATAAAAAAAATGTTTCTAACGACCAGAATCTTCATTATCAGCGCAGGCTTTTGAATGAATTCTACTGGCAGCTTTACGAATGTGCAAAATCCCCATGGATTGAGAGACGGCGCGTCTTAAAGGATTTTACAAACAAAGAAGCGGATATTTTAAAGATTGTATTTTACATGAACAAGGCTATTGAAGAAGATAAAGACGGAATTCTTTTCAAGAATATTTCTGTTTCAGACAGAGTTCAGAATCCAATCCGCTTAAAAGGCATGAGCCGCACAATAAGTCTTATGTATCATCTGTGTAAAAACCGAATTTTGAGCTAAGAACTATGAGAGAAATATTAGAAAATTGTACCAAAATTACGCAGGGAACTATCTTTACTAATGCCAAAAGTAATGATTTTCAGGATGATGTTTATGGCATCCTTTTAAATGGGAGAAAAGAATGATTTACTTTTATTTTTTAATTTTTTTAACTGTTACGATTTTTCTTCTAAAAAAAGATTTTTTCAATCCTGCTTGCATAACATTATTTGTTTGGAGTGTTGTTGAAGTCATATATCAGAATGTAGACCATGGTTTGAACAAGCTGAGTCCATTGTTTTTTGAAATTACTTTTTTTTGGTGTTTATGTTTTTCTTTAGGTTGTTTGATTGTTTCAAATATGAATTTTAAAGTAAATAATAGTTGTTGTCATTTTCTGGATATTGATAGTTGTAAAATGTATACTTTGCTTTTTGCTTTTCTTTCTTTTTCAATTTTTTTTGTTATTTTAAATGCAAAAGCGACAGGACTTTCTCCTATTGGTTATGTCAGAAATATAGGATTAAATTCAGATAATGTTCCATTAAGCGTAAAAATTATTAACTTGTTAACGACACTTATCTATCCATGCGTTTTTCTCTTTATTGAATCAAAAGTAAAAAGAATTAAGAAATTATTAATATTCTTACTCTTTTTTATTTTATCAATTCTTTCTGGATCTAAATCAGCAGTAATACAAATTTTCATTACAAGTTTTTTTCTACTTTTTTATCATAGAAAATTTAAAATTTTACTATTCATTGTTATGACTTCAGTTTTAATATGTGCTTTTGTTGTCATCACATTGTTTAGAGATAATGGAAAATCCAAAGTTGATTTCATTGAATTAATTTATATTTATTTTCTTTCACCGTTGCCAGCATTTGATTTGCTGATAAACAATAAACTTTCAGTGAATGAATATCCAGTTGCCTCTACAGTTCTTGGACTTTTTTATAGAGTCTTATCTAAAATAACTGGTTCTTCTGTTCCTGATTCAGGTCTTGGTTTTGTTTTCGTACCTGTTCCAACAAATGTTTATACGATTATGTTAACTGGATATTTAGACTTTGGAAGATATGGAATGTTCTTTTTTTCATTTTTTTATGGAATTTTATGGGGAATTTTTTATTCTTTTGTAAAAAGAAATTATAAATTCTATAAAATTCTTTATGCATGTTTTCTTAATGTCTTGTGCCTACAATTTTTTGCAGATTATCTTTTTCCATATTTAGCAATCTTTATATATCAAATTTTAATAATTGAATTTATTTATCATAAATCGAAATTTACAGATTTTAATTATTTGAGGTTAAAAAATACATAATGATTGATATAATCCTAGCTTCTTACAATGGTGAAAAATACATTGCCCAGCAATTGCTTTCTCTTGTCGCCCAGACATTCAAAGATTGGAAATGCATTATACATGATGACGGTTCAACTGACAGAACTGTGGAAATTATAAAGAAGTTCTGCAGTGTTGATTCCAGGTTTGTTTTTGTTGAAGATTCTGTGCAATTGAAAAATCCCGGGAAGAATTTTCTCCATGCACTTGAATATTCAACTTCAGGCTTTATTTGTTTTTGCGACCAAGACGACGTTTGGCTTGAAGCCAAGCTTGAAAAACTTTATTCTGCGATTTTATCAAAAGATAATTCCATTCCGCAGGCTGTGTTTTGCAACGCTCATCTTTGGAATTCACAAACAAACAAAATATGGGGAAATGCAACTCTTGCTTTCCCGAGTGATGTTGAAAGCCTTTTGTTTTTAAACTGCGGCATCCAGGGAGCTTCCGCTATATTCAATAAAGAAATGAAAAACTATCTTCTTGTAAAGACTGGAAAACTTGTTATGCATGATTGGTATTTGACGATTCTTGCCTGTACGGTCGGAAAAATTGGCTATCTTCATGAAAATTTGATGCTTTACCGTCAGCATGAAAATAACGTTACAGGAAATGCGTCCGGGAGTATTTCTGAAAAATTCAAGAACTTTTTTAGAAATAAAAATCCGCTTGTTGATAGAAAACATTATGAAAGCCTCGTTTGCTTTTATGATATCTGGAAGGAAAAGCTGAATGAGAATGATTCAAGAAGTATCCGCCGTTTTATAAAGGCTGTAGACAGAAATTTCGTTCATAGGCTTTTTATGATTCTTTCTGAAAATTGGAATATTTATGGTTCAAAAATAAAGCTTATTCTAAAGTTTTTTATGCGTCCGTATTTTGGAGGCAATAGATGATTACTGTTTTTACTCCAACTTACAACCGTGCCTACATTCTTCCGAAACTCTACGAAAGTTTGTGTGCGCAAACTGATAAGAATTTTGAGTGGCTTGTAGTTGACGACGGAAGTACAGACGAAACTTTTTTACTTTTAGAAAAATGGAAAGCAGAACGGAAAATTCAAATGAGCATAATTAGAAGAGAGAATGGAGGAAAGTCAACTGCAATAAATATTGGGGTGAAGAATGCAAATGGAAACTTGTTTTTTATTGTTGATAGCGATGATTTTTTAACTGATGATGCGATTTTTACAATTTTAAATGATGAAAAAAATCTTTCAGAGAATAAAATTGCTTTTTCTGTAGCAGGATTCTGCTACAGAAAAAGCAATTACCGCACAAGTGCAGTAATTGCGTCTTCTGATGTTCCGCTGCCCAAAGCGGCAACTTCGCTTGAGCTTGCGTTCAAATACAAAATGGCAGGGGATAAGGCAGAAGTGTTTTTCACTGATGTATTGCGGCAATTCTCTTTTCCAGAAATTCCAAACAATAAATTTGTGCCAGAAGCGTTGGTTTGGTATCGCATTGCTGCCGCTGGGTACAAACTCATTATCAAAGACGAAGCAATCTATCAGTGCGACTACATTTCTGACGGCTACACAAAAAATTTCAAAAGAAATCTAAAAAATAACTGCAAAGGATTCTCTCTATTTTATAAAGAATGTCTTTCATATAAAGAAATTCCCTTGATTATAAAAATTAAGTATTTAATCAGATTTTTTCAGTGTGAATTTTATTCATTAAAAAAAAAGGAGCGTCTAAGATGATTCCCCATATAATCCATTACTGCTGGTTCGGTGGAAATCCACTTCCTGAGCTTGCCGAGAAATGCCTTGCTTCCTGGAGAGAATTTTTTCCTGGTTATGAAATAAAAGAATGGAATGAGTCTAATTATAATGTCAGAAAGATTCCTTACATTGCACAGGCGTATGATGCAAAAAAATATGCTTTTGTTAGCGATTATGCCCGCTTTGATATTCTGTATCAGTATGGCGGAATTTACTTTGACACGGATGTGGAAGTTATAAAAAGCCTTGATGATATTATTGCGCAGGGAGCTTTTGCCGGCGTTGAGAGAGCCGGGGATGCTGGCTCTCTCAACGCCGGGCTTGGCATAGCAAGCCCGGCGGCGAGTCCTGTTTACAAGGAAATTTTAGATTCCTATCTTAAAAGTTCATTTCTTCGGCAAGACGGCTCAATGAATTTAACGACTGTTGTTGAGCGTGTTTCTGATATTTTTAAGAAGCACGGTCTCAAAGATTCTAGTGAAATTCAGAATGTTGCAGGCGTTGCAGTTTATCCATCTGATTATTTTTGTCCTATAAATCCTTCAACTGGAGAACTGAAAATCACAGAAAACACACGGACAATCCATCATTATGCAGCTACTTGGACAATTCCGCTCCGCAAAAAATACATGGAACTAAGAAATAGATTTTCCAAAAAAGTCGGAATAAAAGCTGCAAAAGCTGTTCTTCTTCCATTGCAGCTTGTCTGCGTTATAAAGGAAGTCGGATTTAAATTGGCAGTCAGAAAACTATTTGGAGCAAAAAAATGAAAAAAGTGCTTTTTCTTTCCAACACGGCGAACTTCTCCAAGTTCAATCTTCCCTATATGCGATGGTTCAAGGAGCAGGGCTGGCAGGTGGACTACGCCTCTGCCGGCGAGGAGGATGTTCCGGACTGCGACCGCCAGTATAAAATCAGCATCGCGCGCTCGCCGTTCCGCATTTTAAAAAATCTCAAGGGACTGAGCGAGCTAAAAAAGCTTCTGCGTGAAAACCGCTACGACATCCTCCACTGCCACACTCCCATGGGCGGCGTCCTTGGAAGGCTTGCCGCGAGAAAGCTCTGGAAGGAGCGCAAAATCAAGGTGATTTACACAGCGCACGGCTTTCATTTCTACAAGGGCGCGCCGCTTTTGAACTGGCTTTTGTATTATCCGATGGAAAAATGGCTTTCGCACTGCACAGATGTGATTGTGACAATAAACGAGGAAGACTATGAAAGAGCAAAGAAATCATTCTAAAGTTTTCAGGATTGACGGAGTCGGCGTGAACCTTGAGAGGTTTCATCCGGTCTCGGAAGAGGAGAAGTCGGCCCTGCGGCAGGAGCTGGGATTTTCTGAGAAAGATTTTATCATAACAGTCGTCGCCGAGCTTAATAAGAACAAGAACCAGATAAAGCTTGTGCGCGCGGTCCCGGAGCTTTCAAGGGCAATCCCGAATTTAATGATTCTTCTCATTGGAAAAGAGACGCTTCCTGATGTCCGCAATCTCGTGGAAAAAGAAAATCTTGGTGGAGCTGTGAAATTCTTAGGATACCGGCGCGATGTTGACAAGCTTACAATGATAAGCGACATAGCTTTTACCGCCAGCCTGCGGGAAGGTCTGCCGGTAAATATAATCGAGGCGATGGCATGCGGGCTTCCTGTTGTCGCCAGTGACAACCGCGGGCACCGTTCGCTTATAAAGGACAAGGAGACCGGATTTATTTTTGCCCAGGATTCTGAGAAGGAAATGGCCGGCGCGCTGGTTCTCCTCTACAAGAATCCCGCTCTCCGCGCGGAGATGGGAAGGCGCAATGCTCTTGAGGCGGTTAAATACTCTGTGAATATCGCTGTCGCGAAAATGGCGGAGATTTACGGGGATGTAATCTCTTCTGGAAACGGGGGGGGGTACACAAGTAGAGTAGTTCTTGTGACTGCCTCCGCGCTTTCTCCTTGCGGCGCAAAAGCAATGGAGGCGGCGTGATGAAAAGTCATTCCAAAGTTTTCAAGATTGACGGAGTCGGGATAAATCTGGAAAAGTTCCGTCCATTCGCAAGTCTGGGCGAGAAAATTGCGCTCCGCTCAAAGTACAAATATGATTCCGATGACTTCATAATTCTTTACATTGCGGAATTTATTCCGCGGAAAGACCACGAGTTTTTTATAAAAAACATTCCGGCGCTGAAAAAACTGATTCCAAATCTGAAAGTGATAATGCCCGGCCGCGGCATCCAGCTGAAAGAGATGAAAATTCTTGCCGTGAATCTTGAAGTTGACGACATTATCTGGTTTCCAGGATATAGAAAGGACATAAATCTTCTGTGTGAAATCTCAGACTTGTACGTTGCGACAAGCCGGCAGGAAGGGCTTCCAATCAGCGTGATAGAGGCGATGGCGAGCGGGCTTCCTATTGTGGCGAGCGATATCCGCGGACAGACTGACACCGTGGCTCCAGGCAGGAACGGCGAGCTTTACAAGCTTGATGATGACGCTGATTTCGCTGAAAAAATTCTGAAGCTTTACAAAAATTCCGTGCTTAGAGCCGAAATCAAAAAGAACAATATAGAAGATTCCAAAAAATATTCCGTCGAGATTGCGGTTGAAAAAATGGCTGAGATTTACAGGGAAATATTCTTATAAAAACTCACTCTCTAAGCTCATTCAACAGCATTAATTACTACGAACGTGATATATCCCATAATATAATCAAAATACACTTCAAAATTCTATAAGTTATGCTAAAATAAATACTATGAAAAAAAGATACCGATTATTTTGTATATTTATATTTTTCTTTACAATTTTTGTGCTGACTTCTTGTGTTGATTATGTTCAATCTATTTCTTATAAGAATGGGAAATATGAGCTTTATTATAAAGTAACATTATCAAAAGTTTTGCTTGCTTTGTGTGGTGAAGACTCTAATGAATTATTTTCTGATTGTGATGAAGATTACCTTGATGATATACCTGAAGATGTATATCTAAGTCCTATAAATACAGATTTGGAAGTTGGAGCGGAATTTAATTTTAATGTTGATTCAAAAACAACAGATGAAGATATAAAACAATTTCTACCAACTGTTGCAGGTAACAAGTATTATATTCCATTTTTATTAGGTAAAGATGAAGATTTTGCTGATATTATAGATATGGATGACCCAGAAGCTGAGATAATTGCGAAAGCATTATGCTCTTCTGCAAAATGTCGAATTCTTATCAGTAAAAAAGTCATTCCAGAGATGGAAACTGCATATTTTGAAGGAAAATTTGGTCAAAATTATTCAATTCCATTATTTGATTATGGAGAACAATATTGTTTGGAAATTCCATTAATTACAATTTTTGAAACAGGTAAATATCAAACAGATAGGATAGTCGTTACAAAAAAATCTTGAATTCTTTTATTTTCGAAAAAGTTAAAGTATACTTAGGTTTTACAGATTCTTTCAGATGCGATGGGTTCGAAGATAAAAAGAACTCCATTTCAGTTTTGTAATGATTCCAAAAGGATTGCAGAAAAAGAAATCGGTTCAGATGAAAATAAAAAATGTGCTGAAAAGATAAAATTTCTTTTAGAGATGGACAAAGCTGCATAAAGTGGTATAAATAAAATATGGCATTCAAGATTCTAAGAAATGACATTACCAAAGTTCGCGCAGATGCAATTGTAAATACTGCAAATCCATTGCCGGTTATAGGCAGGGGAACAGATTCTAAAATATATGAAGCTGCTGGTCGTGAACAACTTTTGGAAGAAAGACGGAACATTGGTGCCATTGAACGCGGACAGTCTGCTTGGACACTGTCATTTAATCTTAAAAAACATGGCGTAAAATACATTATTCATACAGTCGGGGTATTCTACAGGGATGGAAATCACGGCGAAAAAGAAATTCTCAGAAGTTGCTATCAGACTGCCCTAAAAACTGTGGCAGAATTGAACTGTAAATCTGTTGCCATTCCGCTTTTAGCAACTGGGAACTACAGATTTCCGAAAGATTTGGCGTTGCAGATTGCAGTGGATGAAATCAGTAAGTTCCTTCTGGAGCATGAAGTTGATGTTTTTCTTGTTGTTTATGACAAAGAATCTTATAAAATCTCTGAAAAACTTTTTGATGATGTAGAAGACTTCCTTTTTGATAATCTTAATGGATACGAAGGTGAAGAAGACAGGGATTTTGGTTTATTTGGCTCTACAGCTATTATTGGTGCACCGCTAGAAAGATTTTTAGTTAAAAGTTCTTTTAAGTCGTCAAGTGATGTAAATCTTGAACCAATTCTCAGTGAAGAAAAAGAGATAGCTCCAATTGATGTGGATGACTTCCTCAAGATTTCAAATGAGAAACTGAATTTCCAGAATACTCTTATGCACTTGATAGCAGACCGAAAGTTGGAAAATGTTACAATCTACAAAAAGGCTTGTATCGATAAAAAGTTCTTTTCGAAAATCATCAGCAATAAAAACTATATTCCTAAAAAGCATACAGTAATGGCTCTAGGTCTTGCGTTGGAACTTCCGCTAGTGGAGTATGAAGCATTTCTTGCCAGTGCGGGATATGCATTCATGCCTTCAAGCAAGTTTGATCAAATAGTAAAGTACTGTGTAATTAATCATATTTTTAATCTTATTAATGTAGACGTGATTCTTGATGACCACGGCGAAGAGTGTTTTGCTCCGAGTTAAAAAGCGGGTTTTAGGGCGGCAGCACTAGGCGAGAGGGTGGCGAGCAACAGCGTGCGAGCCAGGGGGAGACTTCCCCCCTCCTAAAACTTTCGCCAAAAAGGCGACCTTCTGAGTACGATTATTCTTTATCATAAAGCCATAAATTAAGAACCGCTGCGGCGGAAGGAGATTTGGCTTATGAAAAAGAGACTTACAGAAATAGTATTTATTCTGGACAAGAGCGGGTCAATGTCGGGACTGGAGAAGGACACAATCGGTGGATACAATTCTTTTTTAAAACGCCAGAAAGAAGTAGAAGGCGAGGCAGTTTTTGATGTCTGTATGGGCAATGCAATGAATAATATAGAAGAACATTATAAAGCAAAGAATAAATAGGAGATGAGAAGTATGTACGGAGCAATTTTAGGAGATATAATCGGGGAGCCATACGAGTTTGACAGGAGTCCAAAGACGAAGCACTTTCCGCTTTTTTGCAAAAAGCCGCGTTTTACAGATGACAGTGTTATGACAATTGCAGTCTGTGACGGAATCTTAAAGGCAGGACTTGATGCAGACGAAAACACAATGAAGACTGCAATCATAACCAGTATGCAGCTTTGGGGGCACAAATATCCTCATGAGGACTACGGCAGAAAGTTTTATACTTGGCTTGCGATGAAAAATACAAAGCCTTATAACAGTTGGGGAAACGGTTCTGCAATGCGTGTGAGTTCTGTGGGCTGGTTGTTTGATACTTTGGAACGCACTCGAGAGGTTGCAAGATGGAGTGCAGAAGTGACTCATAATCATCCGGAAGGTATAAAAGGTGCAGAATCTATTGCATCGGTTATCTGGTTGGCTCGGAACGGAAAGTCTAAAAATGTAATTAAAGACTACGTTATTAAAGAGTTTGGTTATGATTTGAGCCGTACCTGTGATGAAATCCGCCCGAACTACAGACACGTAGAAAGCTGTCAGGAAACCTGCCCGGAGGCAATTACAGCCTTTATGGAAGGTGAAGATTTTGAAGATGTAATCAGAACTGCGGTGAGTCTTGGCGGAGATTGCGACACACTAACTGATATTGCAACAGCTATGGCAGAAGCTTTTTATGGTTTACCGGAACAGTTCAAGAACTGGGCGATTGAATTTACAACGGAAGATATTCACGAGGTTATGAAGCATTTTGACGAAAAAAGGGCAGAAAAAGCATGAAATTCAGTAAAATTTGTACACAAAAAAATCACAATGCCGTTTATTGACACCATTACATGTTATCCTTAAGATTAGAAGATGCTCTGGCAAAACGATATGTTTGGAGATGGGGAGTGGTGATATGAAAGTATTTATTTTGCGATGGAATCCTGAAATTTCATCTTTTAAGAAGAAAAGCCATAATCGTATTCTCAAGATGCTGAAGAAAGAAGACTGCTTTTTGGACTGGAGTGTTTACGATTGGAAAAAGGTAGAACCAGGAGATGCAGTTGTTTTGTGCCAGGTTGGAACAGAATATGATGGAATTGCTATTATTGGAAAATTCATTAGTGAGCCGTATGAAGGAGACAGTTGGCGTAAAGACGGAACCAAAGTTCATTATGCAAATATTCATATTCTTACAGCTTTTGACAGAGATACAGAAACCTGCCTTTCTGCCAAATCACTTGAACCATTGTTTCCAGAAATAGACTGGCATGGCGGACATTCAGGTATAGTTCTAGATACAAAAACTGGAAAGCACATGATTGCAGAGATTGATAAGAGCCTAGAAGAAACAAAGAGAACTCCGGATATGAACTTTTCAACTTTCTTAAAAAATGATAACCGCTTTTTGCCTATCGATTTTCTTGATAAGAAAGCTGAAATCCTTAAGATTCTTGAGCCATATAATCCTGTTGTGCATACATGGGATGAACCGGATTATGGAGAGTGGCTTGATGAGGATGAATTTTTTATTGAGGTTCCAAATAAGGACTCATACGAGCCATTAACAATTACATTATATGATAGGCAGATAACTCTCTACTGGGAAGACTGGCATCAGCATTTTGATGCAACAAATTACGATTACGAAGTCTTTCTTGAAAGATTAAAGGGGCTTTTGGAAAACAGATATTGTATTTTAAAAGCTTTTCAGCAAAAGAAAATGCAGAAAAATCAGAAAAGGCAGACCTATGAAGAAGTTGCATGGTTTATCTCAACGCAGACGTATACAAAGGATTCTGATATAAAGAAAATTTTTAAGGAATTTGCCGTAATAAAGAAGGATTTTCCGAACATCTGCAGGATAAAGATAGTATACTGGGATGCGGAGAAGTCATTTACTGTAGAGTGATTATGGAAATCATATTAATAGATATGATTATGAATATTCTGAAAGGGAACTGAAAGAGTTTATTCTGGTGATTCATGTAACTTCGAAAGAGGGTAGAAAAGTGCAGGTGTATTTTAATAATCATCCGAAAGGAAATGGGTCTAAAAATGTGAAACTGTTGGAGGAGCTGGTAAGTGTTAACCTCTGATTTCAAGAAATGCTTCTTCCGGCTCTTCAAGCCACTGGATAATTTGTTCTGTGACTTTTTCGATTTTCTGTCTAGAGTTTTTACCACGGATTGCACATTCCCAGACAAAGCAAATTCGCCAGCACTGCTCCTGATAGTATCTGAGGTTTTCAGCATCACGTTCTTTGTTACGGTCAAACTTCTTTTTCCAAAAGTCCTGATTAGATTTTGGGAAAACAAAATACTGGCAGTTTTCATGAGCGTGCCAGAAACAGCCGTTTATGAAGATTACGGAAAAATAGCGTGGAAAAATAAGGTCAGGTTTTCCAGGATAACGTTTGTCGTAAATTCGATATCGAAAACCGGCCTTAAAAAGTGCAGAGCGAATCTGTTTTCCGGGTTTAGTATCCTTTGAACGGATATGAGACATGTTTTTATGGCGGTCTTCGTGAGAAAGAGTGTCCATGTTTTTTATTATACCAGATTTTATGGACTGGTGTTATAATAGAAAAGACTTGAAAAGTTTTGGGAGATAAAAATGGCAGCTGATAACGTAAGTGCAATGGTAACGAATACGGTTAATATTTTAAGAGATAACCTGCACGACCGTTACGATTCAGGATTTCCTGTTTTAAAGGAATTAATTCAAAATGCAAATGATGCTGGCGCATCGGAATTATATATAACAAAGACAGAAGGTATTTCTTCTGCTACGCATCCACTTTAAAAAAAGCCAGCACTTCTCGTTTTTAATGATGGAGAAGTTACAGATGATGACTTAAAAGGAATCATATCAGTAGCTCAGGGTGGTAAAACTGGAAAACAAGGCGTTATTGGAAAGTTTGGACTTGGAATGAAAAGTATTTTCCATTTCTGCGACATGTTCTTCTATATTGCTTTTATGGGAGACACCCATAAAGTACAGCTAGTAAATCCATTTATAGACCCACTTCAAGGCAAAGATCCTTACCATGAAAATTGGGATATTCTAACTTCAGAAGATTCTTCTGGAATTGAAAAAGAAGTTATAAAGCTTACAGGTAATAGAAAAGTCGGTTTAATGTTATGGATTCCTCTGAGAGATGAATCTTATAAATTTAAGATTTTAAGTGATATTTATAAAGCTGAAAATATTTGGAAACAGGACTCAAATGAATTACGAAAAAATGTTGCATTATCTTTAGCTGCACTTGAAATATCTACTCATTGTAATGGAGGTAAACGTACTCTTGAAAAAGTTCAAATATTAACCCAGGAACCGAACATTGATGTTGAATTTAAAGCTAGCACCAAGACTATTATTTCAGATAAAAGAGCTTACTGCGAAATATTAAAATGTAAACCCCTGCAGGTTAAGGAAGGAAAAGAGCAATTAAAGGCTCTCATAGAAAAAGACAAATTTACAAAAATTTCTTTTGTAGACGATGAAGGCAACGAACATGAAATTGCTTCTTACGATGATAATCAATTTGTTTCTATGGCAATCGTGAAATTTGTTGAATCTAGTCAGCATACTTTAAATTTCAATTGGTGCAGTTATTTACCGCTAAATAGTAAAGCTGATACATGTGATTATTTTGAAGAGTTGGATTCAGAATATCATTTTATTATACATGCGAATTTTACTATTGATTCAGGCCGAAGGAATGTTGTTGATTATAATGAATGTATCGATAGGAATTCAGTTTTAGATATAAATACTATTGAGGATGACCGAGCTGCACAAAGTGCCTGGAACAAGATTCTGATTAGAAGTTTCATTCTTCCAAAAGTGTTAGAATTTGTATGTGCAGCAAATTTATCAGATACATTTATACATAGCCTTTATTCAGTTTTATGTGATTCCCGTGGGCTAGGTTATTATTGTTTTGACAAAGGTTTTGCTTTTAAGACAGATAAGAAATGGGAATTTAGTAAAACCGAGAGCATTCAGGAAACTGCATTAAAACTTATTCAGCTAATGAATTTGTTTCAGATAAACCATGAAAACCTTAAAAATGAACAGATTTATACAACAGTAATCAAAATATGTGATTATTTGCAAAATAATTCGGAAGGACTTAACTGGGCATTAGTCAATACAAAGAAAGCTATTTCTGATACAGATATTTCAAATGTAAGTAAGATTATTTCGAATAATAATTTTCCGATTCTATTCTTGCCTTCTGTTTATTCAGGTAAAAAGATTTCAACTTACAAATTTACAGATGTCTCAATCATTATCAATTTCTTACTGTGTTTTGAGAAAGACCAGTTAAAAGACCTTTCTTATCTATCAGAAAAAGTTGGTTTTTTGTTTGAATATCTTTGTGAAGATAAATGTCTGGATAAAGAAGCATGCTCTCAGATATATGCAGATATAAATATTCAACAGTTTATTTTCACATTATGGTAATGATGGAAAGAATTCTTATTTACAAAAATACCATAGAATGTTTCCTGAAATACAGTTATACATGATGTCTGGTATTGTTGCTCGCAACGAGTTTTTCTTAAAGGACCAGGATGAAAATACTTTCTATAGATTCGAAGATCTAGAAAGACCTGAATCTGTTCATGCGTTGAATCATAAGAACTTAGATTCAATACTAAGTTCGATGCAAAAACATTTAGCAGAAATAAAGCAGAAAGATTTTGCTGCTTATTCGGATTTTGTTCGTGATATACAGACTCTTCCAGATGATATTATGGAGAAATATACCTCTACAGTTCGTGCAATAATTGCAGGTAAGGAGGTTGAAAATGAGCGAAAATTATTTCATTTAGTTGGGAATGAAGAAGAATTACTGAAAGCCGTCTTTTATACCAATATTATAAAGAAAGTTTCTCCGTAGATGGCAGATAATGCGTTTATAAATCCTAATATTGAAGTATCAAAAATTCTGTTCGATGTATTAAAAATTCAGGATGTAGATATTTCCTGGTTTGAAAACAGAATTGGAGATGAATATTCTGGTGTACAGACTTTAGCATCGGAAGAAAAAGAAAAACTTGCGGCCATTATTGAATCTCCAGAAGTTTTTTCTAAACTTCCGATACATAAAACCATTGCTGGAGAATTTGTTTCAGTTACTAATCATACTATTGAAGCATTTCTTGAGAATGAAATTTACAGATTTCCTAATGGGTATAAGCTTCCAGAGAAGGTGAAACTTATTAGCATAATCCCTGAATCTCATTTGCAAAAAGCTTGCATAAAAATTCTTATGCCAGAAAATATTGCGAATATTATGCTTATGGATGAAGAAAATGATTTAGGAAATCCAAACGGTATAAGAAATGCAAATTACTTAAAAGAATTGCTTACAGAAGCAAAAGTAAAACCTGAGAGTATTGTACCAAATGCAAGAAAAAGGAGATGGATTCCAGAAGGAACACACTATTATTCCTTTGATGAAGTAATCAATAATACTCATATTAGCCAAAAATTCATAGATTTATGTGACAATCTTATTCTAAGCAAAAATATAAATGCTGATTATCGTACTCTGGAATCATATTACTTTAAAGAAGATGATAAAGTTTTGGAATCGATCATAACTCATGCAAAAAAAACAAAGAATTGCGCATGCCCATGGTTTAATTTAAAAGAATATTCTTCTCTTTTAGGAGAAAGTAACAAAGATGAGGTATTTAAATTTCTTATAAAAACGGAGGATCCGTTATTTGCCATATTAAAGGAATTTAAATCTGAAGAAGAAATAATATCTTACTCAAAGCAATTATTGGATGAGTTATTCGTATCGGATCCAGATATTATCTCTGATTATAAAGTTAAGTATTTAACCAACTTCTGTTCAGATGAAATTGAAAACAAAAAAGTTGAAGATTATAAAAAGAATCATCTTGTCGAAATAGTTTCAACTTTAGATTCTCATTCCATAAACTGCTTTATTAAGCAAGCAACAGAAAAAGTATGTTTACCTTCAAAAGCAAATATCTGGAAATCTATAGATACTCTTGTAAATTTTGATACAGCTATTTCAGATTTAGGGGATGAGCATGCACTGTCTGAACCAACCCCATAAATTAGGACACCCACGGAGGTGTAAAAAATATGGGTAAA
>SAMEA104315437__coassemble_141_pt1 | contig 81664 bp, 67 predicted proteins | sample SAMEA104315437__metabat2_low_PE_023 | metagenome-assembled genome bin SAMEA104315437 (sample SAMEA104315437) | gut metagenome | biome: Monkey gut; feature: monkey-associated habitat; material: faeces | place: China | collected 2013 | reverse complement strand
GTCTTGATGCAAAAACTTGGGAAGAGTGGAAGTAACGGTATTTAATATTTCCAAGGAACTATGCTATACTAAAATTAAGGAGTTTGAAAAATGCCATCTATAAGTGAATTTTACGGTCTTTCAATTTATATGTATAATAACGGTCGAGAACACAATCCTCCGCATTTTCATGTTTTTTATGGTGACATGGAATGTGTTATAGATATACACAAATGCAAAAAAAGAGAAGGCAAAATGCCAAAAAGCAAACTCCGTTTAATTCTTGCTTGGTGTGAAATTCATAAAGACGAATTGTTGCAAAACTGGGAACTTGCAACAAAAAAAATGGAATTGCGTGATATTGCTCCGCTTGTATAAGGAGGCTGGCTATGAAATGGTCTGTAATGAATGTAGAGCCTACAAGAGACTATAAACTGTTGCTTACTTTTGAAGGCGGAAAGAAAAGAATTTTCGACTTCACGCCTTTATTGAAAGACAAAATAAATGAGCCTCTTAAAGATATAAACTATTTTATGACTGCAAAAGTTCATCATCATACAGTAATGTGGAATGAAAAGCTTGATATCTGCCCTGAGTATCTGTATAGAAAAAGTGTAAGTGTAAAGGATTTTTAGGCTATAAAGACTTGGGAGAGTGAAAGTAACGGAAAATTTTATAAAATTTGAATTTGCTGGTAAAAAATTATCCTTAAGAAAAAGCTTCTTCTTAAGGATAACTATATTTTCTCTCTGGATAATTCAGGCGGTATTTCTATAAATCTTTTTTATAAATAGAAATGGCTTCGCGCATTTGCAGATTGTTTTAGAAAAACAAGTTTAGCACTTAAAGCTCCGCTTTACTCTTCTGCCGTTCGCACAACACGGAAGCCAAAGTTGTTGTCCCGGGCGTACGGGTTGTTGCCGTTCCGGTCAGCAACCTCACAGTAGTAGTCGTAGAGGTACCAGCCGCCGCCACGAGGACAGCGGTAAGACCCAGACGACGCGCCCGTTTCAGGCGTATTGGTTGATATGCTACCACTATGCCAATCCCAGCACCATTCCCAAACATTGCCGCTCATATCATAAAGTCCGTAGCCGTTTGCCTTCTTTGTTTTTACTTCCCTTGTTCCTGTATCATTCGTATTTCCTGTATACCACGCAACTTCATTTATATCGTCGCTTCCGGAGAATTTATAGTCTTCTCCGCCGCGTGCAGCCCATTCCCATTCGGCTTCCGTAGGCAGGCGGTAGCCGTTGGCTTCAAATTTGCAGTCTGCATCGTTCCATGTATCATCGCTTGAAGTTGGTACTTCTCCCCACTTGTCCGGGGCAGTATAACCGTTTACTGTGTAGCACGGAGTCAAGCCTTCCTTTATAGAACGCTTGTTGCAGTAGACAATCGCATCGTACCAGCTTACCATGTTTACAGGATTATTATCCGTCGCATCGCCTGTAAGCTTGTTTCCGTTTTTATCGTAGGCATCTGTCTTGCTTGGGTCGCTTCCTATAATTTCTTTGTATTCTCCGCGTGTTACCTCGTGGTCGCTCATCCAGAAGGCTTTTAGATTAAGTGTGCGTCCGCTTATAAATATTTCTGAAGCCGGAGTCCAGGTTTCGCTTCCTTTGATTGAAACAGCCGGAACCTTTACGAAGTCGGCATTATCTTTCCACACCGCTTGCAATTCAATATCGCCGGTTGAACCTTTCGCAATTTCAGTCTTCTTGCTTCGGTCCGAATACCAGCAGACAAATGTAAAACCGTCTCTAGTTGGGTCTTTCAATGTTATTAAATCTTCAATTGTGTAGATTGCAGGATTGTCAGGTGCATTCGTTCCACCGTCAAGTTCGTAAGTGATTGAGTAGACAATTGCTTTCCATTTTGCATACAAAGTTACATCTTCCGTACCTATTGAATAATCTTGTTTATCGTTGTAAGTAACTTCTCCATTTGCACTTGTTGCCCATCCGGCAAATTCATAACCAGTTCTGATAAATTTATTTTTATTCAAAGCTTGCGGTGTTCCGTAAGTAAAAGTTTGAGATTCCATAGTGCTGGTTGCGTCGTTTGAATCAAAACTTACTGTGTAATTATTTGCTGTCCATTTTGCATAAAGAGTTACGTCTTCAGTACCTATTGAATAATCTTGCTTATCGTTGTAAGCAACTTTTCCGTCTGCACTTGTTGCCCAGCCGGCAAAATCATAACCTGTTCTGGTGAATTTATTTTCATTCAAGGTTTGCGATGTTCCGTAAGTGAAAGTTTGAGATTCCATAGTGCCGGTTGCATCATCCGTGTTTTTATCAAATGTTACTGTGTAAGTATTTGCAACCCATTTTGCGTACAAAGTTACGGTCGCATTATTTTCAGCTGTGAGATTTTTTACTTTTGCATTTGCTTTATAATTATCTCCGCTTCCGTCTTTCTCAGTATTCCATCCGGCAAAGTTGTAACCGATTTTTGCAAATGTATTTTCCGGTAATTCAAACTCTTTGTCATAAGTTGCCGAAATATCCGCAGGAGCGTCACCGGCTGCATCGTTTGCGTTTTTATCAAATTTTACTTTATAAGTATTTGCTTTCCATTGTGCGTAAAGTGTTGTGTTTGCGGTCAGTTTGATTTTATCTTTGTCTTCATAAACTTTTCCGCTGCCATCTTCGCTTGTAGTCCATTCCGAAAAAATATAGCCGGTTCTGGTAAATGCGTTTGCCGTAAGTGTGATTTCACTTCCTTCATCGCCTGTTATGTTCTTCATCTCGCCTAAGCCACCGTTTGAGTTGAAACTTACTTTATAAGTATTTGGTTTTGGAACTTCTGGCTTACAAGAACTAAGTATTGCAATTATACAAAACACAAATACTAGGGGGGGTAATAAATTTTAGATTAATTTTCATGTTTTCTCCTTCAAAAATCAACTTCACATTAAAAAGAGAAGTTATTCTAACAATAAAGTTTTAATTATAATATTTTATTATACAGAAGAAAGTTTAGAAAATCAAACTTGCCGCGAGAATTGAGCAGCACGCAGTGGTCGCGAACTTTGTGAGCGACTGAGGGTTACTGAACTGCGAAATGCGAGTTGGTGATTCAGATCGGCCATTATTTATCTCTGGTGGAATTACTCGCTTAAAAATGATAATATTTTTAGAAAAATATTGGGAGGCTTTTATGAAAACAGCGTTGGTATTTTTAGCTGATGGATTTGAAGAAATTGAGGCTTTAAGTCCTATTGATTATTTGAGAAGAGGAAACGTACTTGTAAAAACTGTTGCAATTCCTTCTGAAACAATGAAAGATAACAAAATTGTAACATCATCACACGGAATAAAAATGTTTGCAGATTTAAGTTTTGAAGAATTTTGTGATGAATACAAAAATAATTTTCCAGATTTATGCGTTTGTCCTGGCGGTTCTGTTGGAGCAAAAAATCTCTCTAAATGTGAAAAATTGCTTTCTTTTTTAGAAAAATCTTTTGGAGCTGGAAATTATATTTCTGCAATATGTGCTTCTCCTGCGGTTGTTCTAGGAAAAACGAATTTATTACAAAATAAAAATTGGACTTGTTATCCTGGTTGTGAAAATGACCTTTGTGAAGATTTAAGAAAAAACAGAAAAGAACAATCTTTTGTAACTGACGGAAAATTGATTACGGCAAGAGCGTCTGGAGCAAGTGAAGAATTTGCTATTGAACTTGTAAAAATACTTTGCGGTGAAGAAATTGCTCAAAAAATAAAAATTGGAAATTGTATGCGATAAAAAAAATTGCCCAAAATAAATTGGGCAATCTGATTTTTTTTAATAAATCCTATTTTTTTAAAAGTTCTTCTTTTTCTGCAATTTTTTTTGAAATTTCAGCGATTTCTTTTTGAAGAGAATTTAAAATTTCTATATCAGTTTGATTTTCTGATTTTATTTCTGCTCCTTCTAAAAGCATTGCTGAAACTTTCATTCCAAGTTCTTCGTATTTACAAGAACGTTCTGTTTCTAATTGATTCTTTTTTACTTTTGTAACAGTTTTATCTGTAAAACCTTGAACTTTATCACCAAATTTTTCAAAGGCACTTTTTGTAGCTGATGTTACTTTTTTAAATTCATCCTTTGCCTTTTTATTAAAATCTTCTGTATCCATAAAGTACCTCCGTTTGAACTTTATTTTTCTTATTTAATAATAATATTTATATCAAGAAAAAACAAATTTTTTAGATTCGTTTTATTGCGAGCATTGTTAAATCATCAGATTGAGAATCTTCTTTCATATATTCATAATCAAAATAATTTGGCGTATTTGGATTTTGAGTTTTATAACGAGAATAAAATTCATAATTGTTAAAATATTTTTCTAAGAATTCATCAATCTTTTTATCAACTTTTACATAATCTGTTTTTGTAAGTTTATCTGTTTTGTAAAAACGGAAAACTTTTTCACAGGAAGCAAGAGCAATAATTGCATCACCAAGAGAACTTTCACAATTTGAAAAATCAAATTCCAAAATTTCATTCTGCTTTGGATTATCCAATTTAGATAAAATATACTTTTCCTTATTCATTACAGATTTTATAATTTCAAAAATCCGTTCTGAGCCAAAATCTTCTTGCATTTCTTCAAGTTTATTTTCAACTTCTTCTTCATGCGTTTGCGGATTTATTTTTTTTACAGAAATATTTTCCATTTTTGGCATAAAATTTGCATCGCGGACAATTCTTTTTGATTCTTCAATTCCGTCCGTATAAAGAAAAAGAATATCACCATGTTTTAAAATAGTTTTATCAATTTTAAATTTATCAGCAATCATCGAAGAAGGAAAAACTCCCGCAGTCGGTGCATTTTCCAAAGTTAAAGTTTTAATTTTTCGCTCTGAATTATCATAAATGTGAACGATAGAATCTCCGGCGTTACACATAAAAACTTCTCCAGTTGATTGATTTATTAAACTTATAATGATTGTAGCAAATTTTCCTTTTAATCCAAGCGTTTCGATAGAATCATTTACTTGTTCGATAAATTTATTTAATTGAATTCCATTTTTTTTGAAATTCCAGTTTTCAACATATTTACGAAACAAAGTTGCAACAACAGTCATTATGATTGCAGCAGGAACTCCATGTCCAGAAGCATCGCATTTTATTGCAATAAACCACTGTTCATCCAGTTTGTGATAATCAAAATAATCGCCAGAAACAGTCGATTCACCTTCGTAATATCCAAAACACTGAATTTTAGAATCATCATAATGTGCAACTGTAGATTTTCCATCTAAAGGCAAAAAAGCATTCTGAACAGATTTTCCATCAAGATTTAATATTTCTTCTTCTGCCGCTTTTACTAATTCATTTGTCATATTATTTACAGCAGAACCTAATCGCCCTATTTCATCTTTTGATTTTATTTCAATTTCTTTACCTTTTAATTCAATTTTATTTTTTGTATGCCCAATCAGCGTTACATATTTTTCTAATTTTTTTATAGGTTTGATGATTAATGTTGAGAAAAATGCAGTTATAAAAATTCCAAGAGCAAGTGTTATAAGTGTAACTAAAATTCCATATTGTAGAATTCTTGCAGTTTCAAAATTTATTGAATCAATTAAATTTTGAGTAGAAACTTTTATAAAAATAATTGCATGAATATAATTATCAGAACTTCTACTGTAATACAAAACTGGTCTATAAAAAACATATTCTGTAGTATCCATATCAAAATTAGAAGAATTAAAATTTGGGAAAGAACTGGAATATTTTTTTGAAAGCTCTAATAAGTCTAAATCTCTTTGATTTCGTAAATCTGCAATTGTATTTGTTAAATATTCAATAGATTCATATTCATCTTCACTTAAAGAATTATAAAGTTCTGTCGCTTGTAAAGAAAGTTTATCAATTTCTTTAGAAAGACTTGTGATTTCGTTTGGAATAATTCCGTCAATTAAAGACATTTTTTTTACGATAGAAAGATAATCTTCATCTGTAATTTTTGAATTTCCATAAGTGATGATTGAAGAATCTGATTTTTCTGAAATATTAGAATCATTTGTTGCCCAAATAACATTTAAATCTCTTGAATTTTTAGAATTTTGAGGTTGCCCAATAATTGTGATATATTCAACTTCTTCCATTGCATCTTTTTGAGAAGGCAAGGCAGAAAGTTCCAGAATATTATTTGTTGGTAAAAAGTTTTTTATGCCATTATGAATACTTTCTTCCAAAACTTCGATTCTACTCTCCAAACCTTTTGCTAAAGTTTCTTTTTGAAGATTTATTACACGATAACCATTTTGTAAAGAAATAATTGCTACCAAAAATACAATAATTGAAAAAGTAAAAATAATAAGTTTTGTCTTTAAACTTTGTTTAGTTTTTAATCTGTTTTGAATTTGTTTTATTGGCATAAGATTTCCTTTTATAACTGATTTTATCTGTTTTTCTGCAAGAATTTTAGTTAAAACTGAAGAAAGTAATTGTTTTAAAATAAAAAACATTATGAGCAAACAGAAAATAAATAATAAAATCAGAATAATTGCATAAAAAATAATTTTAAATTTATAATTTTCAAATTCCGTTTTATATCGATTTGGAATTTTATAATCTGCTTCAACTTTTACATTTCCTAGCGATTTTAATGAAAATAATTTTCCAGTTTTATAAAAACCTCTATCTGTATGATGTAAAATCATCATATAAGAACCTTCTTCAAGGTCGGAATTTAATTTTATATTTGAAATTGTTTTATCATCATTTATTTTAAAATCATTATTTGAAGCAAAAAGAATTTGTTTGTAAGGTTCAATTCCATCATCATCAATTATGATTTTGTCAATTTTTCCATCATAAGTAAAACCGCCACCATAAATTGTAAGATTATTTTCTCCAAGTTCATCTGAAAAAATCTGTGCAGATTTTACATAAGTTGAAGGTTCAAATTTATTAATTATAAACATTTCAACTTCGGTTTTTCCAACATTTCCAATATCATCAATTGGAGCTAAATAAAAAGCATAAACTCCGTTCGAATAATTATAAAATTTTTGAGTTGAATTTCCAATTGTAAGAATTTCTGAACCAATTTTTTTATTTTTTTTCACCGATTTTTCAAACTGATTTTTTAATTTTTCTACAACACTAGTTTTTTCTTCTTCTGAAAGTTTACAAGGATGCCGTCGGGAATCTGCAAGTGATTTTGGAATTTTAGAAATATATTCAAATTTGTAAACATATCCGGCAGTATCAATTCCTTTTGAAGAAATCCAGTTTATTTTAAATTCATTAGAATTCAAAATATGATTTTTATCACAATTATCAAAAAGAATTTGAGGAGAAGAAGGAGGAGTTGTATCTAAATCGTAAGAGCATGAAACTTTTTCAGACCAATTTCCCGCATAATCTTGAATTTTTACAGAAAAATAATAAATTCCATCACCATTTTCTGCATTTACAGTTTTTACAACTGATTTGTCTTTTGCATTTACAATTTCCATTGGAATTTTTGGAATTTCTTCATTTTGATTTTTTGTCCAGGCATAAGAATACGCTTTTATTCCAGAAGAATCTGAAGGCAAATTTATCTGGAATTTTACTTTTGTTAAATTATTTCGATGATTTTTTTTGAAAGACAAAGGAATTAATTTTGGAGATTCAATTGTTTTATCTGGAAGAAGAATTGCAATTGAAGAATTCTTTTCTGAAAGATTTTGCTGCCACACAAAAGATAAAATTTCATTTTCAGAATTTTCGTGCAAAATTAAAGGATTTACAAATAAATTTGCATTTTCATTTTCCAATAATTCTATTTCGTTCCAAAAATCGCCCTGTTTTATTGCAAAATAAATTGACTCACTTCCCTTTCGACTATCAAACCAAGTTAAACAAAGATTATTTTCATAAGTAAAAAGTTTTGGACGAAAAGCATCGGTTTCAAAAACTAATTCCTGTGCAGATGAAGAAAGAATTCCTTTTTCATTTATTTTTGCGCCCCAAATTGAAGAAGATGATGATTGAGTTCTTTCCCAAGCTAAATAAATTTCATTTTGAAAAAAATAAAGTGATGGTCTTTGATTTTGAAAACTAAAAAAATCTTCAGATTTCCTAACAGAATTTTCATTTGTAATCAAAACAGGAATTGTCCATTTTCCATTATCTGAATTTGTAAATGTACTATAAAGTTGATAAGAAATTCGTCCAGTTTCTGGAACAACATATTGTGATTGAAAAACAACAAAATCACCATTTTTATATGGAATTAAAACTGGATTAAATGAATTTAGTAAATCTTTTGTAGGTTCAAAAAGTTCAAATTTTGACCAGGAAATTCCATCTTTTGAAGTTGCTGTATAAATATTAAAAGAATCGGCTTTTCCAAAAGAAATAAAAATTCTAAAAATATTTGCATTTGTTCTAAAAATATGCGGAGAAATCATCAAACCTGATGTTCTTAATTTTGTTTTTGTAAAATTATTTCCACCATCAGAAGATGTATAAACAAAAACCGAAGAATTTCCATCAACAACAGTAATTGATAAAGTTCCATCATCTAAAATTGCACAAGAAAAAATTTCAGGAACTTCTTCATTTGAATAAAAAAACGGACCTGCAAAACGATTATTTTCTAAAGAAATATTTTGATTTTGCATTTTTTTCAAACTTAAATAAATTTCTTTTTTGGAAAAATCGACTTCCTGCCATAAAATAAAAGATTCAGTTTTATTAGAAACTGTTTTTGGAAACATTGAATTGTTTGTTGAAATAGATTTTGGATTTTCCCAATAAAAATTCTGCGAATTTAATGATTGCAAAAATAAAAAAATCATAAAAACTGATGAGAAAAATATTTTTGTCAATTTGAAATTAATTTTCATCATTAAATTCTAGCGTCAATTTTCGCTTTTAATTCCTTAATTTTTTTGGAGTACTGATTTTGCGGCTTTTTCAAAAGTTGTAACAAAATCTGGTTTGCACCAATAATATTATTATTTTGTAAATATCTAATAGATTGATTATAAAGTCTTTCGTCATCCATTGAAAGTGAAGAACTTGCTGTTCCTCCCATTTTTATAATTATATTATCTTTTAAAATTTTTGCATCTTCATAATTTGGATTTAATAAAAGAGCTTCATCCACCAATTCTAACGCTTTTTGAAGTTTTTCAAGATTTTCATTTGCATTTTGAAATTGTTTTTTTGCATTTAAGAATAAATCGGTCGCTTTCTTTTTGCTTGAATTATCGATTGGTTTTTGCCGAATTCCAATTTCAATTTCTACCTGATAAATTATGTCTTTTAAACCTTTATAATTTGGATTGATTGCATAATAATCTAAAAGGATTGAATATCCTTGTTTTAAGGTTTTAGAATCTTTACACATTTCTTGAGCAGCTTTTATATTTTGTGCAAATTCTTCTTCAAATTTCTGTGGATTTTTTAGTTGATTGATTTTTAATTTCAAAACAGATGCTTCTTGACTTAAAGGATAAACAAGTTGAACTTTTTGAATACATTGAATTGCTCTGTCAAAATCTTTATTTCCAGAATTTATGTTTCCATCATTATATTTTTTTACACCAGATTCAAAATATTGAGCTGCAATGTTTAAAAGTTGAGACATTTCTGGATATTGAGGAGCTGAAGTTTTTATTTCTCTTCCAGTTTGCATAGAAATTGCAATATTTACATAATTTAATAAAGAAAGAATTTCTTCATCATCTTCTGCATTTGTTACAGACCAACGAATTTTAGCTTGATTAAGATATTTTTCTGCTTCATCAAAATCGCCAGACAAATAAGAATTTGTTGCTTTATTTTTTAACAAACGAACATCTTTTACAACAATTTCATTTTCAAGACGATTTATTTCTTCTCCAAGATTTTTTATTTTTTCATCACAAGAAATGCGAAATTGTTCATCATCAGATAGCTGCAAAGATTTTTCATATTTTGAAAGAGAATCTTGAAGTTTTTTTCGGGCAAGAGAAAAATTTTTATTCTTTAACGCATTTTCCGCTTCTGAAAAACGAATATCGCCTTCATTTTTTTCAACTTGAGATTGAAAACTTTCTTCTTTTGATAGATTTTCTATTTTAATTGCTTCGTTTTTTAAAGAATTTAAAGTTTTAATTTGTTCTGAAAGATAAGAAATACAATCATCTGCATAATTTGAAATTTGTAAATCATTTTTCCATTGGGGAAATTCATTATAATATTTGTTAATATCATTTTTTAAGCGAGTTGCCGTTTTTATAAAATCTTCAGCTTTATTTTTTGAAAAAGTAGAAACATTATATGATAAGGAAGCATATTTATAAAGAATTTGATTTTGAACTTCATCATTTTTAATATATTCTAACAAAAGAGATGAAAAATTATAATTTGCGGCTTTTTCTACATCATTAAAAATAGTTTTTTGAATTTCTAAATCAAGTTTTTCAGGAAATCCATCATAATAATTTTTAGCATTTTGATTATATTTTTGAATTGTAAAAATCATTCTATCAACTTGAGATTTATTTTCATTTGAAATTTGTTCCCAAACATTATTAAAAACCGAATTTGAAATTTCAAAAACTTTTTCTACCTGAGCTGAATAATTTTCTGATAAATCTTTAAAAGGTTTATAGGAAAGATAATTATATTCTCTCGCCCACTCAAAATTCTCTAATTCCCGTTCAGATTTTTCTCCGACTAAAGATTTTGCAGAAAGACATAAATCAAACATTTTAGAAACAAGATTTTCGCTGTTAGATGATGATTGAACGTTTTTCATAATTGAAATAATTTCATTTTTGATAGAATCTAATTGTGCTTCGCCTGAATATACATTTTTTGATTGTTCACAAAGATTATTTATATATTCTGTAAGAATAAAAAATTCATAAAACGGATTATTTACTTTCTTTTGATTTGTTTCTGTTAAAAAATCATACAAAGCTAAAATATCATTTTCTAAAAAAGTATAATCTTTTATTTTTTGAATATAAAAATCACCTTTTGAAACTTTATCTTTTGCCAAAATAGAATTATCTTTCAAAAGAAACAAATAAGAATTTGCAAAAGAAGTTACAGAACTAAAAACAGAACTATTCATTTTTTGAATCAGCGAATTCCATTGTAAATCTAAAATTTCAATAATTCCAGAATCGTGAATTTTCTCTTTTCCTAAAACAAAATCATAAATAAAAGGATTTATTTTTTGATTATCTTGAAGATTTTGAATTTCTTTTAAAATTGAATTACGATTTTTTGCATAATCATTAAAATTTGAAGTTACAGTTTTAAAATTTCTTTGGGCATCTGTAAAATTGTCATTATCAACTGAATTTGTAAATCTTATTAAATTTATAGAAAATCGATTCATAAAATTATTTTCTACAAAAAATTCTGATTGTTTTTTTATATTTTGTAGAATTGTATAAACTGAATCATCTAAATAAGAAGAAAATTCTTCTTGAAAAATAAAACTTTTTGTTAAAATATAGTCTATTGCCTGTGAATATTGTTCATTTTGAGAAAGTTTGGACGCATTTTGAAGAATTTCATCAACTTGAGAATGTAAATTTTTATTTTCTAAAAACGCATTTAAATCTTTAGAATTATTTGCATTTAGAGAAAAAGAGAAAACTAATAAAACAAAACTGACAAATAAAAGTTTACCTTTCATTCATTAAAATTATACTTTTTTTGCAAAAACTTTATAGTTCATCCAAGGAAAAATAGAATCTTGCATTTCAATAGTTGTAAGCCATTCAGTACTAACTGTATTTGAACCTAAAGAGTCAAAAACTGATGTAAAAGCTCTTATAGATTCCTTAAATCTTCTTTCTGCAAAATCTGGATTATCGCAAGAATTTATCATTTTTATTAGACCAACGCTTTGTGCCATTAAAAGTTCTTTTGCACCAAGATTTAAAAGACGAGTTTTTAGACCTGTGTCATTTGGAAATCTATCCGCCAAATCAACAATTCTTTCACTTGCTTTTTTGATATAACGCATCATCCAACTTGTATTACCATTTAAAAATTCTTCGCCATATCCATCACCTTTTGCAGAATAATATGGCTCAAATTTTTCAAGTGAATATTGATTTTTTATAAGTTCAGTTCCACCAGAAAGTTCCAAATTATTAGAATCGCAGCTTTCAAGAAAATTTTTTAACCATAAGATTGACTCATCCCAATTTTTTAAGGAATCCAACTCTAAACAATAAAAAAGATTTATAAAATCACTTTCAGGAATGCATTTTTCAACTTTATCTAATTTTGTTTTTATAATTTTAGCAAAATCAGTTGCATCAATTTTTGCCTGTTCGCTTGCTTTTTCAAAATTATAAAGATTTGATTCTGATGAAGAAGATTTATTAAAATATTTATAACCAGTTGAATAACGAACAGAATCTATTTCCATAAAAGGAGAAAGTTCTTCCATTTTTAATTCAAAACCAATATCTTTATTAGAATTTAGATAATTTTCATTTGAAATATAACCTTTTTCATCAAAAATTTTATCATCTAATTCCGTGCAATTTGAAAAAACAACAAGAGAATTTTCTGTTCTAACTGGATAAAAAATTCCTTTTGTTGGCATTTTTTTTGCTAAAAGAAACGCTCTTGAATCTAAAACTGTATAAGAAAATCCATAAGCTTTTATAAGTTTTTCAACTCCAGGATAATATCCTAATTCGGGAAGCCAAAATCCTTCTGGAATTTCACCAAAATATTGTCTATACGCTGTAAGTCCACATTCAATTTGAGCAGAAATAACTTCTTTTGTTTCTGCATAATGAGGAATAAAAATATCTGTTGCACAAGTCGCTAAAAGTTCAAGTTTTCCTTCTTTTTTATTTTTTGCAAAAGCAGAAATTAAGTCAGAATTATATTTTTCTTCAAAATCACTCTTTGTCTGATAAATTTTTTCCAAATTCCGTTTTACAATTTCCTGAATATTTTTATTCTCACTATTTCTTTCAAGTTCTTTTTTTCCAAGTTCAATTCTTTTTGAAAGCCAATCTAAATAAAGAGATTTTATTTCATTATCGGTGAGAAGACTACAAAGAACTGGAGGTAAAACCATGCTAAGCTTTCCATTATTTTTCAATTTGATAGAATCAAGCATATTTAAAATTGGAATATAAAAATTTGTGATTGACTCGAAAAATGAATTTAAAACTGGTGCATTTGATTTTATATCTTGAGAAGTATGTCTTATAAAATCTTGACTTGCTTTTAAAATAATTACTAATTTTTGTTTCATATTATCCTACTCTCACGAAAATGAATGTCTATGCTTTTTATATTGATGAGTTAAAACTGATTTTATTCCAGAAAGTTTTATTATTTCTGGAAAATCATGTTCAAGTCCCTTTTTATAATCATTTACAAATTCTGAACCTTGCGGAACTGAAATAACAGGCGACATTGCCAAAACTTTTCTAGTATTAAAAGTTGTATAAACAAGTTCTACTTTTACAAAATTAACATTTGTTGGAAGAAGTACATTTTGTTCTTGAGTTTCTGTACTTGCTTGAATTTCAAAAGATTCAAACGGAACAATATCTTTTGGAGTTTCTAAAGAACAGATTCTAAGTTTTAATTCGCACTTTTCAAATTTTTCAAGCATTAATTTATCACTTTCGTTTATGTTCCAAAAAACAAAAAGCCATGCAGGATTTCTTAAAACACAAGAAATTTGAGTTTCGTTATAATTTTTAGGAAGAACTTCATCATCATTTTTTTGTTCTGAAGAAATATTCATAAAATCATCAGTTTTTTCAGATTCTTCCTCAAGTTCAAGAAGTTCTGCAATTAAAAAACGTCTATCAAGATTATCAGGAACATCAATTCCAAAATCATCTGCAAGTTTTGACAAATCTGAAAATGAAAGAGTCTCAAGATGAGTTCTGTTTATTGTATCCTTATTCATAGTCATAAATAATCTATAAAAAACAAATCTTAGTCAAGAATATTTTTTTATTAAAGCAAGTTTTTCTAGTTTTTTAAAATTCTGTTTTTCTGTAAAAATTTTTTAAGATTTTCTAAAGTCAATTTTGTTTTCTCCGATAATAAAATTAATGGGAATTCTCGGGTGGGAAAACGTCTAGACACCTGAAAAAAAAATTATCCTATGTTTACTATAAATTAAGTTGGGAAGCGTGTGAGGTTTTCCAACTTTTTTTTTGTCAAAATTCTTTCAAAAAATAAGTTTTTTCTATTTATTTCTATTTATATTACAGATTTCATAAAATTCTGCCGATATTTTAAGTATAAAATAGGATAAAAATCATGGAAACAATTCAAATAGAAACACTTCACGAAGATTTATCTTTTACTGGTGATTTATTAATTGATAGTACATTTTTACTTCTTCCTCAAACAGTTCCTCTTCAACAAAATCTTATTAACAGTATAAAAGAATGGGGATTTTCAACCATTTTATGTGATGGAAATTTAAGTTTAGGTGGAGATATTGGCATTTCCTCAAATGAAGATGAGCAAGAAAATAATAAAGAAAAAATTGGTGATTCTTTAAAAAAAGCAATAGAAAATTCTAAAACAGCAAAAATAGGAAACAGCGACCAGGCAAGAATGGAGATGGTTGAATCTGTTTTTTATGAATATATGAATTATGTTGAAAAAGTTTTTACTCATTATGCAACTCATAAAGAAATAGATCAAAACGAACTTTCAGAAACAATTCAAGACTTAGTAATGTTTGTAAAAGACCATAAACGTTATATTTTACGAATAAATCCATCTCCTAACGAACTTGGAAAAAATTTTTTGATAATTCATTCAATAAGAACAACGGTTTTAGCAATTGCGATTGCCCAACAACTTCATCTTCCGCTATCAAAAATAATAGAACTTGGAGTAACTTGTATTATTCACGAAATTGGAATGCTTAGAATTCCGCCACAACTTTATATGTCTACAAATAAACTTACCGTTGGTGAAAAAGCTCAAATTTCAAAACATACAATTTTTGGTTACACGATTGTAAAAGATTTAGGATTTCCACTTTCCGTTCAATTAGGAGTTTTAGAACATCACGAAAAAGAAAATGGATTAGGTTATCCTAGAAAATTAACTGGAGATAAAATTTCTTCTAATGCAAAAATAATTGCCGTTGCCTGTTCTTACGAAGCAATTTCTTCACCACGAGTTTTTAGAGAAGGTCGTTCAACTTTTGATGCAATGGTTGAATTAATTCAAAATAAAACTCATGCGTATGATAATTCTGTTTTAAAAGCACTACTCTACACAGTTTCGCTTTATCCGATTGGAACTTATGTTTATCTTTCTAATAGAAAAGTTGCAATTGTTGTTGATACAAATCCAGATTCACCAAAATATCCTGTTGTTCAGCTTTTAAATGAAAAAGAAAAAGATGGCTCGCCTCTTCAAATAACGACAAGTCATGAAGGAATTTACATTATAAGAATTCTTGCTAAAAATGAATTAAATGATATTTTAAAAGTTCTTGGTAAAAATTCACAAAAAGAAAATAATGATGAAAATATTGAAGAAATTCAACTTGTAGATAATGAAAATCAAAATGCAAAAACTGAAGAAAAAATTGAAAATTCACAGAATGATGAAAAATCAGAACCAGTTTATTTAGAAAATGAAAAGACAGAAGAAGATCAATCTACAAGTGAAAACTCTCTAGATTCAGAAAATGCTCCAGAAGATGAAAAACAAAAAATAAATCTTTCTGAAACTGAAGATGTTGATATTTCGTTTTTTTCTTAATTACTAAAAAATTATATTATTAATTGAAGAAATTTCTTATTTTTTCAACATCTTTATTAAATTTTTCATCAATTACTGGCGGATGTTCGTTAAAGTACAAAATTTGTTCTATTTGAGATTGAGTTTTTACTCCCCAAATAGGAACAACGCTTTCATATTGTTTAAAAAATCCTAATGCCAAAGGAATATTATCTATCAATCCGCCGCCTAAAGGTTGCATTGCAATAAAACCAACATCATGTTCTTCGCAAAGTTTTACAATTTCAAAAGCAGATTCTGAACTTACAAGACTAAATGGAAATTGAAGAGTTTCATATAAATCAGATTCAACCGCTTTTTTTGCAGTTTCTACATTTGTAGTAATAATTCCAAAATGATTGATTTTTCCACTTTCTTTTGCTTGTAATAAAAAATCATAAATTCCATCTGCTCTAAAAGGTTCTGGTAAAAATTTATCAGTTTCAAATTGATACAAATCTACGCAATCACAATGCAAAGTCATTAAAGATTCTTCTAAATCATCTTTTATTTCTTCACAAGTTTTTGCAGATGTTGAAGTTGAAAGAAAAACATTTCTTCTAAAATCAAATAAAGAATCTCCGAGTAATTTTTCACTTTTAGGATTTTTTCTTGAAGTATCATAAAAATTTACACCAGAATCGTAAGCTTTTCTTACAAGATTAAACGCTTCATCTGGAGATTCTGTTTCTGAAAGTCTCATCGCCCCGAAAGCAACTTTTGAAATGAGTAAATTTGTTTTTCCTAAGCGAACATATTCCACGATGAAATCCTCTTTTTGAAAATCCCGCAAATTCTACAAATTTGAATAACAAAAATAAAATTTACGGGAAATTCTAAATTCTAATTTTTCTTTGCAACTGGTTTATATTCGCGAATTGCTTTTTGAATAAATGGAATTAAATCATCTAAATGAACTCGTTCTTGTTTCATAGAATCGCGGAAACGAACTGTTACAGTATTAAATAAATCGTTTTTAGAACCATCATCTTTTGTTTCTTGAATTGTATCATAATCAACTGTTACACAGAAAGGAGTTCCAACTTCATCTTGACGGCGATAACGTTTTCCAACTGTTCCAGAAACATCAAAATCTGTTACAAAATCTTCTTTAAGATGATGTTGAATTTCTTTTGCTTTTTCAGCAAGTCCATCTTTTTTCATTAAAGGAAGAACTGCAACTGTAATTGGAGCAAGTCTTGGATCTAAATGCAAAACAGTTCTGTAATCTTCTTTACCTTCTTCTGTAGAAACATTTTCTTCTTCATACGCTTCGCACAAGAACATCAAGAAATTTCGATTTAAACCGGCAGAAGTTTCTACAACATAAGGAATATATTTTTTATTTCCATCTTCCTGGTCAATATACGACATATCTTTTTTAGAATAAAGTTGATGTTGAGAAAGGTCAAAATCTGTTCTTGAGTGAATTCCTTCTACTTCTTCAAAACCGATTGGGAAATTATAAGTAATATCGTAAGCATCTTTTGCATAATGAGCAAGTTTATCGTGATGATGCCATTTTAATTGATTTTCTGGAATTCCGTATTTTAAATAGAAATTCCAACGTTCTTTTCTCCAAAAATCAAAAGTTTCATCTTCTGTTCCTGGCTTACAGAAATATTCCATTTCCATTTGTTCAAATTCACAAGTTCTAAAAATAAAATTCTTAAAAATAATTTCGTTACGGAATGATTTTCCAACTTGAGCAACGCCAAAAGGAACTTTCATTCTGTTTGATTGAACAATATTTTTAAAATCTGTAAAAATTCCCTGACAAGTTTCTGGACGAAGATAAATTAAATGAGAATCATCAGCAATTGGACCTTGATAAGTTTTAAACATAAGATTAAATTCTCGAACTGCTGTATATTTCCGATTTTTACTTCCACAAGTTGGACAATTTATATTTGCATCGATAAAAGCTTTCATTTCATCGTGAGTCATTGTATCAACTGGTTTTCCAGGATTTACATCAGGATTTGCAGCAATAAAATCTTCAATAAGTTTATCTGCTCTGTGACGTGCATTACATTCTAAACAATCAACCATTGGATCTGAAAAGTGATCAACGTGACCAGAAGCTTTCCAAGTTGTATGATGCTGAAAAATTGCAGAATCAAGACCAACTACATCATCGTGTAACTGAATCATATAATGCCACCAGGCATTTTGTATATTTCGTTTAAAATCAACACCTAAAGGACCGTAATCCCAAGCTCCAGCTTGTCCTCCATAAATTTCTGACGCTTGATAAACAAAACCTCTTCTTTTACAAAGACTGATAATTTTGTCTAAAGTACATGCATGTTGATTTTTTTCATTATTTGCCATTTTTTAACTCCTTTCGACTCTGGCGTGGGCCGTTTTAGTTTTTTCTTAAATCAGTGTCGGATTACCTGATTTTTAAAATTTATAATACGGTATCATAAAAAAAGACTGTTTTCAATTATGATTTTCAGATTCCTGCTGTTCATTATTTTCTTTTTTATTTTCATCAATTTTATTATTTTCTAGTTGAGGTTCTGCGTAACGAACTGAATAATCTGTAAAATCACGAGCTAAACTTTCCATAAAAATTTTATTTCTTTTGTCCAAAGTTAAATAAATAAAATCGTGAATTTTCTTTTTTATTTCAGGAGAAGTTGTATCTGTAAACAAAGCAACAACTGTACAATTATCTCCAACAATTCGAGACTCAAAAATCTGAACTGTACAATAAAAAGAATATCTTCCCATTGTAATAGAAATATTTTTGATAAAACTTCCTTTTTTGAAAATTTGTCCCATTTTTGCAGAAGTGATTGTAGCAAATCCCATCACACTAATATCAACAAGTCTAAAAGAATACAAAATTGTTCCGTAATTAAAATATCCGTTTACATCTTTGCTGTCTTTTAAATCTAATCGAATTACTTTCCTAACGCCTTTTGCTCCATTTATTTCAAGAATTCCTTCTAATTGTTTGCTAATTTCTTCAACTTTTTTATCTAATCTTACAAAACCACCAGGAAGTTTTAAATTCATCAGAAAATATTCCTGTTCTTTTGGTTTTGTTTTGTATGATAAAACGCCTAAAAAAACTTTATTTAAAGTTTCATCATTTTCAAAAGATTTTATAAAATTAAACCAGCTTTCTAAAGGCATTTCATCGTCTATATAAATAAAACAAATTGAATTTCCATAATTTCTTAAAACCGGTTTTGCTAAATTATATTCACGAATAATGTAAACTTCATATTCTAAAAGTTTTAAATTATCAACAACATTATTTTCAATTGAAAGAGGAGGATTTAAAAAGAATACTTTTCGCCCAAAAATCGGATTTTCTCTATATCCCATAATATTTTTTATTTTACCATAAGATGATTAATAATCAATATTCTAAAAGATTTTAAAATATCTTTCTTGTGGACATTTTTCAAAAAAATCTTGAAGTCGTAATTTTAAATCATCATTATTTTTCGCATTTAAAAACTGAGTCTGTGCATAATGAGAAAACTGAAAATTCATACTAAAATAAGAAAAAAATCTTTGTAATCTAGTTTTCCAAAATTCTTTTGGCTGATAAATTTCAATATTATCAATATATTCAAAAGCAAGTTGCAACATATCAACTTTTTCTACAGTTTTTATTTTTTTTAATTGAGAAAAAATCCAAGGTTTTTGAACTGCAGCACGACTTATCATAATTCCATCTACAGAAGGCGCAATTTTTAAAGCATTTTTATATGAAATCTCATCTTTTACATTTCCATTAAGATAAACTTTTACGCCAACAGAATGCATTTTTTCTGCAAGTTTTTGACAATATTCATAACGAATGGGGTTTGTAAGTTTTTCTTTTTTTGTTCGCGGATGTAAAGTAATTAGTTCTACATTATTTTCTGAAAGCATTGTACAAAAATCAAAAAATTCATCTTCAGAAAAATCATCATCACCTAAACGAAGTTTTACACTAAATCTTTTTTTATTATCTGAAGTTTGATTATAGTTTTTTATAATTTTTCCAACTTCTTCCACCATTTTTTGTGTTTCTTCAATTGGTTTTAACATCCAGGCAATTCCGCTTCCAAATCTATAAACATCTGGAGCAGAACATCCCATATTTAAATCAATTCCAATGCCCTGCAATTCCACTAAAATTTTCGCAGCTTCAATCATAACTTCAGAATTTTTTCCTGTAAGCTGCCAAACAAGTTTTTGAGGATTTGGACTTGGATTAATATAAAATTTTTCAAAAGGTCCTTTTGTAAGTAAAGAACCTGCATTTATCATTTCGTTAAAATATTCATCACATCCACCAAATTTTTCAACAAGAATTCTAAAAGCTGGATGAGAAATTGTTGCCATAGGTCCACAAATAAGTTTCATAAAAATGATTATTTATTTTAAAATCTTTTTTTTCAAGCAGAAAGATTTTATCGTATAATTAAAACTTGAATTATGATAAAATCAAATATATTATTAAATTATCTTTTAGTTATAATTTTATGAGTCAATAGGAGATTTTTTTTATGATTTTTGAACGTCAAAAGTATAAACTTTTTAGTAGAAAACAATTAGCAAATAGATGGGGCGTTCCTGTTGGAATGACTCTTCTTATATTTTTTATTCTTTCTTTATTTTCAATTCCAAATGCGGTGAAGATACTTACTTCTGAAGAAGGCATAAATCTTTTAACTTACGATTACGGAAATGTTTACAATTATTTTGAAGCATATTCTACAGCTGTTTCAAATCATACAAGTTTTCTTTCTACATTAGTACAAACTCTTGTAGAAGCAATTCTTATTATTGCAAGTTTAAATGTTTATTTAAAAATGTCGCGTTCACCAAATAAAGTTTCTTTTTCTACGTTTATTGAAGGTTTTAATAATTGGTATAGAGCGATTTTTTGCGAATTATTCCGAGGAATTTTTGTTTTCTTATGGTCGCTTTTATTTTTTATTCCAGGAATTATAAAATCATATTCATATTCTCAAATGGGATTTTTAATTGCAGAATTTCCAAAATTAAGTATTCCAAAAGCTATGACAATTTCAAAAATTATTACAAAAGGAAATAAATGGAATATTTTTGTAATGCAATTAAGTTTCTTAGGCTGGGATATTTTATCTGTTTTCACTTTAGAAATTCTGCAACTTTGGTTAAAACCTTATAAAACTATGAGTTTTGTAAACGCTTATCACGCAATGTTAAAAGATTCCCTCGAAAAAGGAATTATCACTTCGGAGGATTTGAAATAATGAAAAAAAATTTTAAAACAGGATTGATAGTTTTAATTGTAACTATTGTAGTAGTTCTTTTTGTAAGTATTGGTTCAAGCTTTCAAAGAATAAAATTTTCTACGCCAGAAATTTCAGTTCAAACATATTCTCCAAATCCAAGTGTAAAAAAATCTTCATCTTCAAAAAAGCAATACATAGCAGCACTTTATATTGAAGGAACAATCGAAGAAGAAAATAATTCTTACAATCAAAAATGGTTATTAGAAACAATTTCAAATTTAAAACATGATTCAAAAAATCAAGGGCTTGCAGTTTATATAAATTCTCCAGGCGGTTCTGTTTATCAGGCAGATGAAATTTATCTAGCTCTTCAAGATTATAAAACAAGCGGAAAAAAGATTTTTGTTTATCAAGGACCTATGGCAGCTTCTGGCGGATATTACATTTCTTGTGCCGGAAACAAAATCTACGCAAATAGAAACACTTTAACAGGTTGCATTGGTGTAATTTGCGGACAAAGTTTTGATTTAACAGGACTTTTTGAAAATCTTGGAATAAAATCTGAAACAATTCATTCTGGAAAAAATAAAAATATGATGAATTATAATGAACCTTTTACAGATGAACAAAGAAAAATTATGCAATCAATAAGTGATGAATGTTACGAACAATTTGTTTCAATTGTTGTAAGTCAAAGACATATTTCTTTTAATGATGCGTATAAAGTTTCTGATGGAAGACTTTTCACCGCAAATCAAGCTTTAAATAATAATTTAATTGATAAAATTGACTCTTGGGAAGGAATGATAACTGATTTTTCTACAGAAATTGAAAAACCTGGCATAAATGTAAAAACATTTAAATATCAGAAAAAACAAAGTATGGTGGAAATGTTATTAAATAAAGTTGAAGAAATAAAAAGAACAGAAAACGCTGCACAACTAGGACTTCCTGCAAAAGTTTTAAATGACATAAATAATTTTAATTCTTATCCTGCTTATATTTATCGTCCTTAAATTAAAAAGTTAATTTGTATAAACTTGCTTTTTTTCCATTTACTAAAGTATTAACTCTATCTGTAATTTGAATATTCATTTTACAGATAGTTTTTTCTAATTCATCTTTTCTTGCAGAAAGAATTATCATTTTTCCATCATCTTTTAAAATTCTAAAAAAAGATGCAAACATTTTTTCATAAAATTCTTCAATATTTCCTATATTTTCATAAAATCCCCAAGGTGGATCGGTTATAATACATCCGACAGATTTATTTGGGATATTTTTTAACTCGAATGCATTTTGAACAGAAATTTCAAATTTTTCATTATCCTTTAATTGTTTTTTCTCAGAAATAAATTTTATTTTTTCTTCATCAATATCGCTGATATAAAGTTTTGAAAAATTAAATTTTTTTACAAGTTGAATTGGAATTGAACCATAACCACAAAACGGTTCTGCAATCACCTGCTCTTCCTGAAAATCTGCAAAACAACAAATTAAATATGCAATTTCTGGACGAAGTTCACCTTTGTTAAGATTTTTTTCTGTAAATTCACGTTTTGAAATAAGTTGCCCGCAAAAAGCAAAATTTTCACGCCGAATTGAATACCAGATTTCTGTTGAAGGAGAAACTCTGTCAATTTTTAATTTTGAATTTTCAAGAACAATATTTTCTGCTTTTCGAATAAGATTTTTTTCAACTTTACAAAATTGATTTTCATTACTAAATCTGACACGAAAAGTTCCTTTGTTAATTAAATAATATTTTTTTTCATTTGAAACAGAATTTATTAAAGTTTGAAAATTAAGATTTTTTCCTCTAAATGTTTTTAAAACAAAAAAAGTATTATTAAAATATGTAATCTTTTCTAAATCGTGAGAATTTCCTGAATATGAAAAATGAACTAATCCATCAAAAATATTTAAAATTTTAATACTTTTTAATCTTTTTGATAAATCATTTTTAACAACATTTTGAAATCCTGTAATAAAAGATGATATAAATTCTGCCATATCTAAACTATATTATTTTTTTTTATTATCGTCATCATCTTAAAATAGATTTTTGGAACTTAATTTTTTATACAAATATAGACATTCAATCAGTTTTTAAATATAATAATTAGACACGCTATATGTAAAAAGTGTTTTATAACACGTAGGAGGATAATTGGCTAACGTGAATACTAACAATTCGAACAATAAAGGACAAAGAATTAATGAAATGATTCGTGTTCGAGAAGTTCGGCTTATTGATGAAGAGGGCAACCAGTTGGGAATTGTGCCAACAATGGAAGCACTTAACATGGCAAGAAACAAAGATCTTGATCTTGTTGAAGTTTCACCAAATGCTAACCCACCCGTTTGTAAAATACTTGACTATGGTAAATACAAGTTCGAACAGGAAAAAAAGCTCCGAGATTCCAAAAAGAACCAAAAAGTATTAAAACTCAAGGAAATCCGTATGCAACCTAAAATTGGTTCAGGCGACCTTGATACCAAAGCCAAACATATTCAAGAATTTCTTAACGATGGCGATAAAGTAAAAGTAACAATCCGTTTCCGCGGACGTGAACTTGCTCATACAGAACTTGGTTTTGATGTCTTGAATGAGGTGCTAAAGCGACTTACCTCGGCGTACGTCATTGAAAAACCAGCCGCAATGGATGGTCGTAATATGTCAATGACAATCTCAGCAAAAGTTGCAAAATAAGAGGTTTAGAAAATGCCTAAGATGAAAACAAAGAAGTCAGCTGCAAAACGTTATTCTTTAACAGGCACTGGCAAAGTAAAACACAAGAAACAGAACCTTCGTCATATTTTGACAAAGCGTTCACCAAAAAGAAAGAGACAGCTTAGAGAAACAGGTTATGTTGCTGAGGCTGATGCACGCAAAATTAGAAAGCAAATGCTTCCTTACGGTTAATGAGGTGAATAAATGTCAAGAGCAATAGACGGAACAAAAAGAAAAAATCGTCGTAATAAATTTTTGAAACTTGCAAAAGGTTTCCGTGGCGATAGAAAATCAAATTATAAACCAGCAAAAGACGCTGTTACAAAAGCTTTAAGTCATGCCTATGTTGATAGACGTGATCGTAAACATGAATTCCGAACTTTATGGATTGCTCGTATTAACGCAGCTGTTCGTGAAGAAGGTCTTACATATTCACAATTCATAAATGGAATTAACAAAGCAGGTATTAAATTGAACCGCAAGGCTCTTTCTAATATGGCTATTGAAGATCCAAACGCTTTCAAAGCAGTTGTAGAAGCTGCAAAAAAAGCACTTAAAGCATAAGGATTGATTTATGATTTCTCTCAGTCAGGTTGAATTGCTTGAACAAAAGGTTGAAAGTGCTGTTGAAAAAATACAACAGTTACAAGCTGAAAACGATGCTCTGCGCAAAAAATGTTCAGAGCTCACAAATGCGATTTCAGCAAAGTCGGAGCAACTTACTTCTTTTGAAAGTGAACAAGTCCAGATTGAGAATGGAATCAAAAAAGCACTTGAGAGACTAAATTCAATAGAAAATTCTGTTTTAAAAGCAGTTTCTCAAGTGCATTCTCCAACTGAAAATCAAAATATTATAAAAACTCAATCAGAACAGATTCCTAGTTTTGAAAAACTTGAACCAGTTCCTGTAGAATCAGAAAATTCCATTCAACAAGAAATTTCTATTCCAAAACAAAATTTTACTAATTCCATAAATAATTTTCAAAATAATGAGCAGCAAATAACACAAAATCAAGAAATAAATGATGATAATGATTTTCAAGAAACAGGAGATTTTGCTGATGATGAAAATCAAGATGGTTTAGGTTTTGATATTTTCTAATGGGAAAATTACGTATTGAATTGCTTGGAACTGCATTTACAATTCAAGCAAATGAAAATTCAGAATATTTAGAAAAACTTCTCGGTTATTACAAACAAATTACAGATAATGTAAAGCAAATTGATTCTGTAAAATCCCCTCTTCAAATTGCAATTCTTTCAGGAATTATGCTTTGCGATGAACTTTATAAAGAAAAAGAAAATAAAATCACTTCTAAAAATGGACAAGCTCAAATAAATACAGAAGAACAAAAAGAACTTGAAAGAAGAACAAATGAAATGATAAAAAAAATAGAAAAGGTGCTTTAATATGGAGAAAAATGTTCAAATTTGGATAGATGCCGACTCTTGTCCAAATTTAGTGCGTTCTCATGTTGTAAAAATTGGAGCTCAACTAAATTTACAAATTTATTTTGTTGCAAATAGAAAAATAGACAGTTCTTTTAATGCTCCTTACAAAATGATTATTTGTACAAACGAAAAAGATTCTGCAGATAATTATATCTTACAAAATGCAAAAGAAAATGATTTAGTCATTACAAGAGATATTGTTTTTGCAGATAGACTTTTAGAAAAAAATATAACTTGTATAAATGATAGAGGAACAATTTTTACAAAAGATAATATAAAACCTTTATTAAGTTCTAGAAATTTTGATTTAGAACTTTCAAATCTAGGATTAGTTGAACATCACAAAGAAGGTTATGATAAAAAGAAATTCGCATTATTTGCAAATGCCTTTGATAAAACAATTCATAAACTTTTAAAAAAATAAAATCATTCTAGAACTATAAATCTTCATCTGGATATGCTAATTTTATAGAACAAATTCTATCTCTTACTTGCATAAAAGCAAGAACAATTTCTGGATCAAAATGAGAACCTGCACCATTTTGAATTTCTGTAAATGAATCGTCTATTGACCACGCTTCTTTATAACATCTGCGATTACTTAGTGCATCAAATACATCTGCAACAGCAACAATTCTAGCACTTAAAGGAATGTCTTTTCCTTTTAAAGAAACAAATTCTGGGAGAATTCCATCTTTTATATCAAAATCAGAGGCATTTATTGCTCCTGGATATCCTTCAGAACTTCCATCCCACCTGTCATGATGATGAAGAGCAATTTCTATAGACATTTCATCAAGAAAACTTTCTGGTGGATAAAAAAGCTGTGCTCCAATACAAGTATGACCTTTCATTATATTTCTTTCAGCTTCTGAAAAACGAGGAAAAGCCTTTTTTAAAATTGTATCAGAAATTCCAACTTTTCCTACATCATGAAATTTTGCAGCAATTTTTAAAGTATCTCTATAACGATGAATTTCCGCTTCTGGAATATTATGATTAAAAGCCCATCTATCATAAATTTCTAAAGAATAAGATGAAACGCGTTCTATATGAGGATAAGTTTCTTTTGGATCACGAAATTCAGCCATTTTTAACATTCTTTTTACCATATTTGAAGTAAGATACGCATGTTGTAACGCCTGAACTGCAGAAGAAGAAAAATGTGTAATTAATAAAATTGACTCATCATCAAAAGAAATAACATTTCCTTCTGAATCTTTACGATTGATAATTTGGAGAACTCCTAAAAGCTTTCCATTCGCCATTTTTAGTGGCAAAGTATACATTGATTTTGTACGATAATCTGTTGTTAAATCTGTATTTTTATTAAATTTATAAGGTTTTGATTCTGAAATTCGATAAACGTCATTTATATTCAATGCTTTTTTTGTAGAAGCAACATAACCACAAATAGATTTTTCATTAATAGGAAAAGAAAAAGAAGTATATGGAAGCTTTGTACCCGGAGGAAGTTCTTTTAAATGAGTATCATTCTGACCATATTTTATTTTTAGATTTTTTCCATCCAAAACATAAATAGAACCAGCATCAGCATTAACAATTTTTCTTGTTTCTGTAAGAATTCTTTCAAGTAAAACATCAACATCTTGAATTTCACTAAGTTGGCGTTCAATTTCAATTATTTTTTGGAGTTTATCATCATGATTTTGTTCTAAATTACAAGATTCGTTTTTATCCATATATTAATAATATCAATTTTTAAGAAGATATGATAGACTTATTTTTCTTTATTAGGGAAAAATAAATTGGACCTGCACCATTTTGTTTATCAGGAAAAATTTCATAACCATATTTTGTTTTTTCATAATTTGGAATTTGCATTTTTACAAAAGAAGAAATTTCTGATAAATCTGGATGGATTTCTGGAAATTCGAATGAACCGTTTGTTTTATTAAATTTTTTTACAAGACGTTCAATCATTTCATCATTTTCGCTTGGACAAATTGCACAAGTTGAATACAAAAGATAACCTTCCACCGCTAAAAGTCTGTATGCGGAAGAAAGTAATGCCCATTGTTCTGTTGTTACAGTTTTTATTCTTGAAGGAGACCATTCATTTAGATATTTTTCATCTTGTAAAACATGTCGTTCAGAAGAACAAGGTGCATCTAAAAGAATTCTTTCAAAACATTCAGTTTGTTTTTTACACCAAACAGCACCATCACTACAAGAAATTTTTATTCTAGAATTAATATTTTCTGGAAGACAAGTTTTTATAGAATTTTGCAAACGCTTTTTTCGATCGGGAGAACGTTCATTTGAAAATAAAACAGCATCATCATCCATTCTTGACGCAATAACAATTGATTTTCCGCCAGGAGCAGCACATAAATCGAGAAGAGATTTTGCATTTTTTACAGGAAGATTAAGAGCTGCAAAAACTGAAGCAGAATCTAAAAAATAAGATTTTTCGCTAAAAGGAACAAAATATTCAACAGAATTATTTTCTTTAAAAAAAGATTCTTTTAAATATGGCCATCTTTCTTTATATAAATCTGAGTAGAATTTTTCAAAACCTTCCTTTCCAAAAAGTTTTTCTTTTTTTTGTTTCATAATTAATCCAAACTAAATAAATTTGCTGAAATTTTATATTTCAAAATTCGTTTTACAGAATCATCAATTTTCTTTTCAAACAAAATATCATTTTTTGCTTTATCGTATAAAATTTTTGCTTGAGAACAAAATCTTTTTTGCGTTGTCATAATACAATTTACACCGGCTTCAACTGCCTGTACAACTGCAACTTCTGGAGGAAATCCGTTTTTAGAAAGTGCATCCATAAAAATATCATCAGAAAAAACAAGACCTTCAAAACCAAAATCATTTCTTAAAATATCAGTTACCCAAATTTTAGAAAGACATGCCGGCGTTTTTGAATCGAGAGATTTTGTTTTTGCGTGAGACATTAAAACTCCAGTTGGTTGTTTTCCTGAAGGATTATTTTTTATTGCATTTTTAAAACTTTCTAAACTTTTCATTAAAGAGTCAAAATCATCTTGAATTTCTGGAAGTCCAGAATGAGGATCTGTATTTGTATTTCCGGGAAAATGTTTTATTACAGTTGCAATTTTATTAAATTCGTACGCATTTATACAAGAAATTCCATAATTTGTTGTTTGCGATACATTTCCAAAACTTCGCCCATCAAGAAATTTTTCATTATTGTTTGTACAAATTTCCATAACGGGAGAAAGATTCATATCAAATCCCAAATCTTTCATATTTTTTGCTTGATTTTTATAAATTTCAAAAGCTTGCATTGGAGTATTTTTCTGAGCAATTTCTTGTTGAGAAGGCAATTTTTGAGAAATCTTCTTTAATCTATCAACATAACCACCTTCCTGGTCAATTGCTAAATAAGGCTGAATTTGTAAATTTTCATCGACATAAGTTCTGATTGAATTTATAAAATCGATTTGTTCTTCTTTTGAATTTGCAATATTTGCAGAAAAAAATAAATATCCTCCTGCAATTACAGGTTTTTCATCATCATTTTTATTATTTGTAATTTGAGAAAAATATTCATAAGAGCGGAATTTTGTATTTCCCTCAAGATTTTCAATAAACATTTGAGCAATTTTTTCTTCTAAAGGCATTTTTGAAATAAAATCATCAAGTTTTTTTTCTTGTTTTAGTAAAAAATCATCTAAATAAGAATTTATAAGACTTGCACTTTTATGAAGATTTAATTCTTTTTGAGTTTGAAGTTTTTCTGATTTTGAACGACAGGAAATAAAAAGAACTGATATTGCAACAAAATAAAAAAAATATTTTCTTAAATTCATAATATTATTATACAGATTTAAACTTATACAATCAAATATCTATCTTTTTTACAAATTTGTTATATAATTTAAGTATGAAAAAAATTGGAATTATTACAGGTGCAAGTTCTGGAATGGGAAAAGAATTTGCTTTACAAATTGCAAAAAAATATGATTACGACCAGCTTTGGCTTGTTGCAAGGAGAAAAGATAAACTTGAAGAATTAACAAATCAAATAAATAATGAAAAAGGAACGGAATTAGCAAAACCTATTGTTTTAGATTTAAGTGGAAAAAAAGGCGTTGATTTTTTTAAAAATCTTTTAGAAGAAGAAGATAGATTTTTGCGAAGGATAGATTCTTCACTTTGTATTGGACTTTTGATAAATAATGCAGGATTTGGAACTTACGGACCTTTTGATGATACAGATACAGAAAGAGAAATGGATATGGTCGATTTAAATTGTACATCTCTAACTGGAATGTGTGGAATTGCCCTTCCCTACTTAAAAAAAGATTCTGTAATTATAAACACCGCTTCTCTTGCCGCTTTTATGCCTTTAGGAAATTTTGCAGTTTATGGAGCTACGAAAGCTTTTGTTTTAAGTTTTTCGGTAGCATTAGCAGCTGAATTAAAATCAAAAGGAATAAAAGTTTGTGCTTTATGTCCAGGAAGTGTTAGTACGGAATTTGCAAATATTGCAAGCGAAGGAGTACGTAAAGAAGTAAAAGGTGGACATGATCCTGTAAAAGTTGTTTCTCATTGTTTGAAAAAAGCATTTTCTGGAAAGACGATTGCAATTTGGTATCCAAAATGGAAATTTACAGCTTTTTTAAGCAGAATTGTAAGTAGAAATCTTGTTGCAAAATATACATTTAAATATAATAAACGACCTCATATTTCTGTGAATAATAAAAAAAATGATGAGATTGATATTTCTAATTTTAATTAAGGCAAATATTCTAAACGAACATTTTTTAAGGCAGAAAGCATATTTTGTTTTTTTAAACTTTGTGAATTAGTTATTTCTTCTAAAAGTTTTCTAGCAGATTTTCTCGTAGAATTTTCTTGATATGAACACGTGCAAGTATATCCGAAAAATTCTTTTTGTTTTGCATATTCTATTATATTTTTTTCTTCAACATAATATAAAGGTCTTATAATTTCTATTGGATATTTTTGATATTTTAATTTTGGAATCATTGTTGAAATTTCTGATTTATTCAGCATATTCATCAAAAAAGTTTCTAAAACATCGTCAAGATGATGACCTAATGCAATTTTATTATAACCATTTTTGATTGCATAATTTATTAATTCTGTTCGTCTTTGCGTAGAACACCAATAACAAGACATTTTTTGATTAGGTTTTATTCTCTCTAAAACATTTACATTTAAAGTTTCAAACGGAACAGATAATTCTGCAAAAAAGTCTTTAATTTTTTCAGGAAACGGAGAAGCAAAATCAGTTTGAATATGTAATGCTTTATATTCAAAATCAGAATTAGGACGTTTCTTTCGATTAGCAAAATACTCTATTAAAACAGTAGAATCTTTTCCGCCACTAGCACCAATTAGAATTCTATCATTTTTTTCGAGTAAATTATAATCAAAAATTGCTTTATCTATTAAAGATGAAATTTTAGGTGATTTTCGCATAATTTATAAAAAAAAGACCCACTGCAATGCAATGAGTCTTTTTGTAAAATTAATTAAATTCTACTTTTTGATGTTATAAGCACCAAATCCTGGGTAGCAGGCTGCATTGCCAAGTTCTTCTTCAATACGGAGAAGTTGATTGTATTTTGCAACACGTTCTGAACGGCTTGGAGCACCTGTTTTAATTTGACAAGTGTTCAAAGCAACTGCAAGGTCAGCAATTGTTGTATCTTCTGTTTCTCCAGAACGATGAGATGCAATTGCTGTATAACCAGCTTTATGAGCCATTTTGATTGCTTCTAATGTTTCAGAAACTGAACCAATTTGGTTTAATTTTATAAGAATTGAGTTAGCAGCACCAAGTTTAATACCTTTTGAAAGACGTTCTACATTTGTAACGAATAAATCATCACCAACAAGTTGAACTTTCTTTCCAAGTTTTTCTGTCATTTTTACCCAACCTTCCCAATCTTCTTCGTCAAGACCGTCTTCAATAGAAACAATTGGATATTTATCAACAAGTTTTTCCCAATGAGCAATAAGTTCATCAGTTGTAAAGTCTTTTCCAGATTTTGGTTGATGATAGAAACCTTTTCCTTTTGGAGATTTCCATTCAGAAGAAGCAGCATCCATAGCAATCATAAAATCTTTTCCTGGTTCGTAACCAGCATCTTTAATTGCTTGAAGAATGTGTTCAATTGTATCTTCATCAGAAGCTAAGTTTGGAGCAAATCCACCTTCATCACCAACAGCTGTTGTTTGACCTTCTTTTTTAAGTAAAGACTGTAATGCATGGAATACTTCTGTACACCAACGAAGTCCTTCTTTGAATGAAGGAGCACCAGCTGGCATAATCATAAATTCCTGAGTATCTACAGAGTTAGAAGCATGAGCTCCACCGTTTAAGATATTCATCATTGGAACTGGAAGTTTTGTTCCCTGAACTCCACCTAAGAAACGATAAAGTGGAATTTGAAGAGAATTAGCAGCAGCACGAGCAGCAGCAATAGAAACAGCCAAAATAGCATTTGCACCAAGTTTTGACTTATCTTTTGTTCCATCAGCTTTGAGCATAGCTTCATCAACAGCATAAGTATCAGCAGCTTCTTTTCCTACAAGAACATCGTTAATAATTGTGTTTACGTTTTCTACAGCTTTAGAAACGCCTTTTCCACCAAATTTTGATTTGTCTCCATCACGAAGTTCAAGAGCTTCAAATTCACCAGTAGATGCTCCAGAAGGTGCTGTTCCTAAAGCAACAGTTCCATCTTCCAAATGTACTTCAGCTTCTACAGTTGGATTTCCACGGCTATCGATAATTTCACGACCGATAACTTTAACAATCTTTGTTGATTTCATTATATATCTCCTATATAAATAAATAATTTTAAAATAATTGTTGCTTAAAAAATACACTTTTTTAAGAATTATGTAAACATACTTTATTATATCTCTAGTTTGTTTTATTTTTTATTGGTTTTACAAAAAATAAAGAAAGAACTAAAGCAACTAAATACAAACAACCTGTAACAATCAAAACATTTTGATAACCTGTTGGATTTACACTTACGCCATGAACTTCAACAAATTTTCCTGTATGAGTTACAATTGCGTTTGCTAATTGATTTCCTGAAAGTCCTGCAAATGCCCAAGCTGAAAGTGTAATTCCGTGAATTGCAGAAATAGAACCCATTCCGTAATGATCACTTAATAAAGTTGGAATATTTGAAAATCCTCCACCATAACCAGCATTTACAACAAATAACAAAGCAAGCACAAGAATAATCAGAATTACATTTCCAGAAGCATTTTCTATTCCTCTAGTTGATAAAACTAAAACTGTAAAGACAATTGAAAGAATAAAAATCAATTTATAAACCGTGTTTCTATCTTTCATGTGATCAGCCCAAGCAGAAAATCCTAACCGTCCACCAGCATTAAAAATAGCAGAAATTGTAGAAATGATTCCTATTGAACTTCCAAGACCAATACATTTTACAATCATTTTTTCTTGAGAAATAAGAGCTAATCCACAAGTAATATTTAAATAAAACATCAGCCAAATTGCAACGTAAGAAATAATTGGTTCTCTTTTTAATGTAGCAATAATTCCTTCTTCTTTAGATTTATTTTGAGGTTCAACCCAATCAGAAGGTTTTGCAAGAAGAAGATGACCAACAAACATCATAACAAAATAAACGATTGAAAGAATTAAAAACATCTTATAAATTTCACCATTCTGATTGTTACCCAAAAGTTTTTGCATAATTGGAGAAGCAATTGCTTTCGCAGCACCAAATCCAGCTACAGCAAGTCCTATTGCAAGACCTTTTTTATCTTTAAACCAAAGCATAAGAGTTTTTACAGGAGAAAGATAACCAGTTCCAAGACCAATTCCCATCACAAAACCATAGCAAACATAAATTCCAATAAGAGAAATAATACTATGTTGATGATTTCCTCCAAACCAAATAAAAAATCCTGTGCCAGCCATTCCAACAGCAAATGTGATAGAAGCAATTAATGACGATTTATGAATATTTTTTTCGACAAGATTTCCCAGAAAAGCAGCAGACATTCCTAAAAAGAAAATCGCAAAACTAAAAGCCCATTCAACAGCACTTTGTGAAAATCCAATATAATCAGCAATTTCATGACTAAAAATAGACCAACAATAAACTGTACCAATACTACAATGAAGCAACAACGCTGGAATTGCACCTCTCACCCATTTGTTTTGAATGTTTTTCATACAAACCTCAATTTTTTAAAAATAATTACTTTCCATTATATCATATATTTTAAATTTTAGTGATGTATAAGCCATAATTGAGGAAAAACTATTATCAAAAAGAATGTTAGACTGATTAATGTAAAAATTTTTATAAAATTGAACGCATTTTTTGTACCAGGAAATTCGCGACTATAAAGTCTTAAATTTATTACGCTTGCAAGACTTCCAATTATTGAACACAAACCGGCACTATCTAATCCATACAAAAGAGCTTTTAAATTTGAAACATCAGAACCGACAAAAGGCCATAAAACAATACTTGCAGGAACATTTGAAATGATTTGACTTAACAAAATACTCCAAATATATTCATGATTTTTTACACTTTCTTCAAGAAAATTCGAAATTTTTGGATTTCTACAAATTGATGATGAAAAAATAAAAAAACATAAAAAAGTTAAAAGAAGAACGTAATCTGTTTTTAATAAAATTTTTCTATCAAAAATAAAAACTATTAATGCTGTAAAAATCGTTACAAAAGGCCAGAATTTTGTTCTTGTTACAATTGTCAAAATGATTAAAAAAAACAAAGAAAGATATAAAATCCTTTTAAATTTATCATCTTTTTTCCAATTTTCTAAAATTTCATCTTTTTGAATTATAATTTCTTCATTTTCATTTTTACGGAATAAAAACAAAATAAAAATATATAAAAGAAAAAAACTAAAACTCCAAAGAGGAAGCATAATTTTTATAAAATTCCAAGCATTTATATCACTTTGACTAAAAATGTAAAGATTTTGAGGACTTCCAAAAGGTGTTAAAAGAGAACCGCGAATTGCTGCAATATTTTCAAAAGTTAAAACTGGAAGTATATATTTTTGTTTTCCGCCAGCCTTAAAAAGAAAAATCGTCAGCGGCACAAAAATTATCAAAGAAACATCATTTGTAACAAACATAGAAGTAAAAAAAACGCCATAAACAAAAAAACTTGTTAAATGTCGTATTTTTTTTAAATTTGCACATTTTTTTAAAATTGGAGAAAATATATTTTCACTTTTAAAACCTTCTAAAACTGTTAAAAGCATAAAAAGTGTTGCTAAAGTTTTCCAATCTATTCCGCTAAGAAGTTCTTTACTTGGTGGAGTGATAAAAAGTGAAATTAGTGCTGCAAAAACAGAAACTGTCAGCATTGGCTCTTTTTTTAGAAAATTCATAATTTTGAAATAATAACAAAAAGTAAGAAAATATAAAACTATAAAAACATTTCTTGTAAAAACTAATATTTTTTCGAGAATAATATTTTAAATTTCTTTAAAAAGATTAAACCTTATAAAATATAAAAAACATTTTACTTTTTCTTCTGAAATTTCGTAAAAGTCGCAGATTGCATTTTTATAACAAAGTTGCTGCTCTTTATATTTTTCAACATTTATAACATGATCTGTTTTATAGTCGATAATCGTAATACATCCATCTTTATTTTCAAAATACAAATCGATTGAACCAGTTACAAATTTAGAATTCATAAAACTTGTAAATTTTTGTTCAGCGACAACTTTTCTGCCTTCAGATTTTGCTTTTACAATTTCTAAACCAAAATTTGAATGATAAAAACGTTCACAAATTTTTATACAAATTTCATCCAATTTATCTTGATATTTTTTATCCAGTTTTTTTAGAAAATCTAAAGCAAGATTTTTTATTTCGATATAAGAGACATTTTTTGCAACTTGTTCTAAATAAAAGTGAACAAGAGTTCCAAATTTATCAAAATTAAAATTTTTACCAGATTTTTCTAATGATGTTAAAATTTCATCTATTTCTGGATATAAATCTACAAGCCATTTTTGATTTTCTCTCAAAATTTTATCTTTTTCTTCATTATACGGAAGTTCTAAATTGCTGGGACTTATATTATTTGATTCAAGAATTGGCATTTGTATAATGTTTGCATTTTTTATCCAATTTTCTGCTTTTTTTATTTTTTCTGAACGAAGTTCATCAACTTGAATTTGTTTTTCAAAATAAACATCTGTTGATTGGTGAGGTATTTTTATTAATTCAAAAGGAGAATTTTCTTCGTAAGATTTTTCAAAATCAGATTCTGAAAAATTCGGATAATATTGAGAAACAATTCCTTCAAATGGACCAAATTCTGAAAAAGTTCCATCTTTTTTTAATTTATATCCTCCAACAAAATACAATTCTTCTACAGCACGAGTAGCAGCAACATAAATCAAACGTCTAAACTCTGCAAAATTTTTTGCGTCGGATTTTTCTTTCAATTTTAAGAAAAAATAATTTTTTCCTTCAGTTTTTGGTTTTAAGGAAACACCGAATTGATTGTCGAAATAAAAAGGTTCCATTTCCGTTTCTGATTTTTCTTTTCCAAGACATCCAGCTGCAAAAACATAATCAAATTGTAAACCTTTACTTTTATGAATTGTCATAATTTGAATTGCATCTGTTCTTTCTAAAGGATAAGAAACTTCCTTTGTGTCTAAATCAGAATCAACTCCAAAAAAAGCATTTTCTTTCTGATTTGCAAGTTGATCAACAAACCAAGAAATACTTTTTCCAGATAAATCTGCATTTTTCGCAATTTCAAAAAGTAAATCATATTGTTCTTCAAAAGAATTTAAATTTTTATTTAAAATTGTTTCATATCGATAACCTTGTTCATACCATAAAAAATTTAGAGTTTTTGTAATTGGTTGAGAAAGAACTTCTTTTTGTTTTTCTAAAAAAAGTTTTTTTGCATTTAAATATCTTTCAAATTCAATAGAATTTTCTTCCAACGCTTGTTTTATTTGATTTTCATATTTTTCATCAAAAGGAATAAAAACAAAATCTTTATTTTTTATATCAACAACAATAGAAAGAATTTTTTCTAAATCTAATTCAGAAAGTCCAACAAAAGGAGAACAGATAAAAGCACTAAAAGCATTCAAATCGGAAGGATAAACGCAAAGCCGCAAAAAATTATAAATATCATTTACAGGTGCATCTGCAAAAAGATTTGACTGCTGGTCAAGTTGATAAGGAATATTAAAATGTTCAAGCCAAGAAATAAGATAAGTTCTATCCGTCCGAGATTTATCAAGATACGCAATTTGCGAAAATTTTATTTTTTTCTGGGAATGTAGTTCAAAAATTTTTTTTGCAATATAATATGCAATTTGATTTTTTTCATTCAAATATAAATTTTGTTTTACAAGTGAAGAAAAATTAGAATCTGAAAGAAAAATTGCAATATGAGTACGAATATTTTTATTATCAAGTTTTATTGGTTTTAATTCTTCATGAGAAATTTTATCAACATAACGAGCAATTGCAGATTTTGAATATAATGCTTCAAAATTATTTTCTGAATCGTTTAGAAAAATAGAATTGTAATTAGATTCTGTATAATCATCATTTTTAATATTAAAACCACCAAAAAGAGTGTTAAATGATGTTAAAAGTTCTGGTTTTGAACGATAATTATAAATCATTGGGATAAAAGATTCTGAACCATTTATAATTTCTAAATCTTTTTTTAATTCATTAAAAACAGAAACATCAGCACCGCGAAATTTATAAATTGATTGTTTTTCATCGCCAACAAAAAAAAGTTTATCTTTTACAATTTTTTCTTTTAATACTTGGTGAATAGATTCTGGTGAATTTTCATCATAAATAAAATCTTGTTCATCTCCACTTTCTGATAAAATATAAAGTAAATCACGATTGCTTCCATTATTATCTTGAAATTCATCAATCATAATTTTTTTATAAGTATTTTTTTCTTGCCTGCGAATATCTTTTTGTTCAATGAGAATTTTTAAAGCCATTTGAGAAACATCATTAAAAGTGAGAAAACCTGTATTTCTTTTTATAGAATTGATTTTTATAGAAAATTCATCTAAAAGCCGAAACATTTCTTTCGCATAAGGATATTCTAAAACAAAAGCAATTAAAGAATTAAAAAAAGGCAAAATTTTATTTTTTAGCTCTTCAAAAGCAGGTTTTAAAATATTTTTTACACATTCTACTCGTACATTTCCAAATTTTTGAACATTATTCCATTTTGAAAGATAATCTGATATTTGATTTAAATATTCAAGAATTATTTCATTTTGATTTTCAATAAAATTTTCATCTTGAATTTTATTAAATTCGGGAGGTTCAAGCTCTACAACTTTATAAAGACTTTCTACATATTTTAAATATTTTGGATTAGAACAAAGAAGTTCTTTATTTTCATTGCAGGCATTTATAAGTGAAAAAATAGAATCTTTCAAAGAAGAAATATTTTCATTCCAAGCAGAAACAATTTCTTTACATTGAAGTTTTAATGAATTTTCAAAATAATTTTCTTGAGTTGCAAGACTTGTATAATTTATGATGATTTTTGCAAAAACATTTTCTGCAAAATCTTGTAAACGACCGGCTTCGGCATAATGCAAAACTGCAGGATTATTTTTATTTTTTAGAATAAACGAAAGTGATAAATTTTTTACATTTCGTTCGGCATCTAAACTTCCTGTTGAAAAATCAGGACGAATTCCATAACGATTTGCAGCTTGCCTTACAATTCCACCACAATAAGAATCTAAAGTTTGTATATGAACATTTGAAAATTCATTTAACGCTCTGATTGCATTTTTTCTTTGGCGTTCAGGAATTTCTATATTTTCATCATAAGCAAATTTTTTTAAAGTTTTATAAATTCTCGAATACATTTCTGCAGCCGCTTTTTTTGTAAAAGTTAAAGTTAAAATTGAAGAAGCAGAAATATCATCAAATTCCATAACAAGAAAAGCAAATCTTGTAGCAAGAACCTGCGTTTTTCCAGAACCAGCGCCAGCGGCAACAACTGTATTTTCTGTTCGACAGCAAACTTTTAATTGCTGATTATCTAAAGGGCGGTCAAGATATTGTAAATAAGGATATTTTTTTGTTAAATCTTCAATCATTTTTTTCTCCATAAAAAAGACTATGTCCTGCAACTGTAAAACAAGAACGACAAACAGAACGGAAATTGCATTTTTTACAATCTTGAAAAATATTTACATAATTAAATTTCCCATTTTTTTTATTGGTAAGAGGCATTAATTCTTGATTTTTTAATTTTTCATAAAAAATATCTGTATATTCAGAAAAAAGTGCCAAAGTATTTTTAAATTCTTCTGGAGTTTGAGCAGAACTTCTTGGAGCAGGTTCTAAATCTACAACTACATTGCAATCATCATATTTTATGGAAGAAAAAGCCATTTTGCTAACTTTTGTACTACTTAAACTTTGATTGTCAAAAAGCGAAATATATTCTGCACATTGAAAATCTTCCAAAATTCCTAAATCTTTATTCATTTGACAGGAACTGATTTTTGGAACGCTTCCAGTTTTGTAATCAATCAAAATAATATTAAGATTATCATCACATAAAATACAATCAATTTGTCCGCCAAGTCCATAATCTTTTAAAACATTTTTCCAGGAAAGCCATTTTTCAGTTTCAAGAATCTTACAACCACCAAAACTTTTACTAGAAAAAGGAGCACAAAATCTTTTTAAAAACGAAAAAATAATTTGTTCAAAAAGTTTTTTTTGAGATTCCAAAACTTCAACAGCTAAAGGACTATTACTAAATTTTTGCGATTTACTATGAATTGATTTTTCTACAACAGAAGAAACTAAATCTTGAATTTCTAACTGCAAATCACCAAAACTTCCTTCAATACAATTTGGAATTTTTTGATAGCGATTTTTAAATTCATCAAATAATAATTCCATTGCTTTATGATTAATATTTCCCTGGTCAAAAACATCAAAAAGATTTGCATCTAATGTATCGTCTTTTAATTGTAAAATAGATTTTAAAACCCAATTTCGTGGACAAGGAAAGAAATTTTTTAAATCTGTTTGCGTAATTTTTATGTAAGATTCATCAGTTTTAGAACGGTTTTCGTTTAAAATCCAATTTATTTTTTCTTTTAAGTTTGGAAAAATTTCATAATTTTGATTTTTTAATTTTGAATAATCAGATGTGAATTTCCATTTTTCAAATTGTTCTTTTTGACTAAAAAATAATGATTTTGGAATTTCTTCTTCATTTAAAAACCAATTTTTTTCTTTTTTAATAAAATCTTCCTCTTCCAAAAAATCGCAGGAATTTTGTTTTACTTCAAAATAAGTATGTGCGATTGAAAATCCGTCAAAAGACTCTTCGCTAAAAGAAAAAATCGTATTTTGTTCAGTTTCTGTATCAAATTTTCTATACAATTCAATATGAATATTTGTTGCAGAATCTGTATCTTTTATTCCTAAAACTTCTCGTTTTTGATTATTTAAAAATGAAAGTTGTTTTTGAGAAATTGAAATTGCATTTTGATTGCAATTTATCACAAAATTATATTTAAAAGCCGAACAAGAAGCCACTTTGTAATCAAAAATATTAACTCCAAGAGAATTCTGCTGAGGTGTATAAGTTTTATTTCTCAGTTCATTTAAGAAAAAATCATAAGGTTTATAAACAATTAATTCTTTTTCAAAAATATAATCTTCTTCAATATTTATAAGTTCATCCAAAACAACAATACAGGAACTTAAAATTTCATCAGCTTCTTTTGAAAATTCGTTTATTTCTAAAAAATCATTTTTAAAAATATTCCAAGCTTGATTTATTGCTTTAAAAGTTTTTGCATCACAAAGGCTTTCAACACTTTTTCTTAATCTCTCATACAAAATTAATTCACGTTCATTATGATTATCTTCTTTTAGAGATTTTATCCAAACATCATCTTGACGGCTTTCTTCATAATTACAAATACAATGAAAATTACAACCTAAACGAATTAAACTTTCATTTAAAGATTTTTCCTTCCAAGGAATATAATCATTTAATAAAAGAGCTCTAACTGAATCGTAAGAAAAATTATTGTCTTTACAGGATTTTATATTTTCAAAAATACTTCCAGCATTATTTGTAGTATAAGATTTTCCCATCCTAACGACAAAAGGAACACAATATTTTGTAAATTCTCTTTCCACATAAGGAAGATAAGATTCTAACTTTGGAGCATTAAATGCAATTTGATTATAAGAAATTTTTCCGTTGCTGTTTTCTACAAGTTCTCTAATTTGCAAAACTGTATGCCTTAATTCTTTTCTTGCATCAGGATACTCATAAATAATTGGTTTTGATAAATTTTGCGGTAAAGTATATAAAATTATGTTTTTATTTTTTTCTAAAATTTGACTGTATTCTTCGTAATCAGAAAATTGTTGAGGATAAAAAATGAGAAAAGTTTTTTCAGTTTGAGAAAAATCTGGCGTACACCAGGAAGGTTCATACATTTCATCACCAAGAAATTCTGAATATCGCTTAAAAATATATTCATAATCTAAATCTTCATCATCAACTAAGTTCGGATTAGAAATTTTATATTTTTCAAAACGTTCATACCACATTTTTAGTGATGGAAGATTTGAAGAAATCCAATCTGCAAAAGAATATCCTTCTTGAGCAAATTTTGGAGTGATTACACTTTTTAGAAGAGGTTTTCCTTGCAAACTCATTTGTGCATTTTCTGAAATAAGATTATAAACAAATATTTTTCGTAAAAGAGATGGAATTTTATGTTTATTTTTTTCTTTTGCAATAATAAATTGCTTTTTAAAATCGTCCCAAGCAATAAATTTATCTAAAAAAACAGTTTTTACTCCAGTTTTATCAAAATTACAAACGCACCATTGAGCCCAAGTTGTTACAGAAATTGATGTTGGAAAAACAAATATAACATTTTGATTTTTTATATTTTCACAAATTACTTTTTCAATCTCACAAGGAGATAAAATTTTTGTACCCATAAAATTTATTATATCATAATAAGTAAAGGTTTAAAATAAAAAAAGGCTGCTTATCGATTTTTTCAACAAGCAGCCAAATGTAGAGAGAAAAGAATTTATTTTATTTTTCGTAAGAAAGCATCTTTATAACCATAAGATTTAAATCTATTTAAAACAGTTCCATATTCATCCATAGAAATTGGTCCAATTAAAACTTGATATGCAGATTTACTTTTTAGAGGAACAATTGTGATTGGATAATTATTTCCATATTCGTCCACAATTTTTTGAATATTCGATTCTTCTTTTAGAACGACTATTTGGATATAATAACTTCCTTTTTCAAGTTCATCTAAACTTTCAACTTTATATTTTTCTATTACAGATTCTTTTTCTACCTTTTGTTCAGATTCGACAATTTTTATATCTGATTTTTCAGTTTCATCTTTAAGATTTTCAACAACAATTTCTTCTTCAGATTTTTCCTCAGACGAAATATTTTCTTCAGGTTCAACAGGAATTAAAACAATTGCTTCATATTCTTCAGAATCTGATTTTTCTTCTGCTGGAACTTTTTCAGCCAAAGTTTCTTCTGTTTCTGGTAAAACTTCTTCCTCTGTGAAAGTCTCTTCAGTTGGAATGTCTTCTTCTACAAAAGATTCTTCTGTTGGCTGCAAAACTTCTTCTGTTTCTTCAGGATTTTCTAATTCTGAAAGTTCATCTGCCACAACCTCTTCCGATTCAATTTCTGTAGGAATATCTTCTGCTGGAGTTTCTTCTGTTTCTGGTAAAACTTCCTCCTCTGTGAATGTTTCTTCTTGTGGAATGTCTTCTACAAAAGCTTCTTCAGTTGGCTGCAAAACTTCTTCTTTTTCTTCAGGATTTTCTAATTCTGAAAGTTCGTCTGCCAAAACCTCTTCCGATTCAATTTCTGTAGGAATATCTTCTGTTGGAGTTTCTTCTGTTTCTGGTAAAACTTCTTCCTCAGCAAAAGTTTCTTCTTGTGGCAAAATTTCTTCCTCAACAAAAGCTTCTTCAGTTGGCTGCAAAATTTCTTCTTTTTCTTCAGGATTTTCTAATTCTGAAAGTTCGTCTGCCAAAACCTCTTCCGATTCAATTTCTGTAGGAATATCTTCTGTTGAAGTTTCTTCTGTTTCTGGTAAAACTTCTTCCTCTGTGAAAGTTTCTTCAGTTGGAATGTCTTCTTCTACTAAAGTCTCTTCTGTTGGCTGCAAAACTTCTTCTGTTTCTTCAGGATTTTCTAATTCTGAAAGTTCGTCTGCTGCAACTTCTTCTGATTCAATTTCTGTAGGAATATCTTCTGTTGGAATGTCTTCTTCTACGAAAGTCTCTTCTGTTGGCTGTAAAACTTCTTCTGTTTCAGCAGATTCTTCAGTTTGAACATTCTCTGTAAAAGTTTCTTCTGCTGGAGGTAAGATTTCATTTTCGGGAGAAGTTTCTTCTATTTTTTCATCATCAACAACTTCATTTTCAATTTCAGCACCTTTTGCAATAACCGCAGTTCCTGTGCAACGTTCATCTTTATCACTTCGTTTTGTAATTTTTACAATATTATTATCTTTTTTATCAATTCCAATTGCACTTGCCGCTTCTGGAGAAAGCATTATAGCTACACCTTCTGAAGCATCTAGCGAACCAATTACTAAAATTTCTACAGATGAAGTTCCATCTACATTTGAAACAATAATTGTATCACCAGGAAGATAGCCTACTGTTTTTGCAAATAATCCGCTAGGCATTTCACCTTCGTTTACAACAACTGCACGTCCGTCTAAAGATGGACTAAAAGATGCAAACAAAAAACAAGAACTCAAAACTGCTAATAAAATAAAAATCTTTTTTAAAAATTTATTTTTCATATCCCAACCCATCCTTAAATCTAAATTTCTTTCTTTATAGATTTGAAAATATTTTCACAAATAAAAAATAATTCATCATCTTCATTTAATTTATTTATTTTTACAGAATCTGTTTTTAGTATTTTTTCAGATTTTGTAGAAACCAAAGACCAATCTGCTTTGTTCAAGAAAGATTTTTCATCGCCATTTTTTTTCTGATTAAAATATAACTTGATTTGAATAAAATAATTCGAAAAACCATTTTTTGCATCTTTTAAACCAGATTTCCAAAAACTTTCATCTTGTGATTCTGAATTTGAATTTACTGTTGGAGAATTCGTAACTATAAAACCATTTTCAAAAAATTTTTCTACAAGTAAGTCTTCTAAAATAAAAGATTGTTCTGTTATTTCTTCAGTTGTTGAATTATGTTGAACAATTTGAAAAGAAATTTGTTGTGCAAAACAAAATCTTGACAAAAGTAAAACACTAAAAACTAAAAAAGTTTTTTTAATTCCCATAAAATCACCCTTAAAATTATAACCTTTTCATTTTCTTAATCGGTATAAAAAATAGATGAGTTTAGACTTTTTTTTAGATATTTAAAAACTGATAAAATCTATAAAATTTACAAAATTATATGAATCAGATATACTAATAGAAATCATAATTGTGAGGATTTTGATGGAAAAACGCATATACATAATTGGAGCGGGATTTGCAGGACAAACAATTGCAGATGATATTAAACGCAAAAAAATATTTGGAAAAGTAAATGCATTTCTTGATGATGATAAAAAATTAATTGGTACAACAATTGATAATATTCCAGTTTTAGGACCAATTTCTTCAGTTGCTTCAATTTTATCTAATTCTGATGTTGATGAAGCGATTATTGCAATTCCATCTGCTCCAATAGAACGAATTCGCGAAATTTATGAAATCTTAACAAAAAATGGATTTTTACATATAAAAATTTTACCAGGAATAAGTCAAGTTATCGAAGGAAATGGACATTTAGTTCAAACCCGCGATATTGACCCATTAGATATTTTGGGAAGAACTCCAATCACTATTTCTTTAAAGAAAAGTCTTTCATATTTGAGAGGAAAAAGAGTTTTTATTACCGGAGCTGGTGGTTCTATTGGTTCTGAACTTGCAAGACAACTTTTAAGCGGTGGAGCTGAACGATTGTATCTTTTTGGGCATGGTGAAAATTCAATCTGCCAGATTTTTAGAGAATTAAAAATTCTACAACAAGAAGGAATTGGTGAAAAAGCAACAATTGTTCCAATCATCGGGGATATGAGAGATAAAGAATATGTTGATTACATTATAAAACAAACAAAATGCAATGTAATTTTTCATTGTGCCGCATACAAACATGTTCCTATGATGGAAGAAAATCAAGTTGCTGCAATTGAGAATAATGTTTTTGGTACAAAATCACTTTTGGATGCAGCCTTAAAATATAAAGTTGATAAATTTGTTTTAATTTCAACAGATAAAGCGGTTTCTCCAGTAAGCGTCTACGGAGTTTCAAAAATGCTTTCTGAAAAATTAGTTTTAGATATTGCAAAAAAAGCAGAAAAATCACAGTCGTTTATGTTTGTAAGATTTGCAAATGTTTTAGGAAGTCGTGGTTCTATTCTTCCATTATTTCAAAATCAAATAAAAACTGGTGGACCTCTTCTTGTAACTGATGAAAAAATGGAAAGATATTTTATGACAATTCCAGAAGCGTGTTCTTTGGTTTTACAAACTGGTGGAGTTGGAAAAAATGGACATTCCTATCTTCTTGATATGGGGGAACCTTTAAAAATTCTTGATCTTGCAAAACAAATTATAAAATTTTCAGGACTAGAACCTTACAAAGATATTGATATAAAAATTGTTGGTGCAAGAAAAGGCGAACGTTTAATAGAACCTTTATGGCTAAAAGAAGAAAATCCAATTCCAACAGATTATCCTAAAATTTTACAATTAACAAATATTGAATATAATTCAGAAAGATTAGAAAATCTGCTTTCAGAACTTTATCCAATTTGTTTTTATCAAAAAGAAAATCATAATAATTATAGAAATAAAGAAAAACTTTTAGAAATTCTTTGTAATGATTGCAATTCGTTAAAAGAATTTTATGAAGAAATAAAAACTGACGGACAAAAACGTACAGATTTATTATAAAATTTTTGCACTTTCTGTGCAAGTTTGAATGAGAAGTTTATAAATGAGGTAAAAAATTATGGAAATAAAAGTTCCTTTTCATAGAGCGTCAATCACAAAAGATGAAGAAAATGCCGTTTTAACAGTTCTTCGTTCTGGTTGGCTTACAACAGGTAAATATACTTTGGAATTTGAAAAAAAATTCAGTGAATCTTTAGGCGGAAAAGATATAATCAGTCTTGCAGTAAATTCAAATACTTCAGGAATGATTCTTGCTATGGAAGCGTGTGGCGTAAAAAAAGGAACAGCAATCATCACAACTCCGTATACATTTGTTTCGACAGCAACTTGTGCAATTCATTTAGGTGCTGAAGTTTATTTTGCAGATATTGAAGAACGTTCTTATAGCATTTCTCCAGAAAAAATAGAAGAAATTTTAAAAGAAGATGCAAAAAATGGACACAAAGTAAAAGCAATTGTTCCAGTTCATATTGCAGGAAATGTTTGTAATATGAAAAAAATATTGGAATTAGCTGAAAAATATTCAACCAAAGAAAATAAAATTTATGTAATTGAAGATGCAGCTCATTCGTATCCTTCAAAAACAAAACTTGGCTATGCAGGAACAATTGGCGATGTTGGAGTTTTTTCTTTTTATGTAACAAAAACAATCACAACGGCAGAAGGCGGAATGGTTTGTACAAAGAATCCTGATTTAGCAAAACGTATGTCTATTATGAGGATGCACGGAATGGATAGAACAACCTGGAACCGCTACACTTCTCCAAAGGCATCTTGGGAATATGATATTATTGCTCCAGGTTATAAATTTAATTTACCAGATATTTTATCAGCAATTGGATGTTGCCAAGTTGATAGAGCAGAACTTTTTTTTGAACAACGAAAAAAAATTGTACAAAAATATAATAAAGCATTTAAAAAACTAGATTTTATAAAACTTCCTCCAGATGACGAAGGAAATTCTTGGCATTTATATTTAATGCGGCTTATTCCAGAAAAATTAAAAATTAATCGGGAAGAATTTGCAAAAGAACTTCAACAAGAAGGATTAGGCATTTCTGTTCATTTTATTCCGCTTTTTCATTTTACTTATTGGAAAGAATTATATCCAAATTTTACAGCAGAAAATTTTCCAATTGCAGAAGAACATTATTCAAATACAATTTCTATTCCTTTATTTCCTGATGAAACAGAAGAACAATCAGATTATGTTATAAAAACAATCACAAAAATAGGAAACGAAAATCATGCCTAGAGTAAAAAAAAATAAGGATGAAAAATTAACATTATCTCTTGAACCAAAAGGTTTTTACTCAGATTTTGAAAAACCAAAAACTCTTTATGCCGCACTTATTAGAAGTCCAACTTCTTCTGGAAAGATAAAAAATATCACAATAAAAAATTTGCCAGAAGATTGTTTTTTTTACACCGCTGATGATATTCCTCAAAAAAAATATATGGATCTTAATAAATCAAAAACAAAAATTTTTGGATATGGAAATATTGGTTATAGCGGAGAACCTTTGGGAATTATAATTGGTCCAAATGAACAAATTGTAGATGAATTGCTTGAAGATGTTTCTGTAAATCTTGATGTAGAATCTTTGGAGTCGGCATTAAAAAATGTTATTAATAATCAAAGAAAAACCATTTTGGAATTAAAAAATACTTCCGATGTTTCTAATTTTGTTGAAGAAATAAATGATTTACCTTCCCTCGATACAGTTGTTGATAAATCCTTAAAAGAAGAGGATTCTAATCAAATTGTTGCAACTAGAGAAATAAAAACAGGTTTATATAAAACAGAAATTGAATCATCAGCTGACAAACAACTTTTTGAAAATGCTGATTTTATATCTGAAGAAACTTGGAGCCAAAAATTAATAAATCCAAATAATCAAGAGACAGCAGGTGCATTTTGTTATACAGAAGGAGAAAAACTTCACATTTACGTTGCAACAAAATGGACTTACGAAGTTCAAAAAGCAATTAGCGAAACTTTAAATCTTGATCCAAAATTTATCATCATTCATAAAACAAAAAGTACAGGCTTTTATCAATATGGATTATGGCGAACAACTCAAATTGCAGTTCAAACAGCTCTAGCATCATATCTTTCTAAAAAACCGGTAAAACTTGTACTTTCACCTTCTGAACAAGAAAAATTTGAAGAACCAGGAACAAATATAAAATTTCATTATAAAACTGCAACAAATTCTAATGGACAAATTTCTGCAATGAAAATAAATATTGACATTGATATTGGTTTTGAAAATCCGTTTGCACAAGAAATTACAGATAGAATTACAATTTGTTCAGTAAATTATTATAAAATTAAAAATTTATGTATTCACACAGTTACGCATAAATCAAAAAATCCACCAACATCAATTTCGTTAAAAAATGTTGATTCTCAAGCATTTTTTGCAATAGAAAATCAAATTCAAAAAATCTGTAGTGAAATAAATATTCTGCCAGATGAAATTCGAATAAAAAATAGCACAAATTGGAAAGATTCTGATTTTCCTTTTATCATAAATGTGTCTGAAATAGAAAATACAATTTTGCAAACTATAAAAATAAGCGATTTTAATCGAAAATATGCATCTTTTCACATGGAAGTTGCATCTCGCGTTGAAAAAGACGCAACTCCGTTTTTTGCACTTCCACTTAGAGGAATTGGAATTTCAAACGCTTATACAGGAGCAGGATATTTAGGAACAAGCAATTTTTCTTACGATTCAAAAGTTGAAGTAACCTTAACAAAAGATGAAAAAATCATAATTCATACAATAAAACCTTCAGAAGTTATTCAAGATATTTGGAAAAATACTGCTTCAGAAATTTTTAAACTTCCAAAACAAAATATCCAAATTGATTCAGTTTTTGATTATGATTCTTTACCTAAAACTCCAGAAGATTCATTTATCACAATTGGAATTATAAATGAATTGATAAAAAAATGTTGTAACGATATTCAAAAACGAAGATTTCATCAACCTTTGCCTTTAAGTTGTAAAAAATCAGTTTCTCCAACATTAAAAAAAGGCTGGAATAAAGAAACTTTTTCTGGAAATCCTTTTAGTTCAATTTCTTTTGCATCTATTGCGGTAGAAGTTGAATTAGATCCTTATACTTATAATGAAAAAATAAAAGGCGTTTTGGTTACAATAAACTGTGGTGAATTATTTGATAAAGAAGCAGCTTTAAAAACTATTCGACTAGAAATTCAACATGAACTTTCAATGCTTGTAAAAGAAAAAAATGTCCATTGTGATAATGTTTTTATTAATTTTATAGAAACAAAAAATAAAAGTGGACAAATTGGAGGATTAATTCATAATACTTTGCCAGCGGCTTTTTCATCTGCTCTTTCACAAGCACTTGCAACTCAATTAACAAGTCTGCCTTGCACAGAAGAACAACTTTTTACTTTAATAAAAGAAAGGCGAATGTTAAAAAATAACGAAACTCAAACAATAGATGAGGAAAATAAAAAATGAAAGTTCCATTAATTTTAAACGGTTCTAAAGTAATTTTAGATGATGCTTCTCAAGAATCTTTAATGAAAGTTTTACACAAAAATGGATGCATTTCTGTAAAAAGTGGTTGCGATAAAGGATTTTGCGGTTCGTGTACAGTTTTATTAAATGATAAACCGGTTGCTTCCTGTAAAATTCCTTTTGGATTAGCAAAAAATTGTAATATTGTTACGCTAGAATATTTTTCAAAAACTGAAGAATATCAGAACATCATAGAAGGATTTAATAAAGCTGGGATAAAATTGTGTGGATATTGCAATGCCGGAAAGATTTTTTCTGCTTATCAAATTTTAAAATCACAAAAACTTCTTACAAGAGATGAAATAGAAAATCAAGTAAAAGATATTTCACCTTGTTGCGTAGATGTAGAAACTTTAGTAAACGGAATTATTTATGCTTTAAAAAATCAAACAAAAAAAATAGAACGAATCACAAATATTAAAAATAATGATGGGAGAAAAAATGCATAAATCAATTTTATATGCTAACAATGCAAACGAATTATTAACTCTTCTAAAAAATAATAAAGGTTCTAAAGTTGTAGGAGGATGCACTTTAATTGATGAATTGCCTGAAAAATCTGTTTCAACAACAAATATAAAAGAACTTTGTCAAATAACAAGACATGAAAGATATATAAATGTCGGCCCGGGATGCACTTTATCAGATTTGATAGAATTAGGACAAAATCACATTCCGCAAATTTTATATGATGCACTAGTTACAGTTGCAAATCCGATTATAAGAAACATGGCAACAATTGGAGGAAATATTTGCAACAAAGGAAATAAACTTACACTTTATGCACCACTTTTAGCTTTAGATGTAAAACTTGAATTTACAAATGGAAAAGATACAAAAACAGAATCTATTAGAAATTTCAAAACTATTCCAGAAAACTATATTCTTTATAACATAAGAATTCCTGTTGTAAATCCTGATATTTCAATTTTTAGAAGAATCGGTTCTGATCACGTTATTACATCTCAGTCTGCAGCATTTGCTTTTATGGCAAGTTTAGATAAAAATACTTTAAATAATGTAAAATTAGCTTTTGCAGGGCCTTTCACTTTTACTAGCAAAAATTTTGAAAATTCTATGATAGGAACAAGACTTCCATTATCACAAAAAGATATTTCTATTATAGAAGAAAATGTTTCTAAAGAATTTTCAAAAGCTTCTACAGACAAAATGATAAGTGATGTAGTTAAACAACAATTTTTAAATTTAACAAGATATTCTTTTGAACAATTAACTTGATTTATTAAAAAATCTATTGAATTAACATACAATCACCATAAGAAAAAAATCTATATTTTTGCTCAACGGCTTTATTATAAGCATTCAAAATATGTTCTCTGCCAGCAAAAGCACTTACTAACATAATTAACGTACTTTCTGGAGTATGAAAATTTGTAAACATTTTATCGACAACCTTAAAATTAAATCCAGGATACATAAAAATTGAAGTAGAATCGGTTCCAGCCCTAACCCATTCTTTAGATTTTTCTAAATTTACTCCTGACTGTTCAAGTTTTTGTGCAGCACTTTCTAAAGTTCTAACGCTTGTAGTTCCAACCGCAAGAATTGGTCGTCCTTCACTTTTTGCTTGATTTATTTTTTGAGCGGTTTCAGCAGGAATTGTATACCATTCTTCATGCATTTTATGATTTTCTATTTCACTTTCTCTAACTGGAAGAAAAGTTCCTAAACCAACATGCAAAGTTACAAAACATCTTTCAATTTTTTTTTCAGAAAGACGATTAAGCATTTCTTTTGTAAAATGAAGACCTGCTGTAGGACAAGCTGCAGAACCTGTTTTGTCTGCATAAACATTTTGATAGCGTTCAGAATCTTCTTGAGTATCTGCACGTTTTATATATGGAGGAAGAGGAATATGTCCATTTTTTTCAAACCAATCCTCTGTAATTGCAAAATCAAATTTTAATGCACGAAATTCTGTTCCTTCATTTTTTGGTTCATCAATGATAACACCAATTGTTCCATCTGGAAATTTATAACGCATTCCAGGTTTTTGCTTTTTTGCAGATTTTACCATTGTATTCCAAACTAGACAATCTTTATCAATTGTATTTAGAAACATAAATTCTTGTTCGCGACCAGTCGTTTCTTTTATTCCATAAACTCTTGCTCTACGAACTCTAGAATTATTAAAAATCATCAAAGTTTCAGGTGTGATTAAAGTTGGCAAATCATCCATCAAAAAATTTTCAACATTTCCGTTTTTACGATTAAGTAACATCAATTTATCTTGCCCACGAATTCCACTTGGATGTTGAGCAATTAATTCTTCTGGTAAATTAAAATTAAAATCTGTTGTAAGCATATAGAATAATCTATCACAAATAGCAAAAATTAACTATATTTGATGAAAAATATAATTTTAAAATAATGAACCTTGAGAATTTTTATTATCAGATTGGGTTAAACCCAAATGTTCATACGCTTTTGGAGTAACAATTCGACCTCGAGGTGTTCTTTGCAAAAGTCCACATTGTATTAAATAAGGTTCATAATAATCTTCTAAAGTATCAATGCTTTCACCAATAGAAATTGCAAGAGTTTCAGCCCCAACTGGTCCACCATCAAAATTCTGTATTATTGAACGTAGAATTTCTCTATCATATTTTTCAAGACCTAATTCATCAATTTCAAGCCGCTTCAAGCCATTATCAACAATTTCTAAAGAAATTACTTTTTTTCCAGAAACTTGAGCAAAATCTCTCATACGACGCAAAACTCTGTTTGCAACACGAGGAGTTCCTCTACAACACTGAGCCATAAGAATTGCAGCATCATCTTCTATACCAATTTCTAAAATTTTTGCAGAACGCTTAATTATTGAAGAAAGTTCTGATTGTGTATAAAACTCAAATCGCGGGATAAAACCAAAACGAGAACGCAAAGGACTTGAAACAGAACCCGCTTTTGTTGTTGCACCAACTAAAGTAAATGGAGGAATTGGAATTCTAACAGTTCTTGCTGCCGCACCTTGCCCAATAATCCAATCAAGTTCAAAATCTTCCATTGCAATATAAAGCATTTCTTCAATTGCAGGTTTTAAACGATGAATTTCATCAATAAAAAAAACAGTTCTTTCTGAAATTGTAGAAAGAATTCCTGCTAAATCTTTAGGTTTTTCTAATGCAGGTGCTGATGTTACTTTAAAATCAACCCCGAGTTCGTGAGCGGTAATTTGTGCTAAAGTTGTTTTTCCAAGTCCTGGAGGACCAATTAAAAGAAGATGATCTAACGGTTCCTGGCGTTGCTTTGCGGCTTCAATAAAAGTTTTTAGATTTTTTTTAACACTTTCTTGACCTAAAAAATCTTCTAAAAGTTTTGGGCGTAATTTATTATCCTGTTCATCATAAGCATTTTTTAAATCCGCTCTAACTATTGCAGAAAAATCATCTTCGTTTGTCATAACTTTTTTATTGTAACATATATTTTTTCTTGAAAAAAGATATGTTTACATCAAATAATTCATTTCCTAGATTAAAAAAGATTTATTTTTAGGCAAAAAAAAACTTCTTAAAACAAGTAAAACTTATTCTAAGAAGTTTTTGGACGGTGAGAGGATCGAACTCCCGACATTCTGGGTGTAAACCAGACGCTCGTACCAGCTGAGCTAACCGTCCGTCGTTATGTTTATATATTACTAAATTATAAAAATTGTGTCAATTACTTTTGAAAAAAAAATAAAAAAATTTATTAATTTATTACAAAATCATATCGCAATTTTCCAGTTGAATCTTTATCTAAAAGACCTGCAAAAATATTATCAAAGAAAACTGCACATTTTTTTTCATCTGGGATTTCATACAAATTTTGAATATACGATTTATTTCTAATTGGACGACCATTTTTAAAATCATCACACGCTGAATTATCAACTAAATCAAGATTGATAAATCCACAATTTTTTGAAAAATTCTTATCTACAAATTTTATTTTATTTCGTATTTCATCTTGAAGAGCTTCATCTAACTTGAATTGCTTGAAATTTATTTTTTCTTGAGAATACACATTTTGAATTGTAAAAGGTTTTAAAAAATCATATCCTGCAGAATCTTCAACTTTAAAACTACCAATTTGAGTTCTATAAAGTCCCAACAAATGTGCTGCACTATTCGCTTTTTTTCCAATATCTCTTGCCAATGAACGGATATACGTACCTTTAGAAACTTCAAATTCCACCAAAACTGATTTTACAAAATTCTCTGGTGTACAATCAAAATCTATAATTTTGGATTTAAAAACTGTAATTTTTCTAGGAGGGATTTCTACTTTTTCACCATTTCTAACTAAATCACTAGCTCGTTTTCCATCAACGTGAATAGCAGAAAAAGATGGCGGATATTGTTCTTGTTCACCTAAAAAAGAATTTATTGCATTTATAACAAGGTCTTTTTTGGGCAAAGGAGCTTTTTTTATAATATTGCCTTCTGGCTCTAAAGTGTCTGTTTCTTCACCAAATTTTATAACTGCTTTGTAAGTTTTATTAAATTGAGTGATGTAACCAGCCAATCTTGTAAGACGACCTGTGCAAACAACTAAAAGTCCTTGTGCAAAACTGTCTAAAGTTCCTGTATGTCCAACTTTTCTTGTGTTAAATGCTCTTTTTACATCGTGTAAAGAAGAAAATGATGTAGGACCAGGTTGTTTTGCAAGAAGAACAATTCCATCCATAAAATATTTAATCTTCCAAATTATTATTTTGAATGGATTCTTTTTCTAATTCATTTAATTTTTGAACCATATAAAATCCATCTTTCATTCCAGAATCAACTACAAAATTTAATTTAGGAAACTGTCGAATTCGTAATTTTTTTGCAATTTCCCGCTGAATAAAACCTGCAGCGGCATTTAATCCGGCAACACCTTTTGATAATTGACCATCTGGTAAAAAACTTGAAACATAAACTTTTGCGTAACCTAAATCGGAAGTGATTTCAACTCTATTTATACTTAAAAAAGTATTTACACGAGGATCTTTTACATCCCCATGTAAAATTAAATGGGAAATTTCATCACGGAGTTGATCATTCAATCTCTGCAATCTATATTGTCCCATTATTGAGCTCCTTCAGAACCATTAGAAGTTACGTTACGTTTAGCGGCTTCGGCTTCTTCTTCAGCAATTGTTTTTCCAAGTTTTTTTGCAACTTCAACAATTTCAAAAACTTCAAGCTTATCGCCAATACGAATATCTTGCCAATTTTCAAGTCCGATACCACATTCATAACCTACGCTAACTTCTTTTGCATCATCTTTGAATCGTTTGAGAGAAGCAATTTTTCCTGTAAAAATAACAATTCCATCACGAACAAGATTTACGCTGGCAGTTTTTCGAACAATACCTTCTGAAACTGAACATCCTGCAATAACACCAACTTTAGGAACCTTAAATGTATTTCTAACTTCAACTTGACCAATAACTTCTTCTTTTGTATCTGGCTGAAGCATTCCTTCCATAGCTTGCTGAATTTCTTCAACACATTTGTAGATAATATTGTATTTTCGGATTTCAACTTGTTCTTGTTCTGCCAAAATTTTTGCTTTTGGAGTTGGACGAACATTAAATCCTATGATGATTGCATTTGAGTCAGCTGCAGCAAGAGTAACATCAGATTCATTGATTGCACCAGCACTTGAATGAATAACTGAAAGTCGGATTTCTCTTGTAGAAAGTTTTTCCAAAGAAGTTTTTAAAGCTTCTGCAGAACCTTGTAAATCGGCTTTTATGATAACTTTAAGTTCTTTAACTTCACTATCAGCAATATCGCTATAAAGAGATTCAAGAGTTGTCTTTTTAACAGCTTTTGCAGCTTCAAATCGTTTTAATTCTTGACGTTTAGCAGAAATTGCACGTGCATCTTTTTCTGTTTCTGTAACTTGGAATGGATCTCCAGCGTTTGGCATTTCTTCCATACCAAGAACTTCTACAGTAATAGAAGGACCTGCTTCTTGAATACGTTTTCCGCGGTCATCAAACATTGCACGAACACGACCTGAATAAATTCCTGCAACAAAAGGGTCACCTTGATGTAAACAACCTCGTTGAATGATTACAGAAGAAACAACTCCTCGACCTTGATCAACTCTAGATTCAAGAATCTTTCCTTCTGCACGACAAGTATCATTTGCTTTTAATTCAAGCATTTCTGCCTGTAAAAGAATTGCGTCCAAAAGATCATCAATTCCGATTTTTTGTTTTGCAGAAATATTAACATATTGAGTATCTCCACCCCATTCTTCTGGAGTAAGACCATGTTCAGAAAGTTGAGTTTTTATTCTGTCAGGATTTGCTTCAGGTTTATCAATCTTGTTTATAGCAACAATAATTGGAACTTTTGCATCTTTCGCATGCGAAATTGCTTCTAAAGTTTGAGGCATAACGCCATCATCCGCTGCAACAACAAGAACTACAATATCTGTAACTTGAGCACCACGAGCACGCATCATTGTAAAAGCTTCATGACCTGGAGTGTCGAGGAATGTAATTTTTCCTTTTGGAGTTGTTACAGAATAAGCACCTATAGACTGTGTGATTCCGCCAGCTTCGCCTTCTGCAACGTGAGCATTTCGAATAGCATCCAAAGTTTTTGTTTTACCATGATCTACGTGTCCCATAACAGTAACAATTGGAGGACGAGGTTTTAATTCTACACCATCATCTTTATCACCTTCGATTACAGTTTCATCATAAAGTGATACAAGATGAACTTCACAACCATATTCTGCAGCAAGTAATGTTGCTGTATCAGAATCTATTGATTGAGTAATTGTAACCATCATTCCCATGCCCATAAGTTTTGCAATAACTTCGCTAGCTTTTAAGTTCATCTTACGAGCTAAATCTGAAACAGAAATAGTTTCCATTATATCAATTGATTTTGGAACTACTGATGCTGGTGTTTCAATCTTTTTCTTTGTTTCAAAAAGATTATCATCATATTGTTCAGCATCTTTTCTATTATAAATTTGTTTTTTGCCTTTAAATGCTGCTTTTTTGGAAGATTGTTGTCTTGACTGATCAACTGGCAACGCTGCAGGAGCACTTACCATTCCAGGACGTCTAAAGCCACCATTGTTTGCATTAAAGCGATTATTTTGAGTTTTATTGAAAGAATTTTGTCCGTTTCCATTTCGATTGAAGTTTCCACGTTGTCCGTTATTATGTTGTCCATTATAACGATTATTATTTCCTTCACCTTTATTATCCCGCTCACGATTTTGCTGATAACTTTGTCTAGCCTGAGCTCCATTAAATCCGGAAGAACCATTATTTCGATTATAACCACGATTCTGCCCATTCTGATTGTTATAATTATTTCTGTAATAGCCGCCACCATTTTGACGATTATTATTTCTCGCTTTGTCAGAAAGATTTCCAGCCTTTACATTTGGGCGTGATGGATTTAATTCAAACGTTTTCACCTTATTTTCAGTTTTTGGAGACTGATTTTCAGTTGAAACAGGTTGATTTTCTTTTTGAGTCTGTTCTGACTTTTTTACGACAACTTTTTTTGGAGCTTCAGTCGTAGTTTTAGGAGTTGCGTTATTAGAATTCTGTACTACAGGAGCCTTCTTTTTTACAACAACTACACGCTTTTTTTCATTAGCAACAGGAGAAGTTTCCTGCTGTTTTTTGTGAACTACAACTTTGGGCTTATTTTCTAATTCATCTGCCATATATTTATATTATTCCTCATCCTCTTTAAATTCAAATTCAATTCCACAGTTAGGACAATGTGTCATATCAAGAGTGATTTTTGCTCCACATTCAGGACAAACATATTCCTCTTCTTCAGAAACATCTTCTTCTGTATTTTCAATTTGATTTTCTTGTGGAGTTCCTTCAGATTCTTCATCTTCAACAAATTCCACATTTTCTTCAATAAGTTTGTAAATCTTATCTAACTGTTCTTGACTTACACCTTCAATATTTATTGTTTTAGCATCATAAGCGTCTACAAAATCTTGAATTTGTTCAAATCCATTATTTTTAAGAAGTGTGGAAACATTTTCATCAACTCCAGGCAATTCTGCAATTGTAGCAATTTCATCATAATCCACATCATCATCTTTAAATAGATTTCTAGCATTTGCAGCAACAGCACTTACTGCAGAGAAATCAATATCTTGTGCCTGTTCAACAGTTTTTACATCAATATTCCAATCACAAAGTTTATTTGCAAGTCTTACATTTTGACCTTGTCTTCCAATTGCCAGCGACAACTGACTGTCTTCAACAATTGCCAATGCCTGTCGTTTTTCTGCGTCCATAATCACAACTTTTTCAACTTGTGCTGGAGAAAGTGCATTTTTTATAAATTCAGCAGGATCTGTGTCATAACGAAGAACATCTATTTTTTCGTTTAAAAGTTCACGAATTACATTTTGAATACGAACACCTTTTAAACCAACACATGCACCAACTGGATCAACTTCTTCACGTTTTGTAGAAACTGCGATTTTTGTACGATAACCAGCGTCACGAACAATCTTTACAATTTCAATTGTTCCATCTGCAATTTCTGGAATTTCTTTTTCTAAAATAGAACTTACAAGTTTTGGATCACTTCTTGAAAGAACTAATTGAATTCCTGAATTTGTCTTTTTTACATCAACAATTAAAGCCTTTATGCGATCATTTTTTTCATAAAATTCAAGTTTTGATTGATATTTTACAGGCAACATTCCTTCTATTTTTCCGGAATTTCCTAAATCAACATAAATATTTCCATTGCGTTCCCGCTGATAATAACCAATTATAATTTCACCAATTTTTTCTTTATAATCGCTATAAAGAGAATCTCTATAAGTTTCGTTTAAACCTTGGTGAGCAGTTTGTTTTCCTGTTGAAATTGCTGAGCGATTGAAAGTTTTTGGGTCTTCAAGAATGTCAATTTCATCACCTTCATCAACATCATCTCCAGCAAGTTTTTTTGCATCTTCAAGTTCTATTTCTCTTACCGGGTCGTAAACTCCATCAATAACCTTTTTTCTTGAATAAATGGAAACATCAGACATATCATCATTAAATTTTACGATTGCATTTTCATCTGTTCCATAAGTTCTTTTGTAAGCTGCTTTTAATGCTCTTTCAATTGTTAGTCGTACAGAATCTTCAGAATAACCTTTTTCCTGAATCAACTGACGGATAGCTTCTGCCATTTCTGACATATTAAGCCTCCTATACCTTATAAATAAATTTTGCTTTTGCTATATTTTCATAAAGAATTGTGATTTTTTCACCATTCTCAAGTTCCAACGTTACAGATTTTTCATCAGAAGAATCTATTTTTCCACTAATCCAATCTGTTTTTATTTTGTCCCAAACACGAACTTCTCGTCCTGTAAAAACAGAAAATTCTGCAGCATTTTTTATATTGTGTTCAATTCCAGGACTTGTTAATTCCATTGTTGTATCATCTGTTCCAAGTAAAGCTTCTAATCTAGGAAGTAAAATTCTATGAACTTTTGCACAATCATTAACTCCCATATTATCTTGTGGATTTATAGGAGAAACTACTGCTGAAATTTTTGTTGTATTTTTAGCAGGAATAATTTTTAAATCTACTAATTTGTAGCCTAAACCTTCAACAAGAGGTTCACATTCTTTGTAATATTTAATGTCTTTATATGCTGTATATTCCATAAAACCTAATTTTATAACAAAAAAGACCCGAGCGGGAACTCGAGTCTTTTTAATATTATTATTAAACTGACTTTATAAGTATATTTTTTTTTATAAATAATGTCAATATTTTTGACAATTTTGTTATTTTTTGTCAAAAATAATTTGATTATCACTTTATTTGATGATTAATTTTCCTTCTTTATAGACTGCAAACTTTGTATAATTCTGTTTTTCTAACATATCATATTGAGGTCCCATTTTTTTTGCTTTTTTAATGATAGAAACAATATAATCTTTTTTTAAATTTTCAGAATCTTTTAAAACTTGTGGAAAAGAAACAGAATCATCATAAAGAATAACGCATTTTTCCTTTTCGCCAGGAATTTTATAATTTTTTTCAAGAAGAATAGAACAAATTCTTTCAAACCCAATACTAAATCCTACTGCTGGAATTTCCTGTCCAATAAATTTTCCTACAAGATTATCATATCGTCCACCGCCACCAACTGCACCATTAAAACCATCGCAAGCAATTTCAAAAACTGCACCTGTGTAATAACCTTGACCTCTAACTAAATTTGGACAATATTTTATTTTATATCGATTTTGAGCAATTTCTGTTGCATTTTTTATAATATATTTTAAATTATCTGCAATTGAAGAATCTGAACATTTTGAAGCAACACTGTCTAAAGTAATTTCTTCATCAGATTTTATAAAATCAACCAGATTTTTTATGGCTTTTTCAGGAAAGTTTTTTTCTTTAAGTTCTTTTTCAATTCCTTCTGCCCCAATTTTGTCTAATTTATCAAAAGTAATACAAACAGAATCTAAAGAATCTTCAGAAAATCCCATTGTCAAAAGCATATTTCTTAAGATTTTTCTATCATTTACGTTTATAGAAAAATCCTTAAAACCAATATTCAACATTGCTTGTGCTGTAACTTCAATAAGTTCAACTTCTGCATTTGGAGAAGAATCACCTAAAATATCAATATCACACTGAATAAATTCTCGAAGTCTTCCTTTTTGAGGACGTTCAGCTCTGTAAACTCTATCTGTCTGAATAACTTTAAAAGGATTTTGAAGAGAATTTTTATTTGCAGCGTAAAATCTTGTAAGTGGCAAAGTCAAATCATAACGCAATCCCATATCAGAAAGAGTTTTTTCTGTAGGATTTTGTTCTGACAATGATTGAGAAAGTTTTTCTCCACGTTTTAATACTTTAAAAATAAGATTGAGATTTTCTCCGCCATCAGATTTATCAAGATTTTCAGAATCTTCTAGAATTGGAGTAGAAATTCTTTCAAAACCTGACGCTCTATAAGTTTCTAAAATTTTTCCTTGAACATAATCACGCATTTTTTGTTCAGAAGGCAAAATATCTTTCATTCCTTTTAACGCATTTACTTTCATTTATAATTTCTCCCTTAAAAAGCCAGTGAAAAAAATCACATTTTGATTTGACTTTTTAAATAACTTTATTATACTTTTTTTTATAATTTTTTCACCTAGAAAGAAAATCTTCCCAAGAAACGCCTTTTCCACTTTCTACATTTTTTGTAAGTTTTGCACCTAAAATTGTATCTAAAAATTCAGGACTTATTCCAGGAGATAAAATTTTTTCTGTTCGCAAAACACCAATATCATTTTTTGTGATAATTTTTCCAGCAGTTAAATCTGTCATAAAATGAAGACTTCTATTTGTTCTTCCGTAATTTAAAAATTCAGATTTTGCAAGATGTTTTACGCCATTTCCCAAAACTGATTGTATTTTTTCTTCGCCAAATTGTTCTGCCATTTGAGATAGAATTCTTTTTTTTCCAATTTCTTCTCCATAATGACGCAAATTTGCTTCTGCTTGATGAACTTCGTAAACCATAAGAGCAAATTCTTCTGTTTCTAAAGCAACTGGATCATCTAAACCGGAAGTTTTTTTGCTTAAAGTGATATGTTTTTCTATAATCGTTCCACCTTCAGCAATACTCAAAACAGGAACTAAAATAGGATTTAATGAATGATCGCTAACTCCTGTTTCTATTCCAAAAATATTTTTTAAATTTTTTATTAACCTTAAATTATATTCTTCTTCGGGAGCTGGATAACTTGTTATGCAATGCAATAAAGAAACATTTTCTGTTCCAAGAATTTCTAACGCTTTTTCAATATCAGAAAGTTTTGAAACTCCAGAAGAAATTATTACAGGAATTGGTGATTGCCCATTTTTTTTCTGATTTTCACGGTATTCCTCCAGCTTTTTTAACATTGGATAATGATTTAATTCTGGAGAAGCAATTTTTACAATATCAGGATTTATACTTAATAAATCTTCTAAACTTTTTAAGCCAAAAGGAGAACAACAAAATTTACATTTTTTTTGGTGAACATAATCTAAACATTTTTTATAAAAATCTTTACTACATTCTAATTGCTTAAAACGTTCATAAAGAGGAATATTTCCTGTTGGAAGATTTACAAAACCCGTATTTTTGTGGAGGATTTCATCAGCATAAACCCATTGAAATTTGATTGCATCTACACCGCAAAAACTTGCAGCATCTATCATTTTATATGCTTTTTCTAAAGAACCTTCATGACTTGTTCCAATTTCTGCAATTATTGTACTCATTATTTTTCCTTCATAGAATTTGAAACAGATTGAGCTTTATATCTATTTGAATAAACTGTTAAACAAGATGATGGTAGCCAACCTAAATCAAATTTATACCAAGTTTGATTATCACTATCTTTAGAAGTTCCTAAAACCTGGAGAATTTCACCTTTTCTTGAATGCCCCGTAATTTTTGAATTCCAATCAACATCTTCTTTATAAGCAACATAAGGGTCATTTACAACAGCCCAACTTACATCTGGTGATAATGCTAAAGGATAAGCTGAATCAAAAACTATAGTTTCTTCCTTTTTATTAAAACAAGATATATTTAAAAATAAAATTGCAAAAATAAATAAAGTGATAATTTTTTTTCTATAATTTTTTATCATTATAAAATTTCCTTTTGTAAATTCTTAATTGCATTTACAACTTCTGGATAAATTTTCAAATCTGAATCAACAAAATTTAATTCTGGAATTTTTTCAAGTTCTATCCATTTATAATCAGTATGTTCTGTAAGAGAAAATCGTTTTTCAATTCCATCATTCTTAAAATGAATAAAATAAACATAAAGATAACATTTTTTTTCTTTATGAAAAAATGTACTTTCGCAAATTTTTTCTCCAACAGAAACTTCTACTCCAAATTCCTCATTCATTTCGCGTTTTATTGCAGTTTTATCATCTTCGCCATCGTCAATCTTTCCACCAGGAAATTCCCAACGACCTCCCATATCACCGACATTTTGTCTTTTTGCAATAAAAACTTTCCCATTTCTGTAGTCAATACAAGCAACCGATTTACTCATTTTTTTTACCTTTTTACAACTGTACTAATTTCTTTTTGTGTATTATTTATTTTTATTTCAACATCACAACGGATAATATCTAAATCCATATTTTTAAATCTGATATATTGAGTATCATTTTTATAAAAAATTTGTTTTTCTTCTTTACTTGCAATCTGATTATCTGCATTTATGAGATACATTGTTGCAATAATATTTTTTGGAGTTTTATCTTGCGTTTTTGGATTCCAATTAAAACTCACACTAGAATAAATTGAATCTTCATAAGCGTAAGAAACAACTTCACAATCAATGCCTTCAATTTTTGCATAATTTCTAGATTTATTAAAACCTGAATAAATCCAAACAATTCCTACAAAAAAAACAATTGCAATAAAAATGAATTTATTTGAACCTGTAAAAAGAACCTTAAAACCTTTTACAGGTTTCATTTCTCCCCGATAATATTTTTTTACACTTTCTGGAGCTTTTGAAATTCTTTCTTCGCGATTGTAATAAAAATGTAAAGGCTGTTCACCATCTTTTTTAGTTTCTTCTACTTTTTCAAACATTTATTTTTCCAAAAAAGTTGCAATTAAATTATCAGTTCTATACCAAACAACTCTAGCTTTTTCTTTTTCAAGATACAATGCACTTATAATTCCATCATCAGAAAGAGAGATTGTATTATATAAAATATTTGAATGATTTACATCAAAATGTCTTCTAAGAATTCGCTGATTTTCACTTTGCAACATTTCAATTGTAAAACCATCAGATGTTTTTATAATAAAAAATTTCCATCCGTTTTTTGTAACGCCTAAAAATTCATAAGGATTTTTATAATAAAAACGACTATAATCAACAACGACAGATTCTTCATAAGGCGGAATTGAAATAGGATTTTCATAAATTTCATTTTCAATATTCAAAGTATAAAGAATACTAGATTCGTAATTTATACCAGACTGCACTTTAGAATCATCATCAATATAAGGCGTATAATAATCAATATCTACATAAAGTTTATATTCATACAAATCTGGAATAACTTTTTTTATAGAATAATAAATATCGGAAGATTCATATCCTTCTAATTTGGGAGCATCTTTATTCAAAACAGGAATTTCATATTTCAAATAGCCATCAGTTGCAAACCAATAAACCATAAATCCTTCTGTAGAAGAACCAACTACAACAAGTTCATTATTATTTGTTGTATAAATATTATCAATAAATGGAAAAGGAGTTCCGCCTGGTCCTTCCTGACCAATAAATTCTACAAAAGATGCATCCCGGTTAAATTTTAAAATCGTTTGACTAAAAAGCATTGTTCCATCTTTACTTTGTTCCTGGCTTTCAACTGGAATTGTACAAACTGTATAAATTGTTTTATTAGAATCTATAGAAAGTTTTCCAGGATAATCGAATGGATAAGAAATTGGATGATGTATACTTTTATCAGCTCTTTTTGATTTTTCTAAAAATTTTGCAGTATCAGAATCTTCATTATAAAATAAAGTGATTAAATCTCCATAAGAATTAAATTCCATCACTTTTTTAGATTCTCCATTCACAAGATAGAAAAAACCATCTCTCATATATAAACCAAATCTAACATTTCCCACAGAATTCAAATCTGAAATGCTAATTTGTTCTTCAAAATTACCATAAGGAATTGTAAAAAGTTCATTTTCACTAATAGATTTTATAACACTAGATTTTGTACATCCAAAAAAAATAAAAACAATAAATATTATCCCAAAAATATATTTTTTTTCTTTCATAATCCAATTCTAGTTTAAATGTTCAGTTTTCTCTTGTCAATTATTATAGAATATTAGTAATTTTTATAGTATGATATACTAATTGAGGGAAAATAGATGATTATTGACAAAATTCTTACAGCCATATTTGGTACACAAAATGATCGAGATTTAAAAGCATTAAAACCTATTTTAGCAAAAGTTAATGAAAAAGAATCTTGGGCAAAATCTTTACAACCAGAACAGTTTCCAGAAGAAACTAAAAAATTTAAAGAAAGACTTGCGAATGGAGAAACTCTTGATGATATTTTGCCAGAAGCATTTGCACTTTGTAGAGAAGCGGCTTGGCGCGTTCGTGGAGAAAGAGCGTTTGATGTTCAGGTTTTAGGTTCTATAAATCTTCATCAGGGAAAAATTACAGAAATGAAAACTGGTGAAGGAAAAACTTTAGTTGCAGTTGCACCAGCTTATTTAAATTCGCTTTCAGGAAAAGGCGTTCACATTGTTACTGTAAATGATTATCTTGCAGGACGAGATTCAAACACTTTAAGACCTGTTTATGAATATTTAGGCTGTACAGTTGGAGCAATTCTTTCTGATATGGATAATGAAGCAAGAAAAGCCGCTTACAATTGTGATATTACTTACGGAACAAATAATGAATTTGGTTTTGATTATCTTCGCGATAATATGAAAATCGATTTAAAAGATAAAGTTCAACGCGGTTTTAATTATTGTATTGTTGATGAAATTGACTCTATTTTAATTGATGAAGCAAGAACTCCACTTATTATTTCTGGTGCTGGCGAAGATGATACATATAAATATCATGAAGTTGATAAATATGTTGATGAATTAAAAGAAGTTGAAAAAGACCCAAAAACAGGAGATTATCCTGATGAAACAATGATGCTTCCTGAAGAAAGAGCGAAAATCGAAGGTGATTATACTATTGATGAAAAATCAAAAAGAGTTTCTTTCACAGACAAAGGAATGCTCCATATTAATGAAATTCTCCATAAACATAATTTAATTACCGGAAATCTTGAAGATGAAGAAAATTTTGAATATACACATTATTTTACACAAGCGTTAAGAGCTCATCTTCTTTTCCATAATGATGTTGATTATCTTGTTAGAGATGGTAAAGTTGAAATTATTGATGAATTTACCGGACGTGTTTTAGAAGGCCGCCGTTATTCAGATGGACTTCATCAAGCAATTGAAGCAAAAGAACATATAAAAATTGCACAACGAAACAGAACGATGGCAACAATCACATTCCAGAATTTTTTCAGAATGTATGACAAACTTTCTGGTATGACAGGAACAGCAGCTACAGAAGCAGTTGAATTTAATAAAATTTATGGTCTTGATGTTGTTTCTATTCCTACAAATCTTCCTGTTGCAAGAATTGATGAAAATGATGAAGTTTATTTAAATGAAAAAGAAAAATGGGAAGCCATAGCAAAAGAAATTCAAGTTGCTCATGAAAAAGGACAACCTGTTTTAGTAGGAACAGTTTCTGTAGAAAAATCTGAACATTTATCACAACTTCTTACAAGAAAAGGAATTAGACATGAAGTTTTAAATGCAAAAAATCACGCTAGAGAAGCTATGATTATTGCAGAAGCCGGTGCAAAAGGAGCTGTAACAATTGCGACAAACATGGCTGGTCGTGGTACAGATATTAAACTTGGTGGTTCTCCAGAATTTAGAGCAAGAAAACGAGCTGGAACAAATGCAACAGAAGAACAATACAAATCAGCTTTGGAAATTGAAAAAGAAAATTGGAAAAAAGATTATGAAGAAGTAAAAAATCTTGGTGGATTATATGTTATTGGTTCTGAACGCCACGAATCTCGCCGAATTGACAATCAGTTGAGAGGTCGTTCTGGACGACAAGGAGATCCAGGTCGCTCAAAATTCTTTATTTCAATGGACGACGATTTAATGCGTTTGTTCGGTGGTGAAAGAATGAAAGCTATGATGACTAGAATTGGTATGAAACCTGGTGAACCAATTGATCATCCTTGGCTAAATAAAGGAATTGAAAAAGCACAACAAAAAGTTGAAGACCGAAACTTTGAAATAAGAAAACATCTGCTGGATTATGATGATGTTTTAAATGAACAAAGAACAGTTATCTATCAACAAAGAGATGAAATTCTTGCAGATAAAGCACTTTCTGAACGAGTTATGAATAATGCTCAAGAAACTGTTGAAGATTTCTTTACTCAATATGAAGCAACTTCTAAACATAACAAAAAAGATAATTCTGCAATTTATCAATTATCAGAAAATATAAAAGACACATTTGGATTCGCTCTTCCAACTGAAAATCTTACAAAAGATGCAGTTTTAGCTGCACTCCAAAATGATATTACAGAAAAAGAAACTCTTGCTGGAAAAGAAAATCTTAATATGTTTATCCGCTATCAATATATCCAAATTATTGATAAAAAATGGTTAGACCAACTTGAAACTCTAGAAGGTTTACGAGAAGCAGTTGGACTTCGTTCTTATGGTTCAAAAAATCCTCTTACAGAATATAAAATTGAAGGATTTAATATTTTTGACGAAATGCTTTCTACAATTAGAGATACAGTTATGTCAAGAGTATTTAAGGTAAAGATTCAACTTTCTCCAGAAGCTGCTGAACATCGTAGAAAAATGCTTGAAGCTCAAAATAGAAATATAAATGCACAACATAATGAAGCTCAATCTATTAGTTCTCAAATTGCACAAAATGAAGCTCAGAATTCTGCAAAATCATCTTTTAATGGAAATTTAGCAAGACGACAAGCATCTAGCGGAGCAATGCAACAACATACACAAGGAGCAAACGTTACAGTTCGCAGAACAACTCCAAAAGTTGGAAGAAACGATCCTTGTCCTTGCGGTAGCGGAAAAAAATATAAAAACTGTTGTGGAAGATAAAATGAATTCATAAAAAAAGTTCATTGAGCAAAAAACTCAATGAACTTTTTTTTATCTAATTCTTGCAATTCTAGAAAGTGGCCAGAATCTGAAGATTGGTTTTCCAATTATATATTTTTTATTAATATATTGAGGTTCTAATATTGACTGATAAGTAAAAGACATTGAATCTTCAGAAGTTAAGTTTGTAACAAAATAATCATCGGAATGACGCAAATCTAAAGAATTAAATCTATTATCACCCATCATAAAATAACAATTTTCAGGAATATACTGAGGATTTCCATTTTTATCACAAGATGGGAAAACTTTCATATTTCTACTATCTAAAAGGAATTGGACATACCAAACAAGATTATTTGCTTTTATCATATTTTCCAACAAAATTGAATCAGAATTCCACAAAGAAGAACTTACACTGTTACGAATTAATTCTGCATAACGAACAATCATATTTCCAAAACAAATTTTTGACATAACATTCAATTTAAAATTAGACTCTTCATACATATCCAGAACATTATCTTTTGAAGGAATCCAAGATGTCATAAAATCTTCAAACCATTCAATTCCACCCTTTTGAGTAAGAATTTGTTTTGTTAAATTTTGAAGATTATCATTTGCCAACATTTGATAAATTTGAAGTGAAGGTTCTGTAAAATTTTGAGGAGAATCTGGCAAAGAAACAATTGTTTTTAATTTTTCAACTAAATTTTTAGCATTATACATTGCAATATTTAAATCATAATTTCTTCGTTCCTGTTCAATTTCTAACATTTTAGAATAACCTTCTTTTGAAGAAGAAACAATTTCTTTTGTATTTGTTCGTTGGCCAAGCTGATTATATTGTTCATTTATTAAAGCTAAAGGATAAGTTTGAACATTTTGATACAAATCAGATTTTATAGAACTTAAATCCCAACAAGCATATTTTTCATCCATTTTTGAAGGAATCCATTCATCACTATTTTTTGTTCTTGTGTATAAAACACCATCTTGCATAACAAGCTGCTCTCCAGGTAAACCCGTAATACGTTTTACAAGAGGATCTGCTTTTGGCTCGCCTTTTTCATCACGATTTAAATTTACTTGCATAAGAGTCAGCATATAAATTAATTGAGAAGCAACACTTTTTACTTCAGATTTTCTATCAATTGTATAATGAGGATTTCTTAAAACAATTGTATCTCCACGTTTATATTTTCTAAAATTTGGAAGACCAATATCTGTCAATGGAAATTTTGGTCCACAATCAATTTTTGAAACTGCAACTCTATCTTTTATTAAAAAAGTCGGAACCATCGATTCAGATGGAATTGTATAAAGTTGAAAAATAAAAATTTGTACGAGCATAACGGTACACAAAGCCCAAACAATTGCATCTACCCAATCTACAATTTCATAAAAAAATCTAAAAATTCCTTTTGGCTTTTTAAAAGATGGCTGAATTTCCCAATTTTCTGTCAATTGTTTTGAATGTTTTTCATTCATCATTCTTGAAATCATTAGTGAACACACAAAAATGACAACCCATAAAAAAACTGTAATTAAATCATACCAATAAGGAGTTCCATTTTTTCCTGCTCGACGAATAATAAAAACAACTAAAAGAACATAAGGCAAATAAGAAGTCATTTTTAAAACTGGAATATAAAATTTTCCATTTGTTTGTTTTTTTATTTTGAAAAAGAAAAAATACGTTAAAATTCCAGTAAAAATTAAACTTAACGGAAAAGCTAAAAGGGAAATATCTGCATGAAAACTTAAATTAAAAAAAGAAAACACAGTTGCAGCACAAAGTTCAATGTAATTTGTAATTAAAAATCTTTTGAAAGTATTTTTTTTATTTGTATTTTTATTCATAAGATTAATGTATCAAAATTAGGAAAGTTAGTGAATAAGTAAAAATCGTGAAAAATTATTTTTTAATTGAAAACAAATTTCTTCTAAATTTTCTAAACGAAGTTTTGCAAATTCTTCATAAATTACCATAATTTCAGAACAAAAAGTCTTTTCTTGACCTTTTAAAAATTGAAACGGAGAATCTGTTTCACAAAGTAGATTTTCTATTGGAATAGCTTTTGCACATAAAATTACATTTTTATTATTATTCATAATTTGTTTTCCAAAAGAAAAAAAAGCATTTATTTCTCTTTTTAATAAAGATTTTGCTTCTTGAAAACTTCCCATAAAACTGTGAAATAAAACTGATGGAACTTTCTTCAATAAATGTGCATATTCAAAAAGTTTTTCATTAGCTTTTCTACAATGAATTACAACTGGCAGATTATATTTTATTGCAAATTCTAATTCTATAACAAAAACTTCTTCTTGAATTTTTTTATATTTTTTAAATTCATCTGAAAAAAAATCAAAACCAATTTCTCCAACTGCATTTATTTCATTATTTTTACAAAGCAATTCTAAAAAAGAAAGATTTTCTTCCAAATTAATAAAACTAAAACTTTGAGGATGAATTCCATAAGATAGAAAAATTTGATTTTTAGAAGAATTTTTCTTTGCTTGAATTTGAAGATTCCATTCATCTTTTGAATGAGCACACGTACAACCAGACCATTTTTCAGAAAAAATATCAAAACTTCCTTTTTTTAGAGAATCTGCATAATGAAAATGGGCATCACAAAAAAAAATATGATTTTTTTCTAACATAATTTTGATTATATCCGAAAATAAATTAAGAGTGAAAGATAATTTATTTTATCTTTACGAAATTTTTTATAAATCAATTTTAGAGGGGAAAAATGAAAAAATTCACGCTCAAAAGTATTGGAAAAAACACTGATTATATGACAATTATTAGAGAACTAGAAGATGGTTTTGTAGTAAAAATTGTTCGTGATATGGACGGCTACAATGATATAAAAACTGACTATATCAGTAAAGAACTTTTTGACAGTTGCTTGAGGACAGGTTATCTTAAAGAAATAAAAGAAAAAGTTGCAATTGGTGCATAAATTAAAATAAATTTTGATAAACAAGGTTTTTTGCTTCTTGAGTTTTTTCTTCTTTAGAACCTTGTTTTAACCAATTGATTTTTACACCATTTTTTTCCATAAATCTAAACCAAGTTTCTTGTCTTTTTGCAAACTGTCGAATTGCTATAAAAAGTTTTTCTGTCATTCCTTCTTTAGTTTCAATCTTTTTTTGTAAAAATAACGAACAGTACCGGTATTCTAACCCCAATTTTTCTAATCTTTCCCAAGAAATTCCACTTTGGTGGATAGATAAAACCTCTTCAATCATTCCCTGCTCTATTCTTTCACACAATCTTTTATAAATATTTTCCCAAAGTTCCTGGCGGGGAAGCGTAATTCCAATTATAAAAGGTTTTATTTCAGGACGATTTACAGAAGTTGCATCTATTCCATTTTTTTTTGCTTCAATGATTTCTAACGCTTTTATCACGCGATTTTTTTCTAACAAATCACTTTTTTGATGTAAATTTGGTTCTTCTTTTAATAATTTTTCACATAAATCTTCTAAAGACATTTTTTCTAGCTGAGAATGTAATTCAGGATTTTCTGGAAGCATAACTAAATTATAATTGCGTATTACAGAATCAAGATACATTCCTGTTCCACCAACAATAACAGGCATTTTGTTTCGACTTTGTAAATCTTTAAAAACTTCATAAAAATCTAACTGATAATTATAAACATTGTATTCATTTGGCAGGTCAATTATATCAATTAGATGATAAGGAATTTTGTTTTCTTGAATGATGTAATCTTTTAAATCTTTTCCAGAACCAATATCTAAACGTTTATAAGTTTGCCTTGAATCTGCAGAAATAATTTCTCCATTAAATTCAAATGCTAAATTCACACCAATAGAAGTTTTTCCAACAGCAGTAGGTCCTAAAACAACTACACAATTATAATTTTTCATAAAAATCCTAATTTACTTTACAAATTACACATTTCAAATATTCAGATTTAGGATATCCTAAAAGAACAGGATGGTCTGGACCAGCTCCTCTTTTTTCAAGAATCTGTACTTTTTTGTGAGAATCCATTGCGGCATGCATAATCATATCACAAAACATTGAAGTTTCCATAAAATATGAACAAGAACAAGTTACTAAAATTCCACCTTTTTTTAACAAACGCATTGCCCGAAGATTTATTTCTTTATAACCGCCATAAGCTTTTTCAATCATTTTTGCAGATTTTGTAAAAGCCGGAGGGTCAAGAATAATTACATCAAATTTTTCATCTTCTAATTCATATTTTTTTAATAAATCAAAAACATCAGCACAAATCGCTTTCATATTTTTTTCTGCATGATTAAGTTTTATATTTTTATTTACCATTTCAACGGCTTCTTCTGAAATATCAACAGAAATGACTTCATTTGCACCATTTTTTACAGCATTTAATCCAAAAGCACCAGTGTGAGTAAAAGTATCTAAAACTCGTTTTCCTTTACAAAAATTTGCAGCAGCAATTCGGTTGAATTTTTGATCCAAAAAATAACCTGTTTTTTGTCCGTTTGCAATATCAACTTCAAGTTTTATTCCATTTTCAAGAATTGTAAAAATTTTATCTTCATTAAAATAAGGAGAATCTTCAGCTGCAAGAGGAAAATTTTCTTTTTTTAAATCTAAAAAACCAGAAATTAAAGGCAAACCTTCTTTTTCACGAACAGAAACATCAGAACGTTCATAAATTCCAGTTGGATTACATATTTTTATAAGAGCGTTTAGAATTTCCGTTCTAAAAATTTCACAACTCATTGAAAGAAATTGCACAACTAAAAAAATTCGATTTTTTTCATCACAAAAACGTTCACAAATAAAACCTGGAATAAAATCTGCTTCGGCAAAAACAAGTCTAAAAGAATCTTTTTCTGAATAAAAATTTTTACGAAGAGAATATGCATCTAAAATCTTTTCTTCATAATATTTTTCAGAAGAATTTAAAATCTTATCTGCATGTTCTGTTCCAATAATTCTAACTGTTATTTTTGAATTTTTATTAAAAACACCAGTTCCTAAAAATCCGCCAGATTTTGAATAAATTTCTACTACAGAACCATTTTTAAGTGAACAAACATTTAAATTTTCATTTTTCCATTCAGATTTTTCATTTTCTCTAAATTTCAAATGTGAAATTTCATTATCAAATACCCAAGGATAACCTTGCTGAATTTCTTTTTCTTCATTTTTATTTAAAAATACGCGTGGAAAATTATTTGTACTCATTTTTTTATCCTATCTTTTTTGTGATTTTTTTTAAATATATTTTTCCCAAAGTTTATATAAATCTTCTGCACAAGTAAAAATTTCAGCATTGATTCCAAGAGACCGAGCAGCCTGCACATTTGAAATTTTATCATCTGTAAAAAAAGTATTTTCTGGAGAAAAACCTTCCGCTTTCATAATTAATTTCCAAAAATTAGGATTAGGTTTTATTTCTCCAATTTTGTTTGAAGCATAAGTTTGATGAAAATAAGAATAATCTCCACGTTCAAGATGATTTTCCCAATGACTTTGACAAGTATTCGTTCCGCAAACAACTCGATTTTTTACTTTTAAGGCATTTATAAGCCGCAAAGTGTCTTCTTTTAAAACAGGATGAAAATACAATCTGAATAAATCATTCAAAACTGGTTTTATTTTCATTTTTTTTGAAATTTTATTAAACTGATTCCAGAATTCCAAACTTTCAATTTTTCCTTTTTGAAATAAATCCCAAATATCATCACCAAATTTATCTTTTTTTTGATTGCAAATTTCAAAAAACTGTTTTTCTGAAATTCCAATTTCATTATATAAAGAGTCAATTTTAAAAGTTGAAGTTAAAACTCCACCCATATCAAAAATAAAAAGCATTTAATTCTCCCATAAGTTTTTTACAAGATTTTTTTATTTCATTTAAAAATTGCGAAGATTTTTTTATATAATCTAATTGTTCATAGGCATTAAAATGCTCAATTGCAAAATAATCATCATATCCAGTTTGTAAAATTTTTAATATTAATTCTTTTATTGGAAGATAACCAAAACCAGTTGGAACAGACGCAAGTCCTTTGTTATTTTTTAAGTTTACATTATTTTCATAACCACGGTCTTTACAATGAACATGAGAAATAAAATCTTTTAATTCATCAAAAGCGTCAAAAAGATTTTCATCACTAAAAGCAAAATTTCCTAAATCGAAAGTAAATCTTAAACCAGGAATTTTTGTAAAAAGATTTTTTAATTGAGAAATTTTTGCACAAGGTGATTTTTCGTTATCAAAATCTTCAAGCGTAACTGTGATATTTTTGGAAGATGCAATTTTTACCGCTTCTTTTAAAAATTTTTCTATAACAAGAGGATTTTTATTTTCTTCTAAAAACGGAGGAACTATAAGAATTTTTTTTGAACAAACTTTTTCTGATATTTCAAGGTGATTTTTGAGTTTTGTAAAATCTTCCATATCAAACCAAGAATAAAATTCGTAAATACAAGAAATTTCAAGATTATGTGATTTTAATTTTTCTAAAATTGAAAAATCATTTTTTATTTGGGAAAGACAAATTTCAATTCCATCTATTCCTGATTTTTTTACAAACGAAAGGATTTTATCTTCACTTTTTTTAGATTGTTCTGAGGCTTCTTTTATATGGTCATAAAAAATAGAAATCTTCATCATTTTACCTCGCAACATTCCAAATATTTTTTAGATTTTTCAGAATTATTAAGATAGTAAACTGCATTTTTTATTATTTTTTGAATATTCTTATCATAATAAATTGGATATTCCTCATGTCCTGGCTGAAAATAAAAAATTTTTCCTAAACCACGAGTCCAAACACAGCCACTTCTAAAAACAAAACCGTTAGAAAAATGTCCTAAAAATATAAGTTCTTCCGGTGCTGGAATATCAAAAAATTCACCATACATTTCTTCTTGTGGAAGATTTATACATTCCGGGACATTTTTTGCGATTGGATGAGAAGGCATTATGCACCAAAGTTTTTCACTTTCACCATGTTTCCATTTTAGAGTCATAGAAGTTCCAAGAAGTTCTTTTATTGGTTTAGAAAAATGTCCGCTATGGAGAACAAGAAAGCCCATTCCTTGCAAAACATATTTTTTTATACGAAGAGAAACTTTATCTAAAAATTCATCTTGTTTTGCGTGACTCCAAAAAATTAAAACATCAGTTTCAGAAAGAATTTCTTCTGTCAGACCATGCTCAAAATCATCAAAAGTGCATATTTTTATAGAAAGATTTTTATCTTCTTCCAAAAATTGCTTTATACATCCATGAATTCCATTCGGATAAATTTTTTTTATGCCATCATAAATTTGTTCATGGTAATTTTCATTAAAAACAGTTACTTTTATCATTTTTTATTCCAAACAGATTTTTTCAAGTTCTTTTATATTTTTACAGATGAAATCTGCTCCACTATTTTCTAATTCTTCTTTTGAGCCATACCCAAATAAAACTCCACAAGATTTTATTCCATTCTTTTTTGCACCAAGAATATCATGCTTTCTGTCGCCAATCATAAGAATTTTTTCAGGAGGAGGATTTTTACATTTTCCCAACGCATAAGAAATCACTTCAGATTTTTCACTTCGAGATTCGTCCATAAGACTTCCACAAATAAAATCAAAATATTTAGAAAGATTAAAATGTTCTAGAATTTGAAAAGCAAAAAGTTCTGGTTTTGAAGTTGCAACAACAAGATGTTTTTGATTTTTTTTCAATTTTTCAAGAAGAGTTTCTATTCCAGGATAAACAGAATTTTCAAATAAACCTTTTGTAGAAAAATATTCACGATAAACTTTTACGCCTTCTTCCGCTTTTTTATCATCAAAACCAAAATTATTTTTGAAAGTTTCAACTAACGGAGGACCAATAAAAGTACAAAGTTTTTCATAAGAAGGAATTTCCATTCCAAAATGTTTATAAGCATATTTAAAGGAATTCGTAATTCCCAACGCTGGATTAGTTAAAGTTCCATCTAAATCAAAAAACAAATATTCAAACATAAAAATATTCTAACATTTTTTAGAAAAAGAATGAATGATATGAATTATTTTTAGAAAGATTTTATAAAAAACTTAAAAATTAAGAAATTTTGTAAAAAAAAATCTCTTATCATTTCTAACTTGAAAATACTGTAATTTTGACTTATGTTTAAAAATCACACAAAATAAATTTTTATTAACAAATTTGGAGATTGAAAAAATAATGACACAAGAAAAAATAAATGATTTAGTTGAAAATCAGAGGAAATATTACAAAACTGGAGTTACAATTCCTGTAAAATTCCGCATTGAACAATTAAAAAAACTTTATGCAATCATAAAAAAATACGAAAACGAAATAAAAACTGCATTAAAATCTGATCTTGGAAAAAATAATTATGAAAGTTTTATGTGCGAAATTGGGCTTGCACTTTCTGAGATTTCATATATGATTCATCACACAAAAAAATTTGCAAAATCAAAAACGGTAAAAACTCCATTAATTCAATTTGCTTCTCACAGTTTTAAACAACCAATTCCTTACGGAAATACGCTGATTATGAGTCCTTGGAATTATCCTTTTCTTTTAACAATAGAACCACTAACAGATGCAATTTCTGCTGGTAATACAGCAATAATAAAACCAAGTGCATATTCACCAGAAACTAGTAAAATCATTGAAAAAATTACAAAAGAATGTTTTTCTCCAGAATATGTAGCGATTGTAACTGGTGGAAGAGAAGAAAATTCTGCTTTGCTTAATCAAAAATTTGATTTTATCTTTTTTACAGGAAGTCAAGCGGTTGGAAAAGAAGTTCTTGAGCACGCAGCACAAAATTTAACTCCTGTTGTTCTTGAACTTGGTGGAAAAAGTCCTTGCATTGTTGATTCATCAGCAAATTTAAAACTTGCAGCAAAACGAATTGTTTTTGGAAAATATCTTAATTGCGGACAAACTTGCGTCGCTCCAGATTATATTCTTTGTGAAAGTAAAATAAAAAATCAGTTTATTGAAGAATTTATAACTCAAATAAAATTGCAATATGGTGAAAATCCTCTTAAAAATGAAAATTATGGAAAAATAATCAATCAAAAACATTTTGAACGGCTTTGTAATTTAATTGATAAGGAAAAAGTTATTTTTGGTGGAAAGACAAATTCCGAAACTTGTCAAATTGAACCTACAGTAATGGATAATGTAAATTATGAAGATGCTGTTATGGGTGAAGAAATTTTTGGACCGATTATGCCGATTTTAACTTTTGAAGATTTTGAACAATTAGTCGATGAACTAAAAGAAAAAGATAAACCACTCGCATTGTATATTTTTTCAAGCAATAAAAAACATATCAAAAAAGTAACAACAGAATTAAGTTATGGTGGTGGCTGCATAAATGATGTTGTTATTCATCTTGCAACAAGCGAAATGGGTTTCGGCGGAGTTGGAACAAGCGGCATGGGAAGTTATCACGGAAAAGAAGGATTCAATACTTTTACACATTACAAATCCATTGTAGATAAAAAAACATGGATAGATGTTCCAATGCGTTATCAACCACATAAAAATAAATTTTATGAAAGACTTTTACATTTATTTTTGCACTAAGTAAGTTTGAATAATTTGCCAGAAAAAATAATGATTGGAGATTATTATGATTTTTTTTTGGAAAAAGAAAAACTGGATTTTCTTTTATAGTTTTGATTGTACGATTTTATGAGTATTTTCACAAGAAACAACTCAACATGATCCACCACCTTGAAGTCCGCATAATATCAACGTTTTATTTTTTTACCGCTTCTTTTGTAGCTGCAATTTTCTGGTCGGCATAAAGGACGACATCTTTTATTACGAGTTTCTGAACTGCGCTAACAAACGTTTCCATAAAATCGAAATCGATTTCGCCCGCGTCGGTTACTGGAAGCGAGATAATCTGTCCTGAAATTACATCAATACTGAAACTTGAACTTCCCCAAGAAAAATTAGAAAAGGCTTTTGTCATTTCAGTAATAAAAAACATCGAATTCAATTTATTGAATCTTTTATTTTTTGGTTTTAGAATTTTTATTTTATCGCCCGTAAAATAAGGTTTTTCTTGATAAAACATCGTGGCCGTATCTTGCCCGAAAGAAATTGTATTTCCATCATTCAGATATTTTTCATCTTCGTTCAAATAGCCTTTCATGCCATTATTAAAAGCCGTCCGACCAATGTAGGGATGCCCAGTTTGTGAAAGGCGAACCTTATTTGCGTCAAATCTTTTCTTGTAGGAAAGAATCTCAAACAGCTCGCCAACTTTAAACTCCTTCCACTTCAATTCTTTGAAGTGCGCGAGAGCTTCGCTCTCGCTTTTCGACAACTCATAGTTGTCGAAGCCGCTTACCTTTAGGTAAGCGGCCAGTTCGCGTATACGCTCCTCTTCGAGTTCGCGTATAAACGACTCCATAAAATCAAAGTCTATTTCGCCTTCAGCGGTTATTGGAAGAGAAAGAAACAGATTTCTAAATGTTTCATCAACATTTCGGACTAAAACAGATAAGAGTTTCCTTTTTTGCATATTAAGCAGTGTTGAAAAATATAAAATTGTATTTTCAGACAATTTAAACTTTGGAATTATTTTTCTGACAAACTGTCCTGCATACCAAGGTTTTCTACGATAGAAAAAATCCATTTGTAATAATCCAAGACTCCATGTGCCTGAATCATTTAAATTTTCTTGATTAACAAAACCTGTTGTCTGTAAAATTCCTTGATTAAAAGAAGTCCTTGTCACGTAGTCATATTCATTTCCATAAACAAGCTTATCTGCATTAAAACCGAGGGTATTTTTTATCTCAAACAGCTCCCCAACCTTAAATTCGCCCCACCTGACATTTTTCAGTTTTTCGTCAAGCAGGGCATTTATTTTCCCAGTCGTTTTTCTCCGTCTGTGAGTGTGCTGTTTTCGTCATCAAGACCGGCATTGCTCTTTATGATATTCTGAACTTCCCACGCCAAATAGTCGGCGACGGTTTTCTTAAAGTCAGCAAGAACAGGCTTAGTGCAAGTTTTTTTATGCGCGCTGAAATTCCAGTCATCTCCGTTTTTTGTTATAAAGTCCTCAACGTATACTTCATCAATATTCCATAATCCGCTGTCTATTTTTGCAGCACGTCCTGCTTTGTAAATTTTTAAAATATCAGCATAGCGTCTTTCAGGGTTGTCAATTTCATAAAGTCCGCGTTCAGTGCGCTTATATCCGTCGTTGGAAAAATCTATAAACTTTACAGTCTTGTCAAAGTCGTGCGGTATATGCGACTGAAAAATGTATATGCTAGTCTGAACTCCTGCCATAGGCTGAAAAAGGTCAACCGGCATTTTTATGCTTGCCAGAAGCGTGTGGTTTTCCAAAATTTTCTGATTTGTTGAAACTGCCTTTCCGCTTCCTGCGCTGTCTTGAATGATTATTGCGCCAAATCCGCCTTTCTGCATTTTATTTAGACCGAATTCAATGAACGGCATTCCATTTTCCGGAAAAGTAAACGGAGGATTCAAAAGGACTCTGTCTGCGTTGAAATCTGTATAAAGAGATTCCGGTCTGTCAAAAGAATTTCCCTTTTGAATGTTGCTTGAACCATCTCCCCTAAGAATCATATTTGTAGCCGCAAGCGTAAACATTTCAGCGTTCAGTTCTACGCCAAGAAGCTGGTTCTTCTTTATTTCCCTGATTTTCTGCTCGGCTTCCTTTGTTCCTTTCGTAAAAACTTTGTTTGCGCTTTCAATCATCAGCTCCATTGCGCTTATAAGAAATCCTGCGCTCCCGGTCGCCAAATCCATAACTTTGTTTTTATATGATATGTCCAGTATTTCAGCCATCATCTTTGTAACGTACGGAGGCGTCAGAACAATTCCCAGTTCCTTGCCATCTCCTAAAGCATACTTTAAAAATTCAGAATACATTTCTCCCATAATATCCAAATCTTTCGGAAACGCATCAATCTGGCTGAAAATATTTTCATAAATGTATGTAAAAATCTGCTTGTTTGTGCTTGCTTTCCCATCCAGAAGTGAAGAAACCTGCTTGAATAATTCTGTAGGCTCATCACGCTGTCTATCCTTTGAAATATCATTAAAACTAGAAAGCATAAGGCTGCGTTTTTCATCATTTATTTTTCTTGCTTTTAAAAACTCTGCAATCTGCTGTGTAATTAAAATTCCATCACGCTTTGTATCTGTCTGTATTCCTTTTAAGTCTTCCGGTGTAAGTCCGTTCTGAACCAGCTTTCCATCAGAATAAATATCTTGCATTGCAAGCAACATTCCCGAAACATACAGAACTCTCTGCGGCGCTGTAATATTGTGACTGTGCATAAGCTTGTTAAGTTCTTTTGCATAGCGGCTCAAATCGTTCTTGCTCTTTACCAAAATTTGATGCTTTTCAGTTTCTGACAAAATGCAGTCTTCATAAAAAGCATTGAAACTTTGCTCGTTCTCGACAAAATCAAAGTTTTCATACTTCGGCATAAATTTTATTGTCTTGAACGAAGAGCCGTAAACGTAATAAACATTTATCTTTATGGAATCCGAACTGCTTCCTGCAACACCAATTGCCACAACTTCTTTATATTTGCCGCTGGCAATCATCTGCGTAGCATAGTAAACCGCTCCGTTTACAGCATAATTTGAAACCGATTTCGCATCATTTTTAAGCATATTTTCTTTCTGCGCCGAAAGTTTCTTTGTATCAAGCTTGTCTTCAAAAACAACTGGAATTTTATATTTTTCAATGTGAAAATCCGGCTTCCCGAAATTTGTCTTGTTTTTTGTTTTTGCAGAACCTTTTAAAGCCTCTTTCATAAAGTCAGACATCGCTGACTCTTCGTTATAGTCTTTAAGTTTTTCAAGTTTTAAACGCTTAAAACAATCTTTTACAAAATCATTTACATCGCTTTCAAGTTTATATTGCTGTGCCATTTATTCTTTTCCTTCTATAATAATTCAGAACACTTTGCATTCACGAAATCTTTTCAATTGTACCACAAAAAATCGCATAAATCATCACCCAGCCTCCACGCAAGACTTACAGAATCTTTCACTCAGCCTTTCTGAATTATTCCAACAGTACATATTAATGTTTCAGACAGTACATCCGAATCTTTCCGACAATACATCAAAAAGATTCCGACAGCACATCTGAAACATTCTAATGCACTTTCAGGCAATTTTTATTGTACTTTCGGCGAATATTTCACTACTTTCTATTGACAATTAACCAAAAGTATAATATCTTCTTAATTGTAAGGTGAATAAACTGCTTCCATCTTACAGAATTGATTAGCGCGCGGCATGCGGCTAAAGTTTCAGCCTTGATTAAAGGGGTATAGTATGGCAGGAGAAAAAGAGACAGTATTTGCAGGGAGGGTAAAAGAACTTATGAAGGAAAACCGCTACTCGCAGAAAAGGCTTTGCGAGATATGCGGAATCACAGAGGCAGCATTCAGCCGCTACATGACAAGCGGCCGGCTGCCAAGAACGGATGTGCTTGCGAACATCGCTAACACTCTTCACACCACAAGCGACTATCTGATTGGGAACGACTCCAGCTACGGCTACGACCAGCTGAAGATACTGCTTGCCTCGAGCAAGGATGACTTGAGCTACAATCAGAAGAAAAGCCTGATGGAAATTCTGATGGACGAGTACAACCGGCCTGAAGGTAAATAAGGAAAAAAGGAGGCTTAATGGAAGAAGCTGAAGAAAACACACAGCGCAACGGATTGCAAAAGATTCCAGAAGCGCAGGAATATATACTTCCGTCCTGGCGGATGAACGAGATCTTCTGGAAGTGGTTTCAGTCCTGAGCGAGGAGGAATACTACAAGGAAGGCTTTGACTACAGAAAGATGATTCAGGGCATGGGGATAAAGATTAAGAAATTCTCGTCCTTTGCTCCGGAAAACCTTGAGCAGTTCAAAAAAATTTCCCTAAGTCTTTGGAACGAAGGTGTTTGCCTTTTGTTCCCGGACAAGGAAACCGGCGGACAGCACAGGATGATTGCCTACAACGACAGCCATTCAGCAGCGGAAACAATGCAGATTATCCTGCACGAGTTCGCGCACATAAGGCTGCGCCATACGCAGCAGAGCATCAACGGCGAGGTGGAGGCAACCTGCTTTTCAATAGCGATGAGCCTTATGTTCATGCTGGAAGAGCAGCTCCACATAGGAATGAAGACTGTGCAGATTGGCGGAAAGGATTTTCTTCTGAAAAGCGTAAGAGCCTGCATAGAAAAAAAGGAGGTGGCATGAAAACGTTCAGTGAATAAAAAAAGCCCGTTTCAGTAAGTGCGCCAACACTTGCGGAACAAGCTTTCAGGTCGGGAGCCAGAATTGATTCCCAATTAAAAATTTCAATTAATACGATGGTATCATAGCTGGCTCTCCTTGTCAATAAAATCAATGCGGCGATTTTTCCGCCGGTGCCAAGTTAAAAAGCACCTTATGTTTTATTGCTCCGTCTTAAAAGGCGGAATAAAAGGAATGTTAAATAAAAACCGCTAAAATGTCGCAGTTTTTATCTAACTAAAGTTTGCGTTGCAAACTTCTTTAACGACATCAACTTCTCATTTCATTGCGAAGTTGTTAAAAAAGTCAAATCGGAAATTGAAATTTCCTCATCGACTTTTTTATGGGAGAAATATGCTTAATATTAAAACTGTTAAAAACTCACTTATTAGAGATGAGTCAAAGGACGGATTCTGCTTTAGAAGCTCATGCTCTCAGAATCTGAGCCAGAAAAAACTTGCCGCGGAAATGGCGGACTGGAACTCTTCTTTTACAGAGGCGGACTATCTTGGAATGTTTTCTGTAATGGAGAAAATCGTTGTAAAATACGTTGCGAAGGGCTACAACGTGGAGCTTCCGTTTGGGTCGCTGCGCGCGAACGCCACAGGAACCTGCCAGAACATTCAGGACGGATTCACCATGGGAAGCGGAAACCATGCGCTGGGGCTTCTGTTCACCGTAAGCGCAGACGCTCTTTCAAGCATAAAATCCAATCTTGAATACAGGCAGATTCCGCCGGACATTACAGGCGAGGCGAAAATCTACCGGGTTACCGCCCTGCAGAATGAACTGACCCCAAATTTTAGGACAGTTTAAGCGGACATCTCGCCTGGAGTT
>SAMEA104315437__coassemble_130_pt1 | contig 92001 bp, 106 predicted proteins | sample SAMEA104315437__metabat2_low_PE_023 | metagenome-assembled genome bin SAMEA104315437 (sample SAMEA104315437) | gut metagenome | biome: Monkey gut; feature: monkey-associated habitat; material: faeces | place: China | collected 2013 | reverse complement strand
TTTAACTCTTGTTGGAAAACAAAAAGCACTTGAAAAATTTTACCGCGAAGCAGCAGTAACGATGAACTTGTCATTGTATGACAAGTTCATCGAAACATTCGGACTTACAGTCCTTGAATCTTTCGATGCACTTGTTCCTGCTGTTGCCCCAGCTTATGGCGGTCCTAAAGAAATCATTGAGAATGGAAAAAACGGATTCTTAATTAATCCGTATAATCTTGATGAAATATCAGAGAGCATTAAAAGAATTACAAGCCGCTTTGATGTTTATAAAACATTTGCTTTGAATGCAAAAAATCGTGCAAAAGATTTCAGTGAAGATAATTTTTTTAGCGGAGTTAAAAATGTGATAGAAGATATAGCAAAGGAGGAAAGTAAAAAATGAACTTGCAAACCATATCTGCAAGAACAAATCTCTTCCTCGGCAATTTAAAACACTTTTGCTTCTTTGCATTCATATTTGCTAAGTGTAAGTCTTTTGTAGTTCATAAAGATTTTCTATTTGTAATGTTCCTTACAAGAAAGAATGTAGAGCGTATTGTCAGTAATTTTGTAAACAAGCCTGTGCTCATCATTGATTCTTCTAGACCAATATCCAGAAAGCTCATGTTTAAGAGGCTCCGGCTTTCCAATTCCCTCAAAAGGATTTCTTGTAATATCTTTTATCAGTTCTTTTATTCGCTTGAAAATCTTTTTATCGGTCGATTCCCATTCATAAAAATCATCAAGAGCTTTTGTGTAAAAAGCGACGATTGTAATCATAGCGAACCCACTTCAATTTTTTTTACATTGCCTTTTTCAATTTCGGCAATTCCTTCAAGCAAAAACTTTTTATTTGCAGGATTTTCCAGAAGATATTCAGTTTCATCTTCAGAAGTGTCTGCATTGTCTGAAACTGTTATATCAAGAACATTGCCTTTGAATATCTTTTTGAGACCTTTTATAAAGTCAATGTTAAGCTCGTCTTTTGTGAGTGTGAATGTGCTTTGCATAGCCACCTCCGTTTTTCTATTTAAATATAAATGTTTTTCACAGAATTTTCTATAAAAAAGGAGTTTTTTCATGAAGCTAGCTACCAAACAATACAACATTTTTCGTTTTCTTCGTCGTTTTATTTTTGCCTTTTGCTACAAATCATTTTTTTGTCCAAGTTCTGTAAGAGTAAAACTTTTGAGACTTTGCGGAGTTCATATTGGAAAGAATTGCTTTGTGGGACAATTTGTTCTTTTTGATGATTTGTATCCGCAAAATATTTTTATTGGTGATAATACAACTATCACAACCGGAACAAAAATATTAACTCACTTCAAAAACACTTTGAATGGAAAGTTTGAAGTTGGGGAAGTTCATATTGGTTCGAACTGTTTTATTGGTATGAATACTCTTTTTACAAAACCTGTCTCAATAGGTGATTTTACAATCGTGGGGGGGGAGCGTTGTGACTAAAAATTTGCCAGAAAATTCTATATGTGCAGGAGTTCCATGTAAAGTCATAAAGAAAAAGGGGATTGTAAAATGACAGTATATCGGTTTTCTCAACAAAAATATTTTCACTTAACCTCTTCCAGCTTTCTTTCTCTCTTCAATAATCCTCATCATTTCTTCCGGTCGAACAACGAACGGCTTGATTGGAAAATCCTTTATGTTGCCTGTTACAAGAAATGTTTCGTCTGTCTGGCGAGAATCCATTGTAACTTCGTAAAAAAAAATGTCATCTGGATCAGCGGGCTTTTCTTCGGTTGCAATGCCGGAAAGTTCAACACCGTTGTCAATAATCGCCTTTATCAGCAAGTTTTTAGCTTCTGGTGTAAATTTCTTTTAGAACTTATTTCTGCTAAGAACTTCGGAATATTCTGCAATGATTTCTTTGCTGTAAACAGGAATAATTGTTTTGTTAAAAACTTTCATAAGAATCTTTACTGTCGCCGAGTCTTCATGCGACTTTATCAACGCCGAAACAAGAACGTTTGTATCAATGACTGCAAAAATATTCATTCTCTATTTTCCCTCCGCAACAGCAAGGTCAGCTCGTCGCTCTTGCCGATACGCTTTGATTTCGGCATTAATTTCATCAAGGCTCATATCTTGCAGTCCGTTCTTTTTTGCTTCTTTTCTAAGTTGCTTAAATGCTTTTTGACCTTGTTTAAGCGATGCTTTTTTATTTTTATCAATCTTCAAATTAAACGGAATTCCGCTTTCTTCCACGGACTTTTTCAGGAACACTCGGATTGCGGTCGGCAAATCAAGACCGAGCCGCTCAAAAATGTCAGTCGCTTCATTTTTCAAATCCTCGTCAACTCTAATTTGCACCAATGTGCTTGCCATAATGTGCCTCCTGTATGTGTTTGTAAATTTAATATATGTGAATGTAATGTGTTTGTCAATAAAAATAAGGAGTTCCTCTATGCTTAAAAATAAAAATCTCCACGTCGCCATTATCGGGACTGTCGGTGTGCCTGCTTGCTACGGCGGCTTTGAGTCGCTTGTGGACAACTTGCTTGACTTTGCTCCGCAGAATGTTGAATACACGGTTTTCTGCTCTGCGAAAAAGTACGAAAAGCGTCTTGAAACTTACAAGGGCGCAAATCTTGTCTATCTTGAAAAGGATGCGAACGGCAAGGAAAGTATTCTCTACGATTTTGAATCGATGAAAATGGCTTTAAAGCCGCCAGTAAGTGCGGATGTTCTGCTGGTACTTGGCGTTTCCGGATGCATTTTTCTTCCATATATAAGACGTATTTTCAAGGGAAAAATCATCACAAATATCGACGGCCTTGAATGGCGGCGTGAAAAGTGGAGTTTTCCTGTAAAAAAGTTCCTGAAGTTCAGCGAGAAAATGGCGGTCAAGTATTCTGATGTTGTGATTGGCGACAACAAGGGCATTACGGACTACGTAAAGGCTGAATACAAGAAAGATTCGGTTTTGATTGCCTACGGCGGCGACCAGGTTTCGCACGTGAATGACGATTCTCTTTTTAAAAAATATCCGTTCTGCCGCGCGCCTTATGCGGTTACTGTCTGCCGCATTGAGCCGGAGAACAATATTCACTTGATTCTTGAAGCGTTTTCTCATCGCCCGGAAAAAAATCTTGTGCTTGTCGGAAACTGGGAAAAATCTGAATACGGACAAACGCTCAAAGAAAAATATTCCGCGTTCAAAAATCTTTATCTTTTGAATCCTGTTTACGAGCCTCACGAAGTGAACTGGCTCCGCTCAAATGCCGCTCTTTATATTCACGGACACAGCGCCGGCGGAACAAATCCTTCGCTGGTTGAAGCAATGAATCTTGCGCTTCCTATTCTTGCTTTTGACTGCATTTACAACCGCGCCACCACCGAAGAAAAATGCCTGTACTGGAAAACTGCCTCAGACCTGGAAAAACTCCTGCTAACGGACGAAAATCAGCTTGCAGAAATTGCGGGCAGAATGGGTGAGGCTGGAAAACGCCTTTACAGCTGGGAGCGGATTGCCAGCGAGTACAACGCGCTTTTGCGTTAGGGACTTATTTCATTTGTGTTGGAGATTTGATGTTTATATTTTGCATCTATAAATAACAATTCCTCCAGCCCTTTTAACTCCAGACTTTATTCTTTATTTGCCTCATGAAATATGATTTTTCTTGAGTGTTGAAAAATTTTTAAAATAATTCTGATATATGTGCAGAAGCTTTATGTGTGCCTGTTTAAATCTTTAAAATGTACTGTCAAAATCTTTCGGATGTGCTGTATTAATCTTTCAGATGTACTGTCAGAAACAATCAGACTGTACATCTGATTGTTTCATCAAGTCTGTTAAAATGATTTTGTGCGTCCTGCGATTTTTTAGCTGGAAACAAAAAAAACTTCTCCCAGGTATCCTGTTTTTTAATTTTTCTTCAATAATAGGTGTATTATTCCATGCACGGCACGGTATAAAATCCAGCTTGAAAGTACGGCAAGGCCTTTGTCAATAAAATTAACCGGAATGCGCGAAACGAATGCAGTGAAAAAAAGAGGAAAGCCCTGACGCAAAAATGATAAAATGTAGCCTGTAATTGACGGGTCTTCTATAAAATTCGGTGAAAAATTGTAAAAAAATAAAGAGATAACAGCACCTTCAATGCTTATTACGCAGGTAAGAATCAGGACGAGGGTCAAAAGTTCAAGGATAAAAATGCTCTTCTGCCTTGCAAGAAAAAGGCGGACTGCAAGAACTGCTGAAATAGTGCAAATTCCCCAGGCGGAAGATGCAATGGAATTTCCAAGAAAAAGCGAAATTACGACGTGCTTTATGAATGAACTGAAAAGCCCGGCTGCAAGTCCAAAGTAGGAAGCGAAAATCGTAAAATACATATCAAGAAAAAGATGAATATTTTTGTAAACTGCCAGCGTGCAAAGAGTCTGGTCAAGAATTCCGCAAAAAAGACCGAGCAAAAACTGAACATAAACCGGCGGGCTGTGTAAAAGCCGGATTGAGAGAGCTGCAGCAAAGTCTTTTTTTTTCTTTTGGAAAACTTTATTCACAAAAACAGTATATCATAAAAATGACTGTGTGTAACGCACTGAATTGTTATGCGTAGGTTTGTGTATGAACATAAAAAAAATGATATAATCTTATGCATGAAAAAACATTTAATTCTTATTGATGATCATCCTCTTATGCGCATAGGAATCAAAAACTGGTTTGAAAAAAAATCTTTGTGGACTGTTGATTACGAGGCTGGAAGCATGGAAGAAACAGCATATATAATAGAAGAAATTAAAGATGATATTTTGCAGCAAAAATCAAACTCTAACTGCAAGGAGAAAATGTTTTCTGAAGTTTATGTTGCAATTGTAGACCTTTCTTTTAAGAATGAATATGGAAATTCGTGCACTCATGGATTTGAAATTATCAAAAAGCTCAAAAGCGCTCTTCCTGAAATTAAGTGCATCGTTTTTTCGTATTATGAGAATGCAGGCTTAATTGAAAAAGCAATAAGTCCTCAAGTTGGAGCGAGCGGCTATGTTTCAAAAAACGCAGATGAGAAGACACTTCTTTTTGCGGTAGAAAATGTCGCCGCTGGAAAAACGTTCATTCAGCCGGAACTTGTGCCGAACCTTCTTGAAATCAAAAACATTTACAACGCCTTTACAAAAAAAGAGCGGACTGTTGTAGACGGAATTGCAAAAGACCTTTCAAACGAAGAAATCGCCGGAGCAATGGACATTTCGATTCGCACAGTTGAAAACTACATAAGCCGCCTTTACGATAAAACTGACACGAACAACAAAATTGAACTTTTAGAGCGACTGGGGTTAAGGAGTATGTGAATGTAATCTAAAAACTATAATGCATCGCTGATAGCACGGAAATTTAGGAGTAATCTATGACGGATTTTATAAAAATACCAATGGTTTAGATAAAAATTGCTATGATAAAATACACTATTCTGAAAAACAAAAAACTTCTCGCTTTTCTTCTGACTCTTGTGTTCTTTTTTGTAAGGACGACAGGATATGCAAGAACTTTCACCGATTTGTATTTTGAGCATTTTAATGATTTGCAAAAAGCAGAAAGTATGACTGACGAAGAGTACAGGGCGTTTGCGCTTGAGTTTAAATCTTTGACTGCTTCTTATGCCAGAGGTGAATATTTTAATTTTGCAAAAAATCAGCGGACTGAAAACGAATATGTTTGTGCTGTCGAAAAACTTATTGTGTTTGCGGAATCCCAGGACTTTTTTGAAAAGCAAAGTCTCGCTCATCTTTCAAGCCTTATGCAGGATTTGGTTCTTGCAGAAAACAATTCTCTAAAAAAAGTCGAAAAACTTTATCAGAAGTCGCTGCTTTCTCTTTCTCTTATGAGCATTTTTCTTTTGGCTATGGTTTTGCTGTTCATCAGGCAGAAAAATAAAATTGAAAAAATCCAGAAAAAGCAGGAAGAAGAAAAAATCATCAGGGATACACTGATAGGCGTGCAGGAAAGCGAGCGCAAAAGAATCTATCAGGATTTGCACGACACTGTATCGCAGAACCTCAAGATAAGCCAGATTTTTTTGACGAATCTCAGGCAGAATGTCCGAAAAAAAGAAAACATCGAAAACGTAGATCACCTTATTGAACTTGAAACAGAAAGCGTTCGCGACATAAAAATCATAATCAATAACCTTGTTCCCCCTGAACTGAACGAAACAGATTTTAAAGATTCAATCCGCTCGCTTTGTTCAGATTTGCAGGCCTCTTCAACAATTCCGATAAACCTGTTTATTCAAAAAGAAGTCTGCTTTGACAGTTTTTCCCTTGAACACAAGCTGAACATTTTCAGAATTATCCAGGAAAGCATAACGAATGCAGTAAAACATTCAGGCGCAACAGAAATAAGCGTAATAATCCAGCAGGGGAAACAGGTCATAAAAATATTCATCACCGACGACGGCAAGGGATTTTCAAAAATCACACAGGACAAAAACAGCATTCAGAACATAGAAAAACACATCGGCATAAAAGGCATTGAATCAAGAGCCGCCACCTTAAACGCAACGGTGGAAATAATCTCCGAAAAAGAATCCGGTACCGAAGTAAAACTTGAAATCCCGGTGAGGTGAAAATAAAATGATAAACTTTCACTCATCAAATTGTAAAAATCTTGCAGCACAAGCACCGCAAAAAAATGTAATCAGTCAAAATATTAGCAAAAATTTTGCGGCAAGAAGTGAAACAGTTTCAGAATGTGCAGTTAAAAATTCAAGACAAAAGGTTCTGTCTTTGGAATAAAGCCATTTCCAGTCTGATGAAAATTCAGATAGGCATAGCTTTTATATGATTCGTAATTATCACCGCTGTATATTATAGTTCCGTTTTGGCTTGAATCAGGAGTAACGTGAGCCGGAAAAAGTTCGCGGAATTTTTTCATATTCCTTGAAAAATCATCATTCAAAGCTTTTCCACTTTTTACTTCAAATAGATTTAGTGTGCGGTTTTCTTTTAGGATGATGTCAATTTCAAGACCTTTGCTGTTTCTAAAGAAAAACAAGTTTGGGTCAGCTCCGTAATTATATCTGGCTTTAAGGGCTTCATTTACCACAAGGTTTTCAAAAAGATTTCCTAACAAAGGATCTCTTTGCATCTGTTCTGGTGTTTCAATTCCTAAAAGATATGCGGCAAGTCCAGTATCGCAAAAATAAACTTTAGGAGTTTTTACAACCTGACTTGTTCGGTTTTCATACCAGGGATGAAGGATGTACACTAGATGTGAAGCTTCTAGAATTGAAAGCCATGAGCCGATTGTTGTGCTTGAAACTCCAACTTCTGCTGACAATGCAGAGTTATTTACCAGTTGTCCTGTTCGACCGGCTAGCAATCGCATAAAATTTTCAAAATGCATCAAATCTTGCACTGCGCCAATCTGTGCTATATCTTTTTCGAGGTAAGTCTGAACATAGTTTCTGTAGTATTCAAACGGCTTGTGTCCTTTTTCTGAAAATAAGAAAGGCATGCATCCGGATACAAGCTGGGTATCACGGTCTAATTCAATATTGCTGGCTTTAAGTTCTAAAAGGGATAACGGCTGCATTTGGACAATTGCAATTCTTCCGGCGAGAGATTGTGAAACGGATGTTTTTAATGGTATCTGCTGGCTTCCTGTGATTATGTACTGCCCTTTTTTTTTGTTTTTGTCGATTCGAACCTGTACTGTACTTAAAAGTTCGGGAACATGCTGAATTTCATCAATTATAACTGGCTCTGGAAATCTTGTAAAAAATTCCTCCGGGTCGTTTTTTGCAAGAGCGCGTGTATTCATATCTTCAAGATTTGCATAAGAGAAATCTGGATATAATTCTTTAACAAGAGTTGTTTTTCCGCATTGACGGGGTCCAAAGACAGCAACAGAGAAATATTCATTCATGCAAGTTTTTATATATTCAGAAATTGTGCGGGCAATCATAAAATTATTATAGGTAACTTTAGCGGAGATTTCAAGTATGACTTTAAATCTCCGCTAAAAATTATGAATAAAGCTATGCGATTTGGAACTGAAACATATGTCGAAAAAAAATACGTCTGGTCAAGGTCTTGACTTACAACCACCCAAATGGATGGTTGTTTTTAAGGTTTGAAATAAACCTTAAATCAAAAAAAACTGCAAAAAAACACAAAATCCGTGCGTAACACATAAAGAAACTGTGCTTAACACTGAATACAGGAAAATACTTTGGCTGTAAAATCTGTTTAAACATAGAAAATTAAATCTTCTATGTAAAAAAAAATGCCGGCGGACATTCGCTTAGAGCGATAAAATGCAGAGGAAAAATAAATGGCAGGTGAATATGTAAAATGCTCTGTTTGTGGCAGAAAATTTTTTCAGGAGCGCAATGCCTTTTTAAATGGTGTAGGACTCGATGGAGTTGCTCATTTTGGAGCAAAACTGACTACTAGAAAAAAAGATGTTTGTCCTGAGTGCAAGCGAGCCGGATGGTCAGATAAACGTTCTGGTAGCAACGGCTTTGCCGGAAGTACTGGTGGCGGAAATGATGCGGTTCAAGCGGCAAAAATTGCCGCAAAGGCAGCAGAAGAAGAACGTGCAGCTCAGGAAAGAGCGGAAAGAGAAGCCCGCCATAAGGCAGCAGTTCAGACTGTAAAAGATTTTCAGTTTGATGAAAGTGATGATGAAAGTTTTAACCGCAGTGCAGTTACATTCATTGAAGAATACAAGACTTGTAATCCTGGTCTTGGGGAAGATAAGGATTACAAAAAAGCATATAAGCAGCGTATAGAAAATGAACTTAAAATCTTGAAAACTTCAAATGATTCTATGTATCAGAAATTGAATGCGCTGTATGAAGAAGCAAAAACCGAAATGAAAGCACGTCTAAAAAAGCGTCTTATTGCTTCCGGAATTCTTTTAGGAGTTAGTTCAATTGGAATGGCTATTTTCTTTGCTGTTTATTATAAAGAAGTAAGTATGTTTTTTGCCGGCTTGGGATTGGGCATAGGTTTCCCAGGTCTTTTTATTTCAGGGATTCCGCAAATCTACGGACACAAAAAATCAGAAGAAGAATAAAAAACTTCACAGTGATATTGCAGTCTCAAGGCTGCAATATTAAATTTTTTAATTATTGCAAGTTGGCGGACTTAAAGCGATAAAACGCGGAGGAAAAACAAACGAAAGACAAAATAATAGAATACAAAGGAATCATTGACGAAGTTGCAGATTATTACTGCGACTTGTTCCGCGGGTTTTCAGACATAAAGGAAGAAGCAAAAAAAGATGCCGTAAAAGACTGGTCAAGAAGATGTTTTTTAGGCAGCGGACTTTTCCGTTTTGCAAATGCACAGTTCATTTCAAAAGCTGCAAAAGAATATCTTGAAAGCCTTCCTGTAAATCGGCTTGAAATTAAAGGCTATCAGATGGAACACATTGTTCCAAAATCATCTGGCGGAATTAAGAAAATCATCTCTACTGCAGAAGATAAAAATCTGTCTCAACAGGAAAAAGACGCAAAAATACGTGAAATCGTAAAAACACAAATGCTTGTTTGCTTTGTAACAAATGAAGAGAACGAAAAACTCAACTCTGTCTGCAAGAATGATATGCCTGATTCATTTTCTTCTGAAAAACAAAATTTTTTCACTCGTTATACGGAAGCATTCAAAATGAGCGAAGAAGAATTAAAAAAAGACTTCTTTGTAGAAATAAAATCCATAAAAGTTCAAAACAATAAAATTAAAATCAACGGATAATAAGAGGTAACGAATATGAAATTATTTGGAATGAAAGATCGTTCTGTAAAAAAGAAATTTATAGAAACAATGTTTCTATTCTCTGTTTTGATGATGACAATTTTTTCAGGTTGTTCAAAAAAAGTCCATGTTGCGGCTGTTATAAGACCTAATTCAGAAGAACTTGCAATTGAAAGAACGGAAGCATTGAAACAATTGAATATTCTGGCGGAAAAAGCAAAGGAAGAAGCTGCTGCAAAAGGAAAAAAGAAAACATCGTTTAATTGGCCGGAAACAATTCTTGAAAAAGGAGTACTTCCGTCCGTTGATTCTGTGAATAATCTTTTTAATCAAATTGAAGAGGAACTTGGAAAAAAGAAGGATATACGTCTTGTTGATAGAAGCCGTATTGACAGAGTTCTTGAACAGCATGCTTTTGAACAAAGTTCATGGTCGGATGATGGTAAAATTGCAGAAGTAGGAAAGGCTTTAAATGCTGATATGTTAATTTTTTTGGAAAAAGGAGTCTTTTATCCAATTTCAGATGAAATGATGCGTGTGCGAGTTGTGTTTTTTGATGTAAACACATTTAGAACAAATACAGTAACCGTTGAAAAAGAAGCAGAAGGCTATGTTACCTATCTTTTTGCAAGTGACTCGGATTTGGAAAAAAGCCGCAACCTTACAAAAGCCTCTATAAAAAAATTAAAAGAATTGAAACTTGATTATTAGACTTTTTTTGGAAGGAAAATAAAATGAAAAAACTGATTTTATTAACATTTGCCATATTCTGCATTTTGGGATGTTCAAAAAACAATTCATCTGCAGGCAAAAATTCTGAAATATCAGAACAGGCAGAGGATTTGGATTTCATTCAAAAACCTAAAGTACGCACAGTGGAAATTGTTTCTATTGATTACGCAACTGGAGTTACCGGCAGTGACGTTGCGCTTCTAAAGTCAAAAATCATAGAAGGACTTTCTAATCGCCGCAATATACGCGTAATTGACCGAAGCCGCCTGAACGATGTTCTAAACGAGCATCAAAAGCAGCAGTCGCTTTGGGCCAGTGACGACGGCAAAGCGGAAGTCGGCCGTCAGTACAACGCAAATGCTTATGTTTATCTTGAAGCAATAAGCAAGACAGAAATTCAAGTAACAATCGAAGACTTGGATACATTTCAGCAGGTTGTAAAACTTGTCAATTCATCAAATGTATCTGAAATAAGGAATTGGGATTTATCAATTCTTTCTTTATAAAAAACTTTTTGGAGGAAAAATATGAAAAAAATATTAGCCGCTGTTATGTTTCTTTTTGCCGGAGTTCTGATGTTCGCCGACAATACGGTTGCGGTTCTTGAGTTTGAAACAAAGGATTCAGAACTTCGTTCAAAAATGCCGATTCTTACTGATATTTTTCGTTCAGAATTAGCAAATACAGCATCTGTAAATGTCGTAGACAGGGCAAATACGGATAAAGCTCTTGCAGAAATTGCATTGCAGCAGACTGCTATTATGTCCAGTTCAAATGTAAAATCTGTAGGAAATATTTTAAATGCCGACTACCTTGTGCTTGGTACTGTTGCCGTTCTTGAAAATGATGCAGAAACGCACACAGAATACACAACCCGTGAAGAAGAAGTGGACGGCGGAATAACCGGAAGCATTGGTAAAGGATTGTTTGGCGACAAAGCAAAAAAAACAAAAACTGTTACAGATGAACATACTGTTATGGTTCAAGAAAAACGGATAAATATTGTCGTTCAAATGCTGAATGTTGAAACAGGCGGTATTGTTGCATCTTCTTGCCTTGATATTCCTAAATGGTCAGAATTTTCAAAATATGCAGGCGACCTTGCAAAGCCTCTTTCTGCAAAACTTGGTGGTGTTGCAAAAATCAAAAAAGTTGATGCAGATATGTTCTATGGAGAATGGGAATGTGAAATCGCAAATAACGGTGTTGTGGATTATTATACAATAAACTTTGGAGATAATAATCGCGTTACGGTTACTGTTGAATCAACAACTCGCAGCGGAAAAACTACAACTGCAAAAGGACGTGGCCGCTACGTTTACAGCGAAGATGACAAAGTGTTTATGCTTACCGTAAATAATATGGCAGGAAATGTAAATCACATTACAAGAATAAACTGGAAGTCAATCGTCAATCCTTCAAAAGATAATAATTCATTTACAATGACAGTTCCTGTTTCTTCAAGTGAAAGTTCAAAAAAAGTTCGCGGAGATTTTTATAGATTAGATTAAATATTCTTCAAAAAATGATTTTTTCGAAAAAAATTGTTTATATTATGCAGGAAGATTATTAGAACGATGTGATTATTCGGAGGCTTTTATGAAAAGATTGATTTTTATTTTACTGATTTTGAGTGCCGGTGGATTTTGTTTTTCACAAAGCGATAGTAAAAACTCTGAAATCGACTCTCTCAAAAAAGAAAGCACTTACCGAAAAACCTCAAAACTTATGGACAGCATTGCAAAAAAACTAAAACCTGCAGCAGAAAAAGCGGCAACGGCAATTGTCGAAGACACTGCGCAGGGCATTCAGGATTTTGCAGATGACCTGAATGCTCCAAAAGAAGAACAGAGCGGATTTGCAAAAGCCTTTAACTTCATTGCAGATTCTCATCCTGAAGATAACATGGGCGCACACGAAAAAGGATATGCTCTTGATGATGGAATCATGTACAACGGAAAGGATGTTCGCCACGACAACTACAACGACTAAAAGTAAATAATTTTCCCCGACCATTCAGCGGTAATGGCTGATTCGAGCTGAGAACCGCAAGGCTCGAATGCAATACCTTTTGAGAACAGCCTTTTATAAGGCTTATTAACGGCGATTAAGCCGGGCGGGGATTTTTTATATTTGTCGGATGCGTGAGAGGTTTTTAATGGAATCTACAGAAATTATTGAAAGAACGGAACGCCTTGCCGGCCGAAAATCCTTGACCGATGAAGATGTCTGTGCGCTGAACGATTTTTTTCTTACGCTTTCACCGCGAGAAATGGAAGTTTTTACAATACGCTTTGGAATGGAAGGTAAAAAGCCGCCTTTTTCAAAAGAAAATCTTGAAGTTCTCACCGCATATCTGGAAAAAACAAAAGCCAGTCGAAACAAGCGGGAAAAAAGAAATCCTTCCGCACTTAAAGATTTCATAGAACCAGACAAAGAGGAAAAAATGAACGAATTAGAAAAAAACATTGAGATTGTCCGCACGTTTTTTTATTTTGCAGAAAAAATCCGCATGGAAGGAGTCCTTATTCTTGAAGAAATGCTTGAACTGGAAGACGAAAATTTTTTTGAAGAGCCAGAAAACACAGTTTTTGTTGCGCTCGTAAAAAAAGTCCTTGATGGATACGATTCAGACGAGATAAATAAATTTGCTGACGAATTGATTAAAAAAAATTGCAGCAGCTCAGAAACAGTCGGTGCGCAAAATTCAGCTTCTGAAAAAATTCCTCTTTCTTTCCGGCTTATAAAAAAAGGAATCCAGCTTCTTTTTAATGGCGAAGATCCTGAAAAGGTGCCGGTCATCTTGCTCTGCCTTATCGGAGAAGATGCGTTAAAAAAATACGAATCTTGCATTTTACAATGGAAGATTGACAACGAAAGCCGTCTAAAAACCTTACGCGAAAATCAAGTACAAAAAGAAATAGCACAAATTACAGATAAAGTTCGGGAAAGAATCTTACAAATAGACGAAATTCTAGTGCAAAAAGAAATAGAACTAGCTGCTTCACTCAAGGCTGCCCGAAATGTCACAAACAAAAAATATTCATTTGGCTTTACAAAGCTGAACAACGAATATGGAGAGTCGGAATGTGATCTTGTAATTGCCGAATTTCCTGCAAACTATGAGTTCTTAGGAAAACGCAATGACAAAATCCGCACCCCGGAGGGAATGCTTTCAGTGTGCCGCTCAACAATGCGGCTGTTTGACTGTGCAAAATTTCTTTCTGACAAAAAAGACCTGAACTGTCTTATGAGCATTTCAGAAAATCTTACTGAATTTGAAAGCAGAATAACTTTTGAAATCAACACTTCAGATAAAAAGTTGTGGGAAAGTTTTGTCTGAACTATATAAAAGTCTTGTCAATCTCAACGCCGCTGTTCTGGTAGTGAAGCGTCTGGTAAACCAAAATCGGTTCCTTGCGGATATTAATTCCGTACTTTATGAACATATTGTACATAGCCGGAATAGACTTCAAGATTGTTTTCTCGTCGTGAATCATATCAATCATCGGATTATCAAGCCAAACTGCCTCCAGAACTTCATTATGAACACCGCGGCCTTCTTTTACCTCGCAGATAATTTCAGATGCGTTTACAACCGCGCCACCACCGAAGAAAAATGCCTGTACTGGAAAACTGCGGAAGAACTTGAAAAACTCCTGCTAACGGACGAAAATCAGCTTGCAGAATTTGCGGGCAGAATGGGTGAGGCTGGAAAACGCCTTTACAGCTGGGAGCGGATTGCCAGCGAGTACAATGCGCTTTTGCGTTAGGGACTGTAGCCGCGCCGAAGGCGTTCCTAAGCGTAGCGCAGGAATGAAGTCGCACGAAGTGTGTACGGAACGGCGAAAAGCCCGGCGGCAACTTGTTGCCGGAACGCCCGAAGAAAATCAAATCTGTTTTTTTCCTTCGGAAGTGATTCGGTATTTGTTGTTGTTCGCTCGTTCAGCAAAACCTTTTTGAATTGCCTTTCCTGTGATTATGGTGGAAGTTTTTCTGTTTGTTTGTAATTTCCTTTACAAAGAAATGTAGAACAAAATTGCAAGTTTAGAATTACGCTTTTACAAGTTTAGCTTCTTTTTGCAATTCAAGAATTTTTTCCAGTGGAAGAGAAGTTACAGATGCTATTTGTTCTGGAGTTCCTAAATTTGAATCCAGCATTTTTTGTGCAGTTTCAATTCTGCTTTCTTCTCGGGCTTTTTTTGCTTGAAATTCAATTTCATCCTGCCATGTCATAAATTCGTGCCTCCAGCGAGCATTCATTTTGATTCGTTTTACAATTGCGGAAAGTTTTTCTGAAAAATTGGAAGACGCTTCTTTTCCGCAAAGATATTTAAAAAATGATTTTAACTCTTCGGATTTCATTGTATCATACTTTTGGGCATTAAAGAAGATTTTGTGTGTTCCGTCATTCATTTTTACTTTGGGATTTTCGGTGCAGACATTCTCAAAAGTGTAAACTGGTAATCCAAAATCGAAAGCGTCACCTAAACACAAAAAAATAACATAAGTTTCGTTCAAGTCCTTATATTTTATGCCTGTAAAAACGCTATCAACATCCATTAATCCTTGATAGTAACGTGTGCGTTTTGCAAGTGCCAGCTCCTTTTCCACCGAAGTTTGAATCTCAATGTCAAAGCAGCGTCCTGTTTCGTCTTTCACGTAAACATCCAGACGGATTCCCCGAGAATCGTAATCAGTTTTGATTGTGTATTCTGTTTTAGGAATCTCGATTTTCTCAATTTTTATGTTCAGCAAAAGTTCAAGCATTTCTTTGCATACATCGGGATTCGTTTCCATAACTTTGCAGAAGATGTAGTTGTCCGCAAAAGTAAGTTTTTCCCATTTTTCCGCAGACGATAATTTATTTTCATTTTGCATAAAAAAACTCCCATAAAAAAATCACTGAAGATTTCAATTTCTGATGAAGTTTGCAATGTAAATTTTAGTTAGATAAAATTTTGAACTTTTAGAGGTTTTACCTAACATTTCTATATAGAAAATAGGTTAAAAGTTGCAAAAAACGGAAATAAATTACAAAAAAAATGAAAAAAAGTGAGATTTTTTTTTACAGAGAATGTTCTAAAAGAATCAGATCTGTTTTTTTCCTTTGGCAGTGATTCGATATTTGTTGTTGTCCGTACGTTCAGCAAAACCTTTTGCGATGCATCCTTCTAGTGCATTTTGAATTTGAATTTTTCTTGAAGAAAGAACTTGTTCAGGAATAGTTTCGCAGATTTCTTCTATTATTTGTTCTTCGCTGAAAGAATTGTTTGCATTGAGAATTTTCAGTATTTCTGTTTCATTTTTTGTTGCGATGTACACAAAACTATCTTATGAAAAATTTAGAACACGGTCAAATGGTTGCTCTGAATCTTTCTTATGTTTTATCAGAAAGTTCTAAAATATGTTTGTGGAATTTCAATTATAGAATAAAAAAGACTTTTGAAAGAAAAAAAATCGGATAATTTCAGTTTTTTTTCTTCAGTTTATGTGTTATATTGTTATCAAAGGAGGCTGTTATGGATACACAAACAGCATATCTTTCAAACGATGGTGCATATACAATCTTTTCTTTCGGTGATTCCCGCTTAAAGTTTGTGGCTCCGTATTCATTGGAGCGATATGAAAGTGTTGTAAAATGGGATGACGGATATCTGGTTGTGATGGCAAAATATGCTCATAACAAAGGTTCAGAAGAAGAATACATTGATTTGCGTCCTATTTTAAGAAATCTATATATAAATCCAGATAAGTTTTTGAATCCAATAAAATCTGTGGAGGTAAAATATGCCTGATTTAAATAAAATTTCCGATGAAGCTGATATGATTGTCTGTGGTTTTGCCTATAAAAAACAGACTGACGGTGTGCATATTTTTAATTTGAACAACGGAAGCGGTGCCGCAGTAATATCTGATGACGGTTCTCTTATTGAAACAAATATGGATGATATAGAATTTTCAATTGCGCAAAAACATTATCTTGACAATGCAAAATACATGGAGGCTTAATCATGCCTAAGTATTTTTCGTTTAAAGTTTGTGGATATTATCTGTATTTTACATCAAAGTGCATTCTTGAAGCGATGCACGTCCATGCAAGCGATTCAAAACTTACTGAAGAATATTCTGCAAAATTCTTTGTAAAGGGCAACGGAGATTCTGTTCTTCAGGAAAGAGGCTGCCTTAATGACCGTGAGGTAAATAAAATCCAGGCATTTATCAAAGATAATTACCAAATTATGTATGAAAAATGGCAGGAATATAGCAAACAAGGATTTTATATCGGAAAATAACCGATACTTAACTCATTCACCTTTGCGTTATGGAAAAACGACAATAGATTTCCACCGAAACGCCTAAAAAAAATCTTCTTAAAAACGTTTTGTGGAAAATTGGTTATTTTGAATAATTTACAACGGCTTCTGTAATTAACGGAATTAATTGTTTTTTTCGAGAAACTACATCCTGTAAATAAAAAACGTTATCTTCAAGTTTTGGCCAATTAATAAAAGGTTCAAATTTTGGATCATAGGCTATTAGAAGAACGCTTGAAAGTTTTGTAATATCTGTGACTAAGAGGCAAGAAAATAATGCTTTGTGTGTGCGTTTTTCAATTTCAAGTTCAGACAAAAATTCATCTTTTCTGTCTAAAATTTCTTTAGGATTTCCAACTTCAATTTGGCTTGCTGTATATGCAATTTTTCCTTCAGCATATTCTTTCATATCCTGGTGAATTAATTCGTTTGCGGAACGTCCTTTTACATTACTTCCTGCAATTAAAATTTCATTTCCAAGTTCTTTATAATCTAAATCTGAAATGCTAGAAAGATATTCTGCCATTTCTCTATCGATATCTGTTGTTGTTGCTGATTGCAAAATTAAAGTATCTGATAAAATTCCGCAAAGTAAAAGTGGAGCTATATCTTTTGGAATTGGAATTCTATATTCTTGATAAAGTCCTGTAATTTGTGTTGCGGTAGAACCGACCGGTCTGTTTATAAATGTAATTGGATTTTTTGTTGGAATTGCTCCAATTCTATGATGATCTATAACTTCTTGAATTGTGTAATGTTCAACTCCTTCAACTGCTTGTGTGATTTCATTATGGTCTACAAGAATAACTTCAATATTTGGTTCTTTTAATAAATCATGTTCAGAAATCATTCCAATTACTTTATTTTCATCATCAACAACGGGAAGATATTTACAATGTGCATCTTTCAAAATATCTTTTATTTTTGCAACAGAGTCGTTTATATGAACAGTTTTAATTTCTTTATCACCCATAACTTCAACTGGCATAGAATATGCAATCAACATAGAAGTTGGTGCAGTTGAATAAGGACTTACAATTATAGAAACTCCGTTTTTTTCTGCAAGATTTTTTAATTCTTTAGAAATAATGCAATCACTAGTTGTAATTAAAAGTTTTACTTTGTGTTCAATACAAATTTTATGAATATCTTCGCGGTCAGAAGCAATTACTACGATATTTTCACTTGCATGTGCGTCGAGACGTTTTTTAAAAGTTTCTAAAGATGATGATGCAACGTGAATTGAAGCTTTAAAATTTTTATCACCATCATCAGCAATATAAAGTGGCTGAGCATTTAATGTTTTTTGAATAAGATTTATGCTAGTTGAAAATCTGTGTTTTTTTTCTGGATTCAAAATTGTTAAAACTCCGCGTGCAAAACCAGAATAATGCAACAAAGAAAGATATTTTCCGTTTTCATCGACAACCGGCATAACTCTATTTTCCGATTTTTCCATCTTTCCGATAGATTCCCAAACAGAAACATCTTCTGTAACAGTTTCTACTTCAGATTGCATAAAATATTTTACTTTTGGGATTAAATCTGTAATGTATTCAGGCTTTTGAACTCCAAATTTTTCAAAAATATATCTTGTTTGTGGATTTAAATGTCCCGCTCTTGCTGCAATATATTCAGGATGTCCTAAAAGATTTTTTAGTCTTGCGTAAGCAACGGCAGAAACAACAGCATCTGTGTCTGGATTTTTGTGTCCAATAATATAAACAGTTTTTTTCATAAAATTATTATATCATTTTTTACGTTTAAAGGTGAATATTTTATTTATTTCTTTGCGTTTTTATATTCAAAAAGTAAAATAAAATTTATAATCACAAAATGCAGATTTTTAAATACGAAACACATCTTCATACTTTTCAAGGTTCTGCTTGCGGTCAAACAAAAGGCGAAGATTATATCAAACCTTTTTTCGATGCTGGATATTCTGGAATTTTTGTAACTGACCATTTTTTTGGAGGAAATACAAGAGCGTTAAGAGATGGTGAATGGAAAAGTCGGATTGAATCTTATTGCTCTGGTTATGAATCTGCAAAAAAAGCAGCAGATGAATTTAATAAAAAAAATAATTTTTTTGGAACTGAAAAAGAATTTAAAGTTTTTTTTGGAATAGAACAAACTTTTAACGGAGATGATTATTTAGTTTACGGATTTGATAAAAATTGGTTGATAAATCATCCAGAAATTGAAAATATGAATCACAAAGAACTTTTTGAAGCTGTAAATTCGGTGAACGGATTGATGATTCAAGCTCATCCTTTTAGATTTAGAAATTATATGGATGCAATTCATTTACATATTCGCGAAGTTCATGGAGTTGAAATTTATAATTCTGGAAATAAATCAGAAGAAAATCTTTTGGCAAAAATTTATGCCTCTCAATATAATTTTCCTACTACAAGTGGAAGCGATATTCATAATGTAGAAAAACTTTTTAGCAAAGAAGGTTTAAAAATGGGTGGAGTTTATTTTGATTCTCCATTAAATTCTGTTTTTGATTATTCAGAACGAATAAAAGAGAAAAAAGTAAATCTTATCACTGATTTTGTTTAAAATATATTTATAAAGAAGGAATTTAATATGAAAGAAAAATTTGATGTAACATCGGAACTTTTAAAAGAAAATTTTTTAGAAGTTTACGGTAAAAATGAAAAAGAAATTAGAATATTTTCTTCTCCAGCAAGAATTAATATTATTGGAGAACATATTGACTATAATGGAGGAAAAGTTTTTCCTACCGCAATTGATAAATATCTTTACTGTGCAATCAGAAAGCGTGATGATAAAAAAATTATTTATAATGATTTATTTTTTCCAGGAACTTTTGAATTTTCAACAGAAACAGATTTTCAATTTGATAAAAAAAATGATTATGCAAATTTTTTAAATGGAATTCTTTCTTGTATGAAGAAAAAAGGATTTTCTTTTCCTTGCGGATTTGAGGTTTTAATTGCTAGTAATGTTCCTAGTGCTGGTGGAATTTCATCATCATCGGCATTAGAATGTGGTTTTGCTTGGGCTGTAAGTGAAACTTTCAATTTTAATATTTCTAGAAAAGATATTGCTCTTATGGGGCAGCAATCTGAACACGAATTTATGAATGTAAATTGTGGAATTATGGATCAATATATAATTGCAACTGCAAAAAAAGATACTGCGGAAGTTTTAGATTGTGCAAAAGTTTGTCATGAATATGTTCCGTTAAATCTTGGAGAATATCGTTTTGTTGTAATGAATACTAAAAAACAGCGAAAATTAGCAGATTCAAAATATAACGAAAGGCGTTCTCAATGCGAAGAAGGTTTATCAATTTTGCAAAAATCTGGTTTAGAAATTCCAAATCTTTGTAGCATTTCTGTAGAAAAATTTAATGAAATTGGAAATCTTATAAAAGATGATGTGATTTATCGTCGTGTGAGACATTGTGTTACAGAAATGGATAGAGTTCTAAAAGCGGTGAATGCATTAAAATCGAACAATTTGCAAGAATTAGGAAATCTTTTATATGCTTCTCATAATTCTCTTCGAGATGATTACGAAGTTACAGGAATTGAACTTGATACTTTGGTGAACGAAGCTTCTAAACAAAAAGGTTGTATTGGAGCAAGAATGACTGGTGCCGGATTTGGTGGTTGTGCAATTGCTCTTGTTCATAAAGATTATCTTGAAGAATTTATAAAAAATGTTGGTGAAGAATATAAAAAAATTATTGGCTATGATGGCGGATTTTTTGCCTGTTCTTCTGGTGATGGTGTTTTTGAAATAAAATAAAAAAAAAGCGAATATCTACTTTTGGTGGATATTCGCTCCTTAATAAAGAATTTATCTTAATCTTAAATTGAAGTTAAACTTTCAGAAATACTAAAACAATTATCACCAATCTTTTCAATTTGGCGAACAATATCAATATATAAAAGTTCTGCTTTTACATCTGCTCCAGATTCCAAACGTTTTCTTGCAACTTTTTTCAAATCTTTTCTAAAATCATCAATTCCATTTTCAAGTTCATTTGCAAGTTGAAGTTTATCTTCATCAATATGTCTGTTAATATTTCGTTGAACAAATTGCAAAAATTGACGAGTGAGTTCTACATAAGGAAGCATTCTTTCAATATCTTCAGAAGGATATTTCATCTTTTTTTCAATACTTCTTCCTAAAAGCATAATTGTTGTGTAACAGTTATCGGACATATTTTCTAATTCATCAACAATTTGTAGCATAGAAGAAATGTGAGAAATTTGTTTTTCTGCCAGCGGTAAAGATTCGCATTTTACAAGATAATGTGTAATTTGTTCATGCATTTGATCTACATAATTTTCTTCATCAGAAGCTTTTTCTACGTGGTCTTTTAAAAATGAAGGATTTCGTTTTGTAACACCAATTTGAATTCTATCAAACATTCCAGAAACAACATCTGTCATATCACTGATTGCTTTTTCTGCTCGGATTATGTATGCTGCAAGACTTTCCTTACCAAGAACTGCTTCTTGAAATTCCAATTTGTAAATACCTTTTTTTTCCGATTTATCATCTTTGATAATAATTCTAGAAAGTGTACAAAGTTGATTTGCAAGAGGAAATAAAATTAATGTAGTGAGTGTATTAAATACTGTATGTAAAAGTGAAATTTGAATAGAAATATTTGCGTTTTTTGGTGTAATAAATTCTATTAAGTTTAAGAATGGTTTGAAACAAATTAAAGCGATTGTTGTTCCAAAAACATTAAACATGACGTGAAGTAAAGCTGTTCGTTTTGTATCGGCAGTTGCACCTAACGAAGCAAGAACCGCATCTATTGTAGAACCGATATTACTTCCTAAAGTCATTGCCGCAGCAAGTTCCCAGCCTAAAAGTCCGTTGTAAGCCATTGTAATCACTATTGCAGAAAAAGCTGATGATGAATGAAGAAGTGCAGTAACTATAATTCCAATAAAAAATCCAGAAAGAACAGCAAGCGGACCAGTTCCTTTTATTTGTAAAAGAAAACCAAGTTGTTCTGGGGTGAATACATTTTTAAGTCCATCCAAACCTAAAAATAACATTCCAAATCCCATAACTGCTTCACCAATATTTTTATAACGTGCTTTTTTAAAGATAGAAAGGAAATATCCAATTCCAATAACCGGAATTGAAAATGCAGAAATGTCAAAATTAAAACCGAAAATAGAAACAATCCACGCGGTAATTGTTGTACCGATATTTGCTCCAAAAATAACACCAATAGATTGTGTTAAGGTTAAAAGTCCTGCATTAACAAAAGTAGTAACCATTACTGTTGTCGCTCCAGATGACTGAATTATCATCGTGATAAGCAAACCAGTTAGTAATCCAACAAAACGATTTTTCGTTACAACGCTAAGAGCTCTCTGGAGTTTTTCTCCGGCACTGTTTTGAATACCGTTACTCATAAGTTTCATGCCATAAAGCAAAAAACCTAAACTTCCAATAAATTGTAAAAGGGGTGTTATAACACTCATAAATGGCATTGTATAATAAAACTATCTTCTTTTCAATAAAAATCAAATTCAGTAAAATAGTGATTATGAGAAAATACTTTTTATTTGTTTGTGTTATTTTTATAATCTTATTTTCAAGTTGTTCTCAAAAGAAAAAAAATACATTAAATGAAGATTCTATCAACATAACTTTAGAAAGTTCTAATTCTGAATTTTCATCATCACCACAAACTTGGCACATTACAAATAAACGAATTTGTGTAATTTTTGGATATAATTTTAATTCAGAAGAAATTTATACTCCATTGTTAGAAAATCTCTCAAAAAAATACGGACTTGATGAAAATGGTGGATTGATTTTGCCTTTAATTTATCCAGAAAGTTTTAAACACGGTGTAAAAGGTTATAGTTCAGATTTGTTTTCTATTTTAAATGATGATGAAATTGAATTTTCAGGTGTAATAATTTTAGGAGCACCAGAAAAAACTCATCAAGCGTTGGCAAGGCTTCAAGATAAATGGAATGAAAAAATTCCGTATCCAATTATTGCATTATTTCCACAAGATGATATTTTAGGTTTGGAATTTGCGTGTGATATTGTAATTGACCAGGAAGGAAATTTTTCTGATTTGGAAGAGGAACATTCTCAAAATATTCCGCAGATTGATAAAATTTTGGAAGAAACTGTTGATTATGTAGTTGCTTTAAAATCTTCTTTACCAAGAGATATTTCTATTCAAACTCATGTTCAGCAAATGTATAAAAATAGAAATGTTAGACGTTATCTTGACCCAGAAAGTGGATTACAATCTATTAATCACTTTGTTTTAAATTAATTTACTAAAATGATAGAACTTGTACAAAATTTTCATAATTTAATTGGTTCTCGCTCGGCAATTGAAAATCTTTCTAAAAAAGAACATGCAAGAATTTTGCTATTATCAGATTCTCATGGAAATTATAGGACATTAATTCGCATTTTAAATCAGTTTGGTTCTTCTTGTGATGCTTTTATTTTTTGTGGTGATGGAGCAGGCGATATTTGTGAAATTTTAGAAAAAGCGAATGAAGATGAAAATTTTAGAAAAACTCTTCCTCCTGTAATGGCTTTTGTTCGTGGAAATGGCGATTCTGAATATTATCCTGTCAGTTATGAAATTGGAAAAGACAATATTGAAGCAAGAACTTTACCAAAAGGTTCTGTGATTTTTCCTTTATCGCAAACAATTTGTGTAAATAATAAAAATATTTTTATTTCGCACGGACATTATCAAACTGTAGATTTTGGAAGAAAAAATTTAGCAAATAGGGCAGAACAAGAAAATTGTCAAATTGCTTTTTATGGACACACTCATATTGCTTATGAAGAAATTATTGATGATGTAACGATTGTGAATCCTGGAAGTTGTTCTAGACCAAGAGGCGGGCAATCAGCTGGATTTGCAATTTGTACTGTAGAAAAAGATTTTTTAGATGTTGCATTCATTCATGTTGATGATTTTAAAATCTATTCTCCAATTTTTTAATCAAATCTTAAAATTTAAAACCAAATCCGTCGTGTCCAGGATAAACTAAAGTTCCTTTTGGAATTTTTTCATTTAATAATTTTAAACTTTTTATAATTTGAATTTCATCACCGCCTTCAAAATCGGTTCGTCCATATCCGTCATTTTCAAAAAGTGTATCGCCAGAAATTAAAATATTTTCTTTTTCATTGTAAAGGCAAATTGAACCTGGAGAATGTCCTGGTGTATGAATAATTTTCCAACCAAAATAAATTTCACCATCTTTTAAAGATTTTTCTGCAGAAGGTTGTCTTTTTAACTCTTTTAATAATTCTGAATAACCAAAATAATTAAGAACAGAAAGATTTATTTTTCCTGGTAAATTTTGTAATTCTTCAAATTCTGCTTCATGAATTGCAATTTGTGCATTTGGAAAATTTTGTTTTATTGGGAGAATTCCTGTTATATGGTCAAAATGGCAATGAGTTAAAATAATTCCTACACAATCAAGTTTTTTTGTTTTTAGATAATTTGTGATGATATTTTCATCTTTAGAAAGTGAACAACCTGCAGGATCTACAACGAAAACTTTTTTTTGTCCAATTTCCACAATAAGAGAATTAACTTCAAAAATGCCAGAACGAATTACATGTATCATATAAAAAAATCGCTACGAAAATTTTTTCTCCGTAGCGAATATTCCTTTTAATTTTTAGTTAGTTCCAAAAGGAGTTTTATTTGCAGCCGCTTTTTCTGCCGCAGCATAAGCAGCAGCGTCTTCCGCAGCCATTTCTTCTTCAGAAATTTGTGAATCTGAAGAAAAATCTATTTTATTTTCTAATTCTTCTTCATCTTTTTGATGACTATAACTTACTGAAAGTTTTCGTCCTCTATAATCATAACCATTTAATTTATCAATTGCTTGTTGAGCATCTTCTGCATAAAGTTGAACAAAAGAATAATTTGCTAAAACTTTTATATCTCCAATTCTGTCGCGTTCAAGACCTGCTACAGAAATTAAAATTCCTACTAAGTCGCGAGGATAAACTCTTCTGTTTTTTCCAATCCCGATAAAAATAGAAGCAGCATTTTCTGGAGCAATAATAACTCTTTCATGACGTGGACGTTCTTCTTCTGTTTCTATAGATTTTTTTTCATCTGATTTTCTTTCTAATTTGATATTTGATTTAAAATCATTTTTGTTTTTTAAATTACGACGATTATCGCTAGATGAATTATTTCTAAAAGAGCGATAATGTTTTAAAGATTCTTTTAACATGTAAGCAATAACATATTTTCTTAAAGAAAAAGGAACATTCTTTTTGAATAATTTATTAAGGTCAGAAAGAATATCTACATTTTCTGTTGTTTTTACTTTGTTTGCAGCGTTAGAAAGATAATCTGCAATTTGTGTTTCGTTAATTTCAAATTCATGGTTATATGCCATAAGTTTATCTCCTATTCTAAAAATCTAAAAAGATGTAACCAAAATTATTTTTTGTAAAACCCGTTCGTGTTAATAATGGTTCTAAAAATTCTGGTGCCATTAAATTTGGCATTAAAATAATTTTTTTACCTAATGACTGAAGGTTTGAAATGCACATTGAAAGTAATTCTGTGCCTATTCCTAGTCCTCGGAATTGTTCAGGAACAAAAAAACTTGTAATAAACATTATTTTTTCCTGATTCTTTAAAATTGATGAAGCGGTTATGCATCCTGCAAAATCATCAGAAAGACTTTTACAAATATAACCTTTTTGTTCTGTATGTTCAGATTTTTCAAATTGATTCTTCCACAATTCGTAAATTGCGGTTTTTACTTCTGATGGCAGATTTTCATCATTATTTATTATGCTTGCGTTTATATTTTGAATGATTAGCTTATTATCAGTTTCTGAAATATACTCTGTAAAAGAAAAATCATCATGAATTAATGTTTCATCAGATTCTGTATATTGATCTAATTTTTCTAATCCCCATATTTCCCGCAAGGAATTGTACCAATCATTAATTTTAATTGACATATATTTGTTTTTGTAAATATGCCAACGTTTATCAATTTCTGGGTAACTTTTTAAAATCGTTCTAAAATTCTTAAATACCCCCCTTCCAGAATACAAAACTGCTTGAAGTTCTTGTTTTACAATTGGAGCATGCAACTCGTCTACAAAATCTTGTCGCATCTTAAAACCATCTGAAGGAGTCCATTCTGGCAATTTATAAAAATTATCTTCATCCGACTGAATTTCTTCAACCAACTGACAAGCCGCTGCGTTTACAACGAATTTTTTTTCTTGATTTTCCATTGCTTGAATAATTTCGCTTAAAAGTTTGTCAGTTAAATTAAAAATCATAATTATTTAGGTAAATCTGTGCGTTTTGTGATTATTTTGCTGATAAGCCCATATTTTACTGCTTCTTGAGCATCTAACCAATAATCGCGTTCTGTATCTTTTGTAACTTGTTCTAACGAAGTTCCAGTTTCATCAGCAATAAGTTTATTTAAAATTGCACGAGTTTTTTCCATTTCTTTTGCATGAATTTCAATATCAGTTGCAACGCCTTGCATTCCACTCATTGGCTGGTGAATAAGATAGCGGCTGTTTGGTAAACCAATACGATTTTCTTTTGGAACAGCAAGCAAAACTAAAGTTGCAGCACTAGCAATAAGACCCATTCCAACTAAAACAACTGGAGCTTTTATAAAACGAATTATATCAAAAATAGCAAAACCAGCATCAACATCACCACCAGGCGAGTCAATATACATATAAATTGTTTTTTCTGCGTCATCTGCTTCAAGAATTAAAAGCTGACTTACAATTTTTTCAGCCAGTTCCTTGTTAATTTCTCCAGAAAGGATAATCTGTCTAGTTTTTAGAAATTTTTCCTGTAAAGGATTTTGTGCTTCTGGAGATTTTGTTTTTTTATCTTCATTATCATTAAAAATCATCATAACCTTAAATATAGTAAAAAACAGGTAAATTGACAATTAGACTTATAAACTTTATGTAGCGGACTTTTTTGATTTGAGGTAAAATTATAGAAAAGGAAAGATTATGACAAAGATTTGTCCTGAATGTGAAACAAAATCATATTTATCTTCTATGGAAATGACTCCGGAATTAGTTGAAGAAATGGCTATGCAAGAAAAAATTTCAGATTTTATAGGTGAAGAAACCTATAGAAAAAGATTAGAAATCTGTCATAATTGCTCTAAATTAATTGGTGAAATGACTTGCCAAAATTGTGGATGTTTTGTTCATTTTAGGGCAAGACATATATCAGCATCTTGTGTAGATGGTAAATGGTGATTAGAAAATATGAGAAAAGTTTGAAACGCTAAGCTAATCAAACTTTTTTATGGGAGAAAAAAATGGCTTATAGCAAAAATGATGTCGCTCTAGTTCCTCCAATGGGTTGGAACAGTTATGATTATTACAATACTTTAGTAAATGAAACTCAAATTCGTGCAAATGCAGATTTTATGGCAAAAAATCTAAAAAAATATGGCTGGGAATATATAATTATTGATATTCAGTGGTCAGACTCAAATGCAGGAAAGCAAAACGCAAAAGGCGTTCAATATATTCCTTTTAGTCGTTTTTGTATTGATGAATTTTCAAGACAAATTCCTGCTGAAAATAGATTTCCTTCTAGTAAAAATGGAGAAGGTTTTAAGGTTTTAGCAGATTATATCCATTCTTTAGGATTAAAATTTGGTATACATATTATGAGAGGAATTCCTCGTTTTGCAGTTCACGAACATCTTCCTATAAAAACTCATAATGGAACAAAAATTACGGCTGATATGATTGCAAATCCATATTCAATAAGTCGCTGGAATCCAGATATGTATGGAGTTGATTTTTCTAAACCTTACGCACAAGATTATTATGATTCTTGTTTTGAACTTTATGCAAAATGGGGCGTTGATTATGTAAAAGTTGATGATATTTGTAATACAAATATGTATCCGTCAAATCCTTATTCTGCAGAAAAAGAAATTGAAATGATTGCAAAAGCAATAGAAAATTCTGGAAGAAAAATGGTTCTTTCACTTTCTCCAGGACCAGCGGTGATAGAAAAAGCTCATCACTTAAAAAATTATGCAAATATGTGGAGAATCACTGATGATTTTTGGGATGATTGGAAACTTTTAAAAGCTATGTTTGAACGTTGTGAAGTTTGGCAAACTCATGTTGGTGGTGGAAATTGGCCAGATTGCGATATGCTTCCATTAAACGTTTTAGGCTATGGTTGGGGTGATATTACAAATCCTGAAAATAAAGGCAGGAAAAGTAATTTTACTCAAGATGAAACTCGTACAATGATTACTTTATGGAGTATTTTCCGTTCACCACTTATGATGGGAACAGATTTGCCTCAACTAGATGATTTTAGTTTGAGTCTTTTGACAAATGAAGAAATTATCGCAATGAATAAAAATCCTTTGCAGGCATATCAAGTTTCTCCTTCCTGCAATTCTGATATTGTAACTTGGGCAAATGAATGTGAAGATGGAAAATCTTACTACGAATGTTATTTTAATCTTAGTGAAAAAGAACAAACTGTAAAAATAAATCTTACTGCCGGAAAAAACGATAACATAAGAGATTTATGGAATCATAAAAATTTGGGGAAAAATGCAGATTTTAAAATTCCACCGCATGCGTGCATCGCTTTAAAAATAGAAATAGACTTGTAATTTGAATTTAAAAACTAAATCTATTCCAAAAAATAGCCTTTTTTACTATACTTTGACTATCTTTGTATTTGTTTGGAGGCTATTTTTATGGGTGGCATTTTTGGAGTTACTTCTAAATCTGAATGTTCTCTAGAATTATTTTTCGGTGTTGATTATCATTCTCATTTAGGTACGCGACGAGGCGGACTTGCAGTTATTGGGAGTGATGGAAAAATTCAACGTTCCATTCATAATATTCAAAATTCTCCTTTTCGTACAAAATTTGAAAAAGATATTGAAGAATTAAAAGGAAAGATTGGAATTGGTTGTATTAGTGATTATGAAGCACAGCCTTTGCTAGTTCAATCTAAACTTGGAAGTTTTGCAATTACAACTGTAGGAATTGTTACAAATAAAGATTCACTTGTTCAAAAAGTTTTAGATGATGGTCATACTCACTTTTTAGAAATGAGTGGTGGAGAAATAAATCAAACAGAATTGATTGTCGCTCTTATTAATCAAAAAAAATCTATTTTGGAAGGAATTCAATATGTTCAGCAAGTTGTAGAAGGTTCTATAACAATGCTGATAATGACAAAAGACGGAATTTATTGTGCAAGAGATAAATTAGGAAGAACTCCAATTCATATTGGGCATAAAGATGGAGCGTTTTGTGCATCTTTCGAAAATTTTGCATATATTAATTTAGGATATAAAGATTATTACGAATTAGGTCCTTCTGAAATTGTTTTTATGACTTCTGATGGCATAAAAATTCTTCAAGAACGTACAAAAAAAATGAAAATTTGTACTTTTTTGTGGATTTATTACGGTTATCCAACTGCAAGTTATGAAGGCGTAAATGTAGAAACAATGCGTTATAATTGTGGAAAATATCTTGCAAGGCGAGATAAAGATTCTGTTCATCCAGATTCTGTTGCCGGCGTGCCAGATTCAGGAACAGCTCATGCAATTGGTTATGCAAACGAGTCGGGAATTCCTTTTACAAGACCTTTCATAAAATATACTCCAACATGGCCGCGTTCTTTTATGCCAACAAGTCAAGAGCAAAGAAATCTTATTGCTCACATGAAGCTTATTCCTGTTCAACCTTTAATAAAAGATAAAAAAATTCTTTTGATAGACGATTCAATCGTAAGGGGAACTCAACTTAGAGAAACAACAGATTTTCTTTATGAAAGCGGAGCAAAAGAAGTTCATATCAGACCGGCATGTCCACCTTTATTATTCGGTTGCAAATATTTGAATTTTAGTCGTTCTAAATCAGAAATGGATTTAATCACTCGTCGTATTATCAGAAAATTTGAAGGTGAAAATGTTGATAAAGAAACTTTACAAAAATATGCAAATCCAGATTCACCTGAATATGAAAAAATGGTAGAAGAAATCAGAAAAGAATTGCATTTTACAACTTTAAGATTTCATCGCTTAGACGATATGCTAGATTCAACCGGATTAGAGCATTGTAATTTGTGTACTTATTGTTGGAATGGAGAAGAATAAAATATGTATTATGATTACTCTTATCTTTTATTTATTTTGCCAGCGTTGTTGTTGAGTTTTTTTGCTCAATGGTTAGTAAAAAGTCGCTTTTCAAAATACAACAAAGTGATGTGTAAAAAGAACTTTACTGGTGAACAAGCGGCAAAATATCTTTTACAAGTTAATGGAATAACTGATGTAAAAATTTCTCATATTGGTGGACAACTCACAGATAATTATAATCCTTCCACCAAAATTTTAAGTCTTAGTGATTCGACTTACAATAGTAATTCCATTGCTGCAATTGGTGTTGCTGCTCACGAAACTGGACACGCAATTCAACATGAAAAAAATTATTGGCCGTTGAATTTTAGAAGGATTCTTGTTCCTTTTGCAAATTTTGGTTCAAATTTTGGTCCTATTTTAGTTTTAATTGGATTAGGAATTGAATTTGGAACTTCTGTTGGTGAAAAATCCGGTTATAATTCATTTGCAGAAATTTTAACTTTAGCAGGAATTTTTCTATTTAGCTTAGCAGTTCTTTTTTATTTGATAACTCTTCCTGTAGAATTTAATGCATCTAATCGTGCTTTAAAAATTCTAAAAGAAGCAAATGTTATGACTCAAGAAGAATTATTTGGAACAAAAAAAGTTTTAGTTGCTGCGGCTATGACTTATGTAGCTTCCGCTTTAACGGCTTTAGGACAATTATTCAGATTAATATTAATGTCTAATCGTCGTCGCCGCCGTTAAAATTTATTAATCAATCAGCGAAAATTCAAAAGGTGCGGCTGGTAAGTCAGATTCAGAATAAAGGCAAACTGGATTTGGACTATCAGCCCACAAATATCTAACTTTTAAAAGTTTTCCTTTTTGATTTGGAAGATTAATTTCAATCTCATTTTTAGAAATCAATTCACCAAAAACTTCAACAATTTTACAATCATCACCATTTTGATAAAGTAGGCTGAATCCTGGTATTTGCGATTTTGAATCACAATATTTTTCTACAAGTTTAGAATTTCCGCAATCAAATGTGATTTTTAATTTATTTTCTGTTTTTTCAGTTTTAACTGCTTTTGGAGAAATAAAATTTTCCCTTTGATATGCAATTCTTAATGCTTCTAATGCACTTCTTGTTCCAACTGTATATTTTTTTTCTGGATGTAAATCATTCCATTCTCCAGCGTCAATTGTTACAGCAAGCCCAACATTTTTACAAGATTCTGACACTTGAGATTGAATTTGTCTCATGAAAGCCCATTCACTTTTTATAGCGGAATTTGCTTCATTATGACCATCACTCCAATTAGGAAGTTGAACAACGACAAAAGGCATATCTTTTTTAGAATACACAAATTTTTCTCGCCAAAGTTCAATCATTTTTTTCAGCAAATCTTTATATTCTAAAGCTCGTCCTGCATCACTTTCTCCTTGATACCATAACGCACCTGAAATTGCATAATTAAAACAAGGAGCAAGCATTGAATTGTAAAGAGCGGTTGGAACCCATTCAAAAAACATTCCTTCGGGGCAATTTTCTACAATTGCACCAATTCTCATTTTCCAAATTCCTTCAAGATTTATAAATTCTGCATTTTTGGGTAAAGATGATGTGTTTAATTTTTCCTGCTTTTCAATATTTCTACACGCAACTGGTGGAACTTTTATATTATCTGTAAAAAGGCAATAAGGTTTTTCTTTATAAAAACGAATTTTTCCAAATTTCGAATTTTTTTGAACTCTTATAGTGATTGTATTTTTTCCTTCAACAAGAATTCCTTTTGGAACGACATATCTTCTTGGTGGATAACTATAATAAGTTACTCCAACTTCAACTCCATTTACGTAAGTTTTATCTGCATCAATAATAGTTCCAAGCCAAAGATTTGTTTTTGTTGCATTAAAATTTTCAACTTGTTTTTGAGTTAAGATTATTTCTTTTTTTAACCAAACAATTCCAGCCGATTCAAAATCATTAATATATTCTGGAATTGTAACTTCTGTCCAGGAATTTTGAATATCACCAAATGTAAGATTTGCCCAATTTTCTTTAATTCCTTTATCAGAATTCCAAAGTTCACAATCCCATTTTTTTTGATTTTCTGAAAGAGAAATCTGTTTTTTTGTAATATTTTCTTTATTTTCCCATTTTTGAAGTTCTTCAAGATTTTGTTTTTTATTTAGAGATTGAAGACTTTCTTTATTCATCCAAGAAGCGATTGGCGAACCGCCTTGACTTGCGTTGATAATTCCTATTGGAACATTTAATTCTTGAGAAAGTTTTTTTGCAAAAAAATATGCAGTTCCAGACATTTCACCAAGATTTTGCGAATTTGCACATTTCCAAGTTGGATTTTCTACAGAATCTTGTTCACCATCAAAATTCCAAGCGATAGGAATTGTAATCATTCTGATATTATTATTTTGAGGAAGTAAAAATTCTTTTGGATAAGAAAATTTCATTCTTTCCATTGGAAGTTGTGCATTTGACTGCCCAGAACTTACCCAAACTTCACCAACGTAAACTTCATTAAATATGATTTTTTCAGAATCTGTAAAGAGTTTTATTTCAAAAGGTCCGCCAGCATTTCCGCTTTCAAATTCAATTTTCCATTCACCAAATTTATTTGCTTTTGTAGAAAATATTTGATTTTTAAAATTAAGAGAAATTTCTTTTTCAGAATCGCTTGTTCCAAAAATACAGTTTTTAGTTTTTTGCTGGAGAACCATTCCAGATGCGTAAATTCCTTTCGTTTTTAACATATTTTTTTCCATTTTTTTTATTTATCAATCCAAATACGAGAAGTGTCTTCATATTTGAAAAAATCAAAATCTGCATAGAATTTTTCTTTTGAATCTTCACTTCCGCAAATTGCAAACATTCCAATTACTGTTCCAACAAATCCGCCTGCTTTTTCTACGCTTAAAATTGTTCCATCAACTTTTTCTGCAATAACTTTTAAATTTCTTTCATCATAACCAAATTCAAAGTAAAGCTGCTGTTTTTCTGCGACAACTCGTAGAACTCCTGAAAATTCTTTTGTTCCGCCATCTAAAACTTCTTCTTTTAAAATTTCAGGTTCTTTTCCACAAGTTTTTATAAGTTGAAGAACAATTACTTTTCCTCTCAAAACGAGCTGAAACTTGTAGTTAAAAACTTCATTTTGAAAACAAACTAATCCGGCACAGTCGGCATCTTTTTCAAAATGAATATTTATTCCGCAAGCGGCTTCGTAACAAAATCCGGTCTGACGTCGAACAATCATATTTACATTTTTGTTTGAGTCTAAAGAATCTCCACCATAAATGCGAAGATTTCCCGGATTTTCTTTTAAATTGTAGAACGAATTATCTAGTCTTCTTAAACCAAGCCAATAATATGCTAATTTATCTTCGTTAAAGTCATCAACAGAAGGAAAAACAATTGTGTTTGGGTCGTCGTTAGTTCTTTTGACAACATTTCCAAAAAGGGAGTAGGCATTTTCAACAAGACCAGTTTCCCAACTTACTACCGGCCAATCATCTTCCCATTTTACAGGAACCATAAAAGTTTCTCTTCCCAAATTGCAATATCTTTCTCCATTATCACCATAAGGACGAGAAGCAAGACAAACCATCCACCAGCGTTTATTGTTATCTTGAAATAAATCTGCGTGTCCAACATAAACTACGCCAGCATTTTTTCCTAAATGTCTATGAGTTAATATTGGATTTGATTTTTTCCCAATCCATTCTCCGTCAATTTTATCACAACGAGCAACACAAACCGCATGGTCAGGTCCAGTTCCTCCTTCTGCGTGAATTAAATAATATTTTCCGTTTATTTTATAAATATGAGGACCTTCTGGCCAAACGCAATCTTTTAACGCACCGCGCCAAATGCCTTTTGAATTTCCGAGAAGTTTTCCATTTGTAACATCAATTTTTTGAATCCAGATTTCCCAATTTCCGTTATATTTACAGCCTTCTGGAGCTGGACGAGTTCCAATGTACCAGGCTGTTCCATCATCATCAAAAAATAAAGATGGATCAATTCCTTCTGCACCTTTAATTTGAATAGGGGCAGACCAAGGTCCTTCTGGAGAATCTGCAGTAACTAAAAAATTACCAATTTTATCAACTTGTGTACAAACGCAATAAAATTTGTTGTTGTAAAATCTGATTGTTGGGGCAAAAAGTCCGCGGGAAACAGTTGCATTTGAATAATCAAGTTGTTCTTTTCTGTCAATGATATTTCCTATTTGTGTCCAATGAACGCAATCTGTAGATTTAAAAATTGGAAGTCCTGGAAAATAAGAAAAAGTTGAATTTACAAGATAAAACGCTCCGTTTGCAGAGCAAATTGAAGGGTCAGGATAAAAACCTGGCAAAATTGGATTAATAATTTTTGAACTCATAGTTTTATTATATTTTATGAAGAGATTTTTTGATATAAGAAAAAAGCATTAAAAAGTGTGATATTTTTTATAAACTTTAATATTGTTTTATTGTTTTTTTTGGGTTACTATTGAAATATGAAACTTTCTGATAAATTTACTTTTGTAAGAATTATTTTTGCTCCAATTTTTGTACTTCTTTATTTTATTCCAATTTGGTTAAAATCAACTCAAATTAATCCAGAAAATTTAAAAATTATTGCGACAGTTTTTATGTTTATAGCAATTCCGCTTTTATTGTTTGCTGAATTTACTGATTATTTAGATGGACATTATGCCCGTAAACATAACGAAGTTACAGATTTTGGAAAATTATTTGACCCTTTTGCCGATGTAATTCTTCATCTTACAACTATGATTTGTTATATGTTTAGTTATGGTGATTTTGGTGGATATATTATACCAGTTCTTTTTATGCTGATTATGATTCGAGAATTTTCTCAGAATTTTTTAAGAATGGTTGCTGCTAAAAAAGGAATTGCAATTGGTGCAAGAAAAGGCGGAAAAGTAAAAACAGTTTTCTACATTTTTTCAGGATTTTTTGCACTTTTTCTTGAATGTTTAGTTCGTGTTGACGCTGTTCCAGAATGTTTTTCTACATTAAAAATAATTTCTACAGTTATGTGGATTATTTGTGTTGTTTTAAGTTATGCTTCTTTTATAGATTATTTAATTCATTTTGGAAAAGTTTTTAAAGAATCAAATTAATTTTCATCTAAAAAAAAAGGAAGAAAATCCTAAAATAAAGATTTTCTTCCTTTCAAAATATTAACAAGCTTCAATTGCAATTTTCTTTGAACTTGTTTCTGGTTTTTTCATCATATTAACAGTTAAGATTCCGTTTTTGAAATTAGCAGAAATTTTTTCTGAATCTACATCTTTTGGTAACGCAAAACGTCTTTCAAATTTAGAAATTTTTCGTTCTTTTAAGATATATTTTTCATTTTTAGAATCTTTCTTTTCATCTTTAACTTCTTCATCTTTTGAAGAAATTGTAAGATTTCCATGATTTAATTCAATATCGACATCTTTTTCTGTTTTTCCTGGCAACTCCATTTCAAGTATGTATGAATTTTCGTTTTCTTTTACATCAACTTTTGGATTTGCGTAGGTTGAATATACTCCGTAAGAATTTGAATTGTCCATAATATCGTTGAACAATGAATTTAATAATGAAAGTTCGTTCATAATTTGCCTCCAAATCATTTTTTATTTTTCATTAAATATATAGCAAGAAGTGTGCCAAGTGTGATGAAAATTGAAAAATTTATCAAATTTTTTGAAAAAAATATAATGATTGGTAAAAACCGCACAAAAAATCTTTCTTTTTTAGTTTTATTTCTTTAGATTTTGAGAAAAGTAAAAATATTTTTTAAATCTTTTGAGCCAAAATGCTACAATTATTTACTGAAAACGGTTTTTATAAGTGATTTTATGTCGCAAACTGAAGTTACGTCTGAATCATTTTCATTAGAAATGACACAATTTAAACCAAAATTTTTTGCCGCTTTTATTCTTTGTTTTGCCTTTCCTACGGGGCGAATTTCTCCTGCAAGACTTAATTCTCCAAAAACTGATATTTCTGCCGAAATTTGTAAATCTGTTCTTGCAGAATAAAGTGCAACTGCTATTGCTGCATCTATTGAACTTTCGTTTAATTTTATGCCCCCTGCTACGTTTACATAAATATCCTGGTCGCTAAAAATAATTCCGCAGCGTTTTTCTAAAACTGCCGCAATTCTAGCAACTCTTCCAGAATCAATTTTTTCGCTATAAATTCTAGAGATTGATGCTTTTGCAGAAACGGTTAATGCTTGAATTTCGACAATAAAAACACGACTTCCTTCAAAAACAGGTGTGCAGCAAACTCCAGCGGGAATTGAACTTTTTCGTTTTGTTATAAAAAGTGATGATGGATCTTCCACCGTAATAAGTCCTTTTTCTGACATAGAAAAAATTCCTAATTCATCAACGGAACCAAATCTATTTTTTAATGCGTGTAAAAATCTTATATCATCATTATTTCTTTCAAATGAAATCACTGTATCAACCATGTGTTCTAAAGATTTTGGACCAGCGATTGTTCCTTCTTTTGTAACATGAGCTGTCATAATTAAAACAGAATCTCTTTCTTTTACCCAAGTGATAAATTCATTCGCACAATATTTTAATTGATTTATAGTTCCAGGAATGGCTCCTGCTTGTGCTGAATAAATTGTTTGAATAGAATCCACGACTATAAAATAAGGATTTAAATTATCAAGTGCGTCTAAAGAATCTTCTAATCGTGATGTACAGAGAAGTTGAATTTTTGAGCAATCGATTTTTAATCTTTCCGCCCGCTCTTTTATTTGTTCTGCAGATTCTTCTCCGCTTATATAAAGAATATTTTTATCAGTTTTTGCTGAAATTCCAGAAATAGCTTGTAAAAGTAGAGTTGATTTTCCAATTCCGGGTTCTCCGCCAAGTAAAATCACCGAACGTTTTGTTGCTCCTCCGCCTAAAACTCTATCAAATTCGTTAATTCCTGTAAAAATTCGTGTATTTTCAGATGCTTTTACGTTTGATAAATTTATAGGTTTTGCTTTTTGTGATAATTCATTTCCATTTCCTGCTGGTGAGATTTTATTTTTATCAATTATAATTTCTTCTAAAGAATTCCATTCTCCACATTCAGGGCATCTTCCTAACCAGCGAGGCTGAGAGTATCCACAATTTGAACATTTATACATTATTGTTCCATTTTTTTTTGTCATAGAAATCTCCAAAAAAATAAAAAAAATATTGACCTTATTTTTGTAATCTATTATATTAATCAAGGCTTATAAATAAGCTGATAAACTCTCTCCGATGTCCAGAAAACTGGACGGCAAGATACCCTTTTTATTTTTATAGTTTGGGTATCTTGTTTTTTTTAACCAAAATTTTTTTAGAATTATTTTGTTTGAGTTATTGTTGAATTTGCTTCAACAGATTTTGTAATCCAAGTGTTTCCACCAATCACACTGTTTCTTCCGATTATAGTATCTCCACCCAAAATTGTTGCATTTGCATAAATAGTAACGTTGTCTTCAATTGTTGGATGGCGTTTTTTGTTTTGAAGATTTTTTTGTACAGAAAGAGCACCTAAAGTTACGCCTTGATAGATTTTTACGTTATCACCTATAACACAAGTTTCTCCAATAACAACGCCAGTTCCGTGGTCAATAAAAAAAGATTCACCAATTTTTGCTCCAGGATGAATATCAATTCCGGTTTTTCCATGAACATGTTCACTCATAATTCTAGGGATTATCGGAATTCCATTTTTAAAAAGAAAATGTGCAATTCTGTAAACTAAAATTGCTTCTAATCCTGGATAAGAAAGAATCACTTCTTCTGGACTTTTTGCTGCAGGATCACCATTAAAACCTGCAATTGTATCAAGTTGAATTAATCTGCGAATTTCAGGAATTTCTTCTACAAGTGCAAAAGCAGCATCTTCGGCTAATTTAAAACAATATGATTGTGATGCATCGTGATTTTCACCTTTTACACGTGTTAATGTATATTTTAAGGACTTTTGAATTTCTCTTGTAAGTTTAGCAATTATATTATTTACTTTTTGCCCTGTGATATAGCGTAAATTTTCTGAAGAAATATCTTCTGCAACTCTAAAACCTGGAAAAACTAAAGATTGTAAATCTCCTAAAATAGAAATTACATTTTGACGGTTTGGAAAATTTTCTTCTTTGTTTCTGTTTACAAATCCATATCTATCATAAGAATCTAAAATTCCGTCAATTAGCATATCAATATTCATAAAATCCTCAATTATTTTCTTGTAAAATGATTTTTTTTATAGAAAGTCTATTTAAAAAGTATCAAAAATACTATAATATGTAAAAACATAATAAACAAGAAGAATTTTTGCGAATTTCGGATTGAATTTATTGACATAAATTGTAACTTTATTTATAGTCATAGAACGCACGTTTTCTTTGACTTTGTGTCGAATACTGCAAAAGCATGCCCCTGTAGCTCAGTTGGTAGAGCACCACATCGGTAATGTGGAGGTCTGCAGTCCGATTCTGCACATGGGCTTTAGAAAACCTTTATTTTTTCAGGAGTAAAATATGGGAAGCAAGAAAAAGGGAGCAGTAGAAATTATTGCTTTACAGTGTACAGAATGCAAACGAAAAAATTACACTACTTACAAAAACCGTAAAAATATTACTGGTAAATTAGAAAAAAATAAGTATTGTCCATTCTGTAAAAAAAGTATTCTTCATAAAGAAACAAAAGCAAAATAAAATTGATATTTAATTGGTGATTTTTCATCAATTTTATATATAGGGCAGTAGTTCAGTTGGTAGAGCAGCGGTCTCCAAAACCGCCTGTCGTGGGTTCAAGTCCTGCCTGCCCTGATTTTTTTAAGGAAAAGTGTTATGTCAAAAATAGTTCAGTTTTTTAAAGAAAGTAAAGCAGAATTAAAAAAAGTCGTTTGGCCTACAAAAGAAGATGTTTTATCTTCGATAAAAGTTGTGATTATATCAACTGTTATAGTTGCTTTAGTGCTTGGTTTTCTTGATTTAGGTTTTTCATCACTATTCCGATTGATTTTAAATTTGGTGTAAAAAAATGTCTAGAAATTGGTATATCCTTCATACTTATACAGGTTATGAAAATAAAATTGAACGTTCAATAAAATCACTTATTGAAAAAGGTGATTTAGATTCAAATGTAGTTTTTGATGTTCGTGTTCCTGTTGAAGAACTTGTTGAAATAAAAGATGGAAAAAAGAAAACTCGTTTAAATAAATTTCTTCCAAGTTATATTATGCTTGAAATGGATTTACCAGAATTTGGTTGGAAAGATGTTTGTGCTCATATTTATAAAATTCAAGGCGTTACAGGTTTTGTTGGATGTGTAAGCCGAAAAGATAGGCCTCTTCCAATTTCAAAAGATGAAGCAATGAATCTTTTACAGAAATCTGGTGTTATTAAAGGTGAAAAACAAGTTCATATTAGACAAAACTTTAATATTGGAGATACTGTAAAAATTACAGATGGTCCTTTTGCAACATTTACTGGAAGTATAAAAGAAATAAATACAGAAAAAGAAAGACTGAGTGTTGAAGTTCAGATTTTTGGTCGTCCAACTCCAGTAGAAGTAACATTCCTTCAAGTAGAAAAAGTGTAGTTTTAATTTTTGCAAATTCAGGGATTTATGTCCCAAGCATAAATCATTAATCCTGTTTTTGGGAGAGTTGCAAGTCCGTCGGACATAGGCAATTCGTTAGTAAGAAAATAAATTCTTACACACCAATATTGGGAGAAAGAAAATGGCTACAAAAAAAGTTACCGCCGTTATCAAGTTACAGTGTCCAGCAGGAGCAGCAACTCCAGCTCCACCAATTGGACCTGCTCTTGGACCTCACGGTGTATCCGCTCCAAAATTTGTTCAAGAATTCAATGATAGAACAAAATCAATGGAACGTGGTCTTGTTATTCCTGTTGTAATTACAGTTTACCAGGATAAATCTTACACATTTATTCTAAAAACTCCTCCAGCAGCAGTTCTTATTAAAAAAGCATGCAAAATTGAAAAGGGAGCAAAAAATCCTCTCTTGGATAAAGTTGCAAAATTGTCTGCAAAGGATTTGGAAGAAATCGCAAAAACAAAAATGCCAGATATCAATGCTAATGATATTGAGGCTGCTAAAAAAATCATTGCCGGTACTGCTCGAAGTATGGGTGTAGAGGTGGAGCAATAATATGAAACATGGAAAGAAATATAATGCAGCTGCTGCAAAATATGATCTTACAAAGAAATATGATGTTGCTTCAGCTTGTAAAATGGTTCAAGATATGAAATTTGCTAACTTCGATGAAACAATCGAAGCTCATGTAGTTCTTCGTCTTGAAAAAAATGCTACAGTTCGTGATACATTGGTATTCCCAAATCAGTTCCGTGGTGAAAAAAAGGTTTTAGTATTCTGTAAGGGTGATAAAGTAAAAGAAGCTTTAGACGCTGGTGCAGCTTATGCTGGTGAAGAATATATCGAAAAAGTAAAAGGTGGTTGGCTTGACTTTGATGTTGCTGTAGCAACTCCTGATATGATGAAAGACGTTGGTCGTCTTGGTATGGTTCTTGGTCGAAAAGGTCTTATGCCTAACCCAAAAACAGGTACTGTAACTCCAGATGTTGCAAATGCTGTTGCAGAACTTAAAAAAGGTCGTACTGAATACCGTGCTGATAAAGCTGGTATTGTACATATTGCTGTTGGTAAATGTTCAATGGATGCTGATAAAGTAATCGATAACGTAAATACTCTTCTTTCTGAAGTAAGTAAGAAAAAGCCAGCAGGTGCTGCTTCATTTATTCAATCAGTATCTGTAAGTTCTTCTATGGGACCTGGTGTTTGGGTTGATTACAAGGATGGTGAATAATGGCAGTTAGAGCAAAGAAAATTCAGCCTGCAAAAGCAGAGGCTATTGAAAACGCAAAAAAAGTTTTCGCTGATTATAGTGATTTCATTTTTGCTGACTACCGTGGTTTAACTGTAGAACAGATTACTCAACTTCGTGATAAACTTCGCGAAAAAAATGCTGTTCTTAAAGTTGTAAAAAATCACTTTGCAAGAATCGCTTTTGAAGATTTAAAAGTTGAAAATGTAGCAGACTATTTAAAAGGTCCTACAGTTATAGCAATGGCTAAGGAAGATTCTAACGAAGTTGCAAAAATTCTTTACGATTTCGCTAAAACAGCTCCTACTCTTGCTGTAAAAGGTGCTAGTATTTCTAATGAAATTTATGATGCTGCAAAAATCGAAGCATATTCAAAAGTTCCTGGAAAGAAGACACTTTATGCTATGTTGATGTCTGCAATGAACGGACCAGTTCAAAAACTCGCAGCAACATTGCAAGCTTACGCAGACAAAAAATCTGCAGAAAACTAAAAATTACTTTTGTAATAAAAAGGATTGGAAACAATCTTATGCACGTTCAGGCTTCATAGCTGTCGACTGTTCGTGTAAAAATGCAGAAAAACTCAGTTGAGTAAAATCTGCACCATCAAAAAAGATGGAAATATAACTTATATAGTGGAGAAGACAATATGGCAGCTCTCACAAATGATCAGATTCTTGATGCAATCGCATCTATGTCAGTTCTTGAAGTTTCAGAACTTGTAAAAGCAATGGAAGAAAAATTCGGAGTTACAGCAGCAGTAGCAGTAGCAGCAGGTCCAGCAGCAGGTGCAGCTCCAGCAGCAGAAGAACAAACTGAATTTACAGTTACACTCGAATCATTCGATGCAGCTAAAAAGATTCCAGTTATTAAAGCTGTTCGTGAAATTACAGGTCTTGGACTTGGTGAAGCAAAAGCTTTGGTTGAAGGTGCTCCAAAAGCTGTAAAAGAAGGTGTAAGCAAAGCTGACGCTGATGAAATGATTAAGAAACTTACAGAAGCTGGTGGAAAAGCTAGCAAAAAATAATTAGTTTTGTAAAACTCAAAACTTAAACAATTTTATAGGGAATGTCTTTTGTGGATATTCCCTATAAGTATTATAAAAACATTTTAGAATTTTATAATTCTTTTTATCAGATATTTCTGTGCTGTACAGAGTTTCTAGTATGTAGCAGAAATTTTTCTGAATCCAACAAAATAAGGGGTGACTGATGTTCGCAAAAACCCGAACAATCAACCGTCAGTACATTGGTAAAGATATTCAGAACTTTATGGATGTACCAAATCTTATCGAAATCCAAACATCGTCTTATGAAAGTTTTTTGCAATCAAAAGCAATAAAAGATGGAAATCAAGTTCTTAATCAAGGACTTCAAGAAGTTTTTTCATCAACTTTCCCTATTGAAAGTCCAAATGGCGATATGTCTTTGGAATATGAATTTTATGAATTAGATTGGGAAAATCAAAAATATTCAGAAATTCAATGCAAACAAAAAGGACTTACATATTCAGTTCCTTTAAAAGCTCGTATAAATTTGAATTTCCTTCAAACTGGTGCAATTCTTCAAAAAGATATTTATATGGGAGATATTCCTCTCATGACAGACCGTGGCACTTTTGTTATTAATGGTGCAGAACGCGTTGTTGTATCTCAGATTCATCGTTCACCAGGTGTAATTTTTTGCCATGATAAAGGCGTTTATTCTTCAAGAATTATTCCTTACAGAGGTTCTTGGCTGGAATTTGAAATTGACCAGAAAAAAGAACTTATTTTTGCAAAAATTGATCGAAAAAAGAAAATACTTGGAACTTTATTCTTACGAGCACTTGGATATAATACTCGTGAAGAAATTATTCGCTGTTTTTATGATGTTGAAGATATTGAACTTCAGAATACAGCAGAAGTAAAAGATAGTTTAGTAGATAAAGTTTTAGCAAGTGCAGTTATCATAAAAGATGAAAATGGTGAAGAAACAAGACTTTTTAATGCAGGAACTCGTCTTCATCCTCATGACATTGATGATTTGATTGCTAATAAAATTGAAAAAATCTGCGTAATCCGTTTTGATACAAGAAAAAATCCTAACGATAAAGAAGAAAAAAATCATTCTCTCGACTCTCAAATGATTATCAATTGTTTTGATAGAGAGGAAGTAAAATTTGTAAGCGAAGGTTCTATTGATAACGAACCAACAAAAGAACGTTGTCTTGCAGAAATTTATGCTGTTTTGCAGCCTGGCGAACCTATGACTGTAGATCAGGCAGAAAAAGATTTGAATTCTTTGTTTTTCTCAGAAAGACGTTATGATTTAGGTCGTGTTGGACGTTACAAACTTAATAAAAAATTCGATTATGATGAAGATGTAAAAGAATTTACACTTATAAAAGACGATATCATCAATACAATGAAATATCTTATAAAAGTTTACATTGGTGATGAACAAATTGATGATATTGACCATCTTGGAAATCGTCGTATTCGTTCTGTTGGTGAATTGATGACAAATCAACTTAAATCTGCTTTTGCCCGTATGGAAAGAATTGCAAAAGAAAGAATGAGTTTGAAAGAAACAGATACAATGAAACCACAGGATTTGATTTCTATAAAACCAATTGTTGCTGCTATAAAAGAATTCTTTGGTTCTTCTCAATTATCTCAGTTTATGGATCAGATTAATCCTTTGGCTGAACTTACTCACAAACGTCGTCTTAATGCTCTCGGTCCTGGAGGTCTTTCTCGTGACCGTGCCGGATTTGAAGTTCGTGATGTTCATTACACTCATTATGGACGCATGTGCCCGATTGAAACTCCAGAAGGTCCAAACATTGGTCTTATTGTTTCTTTGGCAATGTATACTCGCGTTAATGATTATGGTTTCTTGGAAGCACCTTTTAGAAAAGTTGTTGATGGAAAAGTTTCTGAACAAGTTGAATATCTTTCTGCAATGGATGAAGATAAATATTATATTGGTCAGGTTGTAGAAGGTATAAAATCTGATGGTTCTTTCCCAACAGAAACAATTTCTTGCCGTAATCGTGGAAACTATACTCAACGTTCTCCAAAAGATGTTCAATATATCGATGTTTCTCCTCGTCAAGTAATTTCTGTTTCAGCTTCTATGATTCCTTTCTTGGAACACGACGATGCTAACCGTGCTTTGATGGGTTGTAACATGCAACGTCAGGCTGTTCCTCTTCTTTTCCCAGAGCCTCCACATGTTGGAACTGGTATGGAAAGAAAATGTGCTAGAGATTCTGGTGTTCTTGTAAAAGCAAAACATGATGGTGAAGTTATTTATGTTTCTAGCGAACTTATTAAAGTTCAAGTTGCGGATTCAAAACAAGTTGATGAATATACACTTTTAAAATATCAGAGAACAAATAACGATACTTGTAATCATCAGCGTCCTACTGTTGAAGTTGGAGAAAAAGTTAAAGTTGGTGATACTCTTGCTGACGGACCTGCAACATTTAATGGTGAACTTGCACTTGGTAGAAACCTTCTTGTAGGATTCGTTCCTTGGAATGGATATAACTATGAGGATGCTGTATTAATTTCTCAAAGAGTTGTTCGTGAAGATTTGTATACTTCTATTCATATTAAAGAATTCCAAACAGATATTCGTGAAACAAAACTTGGTCCAGAACGCATCACTCGTGATATTCCAAATAAAACAGAAAAAGATGTTGCTAATCTTGATGCTGATGGAATTATTCGTATTGGTGCAAAAGTTCGTTCTGGCGATATTCTTGTTGGAAAAGTTACACCAAAATCAGAAACAGAAACAACTCCAGAATTTAAATTGTTAAATTCTATCTTTGGTGAAAAAGCAAAAGAAGTTAGAGATAGTTCTCTAAAAGTTCCTCATGGAATTGAAGGTGTTGTTATTGATGTTCAAATTATGAGCCGTGCAGAAGGTGATGATTTGAATCCTGGTGTTGATAAAGTTGTAAAAGTTCTTATCGCTAATAAACGAAAACTTCGCGAAGGTGATAAAATGGCTGGTCGTCACGGAAATAAGGGTGTTGTATCTCGTATCCTTCCTATTGAAGATATGCCATACTTGGAAGATGGAACTCCACTTGATGTTTGTTTGAATCCTCTTGGTGTACCTTCCCGAATGAACATTGGACAGATTCTTGAATCAGAACTTGGAATTGCTGGAAAATACTTAAGTCAGTATTTTGAAGCACCTGTATTCCAATCACCTTCTCAAGAACAAATTGCAGATAAACTTGAAGAAGCAGGTCTTCCAAGAAGTAGTAAACAAATCGTTCATAGTGGACAAACTGGTGAACCTTTTGTAAATCCAATTTTCGTTGGTGTAATCTACTATATGAAACTTCATCACCTTGTAGATGATAAAATGCATGCTCGTTCAACAGGACCTTATTCTCTTGTTACTCAGCAACCTCTTGGTGGTAAAGCTCAGTTTGGTGGACAGCGTCTTGGAGAAATGGAAGTTTGGGCTCTTGAAGCTTATGGTGCTGCTAATACTTTACAAGAAATGATGACTATCAAATCTGATGATATGAATGGACGTTCTAAAATTTACGAATCAATTGTAAAAGGCGACCCATCATCTGCAATTGGTATTCCAGAATCATTCAATGTATTGGTTCAAGAAATGCGTGGTTTAGCTCTTGATTTCACAATTTATGATGCAAAAGGTAAACAGATTGCTCTTACAGAACGTGATCAAGAATTAATTGATAAAAATGCTTCCGGTTTTGAAAAGGAGGATGTAAATGCGTGATGTACAGGATTTTGATAGTTTAAAAATAAAACTTGCTTCGCCAGAAACTATTCGTTCATGGTCTTATGGTGAAGTTAAAAAACCTGAAACTATAAATTATAGAACTCTTCGTCCTGAGAAAGATGGTTTGTTCTGTGAAAGAATTTTTGGAACAACAAAAGAATGGGAATGTTACTGCGGAAAATTCAAATCAATCCGTTATAAAGGTGTAATTTGTGACCGTTGTGGTGTAGAAGTTACTCATTTTAAGGTTCGTCGTGAACGCACAGGTCATATTGAACTTGCCGCTCCTGTAAGTCATATCTGGTATTATCGTTCAGTTCCAAGTAGAATGGGCCTTCTTCTTGATTTACAAGTTGCAGCTCTTCGGTCAGTTTTGTATTACGAAAGATACATTGTAATTGACGCTGGTGATACAGATTTGAAAAAAGGACAACTTCTTGATGAAGAAGAATATCAGGCAGCACAAGAACATTATGCTGGTTCTTTCACCGCAGATATGGGTGCTGAAGCAATAAAAACAATGCTTGAAAGACTGGATCTTGATGAACTTGCAGCAGAACTTCGTGCAAAAATGATAGAAAAAGGTTCTAAATCTGATAAACGATTACTCCGCAGAATTGAACTTGTAGAAAATTTCCGTTCATCAGGAAATAAAGTTTCTTGGATGATTTTGGACGTTATTCCGGTAATTCCTCCAGAATTAAGACCAATGGTTCAACTTGATGGTGGACGTTTTGCAACTTCAGATTTAAATGATTTGTATCGTCGTGTTATAAACAGAAATAATCGTTTAAAGAGATTACAGCAATTATCAGCTCCTGATATTATTATTCGTAACGAAAAACGTATGCTTCAAGAAGCAGTTGATGCTTTGTTTGATAATACAAAGAGAAAACGTGCAGTAAAAGGTGCATCTAACAGACCTTTAAAATCAATTTCCGATTTATTAAAAGGAAAACAAGGTCGTTTCCGTTTGAATCTTCTTGGAAAACGTGTTGATTATTCTGGTCGTTCTGTAATTGTTGTTGGTCCTGAATTAAAACTCTGGCAATGTGGTCTTCCAACAAAAATGGCTCTTGAATTGTTCAAACCATTCTTGATGAAAAAACTTGTTGATAAAGATGTTGTTTTCAATATTAAAAAAGCAAAATCTTTAGTTGAATCTGAATCTCCTGAAGTTTATGCAATCTTGGATGAAGTTGTAAAAGAACATCCTGTTATGTTAAACCGTGCACCTACATTGCACCGACTTGGAATTATGGCTTTTGAACCAGTTCTTGTTGAAGGAAAAGCTTTAAAACTTCATCCTTTAGCTTGTAAATCTTTCAACGCCGACTTTGACGGTGACCAGATGGCTATTCACGTTCCTTTAACACAAGCAGCTCAAATGGAATGTTGGACATTAATGCTTTCTGCAAGAAATCTTCTTGATCCAGCTAATGGAAATACAATTGTTGCTCCATCTCAGGATATGGTTCTTGGTATTTACTATATGACTGCCATAAAACCAAATGCAAAAGGAACAGGAAAACGTTTTAGTTCTCCAGATGAAGTTAGAATGGCTGCAGAACTTGGAAATATCGAATGGCAGGCTTTGGTAAAAGTTCCAGCTCCAAAAGATTCTTTCAACGCAAAAGCACTTTCTGTAAAAGGCGATGAAGGATTTATTCAAGGTGAACAAGTTTTCAAAAAAGGTGATTTAATTGAAACTTCAGCTGGTCGTCTTGCTTTTAATGAAGCAATGCCAGATGGAATTGAATACGTAAACCGCCAAATGTTTGATAAATCATTAAAGAAGATGATTGAACATGTTTATCATACAAAAGGTTCTTGGATGACAATCCAAATGCACGACGCAATTAAAGATGTTGGTTATAAAAACGCTACATTCTACGGTGCAACACTTTGTATGGATGATATTCTTGTTCCTGTAGAAAAGAAAGACATGGTAGAAAAAGCAAACAAAGAAGTTGATGATATTATTCAGCAATATTCTAAAGGTGTTATCACTGCGGAAGAAAGATATAACCGTGTTTGTAATATTTGGGCTAGAACAAACGACAGTCTTACAAATCTGATGATGGGAAATCTTGAAAAAGATAAATCTGGATTTAATACAATCTATATGATGGCTAAATCTGGTGCCCGTGGTTCTCGTGGACAGATTTCTCAGCTTGCTGCTATGCGTGGTTTGATGACAAAACCTAATGGAGATATTATCGAACTTCCAATTAAAGCAAACTTCAAAGAAGGTCTTTCCGTAATCGAATACTTTATTTCTACAAATGCGGCTCGAAAAGGTCTTTCTGATACAGCGTTAAAAACAGCCGATGCAGGTTATATGACACGTCGTCTTGTTGATGTTGCTCAAGATGTTGTTATAAATGAAGAAGATTGTAAAACGATTAACGGTATTGATTATGCAGCAATAAAAGATGGTGATGATATTAAAGTTCCTCTAAAAGATAGAATTGTAGGTCATTACACAATCGAACGAGTTGTTCATCCAATTACAGGCGAACTTCTTTGTGATGTAAATGAATATATTGATGAAGTTCTTGCTGATAAAATTGATAAAGCTGGTGTAGAAAAAGTAAAACTTAGAACAGTTCTTACTTGCGAAGCAAAACATGGTATTTGTGTAAAATGTTATGGAAAAAATCTTGCCCGCAATAAAATTGTTGAAATTGGTGAAGCAGTTGGAATTATCGCTGCTCAGTCAATCGGTCAGCCAGGTACACAGTTAACACTTCGTACATTCCACTCTGGTGGTGCTGCCGAAATGTCTACTGATGATAACAAAATTGTTCTAAAATACGATGCTTTTATCAATAATATTGAAGGTACTCACGTAGAAACAAAAGATGGAAATTGGTTATTTACTCGTAAAGGTAATATGATAGTTTCTAGAATTCTTGATGAAATAAAAGTAAGTTCTTCAGATAAAATTCTTGTTGAAAATGAAACAAGTGTTATGAGAGGAACTCCTGTTGTTAATCAGAATGGAAAAGATGTTGAAGCAAAAGTAACTGGAAAAGTTCTTATAAAGGATGATGCTGTTTATTTTGTAAGTAAAGAACAAAAAATCGAAATTATAAATGGTTCTACAGTTTATGTAAAAGCTGGTGCAAAAATTGCAAAAAATGAACCAATTGGTGAATTCGATCCATTCTCTGAACCAATTATTGCTGAAAGTTCAGGTTATATCCACTTTGAAGATGTTATTGTTGGTTCTACTTTGGAAGAAAAAGTAGATCTTCAAACTGGTTCTGTAGAACGTTATATCACAGATCTCCACTTGGATGTAAAACAACCTCGTATTCTTATAACTGATGAAGCTGGTAACGAAATGGGAACTTATTATCTTCCTGCGGGAGCATTGCTCTTGGTTGAAGATAAAGCCCCTGTTGAAGCAGGAACTACTCTTGCAAAACTTCCAAAAGAAGCTGTAAAAACAAACGATATTACTGGAGGTCTTCCTCGTGTATCAGAATTGTTTGAAGCTAGAAGACCTAAGAATCCTTGTGTTCTTGCACAAATTTCTGGTCTTGTTAAGTTTAAGGGTATTACAAAAGGTAAGAGAATTGTTACTGTAGAAGATGAATTTGGTAAAGTTTATGAACATCTTGTTCCAATGACAAAAAGAATGATTGTTCGAGATGGTGACCACGTAGAAGCTGGTGAACAACTTTGTGCAGGTTCTCCAAATCCTCAAGATATTCTTGCAATTCTTGGTGAAAATGCTCTTCAAAATTATCTTATGGACGAAATTCAATCAGTTTATCGTGCACAAGGTGTAGATATTAATGATAAACATATTGGTATTATTGTTCGCCAAATGTTGCGTAAAGTAGAAATTCTTGCTGTAGGAAATACAAAATTTATTTTTGGTCAGCAAGTTGATAAATATAAATTCCATGAAGAAAATGCTCGTGTAATTGCTGAAGGTGGACAACCTGCTATCGGAAAACCAATGTTCCAAGGTATTACAAAAGCATCTTTAGGAGTTGATTCATTTATTTCTGCTGCATCATTCCAGGAAACAACAAGAGTTCTTACAAATGCTGCTATTGCAGGTGCAACTGATGGTTTACATGGTATTAAGGAAAATGTTGCTATTGGTCACATGATTCCTGCAGGAACTGGAATTAAGAACTACAAAAATATCAAATTGTTTGATGATAGCGATAAAGATTTAGATGATCAAATGAATGAAATTCTTGAACGACGTCGTCTTGAAGAAGAGTCAGAATTAAGAGTTGATGAACCAACTTTTGAACCTGAAGAAAACGATTAATTTTAGAAAAATTCAATAGAACTTCTAAATAAAACTTGAAATTCTATTGAATTCATTTTTTGAATTCAATAGAATTATTAAATCTATCTTTATTTTTTTTTGATAAAAAATCTTCCGGGGTGCTGACCGGAATAAAATAGGAGTATAGGCGATGCCTACAATAAATCAATTAATTCGTCAAGGTCGTAAATCTGCAGCAAACAGAACTAAGGCTCCCGCACTTGATTCTTGTCCTCAGAAACGTGGCGTTTGTACACGTGTTATGACTCAGACACCTAAAAAACCAAACTCAGCATTGAGAAAGATTGCTCGTGTTCGTTTGTCAAATGGTATTGAAGTAACTGCATACATTCCTGGAATTGGACATAACTTGCAGGAACACTCAGTAGTTTTAGTTCGTGGTGGACGTGTAAAGGACCTTCCTGGTGTACGTTATCACATTATCCGCGGTACAAAAGATACTCTCGGTGTAGAAGATCGTAAACGTGGTCGTTCTAAATATGGTGCAAAAAAACCTAAGGCTTAATGGAGGACTAAGATGGGAAGACATAAGAAATCAATCGAACGTCCTTTAATTCCGGACGTAAAGTATAATAGCAAAGTAGTTTCAAAATTAGTTTGTCGTATGATGCTAGACGGAAAAAAAGAAACTTGCCAAAAAATCGTTTACGAAGCAATGGATAAGTTAAAAGCTAAAACTGATAAAGATCCACTTGAAGTTTTGTTAAAAGCTATTGAAAATGTAAAACCACAAGTTGAAGTTAAATCACGACGAGTTGGTGGTGCTACATATCAAGTTCCAATGGAAATTCGTGCAGAAAGAAAAGAAGCGCTCGCTATGAGATGGATTATCGAAGCTGCTCGTAACAGAAGTGGTCGCGGAATGGCAGATACACTTTCTTCAGAACTTTTTGATGCTTACAACAATACTGGAACAGCTTACAAAAAGCGTGAAGATGTTCATAAAATGGCTGAAGCTAATAAAGCTTTTGCTCATTATAAATGGTAATTTATTGATTACAAAATGGGGTATTTTCTTTGCAAAATGCCCCCTATTTTTTTTAAAATCGATATATAGTTATTGCAATTTATTTTTATAAATTGTATATTTTTAGAACTTGACTGTTTTTTAAATTTAAGCAGTAGTTGGGTTCTTTGAGAGTCAGACAGATTTTTATCTGGTATATCCGTAAAGTTAACTTTTTAGTTTTCAGGATTATACGGCCCATAAAACATAATAATTTCACCGTTGGTGATGATTATATAGATGATTGGTTTTTAGGGATTTCTGACTAGTCGTTATGACAAACTCGAAAATGCCAAACCAGTTGTCAAAAAGATGATAATGTTGGTGGTAACGGGTTGAAATGTTTCGAATTGATGAAGCATTGTTCTTTATTATTTCTTTTCTTCCTGTAAAACCTTCAATTAAAATCGTCAATATTGTGTCTGCGAATAAAATGTTTTCTTCGTGAAGAAAGCGTTTGTTCTGGCTTAAAGTGCAGCACATAAAAATAATTTATGCCAGATGAAAGAAAATTCTGGTAAAGGAGAAAAACATGGCAAAGGAGAAGTTCGTTAGAACTAAACCTCACATGAACGTTGGTACTATTGGTCACGTAGACCATGGTAAGACTACACTTTCTGCTGCTATCACTTCTTATTGTGCAAATAAGTATGGTGATAAGGCACTTAAGTATGATGAAATTGATAATGCTCCAGAGGAAAAAGAACGTGGTATTACAATTAATACTCGTCACTTGGAGTATCAGTCAGATAAGAGACACTATGCTCATATCGACTGTCCTGGACACGCTGACTATATTAAAAACATGATTACTGGTGCTGCTCAGATGGATGGATCTATTCTTGTAGTTTCTGCTCCAGACTCAGTTATGCCTCAGACTCGTGAACACTTGTTACTTGCTCGTCAGGTTGGTGTACCAAAAATCATCGTTTTCTTAAATAAAGTTGATCAGGTTGATGATCCAGATCTTCTTGAACTTGTTGTAGAAGAAGTAAAAGATACTCTTAAAGAATATGGTTTCTCTGAAGACACACCAATTATTAAAGGTTCTGCTTTCAAAGCATTAAATGACCCAACTCCAGAAAATACAGCTTGTATTGAAGAATTACTTCAAGCTATGGATACTTGGTTTGATGATCCAGTTCGTGATGATCAAAAACCATTCTTAATGCCAATCGAAGATATCTTTACAATTTCTGGTCGTGGTACTGTAGTAACAGGAAAAATCGAACGCGGTATCGTAAATATGAACGATGCTGTAGAAATCGTAGGTATTCGTCCAACACAAAGCACAACTGTAACTGGTATCGAAATGTTCCAAAAAACACTTGATCAAGGTATGGCTGGTGATAACGTTGGTATCTTACTTCGTGGTGTTGAAAAGAAAGATGTTGTTCGTGGACAAGTTTTGGCTAAGCCAGGTTCAATCCACCCACATACAAAATTCGAAGCTCAAATCTACGTTCTTTCAAAAGAAGAAGGTGGACGTCACTCACCATTCTTCTCAGGATATCGTCCACAGTTCTACTTCAGAACTACAGATATTACTGGAACTATCGAACTTGAAGCTGGTACAGACATGGTAAAACCTGGTGATAACGTAAAAGTTATTGGTGAACTTATTCACCCAGTTGCTATGGATGAAGGTCTTAAACTTGCTATCCGTGAAGGCGGTCATACAATCGCTTCTGGACAGGTAACAAAAATTATTGAATAGTTTTTAGTTTTTCAAACGGAAAGGTTATGAAAATAGTCTTTCCGTTGTGAAAAAGGAGTTAAATAAAAATGGCTAATGGAAAAATTCGTGTCAGACTTCGTGCATTTGATGTAGAACTGATCGACCAGAGTGCTAAAGCCATCGTGCAGACTGTACAGAAAGCAGGAGCTAAGGTTTCAGGACCTATTCCTCTTCCTACAAGAATTAATAAGATTACTGTATTGCGTTCACCACACGTAAATAAAAAATCACGTGAACAATTTGAAATGCGTACTCATAAACGTCTTATTGATATTATGAATCCTTCTCAAGAAGTTATGGATTCATTAATGAAACTTGAATTACCTGCCGGGGTAGATGTAGAAATTAAACAGTAGTTGATTTTTTTAATTAATACTGTTAAGGTACGGTCCCTTTTGGATCTGGGATGACGGCCTAAAATAAAAAATGGAATAGTTGTTAAAAATGACAACTAGTTTCCAATAGGAGAATATCAGAATGAAAGGTCTGATTGCTAAAAAAGTTGGCATGACACAGATATTCGATGAAAGCGGTAATCTGATACCAGTAACCGTGATCCAAATCGAGCCTAATGTTGTTGTTGCCAAAAAAACAACGGAAAATTGCGGCTATGATGCAGTTGTACTTGGTTTAGATGATATGAAATCTTCTAAAGCAAATAAAGCGTATGCCGGACAATTCCCAGAAAACATTGCTCCAAAAAAACATTTAAAAGAATTTAGAAACTTTGAAAAAGAAGTTAATGTTGGCGATGTTGTAGGTCTTGAACTTTTTGATGGCGTTCGTTTCTTAGACGTAACTGCTACATCTAAAGGAAAAGGTTTCCAGGGTGTTATGAAGAGATGGGGCTTCCATGGTGGACGTGCAACTCACGGTTCAAAATTCCATCGTGAGCCAGGTGGTACAGGTGCTTGTACAACTCCAGGTCATAACTTTAAAAATATTAAATTGCCTGGACGTATGGGTTTTAAAAGAATTACTGTACAAAATTTGAAGATCGTAAAAGTAGATCCAGAGTTAAAAGTACTTATGGTTCGTGGTGCAGTACCAGGAAATAAGGATTGCACACTCATCGTGAAGTCCGCAGTAAAGAAATAGGAGATAGAATATGGAAAAGAAAGTATATTCAACTTCTGGCAAAGAACTGCGTACAATCACTCTTGATGATAAAGTATTCGGTCTTCCAGTAAATGATGATGTAATTTATTATGCAATTACAAATGAATTAGCAAATAAACGTGTTGGTACAGCTTGTACAAAAACTCGTAAAGAGGTTCACGGAAGTAATGCTAAACCTTATAAACAGAAGGGAACTGGTAATGCTCGTCGTGGTGATAAGAAATCTCCAATTAATGTAGGTGGTGGTACAATTTTTGGACCAAAACCAAAGGATTATTCTTATTCTATTCCTAAAAAAGAAAAACGACTTGCTATGAAAACAATTTTAAGTGCTCATGCTCAAGCTGATAGACTTACTGTTGTTGAAGATTTTACTATTGAAAGTGGTAAAACAAAGGATTTAGTTGCAATTCTTAATAATTTTGCTAAAGATGAAAGAACTGTATTAATCTTGAAAGATGATGATGCAAAAGTAAAACAAGCTGGACGAAATATTCCAAATCTTACTTTCCTTGCTTACAATCGTCTTAATGCTCATGATTTATATTACGGAAGAAAAGTTATCGTTCTTGAAAGTGCTATAACAAATCTTTCTTCTTTCTATTCTGATAACAAGGAGGCTAAATAATGTGTTACGAAGATATACTTATTAAACCTGTAGTATCAGAAAAAGCAAGTGCTTTACGTGAACAAAATAAATATGTTTTCATTGTTCAGCCAAGTGCAACAAAAACTCAAATTAAAGAAGCTGTTGCAAATTTGTTTAATGTAAAAGTTGTTGGCTGCACAACTATGAATGTGCTTGGAAAAATGAAACGTCTTCGTGGAAAACCAGGACGTACTGCATCTTACAAAAAAGCAATTGTTCGTCTTGCTGACGGTGAAACAATTTCTGCTTTTGAAGGTGTTTAATCCAAGTAGGAATTAAGGGGAAATAAGATGGCTCTTAAAATATTTAAGCCAATAACACCAGGTACACGTGGACGTGTAGATTTGGTTCGTGAAGAACTGACAACTAATAGACCCGAGAAAACTTTAGTTTCAGGTAAAAAGTCAAATGGTGGACGTGGTGCTGGTGGACGTATTTCTGTACGACATCAAGGTGGCGGACACAAAAGACTTTATCGTAATATCGATTTTAAGCGTGATAAGCATGGAATCCCAGGAACTGTCAAAACTATTGAATATGATCCTAACAGAAGTGCTAATATCGCTTTGATTTATTATGCAGACGGTGATAAACGTTATATCATCGCTCCAAAAGGATTGCAGGTTGGTCAGAAAATTATGTCTGGCGAAAATGCAACTCCAACAGTTGGAAATGCACTTCCTCTAAATGCAATTCCAGTTGGTTTCACAATTCACAATATTGAATTAACACTTGGTCAAGGTGGACAACTTGTTCGCTCTGCTGGTGCTGCTGCAATGATTGCGGGTCGTGAAGGTGACTATGTTATTGTTCGTCTTCCTTCAAGTGAAATGAGAAAGATTAACGGAAAATGCTATGCAACAATCGGTGTTGTTGGAAATGAAGAACATATGAATGTTAAGCTTGGAAAAGCTGGTCACAGACGTTGGATGGGTATTCGTCCTACAGTTCGTGGTATGGCAATGAACCCTGTTGATCACCCACTTGGTGGTGGTGAAGGTGCTGGTAAAGGTCGCAATCCTGTTACTCCTTGGGGACAGCCTTGCAAAGGTTATCAGACTCGTAACAAAAGAAAGACAACTAGCAAATTTATTGTTAGTCGCCGTAAGAAGTAGTTGCAGAGGAGATTATAGTGTCAAGATCTGTTAAAAAAGGACCTTTCGTAGAAAAATCACTTTACAAAAAGGTTCAGGCAATGAATAAAGAAGCAGACAAGAAAATGATTAAAACCTATTCTCGCTGCTCTACAATCATCCCAGAAATGGTTGGAAATACTATTTCTGTTTATAATGGTAAATCATGGATTCCTGTATATGTAACAGAAAATTTAGTTGGTCATAAACTCGGTGAGTTTGCTCCAACTCGTACATATCACGGTCATGGTGGTTCAGATAAAACAGCCTCTAAGGCTTAATTATAGGTGGATATTATGGCTGAGAAAAAAGGTTATGTAGCCACTACAAAATTCCTTATTGCATCACCAACAAAGGTTCGTCCTGTTGCTAATGTAATTAAACAAAAGTCCTATTCGGAAGCTATGGCTATTTTAGCAAATATGCCACAAAAAGGTGCTGGATTGATTAGTGCAACATTGAAGTCTGCTGCTTCAAATGCTCTTAATCAGAACAGTAAATTGGATGAAGATATGCTTTACGTTAAAGAAATCAGAATTGATGAAGGTCCAAGATTAAAAAGAATTTGGTTCCGTGCTCGTGGTCGTGCAGATCAATTGCTTAAACGTATGTGCCATATTACCGTTGTCGTTGACGAAAAGGCGGGGGAATAAAAAGTGGGACAGAAAGTAAATCCTATTGGTTTACGCTTAGGTGTAAACAAAACATGGCAATCACGTTGGTATGCTGATCCTCGTGAATATGCAGATTTAGTTTTGGAAGATATAAAAATTAGAAAAATGGTTTCAGAACTTCCAGAATGTAAAAATGCAGATATAGCAGAAATTGAAATTGTACGTCATCCACAGCGCGTTACAATTATAATTCATACAGCTCGCCCTGGTGTAATTATTGGAGTAAAAGGTGCATCAATCGAAAAGATTAGTGCAGATATTCAAAAACAGCTTACAAAGAAAGTACAAATTAAGATTAAAGAAATCAAACGTGCTGATTTGAATGCTAATTTGATTGCCCAGAATATTGGTAGACAGCTTGTTGGTCGTGGTTCATTCAGAAAAGCTATGAAACAAGCAATCAATAACGCTATGCGTGCTGGTGCTCAGGGTGTTAAGGTTCGTCTTAGTGGTCGTCTCGGTGGAGCAGATATGTCTCGTACTGAAGAACATAAAGAAGGCCGTGTACCTCTTCATACACTTCGTGCAGATATCGATTATGGAACATTTGCAGCTCTTACTACATACGGAAAAATTGGTATAAAAGTATGGGTTTACAATGGTATGAATTACGGTATCGAACACAATGAAGATGCTGGTCAGCTCGTAAAGAAGCCAAGACGTTCATCTCGTCAGGCTGCTGAGAAGACTGATGGTGCTGAACCTGCTAAAAATGCAAGGAGTTAGTTATGCCACTTAGTCCTAAAAGAGTAATACATCGTAAAGTTCAGCGTGGACGTGAAAAAGGAAACGCTACACGAAATAATACAATCGATTTTGGAGATATAGCTTTAGTTGCTATGGAACCAACTTGGTTGGATGCAAAAGTAATTGAAGCAGCTCGTGTTGCTATCAATCGTAAATTGGATCGTAAAGGTAATGTTTGGATTAGAATCTTCCCAGATAAACCAATTACAAAAAAACCTGCTGAAGTTCGTATGGGTAAGGGAAAAGGTGCTCCAGATCATTGGGCAGCTGTTCTAAAACCTGGTATGATTTTATTTGAAATTGGTGGAGTTGATATAAATCTTGCTGCTGAAGCTCTTCATCTTGCAAGTCAAAAACTTCCAGTTATTACCAAAATAGCTTATAAGCCAACAAGAGACTAGGAGGAATAAGATGGCTGATTCAAAGAAAAAGAATGACAAAGAACTGTCTTATAAAGAACTAGTTACAAAGCGTAATGAGCTTAAGAAGGAATACATGGATCTCCGTTTTAAGATGGTTGTATCACATGTAGATAATCCAATGCAGAAACGTACTATGCGTCGCGAAATTGCACGTCTTAATACGTTTATCCGCCAGAAAGAAATTGCTGGCGAGAATAAGTAGGAGCTGAACCGTGGAAGAAAATGCTGTTCAGACTGTAAAGGCAACAAAACGTTCATTTGTTGGACTTGTTACAAGTGATAAAATGGACAAATCTATTGTAGTAACAATTGCTACAAAAAAGATGGATCGTCTTTACAAGAAATATGTTACAAGAACAAAGAAATATATGGCTCATGATGAAAATAATGATGCACATGTAGGTGATACAGTTCGTATTGTTGAATGTCGTCCATTGTCAAGGAACAAAAGTTGGCGTTTAGCAGAAATCGTTGAACGAGCTAAGTAAGGAGTTAAGAATATGATTCAGATGCAATCTTGTATGACAGTTGCTGATAACTCTGGAGCTAAAATTGTTCAGTGTATTAAGGTTATCGGCGGTTCACATCGCAGATACGCTGGTATTGGCGACATTGTGGTTGTAGCAGTTAAGGATGCAATTCCGACTTCTACTATTAAAAAAGGTACTATAGAAAAGGCAGTAATTGTACGTCAGGCAAAAGAATATCGTCGTCCAGATGGAACTTATATTCGTTTTGATGATAACGCTTGTGTTATTGTTGATGATAGTAAAAATCCAAAAGGAAAACGTATTTTTGGACCTGTTGCACGTGAGCTTCGTGATATGGATTTTATGAAAATCATATCATTAGCTCCAGAAGTTCTTTAAGGAGAAATTAGATGATTCTTAAATCAAAAATCCGTAAGGGCGACACAGTTCAGGTACTTGCTGGAAAAGATAAAGGAAAAAGAGGCGAAGTTGTTCGTGTTCTTTTGAAAAAAGAAGCAGTTATAGTATCTGGTGTAAACATTGTTAAAAAGGCAATGAAAAAGAGAAGTCAGCAAGATCAAGGCGGAATCGCTGAGATTGAAGCTCCTCTTAATATTTCAAATGTGGGCATCGTATGTAAAAAATGCGGTCGTCCAGTAAAAATTGGTTATAAAATTGACGGTGACAAGAAAATTCGTGTTTGCCGTAAATGTGGAGATGTTCTGTAATGGCAAATTACGTACCTCGGCTTAAGAAAGTCTATAAAGACGAAATCGCCCCAGCTCTTATGAAAGAGTTTAGTTACACAACTCCAATGCAGATTCCTGCTGTAAAAAAAGTTGTTGTAAGTATGGGTGTTGGTGAAGCTCTCACAAATAAGAAACTCCTTGATGCCGCTGTTGCTGACTTGACACAAATCACTGGTCAGAAGGCTGTAAAAACAAAGGCAAAAAAGAGTATTGCTAACTTCAAACTTCGTGAGGGTAATGAAGTGGGCGCTATGGTTACATTGCGTGGTGATATTATGTATGAATTCATGGATCGCCTTATCAATGTTGCTTTCCCACGTATTAAGGATTTCCGTGGAATTAAAGCTACTGGTTTTGATGGTCATGGTAATTTTTCTGTTGGTATTACTGAACAGTTAATATTCCCAGAAATTGATTTTGATAAAATTACAAAAATTGCTGGTATGAATATTACTTTTGTAACAAGTGCAAGAACTGATGCTGAAGCTAAGTCTTTACTTGAAAAGTTCAATATGCCATTCCGTAAGTAGGTGAAGTATGGCAAAGAAATCAATGATTATAAAAGCAGCCCGCAAACCTAGATATGAAACAAGACAGTATAATCGCTGTCAGATTTGTGGACGTCCACGTGGATATTTACGCAAGTTTAAGATGTGTCGTCTTTGCTTCCGTAAATTAGCAAGTGAAGGCCAGCTTCCTGGCGTAACAAAATCAAGTTGGTAGGAGATAGAAATGAGTGCATCAGATCCAGTAGCAGATATGCTTACAAAGGTTCGTAATGCGGCTATGGCCCGCCACGAAAAAGTAGATGTTCCTGCTTCTAAACTAAAATTAGAAATTGTTAAGATTATGAAGACAGAAGGATACATCAAAAACTTTAAGAAAGTTCAGGAAGATGGAAAAAATACACTTCGTATTTTCTTAAAATATGATGATGAAAATAATCCTGTTATTCATGGTGTAAAAAAGATTTCTACACCAGGTAGACGGGTTTATTCTGGTTACAAAGATTTACCACGTGTTTATAACGGTTATGGTACAATCATCGTTTCAACTTCTTCTGGTGTAACAACTGGTAAAAAAGCAACAGAAAAGCAAGTTGGTGGCGAATTAGTTTGCACAATCTGGTAGTAGGAGGCAGAAAGTATGTCTAAAGTAGGTAAACTTCCTGTTGCTATTCCAGCAGGTGTAACTATTAATGTTGCTGATGGAATTATTACTGTAAAAGGTCCAAAAGGCGAACTTAAACAGTCATTCCATAAAGAAATTGATATAAAAAATGAAGATGGTCATATTGTTCTTTCAGCTAAAGATGGAGCAAAACAAACAAATGCTTATCATGGACTTTACAGAAGTTTAATCAGTAACATGGTAAAAGGTGTTACTGAAGGCTTCTCAAAAACTTTAATCATCACAGGTGTTGGTTATCGTGCAGAAGTAAAAGGTAAAGATTTGGTTATGAACCTAGGTTATTCAAGTGACTATATTGCTTTAATTCCTGATGGACTTACAGTTGTAACAACTCCAGATGGAAAAGTTACTGTTTCTGGTATTGATAAGCAATTGGTTGGTGAATTTTGTTCACAGATTCGTAAGTTGCGTAAACCTGAACCATATAAAGGAAAAGGTATTCGTTACGATAACGAAGTTATCCGACGTAAAGTTGGTAAAACTGGTGTTAAATAAGGTGAAGCTATATGTTTAGAAAGATGAACGACAAAGACAGAAAACGCTTACACAGAAAAATTCATATTCGTAAGTCAGTTTTCGGAACTACAGAACGTCCTCGTATGACTGTAACTCGCAGTAACAAGAATCTTTCAGTTCAAGTTATTGACGATACTGAAGGCAAGACATTAGCTTCTATTTCTTCTTTGGAAAAAGAATTTGCTGATGTAAAAGCTAATACAGAAGGTGCAGCAAAACTTGGAGAAGCATTAGGAAATCGCCTTAAAGACAAAAAAATTACTAAGGTAGTTTTTGATCGTAATGGATATCTTTACCATGGTGTTGTAAAGGCACTTGCTGATGGTGCTCGCAAAGCCGGAATTGAATTCTAGGAGTTAGTAATGGAAGAACATCAGAATCAGAAAAAATTTGATAAAGATTCAAAAAAATTTGATAAAGAGCCTAGAGAAAAAGAGTTCGTTGAAAAACTTGTAACTCTTAACCGTACTTGCAAAACTGTAAAGGGAGGACGTCGTATGTCTTTCTCTGCACTCACAGTTGTAGGTGATGGAAAAGGCCGCGTAGGATACGGACTTGGTAAAGCTAACGATGTATCTGAAGCAATTAAAAAGAGTATTGATAAAGCAAAAAGAAATCTTATTGTTGTTCCTATGAAAAACGGAACTTTACCACATGATATAATTGGTAAATATAAGAGTTCTGAAGTTTTACTAAAACCAGCTTGTTCCGGAACTGGAATTATTGCTGGTGGAACTGTTCGTGCAATTATGGAAGCAGCAGGTGCAACTGATGTGCAATCTAAATCTTTAGGTTCAAGTTCTGCTGTAAACGTTGTTCGTGCTACTTTTGATGCAATTTCTAAATTAATGGATGCTAAAAAAGTTGCAGCAAACAGAGGTAAAACTCTTGATGAGTTGTGGGGTTAATGTATGGCTAAAGAAAAACAGTTAAAAATTACATTAATTAGAAGTACAATTGGTCAAAAGCCAGATAAAGTTGCAACAGTTCGTAGCCTTGGACTTAAGAAGATTAGTTCTTTTAATATTCTTCCTGATAATCCATCTGTACGCGGAATGGCTGCAAATGTATCTCATTTAGTAAAAGTAGAGGAGATTTAAAATGGCAGAATACAAACCTGTTTTAAGCGCTCCTCAGGGTGCGAATAAAAAAACAAAACGCGTTGGACGTGGTTCTTCTTCAGGACTTGGTACAACAGCTGGAAAAGGTAACAAAGGTCAGCAATCAAGATCTGGTGGTAAAACATACGTAGGTTTTGAAGGTGGACAGATGCCTCTTTATAGACGTATTGCTCGTAAAGGTTTCTCAAATTATCCTTTCAAAAAAGAATACGTTTGTATTAATGTAGAATTATTAGATGCAAAATTTAATGATGGTGATACAGTTGATGCAGCTTCTTTAGTTGCAAAAGGATTTATATCATCAAAATCATCTTCTGCTGTAAAAATTCTTGGTAATGGTGAAATTACTAAGAAATTAACTGTAGATGTTGATAAAGTTTCTGCATCTGCTAAGGCTAAAATTGAAAAAGCAGGCGGAACAGTAAAAGTTACTGATAACGAAGCTGAAAAAGCTACAAAGTAAGAGTGGAGTAGAACATGGCAAGCAATCCGATTGTTAATATGTTTAAAGTTAAAGAAATCAGAACACGTCTGTTGTTTACTGTTTTAGTTTTGGCAGTATTTCGACTAGGTTCTGTTATTACAGTTCCTGGTATTGATGCAGATGTTCTTTTGAAATACTTTGACGAGTTAGCTACACAGAATAATAATGCAAACGCCTTTGTAAGTTATATGGACTTCTTTGTTGGAGGAGCTTTTTCAAACTTCTCAATTTTCTTACTTGGTGTAATGCCTTATATTTCTATGCAGATTATTATGCAGCTTGCTGTGATAATTTTTCCATCACTTAAACGCATATCTCAAGAAGATGGTGGACAACGAAAAATTGCTCAATATTCAAGAATAGGAACAATTGTAGTTTGTCTTATACAAGCTTGGGGTATGACTGTTTATGCTTATAGTATTCCAAATGCCGTTATAATTGAAAGTAAAGTTCTTTTTAGAATTTTGTTTATGCTTACAGTTACAACTGGTTCTATGGTTACTATATGGCTTGGTGATCAGATTACAGCTCGTGGTATTGGAAATGGTATTTCATTAATGATTTTTGCAGGTATTGTTGCAAGATTGCCAAATGCTTGTGTTGAACTTTATCAACAAGTTCATTCTGGTAAGATTTTGCTAGTATTTGTAATTCTTGTACTCATAATGTTCCTTGCAATTATCGCTTTAGTAATTTTTGAAGAATCTGGTCAAAGAAAAATTCCTGTACATTATGCAAAACGTGTAGTAGGAAGAAAAATGTATGGCGGTCAGAGTACATACATTCCATTTAAAGTTAATCCTTCAAATGTAATTCCTTTGATTTTTGCTTCTTCTATTTTGACAATGCCTTTATCGTTGTTATCAACATTTGCCAAAGGACAAAATGCTGCAAAGTGGGTAACTACACTTTCAACAGTTTTACGTCCAGATGGCTGGTTATATAATATCTTATTAGTTATTCTTATTATCTTCTTTGCATACTTCTACACTCAGGTAACACTGAACCCTACAGAAATCGCAAAGAACATCCGAGAAAACGGCGGCTCCATTCCGGGTGTACGTTCAGATAAAACTGAAGAATATCTTACAAAGATATTGAATAGACTTGTATTGCCAGGTTCGTTGTTCCTTGCATTAATCGCAGTTATTCCAACTGTAATTCAATATGCATTTGGTTTCCCTCAATCTGTTGCACAACTTATGGGTGGAACATCTTTAATCATTTTGGTTGGAGTTGATTTGGATACAATGAGTCAGGTAGAAGCACTTCTTAAAATGCATCATCATGAAGGACTTACAAAGAAGGGCAAAATTAGATCACGTAGTTTATAGAAATTTCGTGATTAACCAGTAGAAAAGAAATGAGAATATATGATATAATTATCGCCTACTGAATTGCTCTCATTGCGAGGTGCTAAAATTCAGTAAATATTCTCATGGGGGCTTTATATGAAAGTACGAACCAGTGTAAAACCTATCTGTGATAAGTGTAAGGTTATCAGACGACACGGAGTTGTCCGCATCATTTGTACAAACCCAAAACACAAGCAGAGACAGGGCTAAGGAGTAACAGATGGCTCGAATTGCTGGGGTTGATATCCCAAATAAACATGTAGGTACCGCATTAACTTATATTTATGGTATCGGCCGTGCATCGGCTAAAAAGATTTGCGAAGATGCTAAAATTGATTCAGAAAGAATGGTAAATGACCTTTCTCAAGATGAATTGAATAAACTTCGTGAAATTATTGATAAAGACTACAAAATTGAAGGTCGTCTTCGTTCAGAAATTGGTCTCAACCTAAAACGTTTAATGGATATTGGTTGTTACCGTGGTCTTCGTCATAAGAGAGGTCTTCCAGTTCGTGGACAGAGAACTCGTACAAATTCTCGTACACGTAAAGGTAAGAAGAAGACTGTTGCTAACAAGAAAAAGGCATAGGGCGGAGGATAAGTAATGGCTACCGTTAAAAAGCGAAAGGAAAAGAAGAGCGTTTACGAAGGAAATGTTTATATCCAAGCAACGTTCAATAACACTATCGTAACAGTAACTGATATGAAAGGTAATGCTTTGTCATGGGCTTCTTCTGGTGGGCTTGGTTTCCGTGGAGCAAAAAAATCAACTCCATTTGCTGCTCAATCAGTTGCAGAAACTGCTATTCAGAAAGCTGCTAGTTATGGTTTACGAGAAGTTCATGTATATGTAAAAGGTCCTGGAATGGGACGTGAAAACGCAATCCGTTCTTTAGGTCTTATGGGATTGAAAGTAAAGTCAATTTCTGATGTTACGCCAATTCCTCATAATGGTTGTCGTCCTCGCAAGACACGCCGAATGTAATTTTAGAGGAGACTATTATGGGAAAAAGCACACAACCACTTTTAAAAAGATGTAAATCTTTAGGTATTAATCCAATCGTAATGGGTTATACAAAACAATCTAAAAAAAATCAGAAAGAAGTAAGACGTAAGAAATCTGAATATGGTATTCAGTTAACTGAAAAACAAAAAGTAAGATTTATTTACGGTGTTATGGAAAAACAATTCCGCAAATACTATGTAATGGCTACTAAAAAAGAAGGTATTACAGGTGATTGCTTACTTCAGATTCTTGAATCAAGATTAGATAACGTTATTTATCGTTTAGGTTTTGCTAAAACTCGTAAACAAGCTCGCCAAATGGTAAATCATGGACACATCCATGTAAATGGTAGAAAAGTAAATATTCCATCTTATTTGGTAAGAGTTGGTGACGTTATTACTGTAAAAGAAAATTCTGGTATTAAAAAACTTATTCTTGCAAATGCTGATACAGTCGTTCCAGCATGGCTTGAAGCAGATAGAGATAATTTTACTGGAAAGGTTGTTAGTTTAGCATCTAGATCAGATATTGATTACGAAGTTAAAGAAAACCTCATCGTTGAATATTATTCTAAATAATAAAAAGGAGTTCAGATGGCTCGAAAAAATTTGCTTAAAGGTTTTAAGAAACCTAAAGGCATTTCATTTGAACACATCAGTACAAATCCTAACTACGGAAAGTTTACCGCTTATCCGTTTGAAACTGGATTTGGAACAACAGTTGGTAATACTTTAAGAAGAGTATTGTTATCTTCTATTCAGGGATATGCAATTACTTCTATTCGTATTACATCTTATGATCAAAATGGAGTTGCTAAAATCATTTCTAGTGAATTTGAAGCAGTTCCAGATGTTTCTGAAGATACTTTAGAAATTATTAATACTCTTAAGATGTTGCGCCTACGTTTGCCTAATGATGTTGAAGAAGATACTATCAATTATGAATTCAAAGGTCCTGGAGTTGTAAAATCTGATGATTTTGCAAAAGAAGGTCAGCTTGAAGTTATGACTAAAGATACAGTTGTCTTTACAATGATGGAAAATGCTCATCTTGATATTGAAATTCAGGTTGATTTAGGTAGAGGTTACGTTCCAGCTGAGACAAATGAACATTACATAGAAGTTGTTGGTACAATTCCTATGGACGCCATTTTCACTCCTGTTCCAAAAGTAAAGTATTCTATAGAACCTTGTCGTGTTGGTCAAAGAAATGATTACGACAAATTAATTCTTGAAATTTGGACTGATGGAACAATTGCTCCAGAAGATGCTTTAGCAGAAGCTGCTAAGATTGCAAAAGATCATTTTGCTATTTTTGTAAACTTTAATGATAAAGATGTAATTGGAAGCGATGAAAGTGATGAAGGCGATGAAAGTATTCAAAAACTTCTCAATACACCAGTAGAAGAACTTGAACTTTCTGTTCGTTCATCAAATTGTTTGAAAAATGCAAATATTCGTACAATTGGCGAATTAACTAAAAAAACTGAGGATGACATCACAAAGACTAGAAACTTTGGTAAAAAGAGTCTCCAAGAGATAAAAGAAAAACTCCAGGAATGGAATCTTACTCTTGGTATGACAGATTATAGTCATTTGAAGAATGCTGCCAACTTAACAAAGCAGAAGGAAGAAACAGATGAATCATAAGAATGGTTTTAATCCGCTTTCACGTACAACGGCACATCGTCGTGCTATGTCACGCAATATGGTAACATCGCTTTTTAGATATGAGCGTATTACTACAACAAAATCAAAAGCACTAGAAGTAAGAAAATCTGCAGAAAAACTTATTACTAGAGCAAAAATCGATTCTGTACACAATCGTCGTGAAGTTGCAAAGTTTATTGCAGATGAAAAAATCTTAAATAAACTTTTTACAGATATTGCACCACGAATGAATGAACGTAACGGCGGTTATACACGTGTATTAAAATTGGGATACCGTCAGGGTGATGCGGCTGATGTTGTTATTCTTGAATTAGTAGATTATAAACTTGAAACAGAATCAAGTGATGAAAAAAAAGCTACTAAACAAGCTGAAGGTTCTACACCAAAATCAACAAAAGCTAAAGCAGATGGTGAATCAAAAGCTAAAAAACCAGCTGCAAAAAAGACAACTGCAAAAAAGGATGAAACAAAAACTGAATAGGTTTTTGCGAGAGAAAGGAGTCCAGAATGTCAAAGAATCATCGCGGATCAGGTATTCGTTCATTAGTTGCTCACGGAAGAGGAACTTGTGCTATTTGTGGAAAAACAGATATTAAAGTTCTTTGGGAAAAAGAAATTAATGGCGAAACAGTAAAAATTTGTAAATACTGCAATGCTGCATTAAAAAATAAAGCTAAAGCTGAAGCTAAAAATGCAAAACCTGCAGTTGAAGAAACTCCTGCAGAATAAGCAGAGTTTTCGCTGAATCCTTCTTAGGATAATAAGCATATAATCCGTTTGCTATACGCAGGCGGATTTTTTTTATATCTAATTGAGCCTTTATGGTTTTTGTTATAGAATAGGCAAATGAGTGTTTCGACAAGTCATCAAATTTCTCGATATTATGATTTTTATCGTGATAAAGAAATTGTTTTTACAAAAGCTAATATAAAATCTTTACGTCTGGATCCTCGTCAAATTTATATAAAAGGTGATGGCGGGCAATGGCCTTGTATAATTAATTCTGCATCACTAATAAATGCAAAAATTATTATTGGAACTTCAAACGGAATTTTTGCTAAATTACGCAAATCAAAAAATACACCTTTGAGTTTAAGATTTTGTTTTATAGATAATACAGGAAATACAATTCATTTTTTTGTGAATTGTACAGTTGCTGATTTAAAACCTTACGCAGGTTCAAATGATCTTGTTTTGGTTACTTTAAATTATACGCAACGTCCACCAGATGATTTAATTCTACGTTTAGGCGAATTCATCGAAGTAAATGAAAATTTTACAAGACGAAAAGAAGAACGCATTGCAATTACAAAAGATTCTTTACGAGAATTACAAATTCCAAAGGAAGAAACTTATATTTTTATTTCAAATGTTCCTCGAAAATGTATTATAAAAGATTTATCTTTTGGTGGTGCAAAAGTTATGTTTGTTGGAATTCCTAAATTTTTAATTGGAAAAAATGTTGATTTGCGTTTAATTTTTATGGATACAACAGAAAACATATCTTTACAAGGAATTGTAAAAAATGCTGATTTTTTTCCTGGTAGAAAAGATATTGTGATTTGTCATATTGAATTTATTCAAGATTTAATTCCGATGACTTATAAATTTAAAATAAATTCTTATATCACATCTTATCAAAAACAATTAATAGATAAACAAATCTTAAATCAGATGAAAGCCGAAAAGCAATCTTATGAAGAGCAATTAAAAGGGCAGCAACGCGAACAAAATAAACAAAATCAAAATTCGAATAAAGAAGAAAATTCGAATATTGAAAAAAATCAAAATCCGCAATAAAAAGTAGGTGTTTTATGAATTTATCAAATCCTTTAGAGTCAATTTATTATATTACAATTCCACAAGATTTTATTCCTTCAGATTCAAGTTTTAAAATCGATTCTTCAATAAAATTGCCTGTTCAAGTAAAAGATGAAGCTTCTCCAGGAAGTTTTAATCCAAAAGAAATAACTGCTGAACAAATTTTAGCTGGAATTTTAACAATTCTTGCTTATGACAAAAAAAATGAGCATTTAGATTATTATCGTTCTATAATTTTGAAGGTAAAACCAAATATCAAAAAGGAACTTTGCGAAGCGGCAATTCTAAAAACAAAAAACGAAGATTTTGACCTTGCAGAAGAAATTTTTAGAGCACTGATTGGACTAGACCCTAACGATAAAGCAATCACGCTGAATATGGCACTTTTTTTGGACCAAAGAGCAGATTCTTACAGAATGTCTAGCCTAAATGAAGATGCCGATGCTTATGATAACGATGCTCTTCTTTATTATAGAGATTCTTTAGAAGCCGATCCTCCAATTCCTGACACTTACTTTAATGTTGGCTTTTTTTATATGAAACAACACAATTATAAAGATGCAAAAGATGCTTTTGAAACATATCTTGCACTTACTTGCGAAACTAGTGATGAAGAAATGGGAGAAGATGGAGTTTATAAAAAAGAACGTGCTCAAGAAATTATAAATAATATTAATAATGAAAATATTGATGATGAGAATTTTAGAGCGGCTTATGATTTAATTTCTCATGGGCAGGAAGAAAAAGGTTTAGAAAAAATTCGAAGCTTTTTACAAAATAATCCAAAAGTTTGGAATGCCTGGTTTTTATTAGGTTGGGGCTTACGTCGTTTAGAAAGATTTTCTGATGCAAAAACTGCGTTTTTAGAAGCATTAAAAAATGGTGGAAATTCAAATGCAGATACATATAACGAACTTTCTTTGTGTTATGTGCAGGAACATGATTTTAAGAACGCAAAAGATGTTTTAATGAAAGCACTTTCTCTTGAGCCAGAAAATACAAAAGTCATTTCAAATTTAGGATATTTATCTTTGGCACAAGGAAACAAGCAGGAAGCAAGAAATTATTTTCAATCGGTTTTGGAATTTGACCCAAAAGATAAAATTGCTGCTAGTGAATTATTAAAATTAGAAAAAGAAGATTAATCAAATTTTACAAAATCTCCAATTTGTATGCCTTCTTGTTCGAACCAACCTTGAGGAACTTCAAGAGCATATCTTACAGAACAAGTGCTTACAATTGGAGAAAGACTAAACGGTGTCATATCATATAAATTTCTGATTTTTCCTTTTGAGTCGATATATGCAATTGAAAGAGGATGCGGCGTATTTTTCATCCAAAAAGAAAGAATTTGGTCTTTTTCAAAAATAAAAATCATTCCTGTTCCGTTTGGAATATTTTTTCTTTCCATAAAACCAAAATTTCTTTCTCCTTCGGTTTTTGCAATTTCTACAATTAAATGACTTTTTAAGCCATCAGATTTTTCGATTGTTAAATTTGTTTTTTGCAGTTTTGATTTTGCACAACTATAAAAATTAAAGGAAAAAATACAAATTAATAAAAAGTAAAATATTTTTTTTGAGTGATTCATTAAAGTTCATCTAAAAACATTTGTCGTGTTTTTTCTTCTCCAGATTTTTCTATATTTGAATATTGTTTTAATTCTTCAAAAGTATGATTATCAATATATTTTAGACTTAAAGGTTTTTCAAGAGACATTGTGATATCATCATTTTTCCAAGTTGCTGAATTTGGATTTAAACTTTGCGGATTTCCGTATTTATTGCAAAGAGTTGTAAAGACGCTGTAATAATCCATTTTGTTTGTGTTAATATTTATTGTAATTATATAAAGTTTTTCGTTTGAAAATTGAAAATAACATCTTTCTAAAAACTGAGAACCAATTGAGCGAGTGGCATCTGTTTCTATTAGAGTTTTATTAATTCCTGGAAGAAGGGAAACATCACTATCACCGTGATACCCAAAATCATAATCTTTTAATAATTCAGATTTTGTTTCATCTAAAGTCATTCCCAATTCAATATTGTGAAATCCTCTTGAAAGTTCTTCAGAAAAAACTGGAATGATAATTGTGATGAAAAAAATTGCCAAAATGGATTTTTGTAGTTTCATATAAAATTTATCGGTAAAAAAAAAATGTATTAAAGTAAAATTATTATTGATTATTTTGTTTTCTATAAAAAGCAGCTTGTTTTGTTAGTTCTAACATATCTTTTATGAAAATCTTTCCATTTATAATTTTTATATGAGAATCCTGTTGAAAATCAAAAATTGCTTTCGCCTGTTGTTCTTGAGGAATTGCACACATGTTCACTAAATCTTGTGGAGTAAAATCTGTTTGTTTTTGTTTACTTCCGATAGAACTAAGTTGTATTTTTTGTTTTTCTAATTGTAAAGAAAGAATATCAATCATTTTTGCTAAAGGGTCTTTTAAATTTGCATTATCAAGTTGTCTATACATTGACCAAAGTCGTTCTGCTAAAGTTGTAGTTAATCTTGAAATCATTTGTGGTTGCGTAGAAACCATCAGATTAAAGTTTGCCAAATTTAAAACCATTAATCGACATTCGCTATGAGCAATTGCATTTGCAGAACGAGGTTTATTTTCCAAAAGAGCCATTTCACCAAACATATCACCTTTTTTTAGAACGGCAAGAGTTACTTCGTTATTATTTACAACTTTTGAAATAGCAACTTCTCCACTTTGAATTATAAACATATCTTTTCCAAGTTGAGCTTCGGAAAAAATCATTGTATTTTGTTTGTAATCGCGAATATTTTCTGTAGAAGGTTCAAGATAAAGTGGATTTGATTTTGGTTTTAATTCTACAAATTTTCGTTTTGCAATTTCTGCGTTTTCTCCAGTTGGTTTTGTTTTTAAATATTGATAATAAGCGTATTCTGCAATATCGAATTTACGTGATTTTTCATAAAATTGAGCAACTTTTAAAATTTGTTCTGAAGAATCTGTAACAACTGAATTGAATGTCGCTTTTGTAAGCATTTCATTCATCACTCTCATTCTATTTGCAAATGTTTTGATTATTTTTAAGGCGACTGGAGTATTTTTTACAATAAGTTCTGAATATTGTTCGCGTTTTACAGAAATAGCAACAACTTCTGTAACGGTTACTGCGGTTTCAATTTGAAGATGCCCAGACATACAGGAAACGACGCCTACGAAATCTCCAGGACCTAATAAAACAGGAGCTGTTCCACTTCCAGTAGCTTTAAAACATTGAACTCCGCCTTGCTGAATGATAAAAAAACGATCACTGTCGGAATTTCCTTCAACAATCATGTAAGAGCCTTTTGGGAATTTACATATTTGCAACTGTAACAAAACATTACTCCATCAGAAAAATTAAATCATCATATTATAGAAATGATAGAACTTCAAAAAATTATAAATTTACATATAAAAATTGTCAATTAAAGTTATTTAAAAGAGAAAAATTTAATTTACAAAAATGATTTCTGGTTCTAAATTAAATCCAAATTTTTCTAAAACAGTTTTTTGAATATGTAAAACTAATTTTTTTACATCATCTTGAGTTGCTCCAGCAAGATTAATTATGAAATTTCCGTGAAAATCAGCAATTTTTGCATTTCCAATTTGAAAACCTTTTAATCCGGCTTCATCAATTATTTGACCAGAAGATTTTCCAAATGAATGATTATTCTTAAAAACAGAACCGGCACTCGGATATTTAAAATGTCCTTTGTTAATCCTTTCTGAAAGATATTTTTTACATTCAGATTGAATTTTTTCTTGTTCTGAATGATTTTTTTGTTCTAAAAGAAAAGTTGTCGTTGTAATAAAAAATTTATTATTTTGAAAAGGTGATTTTTTATAATCCCAATCATCATCATTTTTTAAAATGTGTTTAAGTTTTACTTTGTTGTCAAAATATTCCATATAAGTTACGGAAAATAAAATATCAGAAATTTGTTTATCAAAACAGCGGGCATTCATATAAACTGCACCGCCAACTGTTCCAGGTAATCCGTAAAACTGTTCTATTCCGTGAATATTATTTTTTATGCAAAATTGTTCTAAAGAATGAATTGAAGTTCCGCTAAAACAAGTTACAAGACGTTGATTTTTTTCTAATTTTATTTTTCCAAAATCTTCGGGACAATTTTCTGCAGACATAAAATCAACATCACCAAAAGAAATTGTTGAAACAATTACACCATCATAATGTTCTGGAAAAACTACATTACTTCCACCGCCTAAAATAAAAAATTTAGTTTTTGTTTCTAAAAGAAGATTTAATGCAATCTGAAATGAATAATAATTTTGAGGTTTGATAAATAAATCTGCTTTTCCACCAATTTTAAAACTTGATTTTTGAGCTAAAGGTTCATTTTGTAAAATTTCACCCTTAAAAGCATCATAATTTTTTAGCGAGTCAATAATGAAATTATAGTCGGTCATAAAATCAGTATATCAAAATTAGGGCATTTTTACTATAAAAACAACTGAATCTAAATTATTGTGAAGACGTTATAAATTTGGTAAAATACAAAATCAGTTAGTTTTATAGAGGTTTTTATGAGTTTAAAATTATTTAATACAATGGGACATGAAATTCAGGAGTTTAAGCCTATTCACGAAGGTTTTGTTGGTTTTTATGGTTGCGGTCCTACAGTTTACAATTATGCTCATATTGGAAATTTGCGAGCTTATGTTTTTTTAGATATTCTTGATAAAACATTAACTTTTTTGGGATACGATATAAAACACGTTATGAATATAACTGATGTTGGTCATTTAACTGGTGATAATGATGATGGCGATGACAAGATGGTAAAAACGGCGGAAGAACGACATCAATCGGTTTTAGATGTTGCAAAATTTTATACAGATGCTTTTATGAGTGATATTGATGAATTAAATATTCGCCATCCAGATGTAATTTGTAAAGCAACAGAACATATTCCGGAAATGATTGAATTGATAAAAAAAATCGAAGCAAACGGACATACTTATTCGTCTGGTGGAAATCTTTACTACGACATTTCAACTTTCCCAGATTACGGAAAACTTGCAAATTTAAATCTTGATGAATTAAAAGCTGGTGCTGGAAAACGAAAAGAAGTTGTAATTGACGGAAATAAACGAAATCCTGGTGATTTTGTACTTTGGTTCACAAAATCAAAATTTGAAAATCAAGCTATGACGTGGGATTCTCCTTGGGGACGCGGTTATCCTGGCTGGCATATTGAATGTTCTGCAATGAGTATGAAATATCTTGGAAAACATATTGATATTCACACTGGTGGGATAGACCATGTTCCTGTTCATCATACCAATGAAATTGCTCAGTCGGAAGGTTCTTTTTCTGCGGAAGAAAGGGCAGAAGGACCTTGGGTAAAATATTGGCTTCATAACGAATTTTTGGTAATTGAAGGCGGAAATAAAATGTCAAAATCAAAAGGCAATTTTTTACGACTCCAAACCTTAAAAGATAAAGGTTTTTCTGCTTTAGATTATAGATATTTTTTACTTGGCGGACATTATCGAAAACAAATTTATTTTTCTTGGGACGCAATGGATTCTGCAAAAAATTCTAGAGCAGCGTTAAATCAGCGTGTTGCAAAATTGATAGAAAAAGCAAATTCTGAAGAAAATCTTAACTTAACGAAAGAAAATTTTACGAATTGTTTAGAAAAAATTGAAGTAAAATCTGAAAATCTAAAAAAATTCCAGGAAGGATTGGAGAACGATTTAGCAACTCCGGTGGCTCTTGCTGCAATGCAAAAAGAATCAAATGCAAAAAATAATTCAAAAGCATCAGAAGCGTTATCTGCAATATTTAAAATGGATAAAGTTTTGAGTTTAAGCGTAATTGAGAATGCTTTTAAAATTATTGAAGAAAACAAAAAAAATACAACCCAGAATGATATTTCTCATGATGACGATCCTGAAGCAAAAGAAATTGACTCTTTAATTTTGCAAAGAATTGAAGCAAAAAAATCAAAAGATTTTGCAAAAGCGGATGAAATTAGAAATGAATTAACTTCAAGAGGAATAACAATCATCGACACTCCAAATGGTCCAATTTGGCGTAGAAATTAAAAGTTTTCTACAAATTAAGTAACTTTTGGGACGTTTAGATGTTTTATAAGAAAGTGGAAGAAAGTCAAATTGTACAAAATGAATCGCTAAATGCAGGAAAAACAACTGACTTTAAAAAGATTTATGATGAATGTATGCAAATTCTTTTTAGAATATCGTTTAGAATTGTAAATGATGAAGAAGTTGCAGAAGATATGGCTCATGATTCTTTAATAAAGGCAAACGAAAAAGAACTTGTTTTTCCTTCCCTAAATGATGCAAAATATTGGTTGATTCGCGTTGTAAAAAATGCATCTTTGAATTACGTCAAGCGAAAAGAAAGGGAACGAAAAGCATACGAAAAAGTTTTGTATGAAGAATACAGAAAGCCCGAATCTGGTGAAATTGACATTCTGAAGCAGGAATCTATTAAAAAAGCTAGGGAGGCTTTAAAAAAACTTCCTAAAAACTTACAAGATGTACTTATTCTTCGAGAATATGGTGATTTGAATTATAAGGAAATCGGAAAAGTTTTAGGCATTACAGAAGGTAATGTTAAGATAAGAATTTTTAGAGCTAGGGAACAGCTTGTTAAACTTATAGGAGAAGATAATGTCTTTTTGCCCGAGTAAAGATATTCATTCCTTGTATTTGGATAACGAACTACCTGAAATTTATAAGGCTGAATATGAAAAACATTTAAAAACTTGTAAAAATTGTCAGTTAGAATTTGAAAAAATTTCTAAAATTCATAAATTATTAAATTCTGATGCAAAATTAATTTCTCCAACAAAAGAATATTTGGATGAAAGTTATGACCGTTTATTAACAAAAATGAATTTTAGTAAACATACAAGTAGAAATTCATCTTTTGGAAATAGAAAGAATTTTAGAAATATCGGATATTTTGCTTGTGCAGCCGCTGCTGCAGTTGTTTTTGCCGTTATAATGCCTTTAAAGACATCTTCAAAAACTCAAATAAATTCTGGAAATGTAAATGTGGCATCAATTCCAGAAATTATTTCAAATAAAGTTTCTTTTTATAGTGGAAATAATAATTCAATTTCGGATAATATTAATACTGTTGGATTTGTTCCTGGAATGTCGAAAGAGAATTCTCAAAATTTTATAATGAATGTAAATTCAGCAAAAAATTCTACAAATCAAAAACGGATAAAAATAATCCCTGATAATGATGTAGAATTACTTCGTCCAGAAATTGATTCAATCTCAATAAAAATAACGCTTCCTGGTATTGATTCAGTTCCTATGACAACTGAAATTAATGTTCCTATGGATGTTGTTTCGGGCAGAAAATAGGTGAATTCTACAAAAAAAATAAATTATTACTTTAGACGCTATCCTTTAGTTAGAGTTTGTATTGCTCTTTTTATTATTTCTCTTATTATTTGTTCTTCAATTTTAATTGGTTTTAAAACTGAAAAAATTCCAGAAATTGAATATATTAATCCTCCTGTTGGTGAACCTGGTGATGTTGTTGTAATTTCTGGAAAGAATTTTGGTGAAACAAGAGATATGGGCTATGTTGAATTTTCAGGTGTAAAATTGACATCAAGTGCTTATATTTCTTGGGAAGATTCAAAAATCAAACTGATTTTGCCTGCAAATATTCAAGACGGACTTGTGGTTGTAGGAACAAAAAAATATCGTTCAAAACCATCATTATTTTCTAACAAAGTTGATATTCCAATTCCTGTTCCAGTTGTCGCTCAATCTTCAAAACCAGTAATTACATCAATTGGAAACGGAAAACATTCTCCAGGAGATTTACTCATAATACAAGGAAATAATTTTGGTGAAATGAGAGGAAATTCTAAAGTTTTATTTACAATCGATTATGATAATAAAATTGCAGATTCTAATTCAGTTATAACTTCAAATATGTATGTTGAAAATCTTGTAAAAGCAAATGAATTTGAAAATGCTTATGAATTTTGGAGTAATTCTGAAATTCATGTAAGAATTCCTGATGGCGTTTGTTCAGGTGTTATTTTAATCGATACAGGAACAGAAAAATCTGAAGTTTTTAAATATGAAATTACAACACCTGCAAAAAAGACTTACAAAAATAAAAAAATTTATCTTATAAATTATACTGCGGATATTGCAGATATTAATACAAATGATGTTTCGACAATAACTTTGAGATGTCCAATTCCGATGGAAACATCATATCAACCAAATTTGCAAATTACAGAAGTAAATCCTTCTCCAGTTTTAATGAATTTTCAAAATAATTTAATTCATCAAATCTCAAAAAATAAAAACTATCTTCCAAAAACAATTTTCAGTCAAACTTTTGTAATTCCTGTTTATGAAATTGGAACAGAAATTAATCCGAATAGAATTACAAATTATAAAAAAGGCGATTTTCAATTTGTTGATGAAGCTCTAAAAAGTGATACATTAATTCCTTCTGAAAATGAAAAGATTTTGGAACTTTGTGAAGAAATTGTTGGAAAAGAAAAAAATCCTTACAGAAAAGCACAATTAATTTACGATTATATGTGCGATAATTATAAAATTTTATCAAAAATAAGAAAAAATGATGCAGAACCTTTAGATTTATTAAGAAGTAAAAAAGGTGATGCTTACGATTTTGCAATAATTTATACTGCTTTGCTTAGAGCTGCTTCTGTTCCTGCTTTAACTGATGCTGGAATTTTAGTTTCTCAAGATCAGACAACGCAATCGCATTGGTGGAACGAATTTTATATTTCTGGTTTAGGTTGGATTCCGGTAGATGTTTCTTTGGGTGCGGGACTAGAATATAAAAAATGGACAGAAAATGAACTTTTAGAAGAAAGAAAATTTTATTTTGGAAATATGGACTCTCATCATATTGTTTTTTCACGAGGTTGGAATGAATTAAAACCATTCAGCCAAGAAAATAAAATTGTTCAGCAACCAAGAAGTTTCGCTTTGCAAGGAATTTGGGAAGAATCTTCTTCAAATATAACAAAATATAGTTCTTTTTGGAGTGTTCCTATAATAAAAGGTATTTATTAAAAATAAGAGGTAAAAAATGACAACAAAAGTTTTAAGCGTTGGTGGTTCGATTATTGTTCCAGAGAAACCAGATACTGATTTTCTTGGAAAATTTATTGAAATGTGTACAAAATGGCTTGATGAAGATAAAAATAGGAGATTGATTTTAGTCGCAGGTGGAGGAGCTCCAGCAAGAGTTTATCAAAATGCGTATAAAGAAGTTTGTGAAAAAACTAATTCAAATTTTGAAGCAAATTCTGCTGATTGGATTGGAATTATGGCGACAAGAATAAATGCGCAGCTTTTAAAAGCGTCATTTGGTGATTATTGTAAAAATGATGTTGTTTATAATCCAACTTCTGATGATGTAAAATTTGATGGACAAGTTTTAGTTGCTTCTGGTTGGAAACCTGGATTTTCTACAGATACAGATGCAGTTTATCTTGGAGAAAAATTTTCTGCAGACACAATCGTAAATCTTTCCAACATAGAAAAAGTTTATACTGATGATCCTAAAAAAAATCCTAATGCAAAACCAATAGATACAATTTCTTGGGCAGATTTTAGAAAGATTGTCGGTGATGAATGGACTCCAGGAAAAAATTGTCCTTTTGACCCAATTGCATCTAAAAAAGCTCAAGAACTTGGTTTAAAAGTAATTTGTGCTGGTGGAAAAAATATTCAAAATATAGAAGCAATTCTTAATGATAAAGATTATTTTGGAACAACTATAAATTAAAAATTTTCCATCTTTGAAAGTATATTTTCAATTTTGATTGCATAATTTTTATCAGTTGCCCAAGTGCCACTTAATCCGCTAATATCTTTTACAAATTTTGTTTTATGAACCCAATTGTAACGAGGATCTACTAGCGGATTTTTTAATTTAACATCTTCTGTTGTTGCATACGCTTGAAGATGTTGAATATGTGCTCTGACTCCCATTTGTGGCGTTTCAAATTTTTCGCCAGGATGATTTTTATCAATTGCTCCAAGTCCGCAAAAATTATTCCATTCAGGTTGAACTAAATTTCCAAAAGTTAGATAACCTGTTTCAAGACACATTTGTGCGAAAGCAACATCAGAATTTATGCCTTCATCATAAGCTTCGTCAAAATAAAATTGAGATAGAAGTTTTACAAATTGTTCATCACAAGAAGGATTTTGAGTCATAAAAAAATTATATAATTGATTTGGAGAAAGTTTTCCTTCTGCTAAAAGATTTCTTGAAATACGAACTTTTTTATGGTGTAAAGTTTGACAAGATAAAAAAATAAAAATAAATGGAAGAAATATTAGTTTTTGAAGAATTTTACGCATATTTTAATTTTCGGAAAAAAAAATAAGCACTTTATTTAAAGTTTTTTTCAAAAAAAATTCCGAAAATGAAAGATTTTGTAAATATTAATAGTGATGAAATATGTTATAGATATACAAAAACCAGATGTTCGCGAAAAAGCTCTTTCTAAGGGAATTGGAAATCTGTTCGATAATGAACTTGTTACTTTAATTTTAGGAACTGGAACGAAAGAATTTCCGGTAGAGAATCTTTCTCAAAAAATTATTAAAACAATGGACGATACTGATTCAACAGAACTTATAGAAGCGTTGCAAAAATTAAAAGGAGTTGGAAATGGAAAAGCTCTTGCAATTGTTGCTGCATTAGAATTGGGAAAAAGACGCAGTATGCATCTAAAAGCTCCAATTAATTCTCCAAAAGATGTAATTCCTTTTGTAAGAACTTATGCGGTTAGTCCTCGCGAACATTTTATTGTAATAACTTTAAATGGCGGACATGAAATTATTCAAATTCACGTTATTTCTGTTGGAACATTGAATCGGTCGCTTGTGCATCCAAGAGAAGTTTTTTCTGAAGCAATCAAAGAAAATGCGGCTGCAATAATTTTATGTCATAATCATCCTTCTGAAAATTGTAATCCTTCTCAAGATGATTTAGAAACAACTTGTGTTTTAATGAAAGCAGCTAAAATTATAGGAATTCCAATCTTAGATCATATAATAGTTGATTGTGAAGGTTATTATAGTTTTTTGGAAAATGAGGTATTGTTTTCGGAGGAATAGTTGAGTAAAATCTTTTTATGAAAATAAAAATTTCTGTTTTTCTTTTTTTGATAATAAATGTATGTGCTTTTGCCGAATTAAAACGAATTCCAAAAGATTTTGATTTTTTTGAACCGCCAAGACCGTTTTTTGAAAGACTTGAACGTCCTTATAAAACAAAAAAATTGGAAAATGAAAATGATTGTGAAATCTGTATAAAATCAAATGAATTTAATGCATCAGTTTATATAAATGGAAAATATGAAGGAACAACAGATTTAATTATAAAAGATTTACGTCCTGGAAGATATGTAATTGACATTGAAAAAAAAGGTTTTGAACCAGATAGATTTGTAATCACTGTAAAAAAAGGAATGTATCAAGAATATAGAATAAATCTTATTCAAATTGTAGGAAGAATTTATATTCACGATTTACCTTCCGACTCGTACGTTTTTATTGATAATAGTTTAAAAAATTCTGCTATAAATGATGTTCCACCAGGTTATCACAAAATTGAAGTCCGGAGATTTGGATACAATTCTTATTCTGAAAATGTTTATGTTTACGCATATAAAGTAAGTCATGTTTTTCCAGAATTTACAGAAGCAAGGTTTTCTCTTTATGGACTAAAATCTTCAAAAGAAATAATCAATCCAAATTATAAAAATTCATTTGGAAGTACGGAACTTTCTTTTCAAGTTACAAAAAATGGAACAGCAGTAATGGAAATTGAAAATCAAAATGGAGAAATTATTTGGAAAAAAGATTGGAAAAGTTTTTCAACTTGGACTCAATCTGTAACTTGGACGCCAGATTCTTCTTTGTCAGATGGAATATATTTGGTTACGGTAAAATCTGGGGATTTTTTAGAAAAGATAAATATCATTTTAGACAGAAATTATACTTACAATATGAGTTCAATCAGTAGTTATGGAGCGGGAATTGGAAATCTTCCGTCTGTTTTTGGAAGTAATATGAGTTTAGTTGTTCCTTATTTTTCTTTTGGAGGATTTTTTAACGAAAATGAAAACAAAAATTTTGTAAATCTTCAAGCAGGAATTTTTTGGGATTTTGCAAAACATTTTGAATTAAATTTCTCTTTTGGTGGTGGAACAAATAAACTTTCTTTAGATAAACAAAAAAAAATCGCAACAAGTTTTAAAATCTATAATAATAATTCAATTTCTGAAATGACAAAATTTTGTTATGGCGGATTAATTCATTATGGAGCAACTTTTGATATGAATGATTTTCCTCTAGGAATTGCAAATGGAAATGGTTTAGGATTTAGTGGCATTTTAGGTTTTGATTTTTCTAAATTTTATTTAGGTTTTTCTTCAGATTATATTTTTGCTTCTTATGATGGTCTAAATTTTGATTTACCTTCTACGTGGAAAAATGCTTTTGCAACTTCCTGGAGATTTAATAATTATATCAACTTCAATTTTTGGGCAGGAATAAATTCAAGTTTTTGTATGAATAGTGATTATTTTAATGATTTTTTAAGAGGCATAAATTTTGGTGGAGAAATTGTTTTTATGTTTGGAAATTCTTCTCTTATGGGAAATATAAAATTTGATGCAAATTTAGTTCCAAAAGATGAATCTTTATTTTATGTTGGTTTTTGCTTGTCATATTTATTCTGATTTATTAAATTAAATATATGAAGCTTTATACAAAAGGACAATTAGTTTTATCAGTAATTTGTACGACAGCGATTGTTGTTGCCGCATCGTCAATTATTTTTTTATTTGTGAATAAAAATTCATCACAAAAAGTTCAAAATCAAATAGTAGAAATTAAGGAAAATCCTTCTCAGAAAAACGAATCTTCCTTTAATGTTGGAACAGATGAAAAATCAACAATTCCTGTTTCTTATGGAACGACAAAATATACACAAGAAGAATATCAAAACATTAACGTTTATGATTTGTGTAATGAAGCAGTTGTAAATATTAATACAAAAGTAACTTCTTATGATTGGTTTTTGGAACCTTACGTAAAAGATGGCGGAAGTGGTTCAGGTTCAATCATTGATAAAAACGGTTATATTTTGACAAATGTGCATGTTATTCAAGATGCGACTAAAATTTATATTTCTCTTTATGATGGAAGTCAATATGAAGCAGAAGTTGTAGGACAAGATTTGGATAGCGATTTGGCTGTTCTAAAATTTAATCCTCCAAATGATGTTACCTTAAAAACAATTTCTTTTGGTGATTCAACAGCCTTAAAAGTTGGGCAAAAAGTTATTGCAATAGGAAATCCTTTTGGTATGGAAAGAACTATGACAACCGGAATTGTTTCTGGACTTGGACGACCAATTCAAAATTCAAATAAACGAATTATCAGAAATATGATTCAAACTGACGCTTCAATCAATCCTGGAAATTCTGGTGGACCTTTGCTAGATACAAGTGGAAATATGATTGGAATTAATACAATGATTATGAGTTCTTCCGGTTCTTCTTCTGGAGTTGGTTTTGCTGTTCCTTCAGAAACCGCAATTCGTGTCGTTGCAGATTTAATCAAATACGGAAAAGTTCAGCGAGGAACTTTAGAAATATCTTTCTTCCAAAATAGTAAACGAATTGCACAATATGCAGATTTAGATATTTCTACTGGAGTTGTTGTTTCTCAAGTTGAAGAAGGCGGAAATGCAGATTTAGCTGGAATTCAAGGTGGAACAAATGCAGTTTATTATGGAACTAGAAGAAATATAATTTATCTTGGAGGAGATATTATTACAAAAATAGATGATATTTCTATAGGAACTTTGGCGGATTATTATTCTGCTCTAGAAAGTAAGCGACCTGGTGATGAAGTTTCAGTTGTCGTACATAGAAATAAAAAAGATTATCTAATAAAAGTAATACTTTCTGAATAATGCGTAAATTTAAAGTAGATTCTCCATATCAGCCAAGCGGTGATCAAGGGCAGGCAATAGAAAAATTAAGTGAAGGTTTTTTACGGGGCGATAAATTTCAAACCTTAAAAGGTGTAACTGGTTCTGGAAAAACTTTCACAATGGCAAAAATAATTGAAAAAGTTCAAAGACCGACTTTAATCATCAGTCATAATAAAACATTGTCCGCTCAACTTTACCGGGAATTTAAAAGTTTTTTTCCAGATAATGCAGTTGAATATTTTGTTTCGTATTATGATTATTATCAGCCAGAAGCGTATGTTCCAGCAAGAGATTTGTATATTGAAAAAGATTGCGATATAAATAAAGAAATTGATCAGCTTAGGCTTAGAGCAACTTACGCACTGATGGAAAGACGTGATGTTATTGTTGTTGCGACTGTTTCTTGTATTTATGGTTTAGGAATGCCTGATGTTTATAAAGGAATGCGCGTTCATGTTGAAAAGGGCGAAGTTTTAAATATCAAAAAATTTGCAAATTCTTTAATTTCGTTACAGTATTCAAGAAATGACGATGTTCTTGAAAGAGGAAATTTTAGAATAAAAGGAGATGTTATAGAAGTTTTTCCGCCATATATGGAAACTGATGAAGCGTATCGGATTGAACTTGAATGGGATGAAATTGTAAAAATCAGTCGTTTTGATGTTTTAAACCGAAATATCATCGAAATAATTGATGAAACTGTTTTTTATCCGGCAAAGCATTTTGTTATTCCTCAAAATCAAATTTTAGAAGCAACTGAAAGAATCCAAAAAGAAATGGAAGTTCGAGTTGAAGATTTTCAAGCGGCTGGAAAAATAATTGAAGCGGAACGTTTGAAAACTAGAACAACTTATGATATTGAAATGTTAAAAGAAATGGGAACTTGTCCTGGAATAGAAAATTATTCTGCACCAATTTTTGGACGGGCTCCTGGCGAACCTCCGGCAACGTTATTACATTATTTTCCAGATGATTTTTTATGTTTGATTGATGAAGCTCACGTTACGGTTCCTCAAATTGGAGCGATGTATGAAGGTGATAGAAGTAGAAAACAGAATCTTATTGATTTTGGATTTCGTCTTCCAAGTGCGTTAGACAATCGACCATTAAAAAAAGCAGAATTTGATAAAAAAATGAATCAAATCATTTATGTAACGGCAACTCCGCGTCCTGAAGAAATAAAACAAAGTTCTCAAGTTGTAGAACAGATTATTCGTCCTACAGGTTTATTAGATCCAATTGTTGAAGTTCGTCCGAGCGAAGGTCAAATGGAAGATATTTATAAAGAAGTTCAAAAACGTATAGAAAAAAATGAACGTTCGTTAATTTTAACTTTGACTAAAAAAATGGCAGAAGATTTAACTCAATATTTAACAGAATTAAATTTAAAAGTAAAATATATCCATTCAGAAATTGACACTTTTGAACGAGTTGAGATTTTAAAATCCTTACGTTCTGGAGAAATTGATATTTTAATTGGAATAAATCTTTTGCGGGAAGGAATTGATTTACCAGAAGTAAGTTTTATTGCACTTTTAGATGCCGATAAAATTGGTTTTTTGCGTTCAACAACATCACTCATTCAGATAATTGGTCGTGCGGCAAGAAATGCAGATGGAATGGTTGTTATGTACGCAGATCACATGAGTATAGCAATGGAAGAGGCAATAAAAGAAACAAAATATCGTCGCCAAGTTCAAGAAGAATATAATAAAAAACATGGAATTACTCCTGTTACAATAAAAAAAGCTGTGGAAGATATTTTAGTTCACGAAAAAGATGATGCTGAAGATAGTGCAAAAATGAATCTAGAACTTTTAAAAACAAATACAAATCTCTTTAATCCTTCTGCCAGAAAAAAACTTATAAAAGCACTTACAAAACAAATGTCAGATTTTGCGGATAGAATGGAATATGAACAAGCAGCTGCAATTCGTGATCAAATTCGAGAAATTGAAAATCAGTACGGAAAATAAATTAAATTAATTTTACGCAGCCAAATTTTGTATCAGAATAATTTAAAAAATCATTTATGAGAGAATTTGCAGATTTTGAAATTTGATTTAATCTGAAGTTTCCGTTTTGAGTTTTTACAAGCGGATTTATATATCTTTGTTTCACTTTTAAATTGACGCAAAAATATTCATCATTTGGCAGTTCATTTTGAGTATGTTCAATTTTTTCCATATTTTTAAAAGTATTCAGAAGTTTTTTTAAATATAAAGAAGATTTTCCATTTTCTAGTTTTTCTAAAATTTGTTTTTCAGAAAGAATCATAAAATCTTGTTCGCAAAGAATTTTTTCTTTTTCTGCAAGATTCATAATTGTTCCCATAAGTTGTAAAGTCAATTTATCTTCATTCATCTGAAGAATATGTCCAGTCATACAAAATTTTTCACAATAAAGTTCAGCCATTTCTAAAGAATTAAAACCTAATTCTTGTGTTTGATTTTCATTTTGGAGAATGGAAATATCGTTATAAGTTTTTGAAATTTCTTCTAAAGTCCAACTTCCTTCCAAAACCATTCCTGAAGGATACATATATTCAAGTCTGTCTGCACTAAGGCAAGGAATTTCGTTATCTGCAATAGGATAAATATGATAATCTTGAATTTCTTCCACCGTTAAAGAATCCTGCTTTAATAATGATAAAAGTTCTTGAGAATTTTTTATAATTGAGATGTTTGTTTTTTCTGTTGAAGTTTGAGTTAAAGCATCACCATTTCTAAAATCTGAAACATGCGAGAAAACTGGAGTTGAAACATCATGCAAAAGTCCTGCAATTGTTTGTGCTTTATCATGTGTAAAATGCCAAATAATCAAAGCAACTCCAATGCTGTGATCTAATCTTGAATAATAAAAACGATTATGAAAAAGTTTTGTCCAATCAGAGCCACACAAAAGTCCAATTCCAGAAAGTCGTTTTAGTAAAGGAAGATTTAGATATTTTTCTAGAAAATCAGGAAAATTTGGTTCAAGAATCTGGTGATAAGATTTTATATCATATTTTTTTTGAGGATTTGAATTTGTAATTTGTTCAAAAGAAAATTTGTCGTAAAAATTAGTCATTTATTTTTTAAATTAACATCAATTTGTGTAAATGGAATTTCTATTTTTGCATCATCAAAAACTTTTTTTATCGCAATGAATAAATCATTTTTTGTTTGCAAATAATCTTCTGGCTTAAACCAAACAGCAATTGTCAAATCAATTCCGTTTTCTCCAAATTTATCAAACCAAACAGAAGGAGCTGGTTCCTGTAAAATTGTTGTGCAAAGTGATGGAGCAGAATTTAAAATTTCGTATGCTTTTTTCATATCGGTGTCATAACTTATAGAAAGTGAAACCGTAAGCCTTTTTTTTGAATGAAAAGATTTATTTGTTAAATCTGTATTTATGATTGTTGAATTTGGAATTCTAACCATTTCGTTATCATAAGTGTGAAGTTGAATTGACATAAGATTAATGCTATCAACAACGCCTGTAATTCCATCAACTGTGATTGCATCTCCAACTTTTAAAGTTCCTTCTGTAAGAACAAAAAGTCCACTGATAATATTGCTGATTGAAGTCTGTGCCGCAAATCCGATTGCAATTCCCGCAATTCCAGCCGCTCCCCAAATTGCAGAAAGTTTTATTCCAAATAATCCTAAAATATACATTACTACAAGAACAAAAAAAATATATTTTATTGCACGAGTTAGGATCATTTGGCGATGCGGATTTGTTCTTTCTGAAGGAATTTTTTTTGTTGTACGAATGAGAAGTTTATAAATTACAAAAAAAATTGCTAAAATTATAATAACGCCGATGAGTTTAAAAAGATTTTCCCAAGTTAAAAAACTTTTTATCCAATTTAAAAAAGTTGATGTTTGTTTGATAATTGCTTCTTCTGCAGAATTTGCCACATCCACCAATGAATTTGTTTCTTCCATTTTTTTTCCTCTAGAAATATTTTAATTATGTTTGCATAAATCTGCAATTAGACATTCTTCACATTTAGGATTTTTCGCCGTACAAACATATCTTCCATGCAGTAAAATCCAGTGATGAGCATTTTGAAGATATTTTTCAGGAATTCTTTCTAAAAGACTTTTTTCAATTTCTAAAGGCGTTTTTCCTTCGGCAAGTCCAATTTTTGGGCTAATTCTCAAAAGATGAGTATCAACTGGCATTGTTGGTTTATTAAAAATAACGTTTAGAACTACATTTGCAGTTTTTCTTCCAACTCCAGGTAAAAGTATTAAATCTTCCAGGTTGTCTGGAATTTGAGAATTAAATTGATTTACAAGCATTTCTGAAAGTTTTATGATATTTTTTGCTTTATTTTTATATAATCCAATTGATTTTATATACGGAATTAAATTTTCCATTCCTAAAGAAATCATTTGTTCTGGTGTTGTTATTTTTTCAAAAAGAGATTTTGTCGCAATGTTTACACTTTTATCTGTTGCTTGAGCGGACAAAACAACAGCAACTAAAAGTGTATATGGATTTTTATAATTTAATTCTGATTTTGGAGATGGATTTTGTTTTTGCCAGCGAGAAAAAATAATTTCCATTTCCAAAGAAGACAAAAGTTCCATAAAATATTATTTTAACGCTGCTTTTAATTCTTCAATTTTATCAGTTTTTTCCCAAGGAAAGCCTTCTCTTCCAAAATGGCCATAACTTGCAGTTTTTTGATAGATTGGACGTTTTAAGTCTAAAGTTTTGATAATTCCTGCTGGAGTACAATCAAAAACTTTTTTAACTGCATTTTCAATTTTTGAACGTTCAATTTTTTCTGTTCCAAATGTTTCTACCATAATTGAAACGGGAAATGGAACTCCAATTGCATACGCTAGTTCAACTTCCGCTCTATCAGCTAATTGTGCAGCAACAACATTTTTTGCAATATAACGAGCCATATACGCTGCTGAACGATCAACTTTACTTGGGTCTTTTCCGCTAAAAGCTCCTCCACCATGGCGACCCATTCCACCGTAAGTATCAACAATGATTTTTCTACCAGTTAAACCAGAATCACCATCAGGACCGCCTGTAACAAATCTTCCAGTTGGATTTATATAATATTTTGTATCAGATTTTAAAAGTCCAGTTGGTTCTAAAACAGGTTTGATAATTTCTTCAATAATTGTTTTTTCAATTTGTTCATGAGAAATTCCATCATCATGTTGGTGAGAAAGAACAACTGTATCAATTCTAACTGGTTTATAACCATCATATTCAACTGTAACTTGAGATTTTGCATCTGGTCTAAGCCATTTTATTGTTCCATCGTGTCGTAATTTGTGAGCTTTTTGTAAAAGTAAGTGTGCATAATAAATTGGAGTTGGTATAAATGATGGAGTTTCGTTACAAGCAAATCCGAACATCATTCCCTGGTCGCCAGCTCCTTGCTGACCTTCAAATTCATCAAGTCCAACTCCCATAACACCTTGATTTATATCTGGTGATTGAGCGTGAAGTCTGTTCATAAAAATACAATTTTTTCCGTCAAGACCAATTTTTTCAGATGTGTAACCAATATCAACGGCAACTTTTCTCGCAATTCTTTCTACATTTTCATTAAATTCTTTTAGTTTAATATTGTTTTTGAAAAAATTAATTTCTCCACCAACTAAAAGAAAATCTGTAGAAGTAAAACATTCACAAGCAACGTGTGCATTTGAATCTAAAGAAAGACAATAATCAAGAATTGCGTCTGAAACTTGATCGCATAATTTATCAGGATGACCTTCGCCAACAGATTCTGATGTAAAAAGATATTTGTTATTTAAGACAGAACTCATTTTGAGCCTCCTATTTAGCAAATTTGTCAAATTCTAAGATTGACATCGGCTGCAATTTGGATAAATCGCCGCTAAGTGATAAAAACATCACAAATATGAATATATTGCAATAAAATTAAAAATGCAATATCTTATCTTTACCTTAAAATCTTGTATAAAAATTGTTTTTTTAGATTTGTCAAATGTTTTTTTTATAGGAAGTTAATTTTATGTCATTGCAAAAAACTTTTTCACAAGACAAGAAAAAGTGCTCTGTAACATTTATAGTTTCTCAGAAAGCATCTCAAAATGCAAAAAAAATTAATCTTGCTGGAGATTTTAACAGTTGGAGTAGTACGGATACTCCTTTAGAAAAAAATGATGATGGTTCTTTTTCTGTAACAATGGAACTCGATTCAGACAGAGAATATCAATTTCGTTATTTGCTAGATGGAATTAAGTGGGAAAATGATTGGGATGCAGATAAATATATTCCAGCGCCATTTTCAAATGCAGACAATTCTGTTGTAGTTTGTTCAGAAGATTTCAAAAAACAAAAAAGATAAGGTATTTTAAACGAATTCTTTAATCAAAAATCCTATTTTCTCATTTTTAACAAAAATAAAACTTGTTAGTTTAATAAAATCTTTTTTTTTGCATTGACAAAGTTTGTTTTATAATAGATATTATAATCGACAAAAAAATGATTTTTGTCATCAAATAGGAGTTATTATGGCAACAAAAGAAAAAAGAATTCCTTGGGCTTTTTTAGAAGAATATCGTGGAAAAGAGTTTTTAGGTGAATGGCCAACTTTTCCAGAACTTTTACGAATTCAAACAAAACGTTTTTCTGAACGCCCATTTTTTACAGATTTTGATGGTCCAAATGGTTCAAAAAGAACTTTTACTTATGCACAAGTTTTTAGTAAAGTTGTTTTAATTGCACAGTTTTTAATTTCACAAGGAATAAAAAAAGGTGATAAAGTTGCTGTTAGTGGCAAAAATTCTCCTGAATGGGCAATGGTTTATCTTGCAACGTTATATGCAAGTGGAATTATAATTCCTATTGATAATGGTTTGCACGAAAATGAAGTTTTAAATATTGTAAATACTGCAGAACCAAAAATCTTTTTTTGTGATGATGATAAATATGATTATTTAAAAAAAGATTTGCCAAACGTAAAAGTTTATTCTTTAAATCCTGAAAAAGATGATTATGTTTTTAAACTTCTTATTGAAGATGATAAAGAAATAAAATTAAATGAACCTGTAACAGAAAACGAAATTGCCGCAATTTTATTTACATCAGGAACTACAGGAAATCCAAAAGGAGTAATGCTTTCTCATAAAAATCTTATTTGTGATGGTTATATTGCTCAAAGAAATTTATTAATACTTCCAACTGATGTTTTCTATGCACTTCTTCCAATTCATCATGCTTATACAATGCAGGCTGCTTTTATTTGTCCTTTTGAAGTTGGTGCAGAAATTGTTTTTGGAAAAAGCATGGCAGTTACAAAACTTATGAAAGAATTAAAAGAAGGAAAAATTTCTATAATGTTAGGAGTTCCTCTTCTTTACAATAAACTTCTTGCAGGAATAAATAAAGGAATTCGTTCAAAAGGTGCAATTGTTGCTGGAATTATGGGATTTTTGAGAGGATTTTCTTTCTTTTTGAAAAAAATAACTGGAAAAAATCTTGGAAAAGGACTTTTCAAAACAGTTCTTACTCAAGCAAATATTTATACTTTAAGAGTTGCAATTTGTGGTGGCGGACCTTTAGCAAAATCAGTTTTCAAACAGTATCAAGCAATGGGAATTGATTTTATTCAAGGTTACGGACTTACAGAAACATCTCCAATTATAGCGTTAAATCCTCTTGAACATTTTAAGTTGGAAAGTGTTGGTCAAATCTTCTCACCATATATGGAAGCAAAAATTCTCCCAAGTGATACAGTTAGAAACGGTCATCAAATTGGTGAAATTGCGGTAAAAGGTCCAATGGTAATGCAAGGTTATTATAAAATGCCTGAAGAAACAAAAAAAATGTTTACAGAAGATGGATTTTTCAAAACTGGCGATTTAGGTTGGATGGATGATGAAGAATATCTTATGCTTTGTGGTCGTGCAAAAAATTTAATCGTAACAAGTGGCGGAAAAAATGTATATCCAGAAGAAATTGAAGATTCTTTCCAACTTTATGATGATGTAAAACAAATTACAGTTCAAGGTTATTACAAAGAAGATGATAAAACTTCAGAAGAAATAGAAGCTCTTATTTATCCAAGTGATGAGTTATTTACTCGTTTAGGTTTAGAAAGAAAAGAAGATGTTGTTCAAGATGAAATTTATTCAGAAATTCAAAAAATTGTAAGCAAAGTTAATAAAACTCTACAATCATACTCACAAATTTCAAAAATCACAATTTTGTCAAAACCTCTTGAAATGACAACTTCTTTAAAAGTAAAACGAAATTATAAAAAATAATCGAATTTTGTTTTTAAGTTAAAAATTGCCGTGCTAGTCACGGCATTTTTTTTTATAATTAGTAAAAATTTGTAACTTTCTAAGAAAACTATGTTTTTTTAAGAAAAAATATCTTATAATACAAATATGCAATGGAAAATTAATTTTGAATTATTGATTAAGCGAATTTTATTTGTTTTTTTGCTCATTTTTGAAATGTGTAGTTTGCGTCTTTGTGCAGAAACTGTAACTCCAGCAAAAGCACAAGTTATGAGAGATGCTTTTGTTTCTGAAGTAAAAAAGCATATTGGTTCACCTTATTTGTATGGTTCAATTGGTCCAGATTCTTTTGATTGTTCCGGATTAATTTATTATTCTGCTCGAGAATCTCTAAAAATTCAATTACCAAGAACCGCAAAAGCAATTTATGATTATTGTAAAATTGTTCCAGATAAAGAACGAGAAGTTGGAGATTTATTATTTTTTAAGACAACTTCATCAAATGTAATTTCGCATGTGGGAATTTATATTGGAAATTATCAGTTTATTTCAGCAATAAGTGATGGCGTAAATTCCGGAGTTATAGTTTCTTCTTTAAAACAAGAATATTGGAAACCAAGATATGTTTGTACTGGAAAATTTTTGGGAAAAGGAATTTCTTCTAGCGAAAGTGAATATTCTTCTGAAAATCTGCAACCTGCAAATTTTAAGGGTTCTAGTTTTAGAAAAACAGACGGAAGTTTTGCAGAAAATATAATTTTTGATGCTTCTGCTTTTTTTGACTGGTCGTTTATTTCTCCAAAATCGTTAGGATTCACTTTCCGCGGAGTAGATTTACAAGTAAACGCTCGTTTTTCAAAATGGATTTTAGAACCAGGAATTGGTTTAGATTTTAGAATTAATACTAGTCAAAAATTATTTCAAATTCCAATTTTGTTTTCAGCAACAATAAATGATTATTTTAGATTTTATGCTGGTCCAGTTTTGTCTTTTTCAGAAGGAATTTTAGTTAATTCTGAAAAAAAGATAAAAGGTTCTGTTTTTCCGGGAATTATCGGATTTTCTTTTTCAACACCAATGATAAAAGCTGGAGAAACACGAATTCAATTTGTTCAAGATTTAAGTTATACAATTTTTAACAATTTAGATAATTCAGCATTAAATTTTGTAGAATCAATTTCTTCTGGATTTGTTATGTATACAGGAATTCGAGTTAGTTTTCCATTAAATATTTTTTTGAAAGGATTGTAATGTGATAAAAAATATTTTTAAAATAGTGATTTTTTTATCTTTATCAATTTTTTTGTTTTCTTGTGATGCAAAAGTTAATTTAATTTCTGATGGAACAACTATTTATGTTCAATTTAATACAATTGCAGAAAAAGGTTTTGAAAAATTGTTAAATTCTTTGAATTCCGAAAATCAAAATTATATTGATACTGATGAAATAATTTCTTCACTCGAAAAATTTGGTTATAAAAATGTAAAAGCAGATTTAAAAAATAATAAAGAACTTTCAGTTTCTCTAGATGATTCTGATAAAATTTTACTTTCTACACAAATTCTAAAAATGGAAGATGGCTTTATAAAAGAAGATTTTTCAGCAGAGTCATTAAAAAAATTTTATAATTCTAGCGATGAACAAATTTTACAGTTTTTAGATTTGCTTTTAGCTCCAGTTTTTAATGATGAAAAAATGGCAACTTCAGAATATTTAGAAATTATTGCATCATTTTATGGGCAAGAACTTTCTGATGAATTAAAAGAAAGTAAACTTATTATTTCAAGTCAAAATTCTACCAAAAAAACAAAACATACTTATCAACTTGTCGATTTATTGTGTGGTAATTATTAGAATAATCAATTTTTTACAAGATGATTTCTTTATTATTTCTGTTCCAGACACTGTTTTATTAAAACTCTAGTTTCTTCAAGAGATAA
>SAMEA104315437__coassemble_127_pt1 | contig 95357 bp, 92 predicted proteins | sample SAMEA104315437__metabat2_low_PE_023 | metagenome-assembled genome bin SAMEA104315437 (sample SAMEA104315437) | gut metagenome | biome: Monkey gut; feature: monkey-associated habitat; material: faeces | place: China | collected 2013 | reverse complement strand
ACCCATATTTTTTACACCTCCGTGGGTGTCCTATTTTATGGGGTTGGTTCAAATCAGTGGTACTACCCATAACACTATTAAAGGTTGAGTTATCTAAATTCAAGAATTTATTTGTGATTGTTCCAGCGGCCATAAAGATGATTGTTCCTGCAATCCAAGGAATAAACTTCTTGAACATTCCCGGTTCCTGCCTACCGGCTGTAATAAGTCCGATACATTCTATGACGAGTGCAATAAATGCAATTCCTTTTACCCAAGGGCTTGAAATTAAGTCAATCAAAATCTTGACTTTTGAGTTAAGACCAAAGGTATCTGTTTCAGCAAAAGTTGCAGAAATACATACAACTGCAAAAAACATCATCATCACAAACTTCTTATTGTGAGCCAAACTCTTTATTCTTTCCATTTTCCTTTTCTCCTTATGTAAAAGATATTTTTTATACCTATTTACAACTAAAAACTTATGCCAATTTGTTGGCTTTCAGCATTGATATAAAGTCATCCGTTTCAGTTCCATTAGTCGGCAGCACCTCATCAACATGAGGACCATTCTTTCCACCTGCCATGTGTACACACAAGTGAATTGTGTTGCTTAACTTTGGAATAGTGCCCACTATGACTTCCCGAAGCAAATCTTCCATACGCATTAGCATGGAAGCACAACAGTCTGCATGGATTGTAGTAACATTTCCTGTATGACCTGTATTCCATGCTTTTATAATCTCATTTGCAACCTCTCCGCTACGAACTTCACCAAAGATAATCCTGTCCGGTGTCCATCTAAGTGCAGTCCTTACGGCTTCCGCAGCATGAACCGGATTTACAGAAATCATTGTCTTATCATGAGCATTGCACTGTAATTCTGGAACGTCCTCAACAACGTAAAATCTGTCATCCGGCGTATACTCCGTCATCTTCTGGATAATTGCACTTGCGAGTGTTGATTTACCAGCACCTGTACCTCCTCCTATCAGTATATTTTTTCTGTCCTTGATGTAAGAACAGATAAGTTCATATTCTTCCTGCGTCATTCGCCCGGCTTTCACATAGCTTTCAAGTGAAAACACTTCTTTAGGCGGTTTACGGAAAGTTATCTCCGGATTTTCTACCCACGGTGGCAAGAGTCCAGTAATACGTGCGTTATATGGCGGCGGAATAACAGCTTCCAGCTTTGGAATACCGCCTATTGGGTCAATTTTCTTATCAAGTAAAGCCGCCGCACTCAAAATTATTCCACGAACTTTTGTAGGCGGAATTTTCTCTCCTGTAAAAACCTTGCCTTTTGCAAAAACCTTGATGATAATCTCTCCACTTCCGATAACAAATATGTCAGTAACATTAGGGTCATCAAGATATTTTTTAAGACAGGCAATGTCAGAAAGAAAATTGTTGTTAAGCCTCTGTTTCTTTTCCCTGTCAGCCGCAAAGGTAGAAAATGGTACGCTTTCCACTACTTACCGTCCCCGGCATCTTCTTCAAGCATATCTCCAAAAATTGTTTCTATAAGAGGCTTAATGCTTGCCGCCCTGTGCTTGAAATTCTGTAAGAATGCCTGAACGTCCTTGTTTGCCTTCTGCATACGGAGCCCCACTTCTTCCTGTGGAATAGGCGGTGCGAATAAAAAGAAATACTGATACCACTCAAGATCAAGTTTCTGTTTTACATCAAACTCATGTTTTAATCTTGCAATCTGTCTTTGAACATCTGTCATTTTTGCAATAAGAAGACTTTCATCCATTGTGTCTTTTGTAAGGTAAAGCGACACAGCTTTCTGAATCACTGCATTTGATGAGATACCTTCGTCCTTTGCTCTTTGCGCAAGCAAATTCCGCATTTTATCCGTGAGCCTTACATGAGTTTCATAAGTTAAAAGAGAAGAATCTTTTTCCTTAGCCATTAGCTGCCTCTTTTAAAACAATTTCTTTCGCAATTTCATCACCTATAGTCTGGTCTAAATATGCATTCAGAGTATTTAAGATTGCAACATTTTCTGTGCTGCCAAGATTCTTGTTTCTTGCATAGTTTTTTATGATGTCTGAACACTTGAAAAGTGTCTTAAACCAGCCTGTCTTTTGAGGTGTTACCCTGAAATACTCTTCTTCCTCGTATCTAATAGGAAGCGTTTTTCCAAAATAAATCTGCCAGAATAAAGCCTTTCTGAAATATGTCTGCTGGTTTTCCTTAAAACTTGTCCTGTCAAGTTTTTCCATGATCTCAAATGGGATTGTAATCTGAACCAGTCTATTTTTATTAAAAAAGAAATAAGAAAACTCTTTTAAAGAAATCTCATAAGTTTTATTCTGCATAACGAGTGCATAAAGAACAGTGCTTATGAAATCCACCATATTTATAAACGAATTTTTCTTTGCAGTTTCCTTCATAAGTGCAAATTCTTCTTCTGTAAATGAAAAGGTAAGCCTTACTTTCTTTCTGAATCGCTGGATACAGTATTCGCAGGTGTCTATATATTCCTCATGGCTGTCAAATGAGATTTTTGCCTCATCAAAGCCTTTCACCATTTCCATAAAATATGGTTTTACTGCATTTGTAATCTCCCCGGCATGACGGAACATATACCATTCCATGCCGGTTTTCTTTGAAAGAAAATCCACAACTTTTTCCTTATGTTCAACTGCAATATAAACATCTTTTTTCATATTCATAAAAACTCCAATATGGCTTAGTTTGCTTCAGACGAAAAAACATCTGGCGTAAGGGGAACTGTAGTTGGAGGCGGTTCTCCGTCTATCATTTCTCCTTGAAACGGGGAAATCTCCTCTATGTCTGCAAATGACTCAAGATAATCAACTATGTTGAAATTTTCATCTTCGTTATCATTTACAGTCATATCATTCTGTTTTTTATTCTTATCACTTTCTTCTTTTTCCCTGCCGACAAGTTTATCTTTGTTGGAAGGAAGTGCTTTTAGTTCACCTTCAAGCCGCTCCATTGTATTAAGAGGCTCAAAGCCTGTTTCCATAGAACGATTTCTTCTGGTAAAAGGAATTATCCAGCCTTTCTTGCAGTTTCCGCTGTCCCTATATCTGTAAGTTTTCTTTTCCTTGTTATCAGTCTTATAAATAGTAATTTTCAAGGAAGGATAACCTATAGTAATTCCGTTTTTTCCAATCGGAAGTGTAAAAAGCGGATTAAAGTACCACTTGAACCTGAGCCAGTCTTTTTTATTCCTCACAGAATACGCCTTGTTCTTAAATCTTGGGTCATCATAGTAAACGACTTTCTTTGCAATGTAAGCCGGCATTCCCTGATTCATAATCAGTGCTTCGTTTGGAGGAAGGTGTGTAAGCTCATCAGGATTCATCAAGTCTCGTGCAACTTCCTGACTTGAAGCGTTCAGGTTATTCAGAGCGACAGCATAACGGCTTCCGCTTGTTGAAATACTTTCCTTTGTTACGCTTTCCTTACCTATTGCTTCAGTGAATGCTTTTGCATCCTCAATCTTTCCTGGAGCATAAATACAGAGTGTTTTACAGTGATCCAAGAACGGATGGTTCTGACCGTAAATATCTACGAGCTGGTTCAAGCCCTGGCAGATAAGGAAGAAGTTGATTCCATAACCTGCCAAAATACCCATTGTTTTAACAAGGAACGGAAAATTACCAAGAATAGGAAATTCATCGAGCATAAACAGAAGTCTGTTTTTAAGCTTTACTTCTCCGTAGGATGTTTCACCGTCGGAAAAACGGCGCAACATAAAGTTTATAAGCAGCTTGAAAACTGGAGCAATTACATCTATATGAGCAAACGGAACGACAAGGTACAGTGAAATCGGTGCATCACTTGTTACAAAATCATCAAGTTTAAAATCAGAATGGCCTGTTGCATGAGCAATAAGAGGGTCACTGAAAAGCTGCAGCTTAGAGAATACTGTTGAGAACACATCGCTTCTTACTTTTGGATTCATCTGAAGCATACGACCGGCACCTGCCTCAATCAGAGTCTGCAACCAAGGAGTTTCCTGTCCTTGCAATAAGTGCCGTGTTTCAAACATTTCACCGAAAAGCTTATCTCCCGGTTCAGACTTTTCCGGCTCCTCTCCGCATACCTGAGAGTCTTCTTCATCAGGTTTTGCCGCAAGAGACATAATTTCAAATACACCCGGCAAATTTTTCTTATCAGCATACTCAGGATTATCTGCCGTAAGAATATGAAGGATTGTTGTCTTAATCATATCCTTGGCATTCTCATTGAAGAACTGACTGTTTGAATTTTCACCGCCTTTTGCCTCTTCAAACAGGTTCTGAATTACAAGGTCTACGTCACTGACAATTCTGTTATCAAGGTGAACCTCTTCCAGAGGATTGAAACATACAGTATTACCGTCAGGATTTTTTGGCGCAAACTTTAATACTACAGAAAACTTTGAGCGGAAACCGGACGTAATATTGAACAGCTCACCTTTCGGATCAAAGAAGATAATTGACCACGGAAAATTCAAAGCTGTTGGTATTACGCTTCCCACGCCTTTTCCGCTACGTGTTGGCGCAAGCATTAAAACATTCGTATTTCCGGTAATACAGATAAGAGGCGCACGGTTCTTTAATGAAAGCTGAATAGAAGAATCTTTAGGATTTACCTTAGCCCTTACGTCTGCTTTCTGGAACTCAGCAAGAACAATACCTCTCTTTTCTGCCAGCCCGAACTTTTTGATGTCTTTTTCTGTTCCCCATCTTGAAGTACCGTAAAGATTATCATTCTTATTTAAGCCATATCCTCGTATAGCACTAACAACAAAGAAGAACACTACAGCAATTCCGGCACTTACAATAAACGGAAATAGCGACTGCAAAATCACAGACTGAATTACATTATCGGTAAGACCTTTTGACATTACGATAAGTAATATTAAGCCAGGATTATAAAACGGATAACCTTCATCAATAAAAAGAAACTTCCCTGTTGTTACAAAAAACGGTGCGTCGGTATACTTCGGGTTATACCCAACAAGTTTTGCATAAGTCTGTGTTGAGATTATAAGACCTATTACAACAATAAGAACAGGAAGAATGAGGTTGGATAAATCAAACAAGACCTTGCGGTTTCTTTCCGCAGGACGCTTTCTTAAAAATTCGTTGTTCTGTTTCACAAATCCCTCTAATCAAGACATTATATTGCCGTAATGTTACGGCAATGATTATCTGTTTTCCAATTATGCGGGATTATGGAAACTCAAGATTAAGATATTATATAATACTAAAATAATTTTGTAAATAGACTATATACAATTTATTTACACCCTTTGTCTTATTTTTCAATAGCGTTCCATTTTGAAACATGAACAACAGGACGCATCTTTCCGCCCCTCTCACTTTTATAGCAGCTGACCTCAGCACCAAGCAATTTTTCGTTAGGTTCATTATATACAGGAACAAACCACGCCTTTTTAGTTTCCCTATTTTCTATTACTATAGCATTGTCCCATGACTCTTCATAATTCATTTTATAGAGCTTTGTAATTATGCCGGTCGCAACTTCATTGTCGTTCCCGAAAATCTTCAAGTCAATACCATGCGTAAAAAGAAGCTCGTTCCTTGCTTTTAGATAAGAAGAGTATCTTCCGGCAGAATGAAGTTTATCGCTCCAGTCTTTTTCAAGATTAAATAAATTCGTTTCTTTTCCATGTCTTTTTGCAAGACCAATTTTTTCAAGATGACATAACCGTTTATACATCATATCATTTTGAGTGCGGATTGATACAGGATAGTCTGGATTGTTATTATAAGAACTTAAAAAACAGAAACGCTCAATTTCTTTATCAAGCATACAATATCTGTTTGCTTCTGGCAGTTTCTTTTTTGACGCTTCTATTTCTTCCTGTGTCCGTACTCCTTTTAGCTCCGTGCAAATTTGCCTTGCCATTTCCCTTATCGTATGCTTCAGCATAGTTCCACGGAAGCAGTCCACCTTCTTTCCGTTCTTGTCAATTCCATTTATAAGCAGATGTGCATGAGGATGATTGGTATTCGTATGAACGGCAGCAAGCCAAGAAAACTTATAGCCTGTAATTAGCTCAAGTCTTTTTACAAGAGTTTTTGTAAGAACTTTGCAGTCAACTTCTGGATTTTCAGGAGAGATGATAAACTTAAAATGTTTTGAGTCCATGTTGTCTTTATAGTTTTTTACAAAAGCATCATCAACTTCTTCTTCAGAAAAGAGCTTTGGTTTTTCAATAACCTCGTTTTTCTTTTCCTGCGTAAGGTATTCTTCCAGAAATCTTACATGTTTTGCAAACTCAGTTCCATACCGCATTTTAAGGACACAGTTCTGCTGACTTGTAAAAAATCCGCCTCCGCCACCAGAGCGATATTTTTCTTTTTCATAATTCTTGTCAGATGACGAAAGAAGATATTCTAAAGTCTTGTACAGTTTTCTTGCTTCCCTCATGTCATCTTTTTTGTTCAGCTTAAAATAATTAGGTCTGTTATCCCAGCCATTACCGTCCCTTGCCGTTGTGTTTGCAAAAAATGGACTTTGTTTTATTGTTCGCCTTCTCATATCTTCTCCCTTATTTCATCGCCGTAACGTTATGGCGTTACCCATTTAACTTTCGATTGCCGTAATATTACGGCGATTTCTTTTTCTATAAATACATCTTAGTCATAACATATTCTCAAAATAAATCAAAAAACTATTTTAATCAAAATATAGTAAATACTTTTAATTAAATCAATCTACATATCCATTGCCGTAACATTACGGCGTCTTGTAAAGTGGGATAAAATGGGACTTCATCGGGCTAAATATGGGACTATTAAAACAGTCAGAATCCCACTTAATTAATTCGCTACAATAAGAAGAAAGTGATATATCTGTTCTAAAAATCCCTGTTCTTTATCTTGCTGAATAGATATATCACTTAACTATTCATTTGCTCTATTTTCCTCACTCAGTTTATCGCCGTAATGTTACGGCGATGTCAAAAGATGTGATAGTAACCTTAAATGCTCAAAAGTTTGAAGTTTGCAGGATATTTTAATTCCACAGAAATTTTGTTACTCCAAAACAGCAGCAGCTTTTTTCCAGACAGAAATTATTATAGCGAATCTTGCCGGGTAAACTCTTTCAGATACCGCTCAAGACCAAATCCAGATTCGTTAGCTACACAAAATTCCTTTATCAAGTGCAAATTATCTGAAGAATCAAGAAGATGCTCGTAATAGAACAGCTCGGTTTCTATCGGTAAAAAAATCATCTTTTGTCTTTCTTCTCTTCTTTCTTCATCATTTCAAGAGCAGTTTTTTCATAGTCAGATGCAATTTTATGAAGTTTTTCAATATTCGCCTTTGGAGAATTCAAAATCTTCAGCAGAACTCTTTTGCCAGGAGAATCTGGAATATCATCTATTGTGAAATACCTTTGATTTGCTGTTGTCATAATAAATTCCTCAAATTAGAAACTTTGTTATTTAAAATATACAATTGTTTACATTTTCACCGCCGTAATATTACGACGATAAATCAGTCTTGACAAATTATTTACAATATTTGTACACTTTGATTGTGAATACATAGAGTAGGTGTTATTTACAATGCTTATTCTTACAGAAAAATCCTCGGTCGCAAATGACTTTGCAGTAGCCTTAAACGCCCAAAAGTTTGCAGGTTATTTTTCCACAGGCGACATTGTAATCACATATTGCCAAGGTCATCTTTTTGAACTTTGTCCGCCAGACTTCTATAACCCTAAATATAAAAGCTGGAACATCGAAGACCTGCCAATAATTCCACAGAAATTTTGTTACTCCAAAACAGCAGCAGCTTTATCTCAAACAAAAATAGTTATTGAGAAAATCAAAGAACATCTCTCTGACAAAATTGTAGTTGCAACAGATGCAGACCGTGAGGGTGAACTGATTGCCCGAATTGTTCTTGAGCAGGCTCATCTTATAGACTTTTCGAATTGTTACCGCTTCTGGGTTTCAGAAGCTCTTACTCCTGATGTAGTAAAAAAAGGTTTGGAAAAAGCCAAGCCGCTTTCAGAATATAACTCTCTTTCAGAACAGGCTTATGCAAGACAACATGCAGACTGGATTATTGGAATGAACTTCACAAGATTTGTTTCAACAGGAAATCATGAAGTTTTTTCTGTAGGGCGTGTTCAGACTGCTATTCTTTGTGAGATTGCAAAGAGAAATCACGAAGTAAAAAGCTTTATTCCTAAGCCATATAATGAACTTGAAGCAAGCATCAAAGATTCAAACGGTAATATCATCAAGGCTCTGCTTGTTAATCCTAAAAACAACAAATGTGCCTTTGAATTAAATGATTCATATTTATCAACTGCAATGGAGAAGTGTTCTGGACACAGAATCGATTTTGCAAAAAGCAATTCTGTTTTAAAGACATCAAAACCTGAAAAACTTCTAAATATCAATGCTCTTGAAAAAGAAGCTTATAAACGATTCGGATATTCGCCAGAAGAGACACTTAACATTGCAGAAGAGCTTTATAATGAGCATAAATGTTTGTCTTATCCAAGAACTCCAAGCCGAGTAATGGGCGATAGTAATGCAGAGCTTTTCAAGGAAAAATTTGAACTTTTAAAATCTGTTTATCCGGATATTTCTGGATTCTGTAATTCAAATTTAATAAATCAAGGAAACAAGCATATTTTCGATTCTTCAAGACTTGAAAGTCACCATGCCTTGATTCCGCTTGCAAAACTGCCGGAGACTGCAAATCAAAAACATAAAAATGTATTTAGCATTGTTATAGAAAGTTTTTTCTGTGTCTGCATGGATAACTATAAATACAACGAAAAGACAATTCATTTTTCATGCAACGGATTTACTTTCAAATCAGTTATCAAAGACACAGTGCAGGAAGGCTGGAAAGCCTATGAACGCCGTAATGTTACGGCGATGAAGAATGACAAAAAAGACAACGACATACAGGAAGTCCGTAACTTTAATGAGAACAACTGTCTTATTACAACGATTAAAAAGTTAGATAAAAAGACAACACCGCCTAAAGAATATTCAATAGACACTCTGCTTACCTTTATGGAAAAACCAAAAGGCGATACAGAAGAAAAACTTGTTGGACTTGGAACTCCTGCAACAAGAGCAGATATAGTTCAGAAACTCTTTAAGACTGGCTACATCATTGAAGATAAGAAAAAACTGTATGCCACAAAAAAAGGACTCTGGCTTCTTACCTTCCTTTCAAAAGACAAGGAACTTGCAAAAATCGCAAATGTAAATCAGACAACATACTGGGAGAACGAACTTGCCGTAAATCCTTCTTTGTTCGAGCAGCATATAAAAGAATATGTTGCAACAAGCATAAAACCTGAAATTAAGGAAGTTTATGTTAAAGAAGAGCTGTGCAAATGTCCTATATGCAAGAAAAGCATTCAGAAAGGTAAATATGGCTGGTACTGTACAGGCTATAAAGATGGCTGTCAGTTCAAAGTTTTTGAAACAGTGGCAGGTTCAAAGCTCTTAGAAAAAGATGTAGTCGCACTATGCAACGGTAAGCCGACAGGAATCAAGCACTGCATAAATAAGGCTGGAAAAAAATTTGACTGCAAGTTTTCTCTTGATGAAAATTGGCAAATTAAATTTGTGTTCATTGATAAGAAAGAAAAGAATGGAAAAAGAAATTTTAAGAAAACTTACCTGTAGAAGTTGCATTTATTTTAGTCATTCAGCAGATAATCCATATCGTCCTAAAAAATGCCATTGCAGCAAAACGAAACGCATAGGCAATTTGACTAGAGGGTATTATTGTGAAAAATTTGAGTTTAAGCAATTAGACAAACTGACTGCGGACGATAAACTTCCTATAAAAAATAGGTTTTCACAAGACTATAGGACTGCCAATCAATGGGCTGAAGTTGGACGTGTTATAAAATCTGGAGAAGTTGGTATTGACATGCATCCAAACAGAACAACTTTACGAGTATATACGTATTTCTTGATAGAACAAACAGAACCCAGTAAAGATAAAAGGTAGCTTATAAAAGTTTAATGATTTATCGCCGTAATGTTACGGCAATAGGAGTTAAAAAATTTGCAGGAGAAATAATAATATGCGTAACTGCTTAATAGAAATGGAAAAATTACTGTCTGAAATGCCAGACTGTGACAGAGTTGAAATAAAATCTTGTGCCGCTGTAGAAAAGAAGACAAAAACTCCATTTAGAAAAATCAGCATAGATTATACTTCGATTTCAAATTCATCGGGAAATACAGGAAACTACTTTTATGCATATCATTCTTTCTCACCAAAGTTTTGTCCATTTTGCGGAAAAAAATATCCTGTTTCTGAATAGTTAAAAAGAAGGAGTTACAAAATGAGATTCACAAATAAGGAAGCATACGAACTTGCTGTATTTATGAGACAGATAAAAATATATATGGAGAGTAAAAAATGAGTTATTGCCGTTATTGTGGGACAGAAATAAATTATACCAGAACTGCAAACGGAAAATGGCTTCCGTATGATGTTACTGGAGAGCCTCATTTCTGTCAGGAAAACAAACAAAGGCAATCACATAAATCAGGCTTAAAAGTCTGTGCAAGCTGCGGAAAACCTGTGTTTATTATGAAAAGAAAAAAGATTGATTATACAACACTAAATGAACACATCTGCAAGAAAGGTGATATTGCTCGCTATCAGAAATATCTTGAAAAACAAAGGAAAACAAAAAGATAAGTTTGTTAAAGAAAAAAAAAACTTTATGAATTTCTGTATCCAAAAATACAATATGAAGAACTTCACTAGATTGAAAAATTCTTAAAATTAAATAAATCAAAACGTCGCAAGATTACGTCAATGGAGAAATAAATGGAAAATAACTTTCTGTCTGCAATAAAAACCTCTGGTTCTATATCAACAATGAATTATGTCAGTTATTCAAAAAGAATACCTCAAATTCCAAAAAAGAATGAATCACCAGAAAATGCCGTTGCTCAAATAATGACTTTATTTTTGCCATTCCTAAAAGAATCTATTAACGATAATTCTTACAATCAGCTCCAACTGAAACTTGGAACGTTTTTGAGAGAATACAAAAATAACTAATTATTGTCGTAACATTACGGCGTTAATAAAAGAATTTTTTGGAGATTTAAATTATGTATAAACTTATAAATATTATTAATAACAATAAAAACTTTGGCAAATGTGAAGGAACAATAAAACTTTCTTTTGAGATGGAAGAATCTGTTTACCTTCTTGAACTTCTTATTAAAAGAGAAGAGAAGATTGTCGTGTATGATCTGAATGACTTGAACTGCCTGTTTGAAGCAAAATTCAAAAAAGCATATACTGTAGCACAATATCAGACAATGTCAAAAGTTCTTATGGTTCTAGATGGCATATCAACAAGTAACATCCATCTTTTTTCAGGCTGTGAGTATAAGAACGGTAAAATAGGATTTGAAAAAGGAAGTTATTTTAAATTGTGCAGTTGCCTTATAGAAAGCAAAAGAACTATCCGAAAAAAAGACAGAACAAAAGAAAAACAGAAAACAATACAATTATATGAAAAAAACTTAAATGTTCCTAAAATAGAAAGTCCAGCTGCACTACCGCAATTAACTGTAGAACAAAAAAATATTGAAGTCATCGAGCATAAAAATAACGTGAGCATCAGTCCGATTACAGAAACAAAAGAAATACCTCTCAAGATAAACAAACAGTCTTTAGATACAGGCGGAATATCAAAAGAAGATTTTAAAAGACAAATTCAAGCACAAAAGAATAAATAATTTTTAAATAGTTAAAGCTGTAAGTGAATTTTTCAAAAAAGCAACATTGTAAATAAATATATTTTTACCGATATAAAAATTATGGAACTTACAGAATTACAAAAACATAAAAAACACTGGATAGACAGAACAGTAAAAGGACTCTGTACAAATCGCCAATGTGCGATGGAATTAAATCTTTGTATCGGACATATAAAACTTCTTAAACGACGATATAAACAAGAAGGGGATATTGTTTTCATTCACGGAAATACAGGAAGACAACCAAAACATACAATGCCTGATTCTGATTTGAAACGTATTATCGAAATAAAAGAATCTGTAAATCAAAGTGGAAAAAAGATTTTTGATAAAGTAAATTTCACTCAATTTACAACTATACTGCATGATTTCTATGGAATTAATTATAGCAGAAATACTGTCTCAAACAAACTAAAGAAAGCCGGTTATATTTCTCCAAAGAAAAGAAAAAGCAAAAAAGAAGAAACAGTACACGAGATTAGACCTGCTAGACCTCGCTTTGGCGAACTCTTACAAGGTGACGGAACATCTTTTGAATGGTTTGAAGACGGAAAAATGTATTGTATTCATGTTTTGATTGATGATGCTACTGATATTCCGATTGCAATGTACATGGTCAAAAATGAATGTGCCTTTGGCTATTATGAAATTGTCAGGCAGATGCTTTTAAAATATGGAATACCAGAAGCATTTTACTTAGACGGATTACGATTGTTTTTCAGTGATAAGAAAACAGACATTGAAGAATCAGAAAAAGATACTCTGACACAATTTGCTCAGACAATGGAGTTTTCTTTCGGAATTGAAATGATAAGAGCTTATTCTCCACAAGCCAAAGGAAGAGTAGAAAGATTTAATCAGACCATTCAAAGTGATTTACCTGTTTATTTTAAACTGTATAACATAAACACAGTAGAGGAAGCAAATAATTTTCTACCTCTATATTGTCAGATTTATGCTAGAAAATTTGGTCGTGAGCCAAAACAATCTGATACAGCTTTTGTTCCTTTGAATGAAAATCAAAAATTGGATCTCGCAAAACTTTTAAGTGTAAAAGTAGAACGCACTACAGATTCCGGCTGTTCATTCAGTTTAAACAATTATATCTTTATAGCACATGGTGCACCAAAACAAAAAATAGAAATACACTTATCTGTACAAGACGGTATCTGGGGAATTACAAAAACAGGGAAGCAAGTTGAAATTGAATTATTTGATGACGATGAATGTAATCCACATATGCCACAAGTCTGGAAAGATTTAATCAACAAATACTTCTTTGAAGATGCAAAAGCTAAGTACAGAGCACCATACAAAGAAGCAATTTAAAGTAAAAATTATAGACATAATGAATTTACAAAAATAGGGGGTAATATTTTCAAAAAGACTTGACAGTTATATAAAATTTATATAACTTTTATTTATTTTTTATTAAATCTTTTGCACGAAGACCAAATAAATTTTGACGATTTCTAACTTCTTGAATAAGTTTGTTGTCTTTTTCTAAAACATCAATTAAATCCCAATGAAAATCTAAATTTGAGTCTGGAAAAATTTGAGTTTTTACAGGATGTTTTTTTGAGTTAGCTGTATTTACAATTTCTATTAAATCTTCAAAAGTTTTTTTATCTGCCATTTTTGTAAGATAAATATTTTTATCTAAAACTAAAACTGACTTTTCATCATTAAAAATATAATCATTAGGATTAAATTTTCTAGGTGCTTGAGGATTTCTAACTTTTTTACTTCTTCCAGTTACGCAGGAATATAATTGACCGCCACTTTGAATATGTTTTGGAATATCAAAAGAATCCTGCTCGTAAGAAAAATTTGCATATTCCGAAGAATAATCCATATCGGTTTTCCAATATCTAATATTATAAATTCTATCTTCAATAATATAAAAACAAAAAATATTTTCTGGAATAAATTGATTTGAAATCATAATTCCTTTTGTAACAATATTTCCTCTATAAAATCCTTCATAATTTTGCTTTGCTTTTTCAAGTTGTTCTAAATCATTAAAATTTAAATCTCTAGTACAAAAATTTAAGAAAAAATTATCATTTATAAGAACCATTGGAATTTCGTAATTTTCGTGTTTTGAATAATTTATTTTAAAATAAAAAACATTGTAATTATCATCTTTTGTAACTGAATACGGAATTTCTTCTGCTTTTTTTGGAGTTGCATCATTTCTTAGTTTTTTTGCTTTTTTTGAATATTCATCAGATTCTGCAGCTCTATCATAATACCAACCATAAAAATCTTTTAAAACAACAAAAAGTTCTGGATTTTGAAAATTTTCTCTCTCTTCAAAAAAAATTAATCTATCGTTTCCCTCCCAAATTCCAATCAGTTCTTCAGGAAGATATTTTATTGCATTTTCTTGTGAAAAAATAAAATTCGAAAATAAAAAAAATAAAAACAAAAAAAACGCTTTTTTCATAAAAATATTATCGGCTGGAAAAAAATTAAATATAGAAGTTTATCATCTATCAAATTTTAGTTTTTATCGTTATAATAAAAATATGACTTATTTAGCAAAACTTGGTGAACTTACTCTAAAAGGTTCTAATATTCAAGAATTTGAAAATCTTTTAAAACATAATGTTGCAAAATGCCTGGAAAAATCTGGATGTCAAATTACGCTCAGAGCGGGTAGACTTTATATTGAATGTGATGAAAAAGTTTCTCAAAAAGTGGAATTTACTTTATCGCATATAATTGGAATTACCGGCTGGGCAAAAGCTGTCGTTTGCAAAAAAAATATTGATGATATTTCTAAAACAGTTTTTGAAGTTGCAAAAATTGAAGCAGAAAAAGGTGCGAAAACATTTAAAATCGATGCGAGAAGAAGTGATAAATCTTTTCCGTTAAATTCTTATGAAATTTGTTGTGAAGCTGCTGGTGATGTTGAATCTATTATGAAAGTCGATGTTCATTCTCCAGATACAATTATTTATGTAGAAGTTAGAGAAAGATGCTTTGTTTTTGCTGAATCGAATATTGGTTGTAGAGGACTTCCAGTTGGTTCTAGCGGAAAAGGACTTTTATTACTTTCTGGTGGATTAGATTCTCCTGTTGCTGGTTACAGAATGCTCAGACGCGGAATGAAAATTGAATGTTGTTATTTTCACTCGTATCCGTATACTTCAGAAGAAGCAAAACAAAAAGTTATAACTTTAGCACAAAAACTTTCTAATTATGGAATTACAATTTATTTAAATATCATTCCTTTTACAGATGTTCAAATGAAAATAAAAGAAATTGCACCTCAAGACTGGACAACTCTCATGCTTAGAGTTTGTATGATGAAAGTTGCAAATATTTTAGCAAAAAGATGTAAAGCAAAATGTATAATTACTGGAGAAAGTGTTGGTCAAGTTGCTAGTCAAACGATTGAAAATATGACTGTAACAGAACATTTTGCAGAATTTCCACTACTCCGCCCTCTTTGTGGAATGGATAAAGAAGAAATCATAAAAGATTCAGAATTTATTGATACTTACGAAACTTCTATTCTTCCTTATGAAGATTGTTGTGTTTTATTTAGTCCTCGTCATCCAGTTTTAAGAGGAACACCAGAAATAGCAGAAGAAATTTATAAAAAAATGAATATTGATGATTTAATACAAAAATCTTATGAAGAAAGAGAAATCATAAAACTTACTTTTGGAAATGAACCAGTTTGGAAAACTGAAAAAATTTAGGATTTTTTTAAGATGAATGCAACAGAGAAACAAACAATTTTTAATCTTTTCAAAACAATAGATGCTTGGAATTGTGGATATACGAGAGAACAATTTAAAAATAATTTAGTTTTCACTGATGATAAAATCGAATCTCAAATATCGCATCAAGTTGAAACAACTCCACAAAAAACAAACTCACCTGTCACAATGGAAGAATTATTAAAAAAAGTTTCTCGTTGTACACGCTGTTCACTTGCCAGAACAAGAAATAATATTGTTTTTGGACAAGGCGTAACATCTCCAGAAGTTTTAGTCGTTGGAGAAGGACCTGGCGAAGAAGAAGATAAACAAGGTTTACCATTTGTTGGAAAAGCAGGTCTTCTTTTAGATAAAATGCTTCTCGCAATTGGGCTTGAAAGAAATAAAAATTGTTATATTGCAAATATTGTAAAATGCAGACCTCCGCAAAACAGAGTGCCTTTTCCAGACGAACAATCCGCTTGTTTTTCATTTTTAGAAACGCAAATACACATTTTAAAACCAAAAATGATTTTATGTATGGGGAAAACTGCAATAGAAAAAATAATGAATCAAAAAATTTCAATTACACAGCAACATGGAAGTTTTTTTGAATATAATAAAATTCCAGTTATGGTAACTTATCATCCAAGTGCTTTGCTTAGAAATGAAGAATTAAAAAGACCTGCTTGGAATGATTTGAAATCTTTTAAAGCAAAATTAGAAAGTTTAAAATAAATTATGACTTATCTTGAAGTTATATTAAATCTTCCCATAAATCAGGGATTCACATATTCATATATTCCTCCAGAAAACGAAAAAAACGATTTAAAGCCACAAATAGGAAAACGAGCAGAAATCATGTTCGGAAACAGAAAAACTACAGGATTTATTATAAATATTTCAGATAAAATTCCAGAAAATTGTCCTGTAGATGCATCTAAAATCAGAAATATAAAACGAATCATTGATACAGAACCATTATTTAATGAAGATTTAATTGAAATGGCAAAATGGATTTCTAGATATTATCTTTGTTCTTTGGGAGAAGCTATTTTTGCAATGATTCCTTCTGGCAGAAAAGAATCTTCTTTTGGAGGATTTACTTATGAAGATGATGAAATTTCTACAAAAAAAAATATACTTTCACAAGAGCAGACAAAAGCAATCACAGATATTTTGAATTCTCAAAAACAAACAAATCAAAACTCAAATTTTCATTATGTTTATGGACCAACTGGAACTGGTAAAACTGAAGTTTTTTTACAATTGGCTGAAGATGTTTTGCAAAATGGAAAAGGAGTAATTTATCTTGTTCCGGAAATAAGTTTAACAGGACAGGTTGCAAAAGATATTGCAAAAAGATTTGGAAATACTGCTGCTATTTTACATTCAGGATTAACTGCTTCTCAAAGACTTACACAATGGCATAAAATCTTACATAAGGAAGCAAGAGTTGTAATTGGTGCACGAAGTGCTATTTTTGCTCCAGTTCCAGATTTAGGACTTATTATAATTGATGAAGAACATGATGGCTCTTACAAATCAGGAAATAATCCTCGTTATCATGCAAGACAAGTTGCAATGCATCGTTGTTCAAAATTAAAAATTCCTTTAGTTATGGGAAGTGCTACACCATCTGTAGAAGCTTGGGATGGAATGAGAAAAAAAATCATCATTCAGCATACTTTAACAAAAAGATTAGCTGGCGGAACAATGCCAAAAATTCAATGTATAAATTTAAATGATTTTAAAAATGATGGTTGCATTTCAAAACCGTTAGAAGATGAAATTACAAAAACATTGGAACAAAAAAAACAAGTGATTTTATTTCTAAACAGAAGAGGTTTTACTCATTTTTTTAGGTGCAATTCTTGTGGATATGAATTAATTTGTAAAAATTGTTCCGTTCCAATGACTTATCACAAAGTTGAAAATAGATTACGTTGCCATTATTGTGGCTGGTCAATAAATCCTCCTCAAAGTTGTCCACAATGTGGTTCTCTTGATATTGGAAGTTCAGGTTTTGGAACAGAATTTATTGAAAGTGAAACAAAAGCAAAATTTCCAAATGCAAAAATCATAAGAATTGATACAGATGCAATCTCCAAAAAAGAAGAACTTTTAAAAACTTTAGAAGAATTTAAACAAGGAAAATATGATATTATGTTAGGAACTCAAATGGTTGCAAAAGGATTAAATTTTCCTAATCTGCAATTAGTTGGAGTTATTTTAGCAGATGCAGGCTTACACATGCCAGATTTTCGTGCCCAAGAAAGAACTTTTTCATTAATAACACAAGTTGCAGGCAGAGCCGGAAGATATTTTCCTGATGGAAAAGTTCTAATTCAAACTTACAGTCCTGGTCAGGAAGCGATTTATTTTGCCTGTAAAAATAAAATTCAAGATTTTTATAATTATGAACTTCAACAAAGAGAACTTTTGGAATTTCCTCCTTTTTCCAGACTTTTAAGAATTGTTTTTAGAAGTTTTAATAAAAATCTTGCGTATAAAACTGCTTATGAAGTTTATAAAATTTTTGCAGAATTAAATGTAAAAGGTGCTGAAATAATTGGGCCTGCTGAATGTCCAATTGAAAGAATAAATTCCAACTGGAGATACCAAATTCTCTTAAAAGGTCATTCTATAATTCCTTTACAATCTATGGCAAGAACAATTCTTACAAACTATCAAAAAAATCAAAATGTATATATTGAATATGATGTAGATCCAGTTTCTTTATTATGAAAAATCATACATGACGGCGAATTCCATCAAATTTTATTTGATATAAAAACAATCCATTTGGAGGAGCGGTTACACCAGCTTTAGTTCTGTCTTTTGAATTTAAAATTTTTTCAAAAGAATCTTCCGAAGCATTTTGTTTATCAAGATTGATTAAAGTTCCAACTAAAGTTCTAACCATTTTCCATAAAAAAGCATTCGCTTCAATTTGAAAAACCAGGAAATCTTGACCCCAAATATCTTTTTGAAAGAAAAATTTAACATCATTTATATAACGATTTGTAGAAACACTATCATCACCACTTGCAGCAAAAGCAGCACAATCTAATTCTCCGTGAAAACATTTTACATAATTATTCAATCGTTCTAAATTTGGAATATAATTTTTTACACACCAAACATAACGAGAATTATTTGCGGCAATACAATCTGTTGTAGAAATAAAATATCTATAAACTCTACTTGTTGCACTTTTTCTAGAATTAAAGTCTTCAGAAACTTCTTTTGCATCCAAAATTCTAATATCAGAAGGTAAAGCGGAATTTAAAGCACGAACATAATTTTTTGCCGGGATAGATGAAATTGATGTATAAAAATTTGCTGCTTGAGATAAAGCATGAACGCCACTATCAGTTCTTCCAGAACCATATAAATTTGTTTTTTGTTTATTAATTTTCTCTAAAACTTTTTCTATTTCACCTTGAACTGTTCTTTGAGATTCTTTTCCGTTATTATCTTGACGTTGCCATCCACAAAAATCAGTGCCATCATAAGAGATTGTTAAAAGAATATTTCTATTTACAAAATTAGAAGTCATCATCATTTACAAGTTTACTTAATTCATCATAAAGATTTCTAGCATGTTCCAAAAGCGGACCAGGTTTATTTTTAGAAGATTTTCCTAATCCAAAAATTCGTGCAATTGCAGTTTTTGACTCACTTAATTTTTTCAATCTAAGTTGAATATCATCTTGTTGCCCATATTTAAATTCCAATAAGCCACACAAATAAATAACTCCGTCCCAACCATAATTTTTATCCATATCAGGACCTAAATTCACAAGAGTTGAACTTTTTTCTGTACGAGAACTTTCATTTATTACTGCCTGCTGATAAAAAAATAATGCTTTTCTATAAAAAACTTGTGAAATATAATCATAATTATGTTCTGCACAATGCTGATGAATTTCATTTGTAAGCCAGGCTAATCTTAAAGAAATAATTGCAGATTTCATTGTTGGAATTGCATAAGACCCCATACAATTATAAGTCATCAATGCAAGATAATACATTGCTGCACCATCAAAAAGAGTTCTTTCTTTTTTCAAATTAAAATAAGGAAAAATTTGTTCTACCGCAGATTTTCTTTTTTGAAAATTATCATAAATTTTATCTAAATCTTCTGGAGTTATTTTTTCAGAAAAATCATTCCAAAAAAAAGCAGAATAACAATTTGGACAAGCTCCAATTTCATAAATTAAAGGATAAACTTGACCATATTTTTTGGAAGGTTCAAAAATTCTATGTAATTCATCTGTTAAACCACCAGCAATCATTCGTCCATTTCCAGAACGCATAATTTCTCGCTCAAAAAATTTTTTACACACAGGACATTGACATTTGTCTTTTGACCAATAAGAAATTGCGGGCTTTTTTTCTTCTTTTGTTGCCATTAGTTTTCCTCTATTATTACAAACGCAATTGCGTATTCTTTTTCATGACTTAATGATAAATGAATATTAAAATTTTCGCATCTTTTTTTTAGAAATTCTAAAGCAGATTTTTCAACATTTAAAATTGGTTTTCCTAAATCGTTATTTGTAACAAAAATATCTTTCATTTCAAAATTTAAAAATCCTGTTCCCATTGCTTTTACAAAAGCTTCTTTTGCGGCAAAACGACTTGCATAATGTTCTAAAAGATATTGTTTTGATTTTTCTGTAACAATTTCTTTTTCATTAAAAAAACGATTTATCAAATTTTGATTTTCAATCCAAGAATTAAGTCGAGAAATTTTTACAATATCAGTTCCAATTCCAAAAATCATAAATTTTCCGCACTTTCAGGATTTTCTGTATTTTTTTCAGTTTCACTCTCACTTTCTTCTAAAATTGGTTGTTTTTCAACTATTTTTATTGCAACTGTTTTTGGCGAAAATGATTTTACAGAAAGATTTGAAGAAATAGCAACATTCATAGGAAGTTCATATTCTCCAGGTTCAGAAATTTTACTTAAATCGAATTGCATTGCATTTTTTGGAAGATTATAATTCTCTAAGAAAGGAACAGTTCCATCTACAACTAAAGTTCCTTCAGGAATATTTGAAATTAATTCTAAATTTTGTGATAGATTCAATGCTGAAATTGCAATTTTTTCATAAGTTTTTGTCATTGGCATTGGAGAAACGACAACAGTTGCTTTGTAAGGGCCAGCATCAGAAACTATAATTTTTTTATTTATTGGAAAATAATTTACTTCGGTAGAAAAATTTGTTTTTGCATTTGAAACCAAAACTTTATCTGTGTAAAGTTTTTCAATTTTTTCAACAATAGAAGCAGGTCCAACTACACTCACAGAAGATGGTTCTAAAGATAGAGATTCAACAAAATATCCAGAAGCGGGTTCTCCTGAAATAGATGCTTCTAAAGGAATAAATTTTACAATTTTTTCTTCGACTTTTACTTTTATAGAAGATGATGGTCTTATTTTTATTTCAAGTGATTCAAATTTTTTCAAAGCATCAGAAATTGAAACTTTTATTGGAATTTCGTATTCACCTGTTTCAGAAATAAATGATAAATCTAACACAGCAGTAAAATCATTTATATGAATATCAGAAATATCTTCAGATAAAGCTCTTACAGAAAGAGTTACAGATGTAGGAACAGAATCTACACACATAACTTGACCATTTTCTATAATTTGGAGAGGAACAACAAAATTTTTTCTTTCAACCAAAGATGTTTGATGAAAAATATAAAGAAAAATTGCAACTATAAGACAGATAAGTTTTATGGGCCAGTTAAAAAGGAGTTTATCAGTTATTTGTTTTATATTCATCTACTGTGTCCTCCAAATTTTTCTGTTCAGGTGTGATTTCAAGCAAATTCTCCAAAATTTTACGAATTTCAGAAGTTGAAAGATCATAATTCAATTTTGATTCATAAGCTAAACTCAAAGCCGTTGTTTCTTCAGAAACAATAAGAACAACAGCATCTGAAACTTCAGATAAACCTAAAGCGGCTCTATGTCTTGTTCCAAAAGTTTTTTTAATTGTGTAATTTTCACTTGTTGGCAAAAAACATCCAGCAGCAACAATTTTTCCACCTTGAATAACAACTGCTCCATCATGCAAAGTTGTATCTTTTCCAAAAATTGTAAGCAAAAGACTTGAAGAAATATCTGCATTTAAAACAGTTCCAGTTTGAATTATATCATTTAATTTTGTATGACGACGAAAAACAACTAACATTCCACGTTTTTGCTTAGAAAGCATTTCTGCCGCAGTTAAAACAGCATCAACATAAGTATGTTTTGAACGACTTCCAAACGCAAACCAGTTGTTTTGCCCAATTCTTAAAAAAAGTTTTCTGATTTCTGGCTGAAAAATTACAGCAAAAGCAATTACAAATCCTGGAGCTAAAATATTTAAAAGCCATAACAATGTTGAAAGATGCAATAAAGCAGCAAAACCGTAAGCAATTAAAATAATGACAACCGCTCGTAGAATTTGAACCGAATTAGTTTTTGACATAAAATCATAGGCTTTATAAATTAAAAAAGTCAAAACTAAAATATCCAAAATCGGACGAATAAGATTATAAATATTTAAAAGCCTATCAAAACCAACCATATTTTTATTATACACTATTTTTTAAGATATTTCATCACATTTAACGCATCTACAGTTTGTTTTACATCATGAACACGAACAATTTTTGCATTATTTTGAACACTAATTATATTTGCGGCTAAAGTTCCTGCCATTCTGTTTTCAACATCTTCATTTGTCATTTGCCCAATACATCTTTTTCTAGAAAGAGCCATTAATATTGGAAAATTACCATCGCAAAGAAGATTGCAGTTTTTTATAAGTTCTAGATTTTCCTTAAAAGTTTTTCCAAAACCAATTCCAGGGTCTATAATGATTTTTTCTTTTTTTATTCCGCAGTAAATTGCATATTCTATTTGTTTTTTTAAATAATCACTTACTTTTGTGATGATTTTATCACTTTCATCAATTTTGTTTGGGTCTTCTTTTTCACGATTCATTAAAATCACAGAACAATCAGTTTTACTAACTATTTCTGCCATATTTTTATCATCTTCCAAAGCAGAAACATCATTTAAAATATCCGCACCAACATTATACGCTTCAATAAAAACTTTAGATTTTCTTGTATCAACAGAAATTGGAATATCACTATGTTTTCGAATTTCTTTTATTAATGGAATGATTCTTTTTATTTCTTCATTTTCTTCTACTGGAATATAATTTGGTCTTGTAGATTCTCCACCAATATCCAAAATATCTGCACCATCATCAATAAGTTTTAAAGCTAAATCTAAACCACCACGACTTTTTTCAAAAAATGAATCTGGAGTTGCATTTAAAATTCCCATAACAAAAGCAGGTTTTTCTGTAGAAAGCTTTTTATTTCCGAAAATCATTTCAACCATTTTAAAACCTCTTTTTCAATATCTGATGAAGTTAAATTTGCAGATTCAAGAATATCATTTCTAGAACCATGAGTTAAATAATTATCTTTAAATCCTAAAATAGAAATATTTTTCAAATTATTTTCAAAAAGAAGATTTTTTATATCTAAAGAAATTCCACCTTCAATAACGCCATCTTCAACAATAACAAAAGCATCGTATTTTTTTGCAATTTCAATAAAATATTCATTGTCGAAAGGTTTTAGAAATCTCAAAAGATACAAATCTGCATATCCATCTTGAATTAAAATACTTCTAATCGCAACTGCAACTTCGCTAAACATTCCACCGGTAGAAATGATTAAAACTTTTTTTCGTGCAGATTCAAGTTGAATTTCAGAAATATTTCCAATCAAAAATTCTGAACAAGGAACAAAAATTCCTCTTCCAATATGCACTGGATTTGAAAACTGAGAATGTTCTGTTGGACAAGTTAATTTTGGATAACGAATTACAGTTGCAAAAGAATTTATTTCTGCCCACTGAAAACATAATTCTAAATCTTTTTCGCTAACAGGAGACATTATTACTAAATTTGGAATCGGTTTTAAAAGTGCAATATCAAAAATTCCTTGATGAGTAATTCCATCATTAGGAACGGCACCTGCTCTGTCTAACATAAAAATTGCATGAAGATTTTGAATTGCAATATCACAAATAATTTGATCGATTGAACGTTGAAAAAATGTAGAATAAATGCAAACAACTGGAAGACATCCACCTAAAGCTAAACCTCCTGCAAACGTAACAGCATGTTCTTCTGCAATTCCAACATCAAAAAATCTTGCAGGAAATTTATGAGAAAAAGAAGAAAGACCAGTTCCTTTTGACATTGCCGCCGTAATTGCAACTATTTTTGGATTTTTTTCTGCCTCTTTTACAATGATTTTACTAAAAGACTCTGTAAAACTAGTTGTATCAAATTTTTCGACATTTCCATCTGAAATTAAAAACGGTCCAATTCCATGAAATTTTTCAGGATTATTTTCTGCAGGACTGTAACCTTTTCCTTTTTTTGTAACAATATGAACAACAACTGGCCGATGAAGTTTTTTTACTCTCTTAAAAACTTTTTCCAAACTTTTTTCATTATGACCGTCTAAAGGACCTGTGTATTCAAATCCCAAATCTACAAAAAGATTATTTGTCAAAAAAAGCCCTTTTAAAGACCTTTTTATTCTGAAAATAAATTTTTCTAAACCTTTTCCTAAATAAGGAATATGATTTATTAATTTATCAATAAAATTTCTAATTTTTTGATAGCGTGAAGTTGTAGTAAGTCTGCTTAAATATCTTGAAATTGCACCCGTGTTGTGATCAATTGACATTTGATTATCATTTAAAACAACAATAAGATTTTTTGATAACTGCCCCGCATTACTTAAACCTTCAAAAGCAAGTCCACCAGTTAAAGCACCATCACCAATAATTGCAATAACTTTTCCATCTTCATGATTTAATTCTCTTGCTGACAATAATCCTAACGCTTGTGAAATTGAAGTTGATGAATGACCATTTATAAAAAAATCATGTTCACTTTCATTTTTATTTGTAAAACCAGAAATTCCATTTTTTTGTCTTAATGTAGAAAATTGTTTATATCGACCAGTAAGAAGTTTATGTGTATAACATTGATGACTTACATCCCAAATAATTGCATCTTTTGGACTGTCAAAAACTCTATGCAAAGCGATTGTTAATTCTACAACACCAAGATTACTCGCTAAATGACCGCCGTTTTTACCGACAACATCAATAATCGTTTTTCGACATTCATCTTCTAACTGTTCTATTTGAGTCTGAGAAAATTTTTTTATATCACCAGGTGATTCAATTTTATCTAATAGCATAAAACTATATTTTGAATTAATTTTTTTCTAAAAAAAAAAGACCGCGTAAAATTAACGCGGTCTAAATAACACAAGCCTCGACCTAAAGACTACTTGCTCTTATGCCGATTACGTCTAAGCATCTTCTTTCGCTTATGTGTCGCCATCTTCTGGCGTTTTCTTTTCTTTCCACAAGGCACGATGGCACTCCTACTTTATAAAGTGTTTTTTATTATTGCAGAAAAATAATATTAAGTCAATATTCAATATTACATTTTTTTATAAAGTCTTTTATTAAAGATTGAACTATAAGAATATCTTTTTCTTCTGCTTTATAAATAATTTTTTCTCCAAAATTAATATCACGAATATACGTAAACTGTTTTTTTGCATATTTACAACTATTATGTTTTATTGCAGATTTTATTTTTTCTTTATCAGATTCTAAAAACCATTCGCGATAACCAATTGCTTTCATTCCAGGTGAGTTTTCATTATATCCATCATTTTTCAATCTTATAATTTCATCTTCAAGACCTTGTTCAAACATCAGATTAACACGGTCTGAAATTCTTTTAAAAAGTAAATCTCTTGGAGGTTCTAAAATTATAAAAAGAAAATCATATTGTTCGCGAAGTTTTTGTTCAATTTTATACGAAGAACGAGTTTTTCCAGTTGTGTAAAATACTTCTAATGCACGGCAAATTCTATAACTATCATTTTGATGAATTTTTTTTGCAGATTCAGAATCAATTAAACTAAGTTCAGCATACAAAGCCGCATTTCCTTCAGTTTGAATTCTTTTTTGAAGTTGATTTCTTATCGTTTCAGAACTTTCAGGCGTTGGAGGAAGTCCAAATAAAAAATTTTTTATATAAAAACCAGTTCCGCCACAAACTACAGGAATTTTTCCTTTTTCATAAATTTTTTTACAAGATTTGTCCGCTTTTTCAATAAAATCGGCTACAGTAAACTGAACATCTGGCTCAACAAGATTTATAAGATGATGAGGAATTTCTTTACATAATTGAGAATCAGGTTTTGCCGTGCCAATATCCATTTTTTTATAAACAGATTGACTATCGGCACTGATGATTTCTGCATTTAAAATAAAATAACTGCTAGACGGAGAAAATAATTCTCTAGTCAAAGCAGTCTTTCCTGATGCTGTAGGTGCAAAAATCACTATTACAGGATTTTTTGAATTAATTATCTTTTTGTTCAATTCGATAATGTACTTTATTCTTAAAAAGTTGTCTTGCAGCTACAGAAACAACTTTATCATGATTTTCAACAACTTCTGGGTCATTTACTTTTGCAAGTTGATAAGCACGAATACTAGATGCAACTGTAATTTCGTAAATATTACCATCATATTGAACTACTTCTTCCAAAGGAAATATCATTTATTACCCCTTTTAATAATTTAAAAACATTTTAACGATATAGAAATTAATTGTCTAGTATAGGAAAAATTTCATAGCATTTTTTTTTAACTAGGAATTAAGATTTTATTTGTTAAAGAATATACAAATAAAATTATTTTCCAAAAATTAAATTACGCACTTTCTACTACAGACTTCTTAATAACATTTTTTCTTACAGATTCGTTTTCTAGATTTTTTTGATTTCATCATAAATAGACTTATTTTCTTTATCTGACCATAAGCCAAACTGACTGTTAAAACTTCTCGTAAGTTTCTTTATAAAAATATTTTGCATTTTTTTCAAAATATTTTTTTATTTTTGTTTATTAAATCAAATGAATCAAGAGAATCCATGCTGTTTTCATAAATGTTTTTTTGTAAAAAATCAAGTTTTTTGAGAATATATTCAAAATCATCTTCTTTTATCTTGTTATTCCCATAATCAATGATAGCTTGCTCCTTCTTTTTTGAAATAATATCATTCATTATATTTCTATATTCAACATCTAACAAAACAGATAATACTTTAAACTCATAATCTTTGAACCGCTTTACAAGCACAAGATATACATTCTTGTCATTTTTTACTTTGTTGTACAAATTCTTTTTCCAAATTTGTTTTGGCTCAAAACCTGAATAAATATCATTAAGTTCTGGTATTAAAAAATTTATAACACCGCCAATACCACATACTTCCCCATCATTACTATCTTTTGCAGGATTTTCATATATAAGAATATGTAAGAATAGATGCTCAAGATAATCACAGTAAACAATATTCTCTGCCTTCTGCCATTCAAACGGATTTTTTTTCGCATATTCTCTGTTTGAAAGCATGATAGCATGGTCTTCATATTTGTGATGAGCAAGAAGACCTTCTTTAGTTCTTTTGCATTTTTGTTTAGGATTCCAGTTTTCGGTCATATAATCGCATATACCAATTCCATATTTTTCTTGTAAATATTCACAATATTGAAGATAGTTTAGATTTTTAATTTCTTCATATTCATTTATATCCATTATCTCTTTTCCTTGTATAATTTCAAAAAGCTATATTTTTTTAATAACCATATTCTTAATAACTAAGTCTAAATAGGATAATTTCATATCCAAATTAAATTACGCACTTTCCACTACAGACTTCTTAATAACATTTTTTCTTACAGATTCGTTTTCTAGTTTTTTTAATTCAATAAGCTGAATATCGTTGGAAAATAAATCTTTACCGCCGCAAAGTTTTTTTTCTGCAACTTCAATCGCCTTGATAGACTTATCGATTCCAATCCACTTTCTGCCAAGTTCCTGTGCCGCAACAAGAGTTGTCCCTGAACCACAGAAAAAATCCATCACAATGCTTTCAGAATTTGACGAAGTTTTTACAATCAGTTTGAGCAAATCAAGATTCTTTTCAGTCGGATATACAGGATACTGATAATCCTTGAAGTCCCAGATGTCCTGAACTTTCTTGCCTTTCTGTTCATCGGCATAAATTTTGCGGCGCGGAACACCATTTTTTGACCATTCAATCAGGTTCTGCTCATCAAGCTTTTCAAGTTCTGCTGGAGAGGTACGCCAATGCCTGCCTTTTGGAGGAAACATTCCCTTGAACATTCCGCCGGTAACACCGTCCTTTGTTTCCCCAGGAGCATGAAGAGGAACTGTCGTGTAGAATCTGCCATTGGAATCAATTTTTTTATAAAGGCGGATTTTATCGTCTTCTGAAAATGCTTGAAAAGGTTCATTCCAAATTGGATTTTTCGATTTCGAATAAAAAAGAATCAAGTCCTTGATATTGCCATAAGCCTTTCGTGAAAAGTTCTTGGGATTGCACTTTATACGAGTGATGTCATTTCTGAAATTTTCTATTCCAAAGATTTCGTCCATTATAATTTTCACATAGTGCCCAATTTTGTAATCAATATGAAGATAAACAGAACCTTGCTCGCTAAGAAGTTCACGTGCAATTATAAGCCTCTCGCGGATAAATTCAATAAATTCATCACCAAGCAAAGTGTCTGTGTAAGCAACATCATCACTTTTGCTTGAGCTGATTGTGCTTGTTCGCTCAGAATTAATTGTAAATGTTCCGTTAGTTGCAAACGGCGGATCTATATAAATCAAATCAATTTTGCCTTTCAGATTGTAATTATGGAGCAAATTTTTTAATGCTTCTAAATTATCACCTTGAATCAAAAGATTTTTATTTTCCTTAATTGATGAAGAAAATTGAGAAACTGGAAGTGTTTTTAAGATTTCTGATTCTGCAATTTTTCCTGAATATGCAAGTTCCATAATTTCTCCAAATCAAAGCGTATATAAAAAGTCTCGCAAGACAAGTGCGCTCATAACATTTTCTTCTCCATGTTCCTCGGTTATTGTCTTGTACATTTTGTTTTGAGACTTTAACCAGCACACGCCATCGAGAATCGCAATCTTCACAGCATTAACATTCGGCTCTATCAAAGTCAAAATTGCATCTTCAAGCTGAGCATCCTGATGTCCGCCGAAATCAGACAAAAATTTTGCCTCGCCAATTACGTATTTTCCACTAAAACGCCCGACAAAATCCAAGCCTTTATTTCGTTTGTAGTTCACGTTTTTTTGAGCCCAGTCCATCATTTCTTTATCACTTGCATCAAGAATTGCATCTTCATTTGTTGCCATGAATTCATCAAGTGGAACTGGCATAATTCCAAGAGCCTTTGTTTTGCACCAACGCTTGAAGAGCGGACCAATCTGCCTGTTTGTTTCCTTAGGTTCTGTGCATTTTTCAAAAATCTTATCAAGCCCCATTTCATAAAGCCTGCCGCAAAGCCGCTTTACAGTTTTTGGATTCCGTTTTACAGCTTCCGGATCTCGTTTTAAGAAAGCAACATAGGAATCTTTTATTGGAAACAAGTCAAGATGAAGAAGATATTTTATTAGAACTTCATCGTCCTTGTCATTAAAAGCCTGTTCGATGCAAGTCCAGCGGTTTTCATCAATTTCTCTAATTCCATTCGGAATTGTCGGATAAACACCGAATAAATCATCCAGATAATTTCTCTGATTTGCATACTGAATACTTAAATCTGCCCAATAATTCATAGATTCTCCATTCTCGGTTTTAGTATATCATAAGAATATGATTTTTTTTAACATTTCCGTAATTTTTATTCACTTCTTGTAGATTTTTTCTGTATAAAAATCTAAATAAAATTTACAAAAAGATTCTTTATCCATCATTTTCCATAACTACAACGAAGAATTTACTATATTTTTTAATTTTCTTGTAAGTTCCCAAGTTCCTGCACCTGTTTTTTGCATGAGCATTACTATTACAAGTTGATTTTTTATATCTATAGAAAGATAAGGTCCTAACCAACCATCCCAACCAAATTCACCTTTTTCGGTTAAATATTTACATTTTCCAGGTTCATAAGCAATTCTCAAAAAATTACAATAAGTATAACCTGTAAAATTTTCCATATTTTGATTGAATTTTTCTTGAAGATTATCTCTTAGTCGTGCTTTTGTAAAATATTCTACTGTTTTTGCTTGTAATATTCGTTTTCCATTCAATTCGCCTTTATTAGAAAGCATTAATGCAAATTTTAAATAATCATCTAAGGAAGAACAAAGTCCTGCTCCTCCACTTTCAAAACTTGGTGCATGATCCATTTTTGGCTGAATTCCTAAATGTGCATTTTTAAATTCTAAAATATCTTTTTGATTGTCGCAAATATAAACTTTTGAGAGCCGATTATAATTTTCTGGATGAACATAAAAATCTGTACTTGTCATTCCAAGTGGTTCAAAAATATATTTTTTCAAAAAATCAGAATATTTCATTTTTGAAACAACTTCTATTACAGCTGCCATAATATCTGCAGAAAGTCCATAAGCGTATCCTGTTCCTGGTTCAAAAGAAACTGGAATTTTTGCAAGACGTTTTGCAACATCTAAAGTTGAAATTTTACATTCTTCAAGACAATCATCATTTAATTCTGCAAGTAAATCTGATGTCAAATGTTCTCCATAAAGAGCGCCATCCCACCAAGCTCCATAAGTATAACCACTTGTCATATTCAATAAATCTTGAATAGTAACATTTCTATTTGATTTTTGCATTTTTCCGTTTTTTCCAGAATCATAACTTATTTGCAAATTCCAAAATTCTGGAATATATTTTCCAACTTCATCTACAATATCAATTTTTCCTTTTTCTATTAAAATCCAGGCAGCAACACAAGTAATTGGTTTTGTCATTGAAAAAAGTCTACAAATTGTATCTCGAGCAAAAGGCTTTTTATTTTCAACATCAGCAAATCCTGACTGCCAATATCCAACTTCTTTTCCATCTTTATAAACTGCACAATTCACGCCAGCAACTTTATGAAGAGAAACCGCATCATCAAACACATTTTGAATATTTTGTAAATGATTTAAATCCATATAAAAACTATAAACTTTTTTTTTAATCTTGTCATAAATTTTTCAATACTAATTAATATCAATCTTTTTTGATACTTAACAAGTTTTATTAATAATCATTGCAAAATCGTTTTATAAGTTCTATAATATTTTTATGGAAAATAAAGATTTTATTGAAAACGGAAATGCAGTTTTAGGAATTGAATTTGGTTCTACTCGCATAAAAGCAGTTTTATTAAACGAAAAATATGAACCTGTTGCGAACGGTTCTTACACTTGGGAAAATACTTTAGATAACGGAATTTGGACATATCCACTTTTTCAAATTGAAGAAGGATTGCAATCTTGTTATGCTGACCTAAAAAAAGATGTTAAAGATAAATACAATATTACTTTAAAAAAACTAAAAGCGTGTGGAATTTCTGCAATGATGCACGGATATTTAGCTTTTGATAAGGATGATAATTTATTAGTTCCATTTAGAACTTGGAGAAATACAATCACTGGTGAAGCATCAAAAAAGCTTTCTGATTTATTTAATTTTCCAGTTCCTGAAAGATGGACAATTTCGCATTTATATCAAGCAATTTTAAATAACGAAGAACATATTTCTAAAATTCAAACAATTTACACACTTGCAGCATATATTCACTATCGTCTTACAGGAAAAAAAGTAATTGGAGTTGGTGATGCTTCTGGAATTTTTCCTATAAAAACAGAAAACGGAATTTCAAAATATAATCTAGATTTTGCAAATAAATTTGAATCTTTACCAGAAATTTCTAAATTTGGAATTAAAATTGATGAAATCTTTCCAAAAATTTTAGTTGCTGGAGAAAATGCAGGTTTTCTTACAGAAGAAGGTGCTTCATTTCTTGATTGTGATGGAGATTTACAAAAAGGTGTTCCATTTTGCCCTCCTGAAGGTGATGCAGGAACTGGAATGGTTGCTACAAATTCTGTCGAAATTGAAACAGGAAATATTTCTGCTGGAACTTCAATTTTTAGTATGGTAGTTTTAAAAAATGATTTAAAAAAATCTTATCCTGGAATTATTGATATTGTTACAACTCCAGATGGAAATCCTGTCGCTATGGTTCATGCAAACAACTGCACAGGCGAACACAATTATTGGATAAATCTTTTTGAAGAAGTTACAAAAACTATGTGTGGAAAAAATTCACCAGAAATTGGAGAATTCTACAATAAACTTATTACAAAATCACTTGAAGCAGATTCTGATTGTGGAGGACTTTTATCATATAATTATCTTTCTGGAGAAACAATTACTGGTTTTAATTCAGGAAGACCTCTTTTTGTTCGTTCAGAAAATGCAAATTTTAATCTTGCAAATTTTATGCGTACTCAAATGTTTTCATCATTAGGAGCATTACGAGCGGGAATGAACATTCTTTATGATGATGAAAAAGTTCCTGTAAAAAGTATGACTGGTGCTGGTGGATATTTTAAAACTGAAGTTGGATTAAAATATATGGCAGCTTCTATGAAAACATCAGTTTCTGCAATGGAAACAGCAGGAGAAGGCGGACCTTGGGGAATGGCAATTCTTGCTTCATATTCAACAGAAACTCAAAAAGAAAAATTATCTGATTTTTTAAATAAAAAAGTATTCAAAAATTGTAAAAAAATTACATCAGAACCAGAAAAAGAATTAGTAGATTCTTTTAATATTTTCTTTGAAAGATATATGAAAGGATTAAAAATTGAAAAAGCCGCTGTAGAAAATTTATAAACGAGGTTATTTATGAAATACGAAGATATAAGAATTCAAGCATATAAAGCAAATATGAAAATCCCTGAAAATCATTTAGCACTTTATACTTGGGGAAATGTTTCTAGTTTTGATAAAGAAAAAGGAGTTTTTGCAATAAAACCATCTGGAGTTCCTTATTCAGAATTAACTCCAGAATCCATGGTAATTGTTGATATTGAAGGAAAAAAAGTCGATGGAACATTAAATCCTTCTTCCGACACGCCAACTCATGCAGTTTTGTACAAAGAATTCGCCATAAATCAAAATGCTCAAATTGGAGGAATTATTCATACTCATTCAACTTATGCTGTAAGTTGGGCGCAAGCACTAAAAGATGTTCCTCTTTTAGGAACAACCCATGCTGATCATATACAAACTTGTGTTCCTTGCACTTCTTATCTTTCAAAAGATGCTGTAGAAAGCAATTATGAATATGAAACTGGAAAACAAATTTTAAAACTTTTTGAAGAACGAAAATTAAATCCTTCCGAAGTAAATATGGTTTTATGTGGTGGACATGGACCTTTTTGCTGGGGGAAAAATGCTGAAAAAGCAGTTTATAATGCAACAGTTTTAGAAGAAATTTGTAAAATGGCACTAAATACTTTTTTAATAAATCAAAATGCAACTTCTCTTCCAGAATATATTGTAAACAAACATTATGAACGTAAACATGGTCCAAATGCTTACTACGGACAAAACACAACTCGATAATGCTTGCATATTTTTTTGGTGGTGATAAAAAAATCATCATCAAAAAAAATATATAGTAATTTATTCCGAAAAACATTAAATTTACTCTATATTATAAATATGAATCGTTCATCAAACACGCAGGCAATAATTTTAAATTTAAAAACTCTTGGCGAAAATAATTTTAATGTAACAATTCTTTCTCCAAATTTAGGAATTTCTTATGCAACTTTGTATGGAGGACCAAAAAGTAAAATGCGTTCTCTTGTAAGTCAATTTAATTCTGGAAAGATTTGGTTATATGAAAATCCTGAAAAAAAACAAACAAAAATAACAGATTTTGAAGTTGAAAATTATCATCATTCTTTTTCCCAAAATCTTTTTAAAATGTACGCAGCATCTTTAGTTGCAGAGCTTGCCATAAAAACTCATTGCGGTGGAAGTAATAAACAATGTTTTACGCTTGTAAAAGGATTTTATGATGGTATGGAACTTTGCAATGAAGAACAATCAAAACTAGGACTCGTTAGATTTTTATGGAGATATTTAGAAATATTGGGAATTCAACCGCAAACAAATATTTGCGGTTCTTGCGGACGTTCTTTCCTGAATTCTGAAATTGAATCTAATACTTTTTCTCATTATAATATTTTTGAAAATTATTTTATCTGTCCATTTTGTAGTTCAGAAAAAACAGATAAACAAATAAAAACAAATACAGTAAGATATTTAGCAGCCATTTCAGTTTTATCTCCACAAGAAGCACGAAAACTGAAAATAGACAAAGAAACTTACGAACAAATAAAAAATATAATATTTTTCTTAATTGAAAATAGTATTGAACAAAAATTAAACTCTATAGAAATTGGAATGGGAATTTTGTAAAACATTCTAAATTAAGGAATAAATTTTGAAAAATTGGAATAAAAAATCTGTTACGAGAGAACAAATTCAACCTTTATGCGAAAAATTTAATATCAATCAAATTCTTGCATCTATTTTTGTAAGACGAGAAATTACAGAAGGTAAAGATATTCTTTTTTATATGGAAGATGATTTACGTTTTCAAAATGAACCTTTTTCCTTGCCAAATATGGAAGATGCTGTAGAAAGAATTCTCCAGGCACAAAATGAAAACGAAAAAATTCTTATTTTTGGTGATAGCGATGTTGATGGCATTACAAGTACAACTATTTTATATAGATATTTAAAAAAAATTGGTTGCGATGTAAGTTGGCGGCTTCCTATGGGTGATGATGCTTACGGACTTTCTATAGAAGCCGTTGATGATTTTTCAAAACTTGGAGGAAGTTTAATCATTACTGTTGATTGTGGAATTTCAAACTGTGCAGAAGTTTCTCATGCAAATGAATTAGGAATTGATGTAATTGTAACAGATCATCATAATCCACCAGAAATTTTACCAGAAGCAATTGTAATTGTAGATCCAAAATTACAAGATTCAACTTATCCTTTTAAAGATATTTCTGGAGCAGCGGTTGCATATAAACTCGTAAATGCGTTGCGTTATGCTACAACAGATTTTTATAATTCTGAAATTTGCATTTTAGAACTTTCCGAAGATTCAGAAAATAATTGTTTTTATGTCGATTGTTTAAAAATTAAAAATAACGTAAAACTAAAAACTCTTCATGAAAAAATAATTCCAAACAAAACTTCTATTTATGATTTAAAACTTCCCTACTTTCTTCAAGGACAATTAATTTACACTTGGGATATAAACTATACAAAAAAACTTTTACTTCAGATTTTTGGAAAAGGAATTGAATTTAATTTAAATGACCTTAGAAGTATGATTTCTACAGCAATTCCTTCTATAAAAAATAAATCATCTCAAGATTTAAAAGAACTTTCTCTAATTGGAAAATATATTGATAACGAAAAAACAATCATCAATAGCATTTATAATCTTTATGTAACTTTTTCAAAAAAAATAATCAATTCAAAATATCCAGATTTTTTCAAAGATGAACAAAAAGAACTTCAACTTGTAGGACTTGCAGCTCTTGCTGATATTATGCCTATGAAAAATGAAAACAGAATTTTTGTAAAAAATGCAATTTCTTCTATAAAAAATTATTCACCATGTTATGGACTTGCAGAACTTTTTGCAAAATTAAATCTTAATAAAGACACATTAAAATCTACAGATTTATCTTGGACAGTAATTCCAGCTTTAAATGCGGCAGGAAGACTTGGAAAACCTGATGTCGCCTTAAAATTATTATTAAGTGAAGATGGAACAGAAAGACAAAATCTTGCAGAACAAATTATTTTATTAAATGAAGAAAGAAAAACTCTTGTTCAAAATGCAATTTATCAAGTTCACGATAAAGCACAAAAAAGTATTTTAGAACATGGAAATAAACTTTGCGTTGTAGTTGATGAAAACATTCAAAAAGGTTTAACAGGTTTATTTGCGGCAAAACTTATGACAGATTTTGATGTTCCTGCTATTGCCCTAACTTATGATAAAGATATTTGCATTGGTTCAATCAGAAGTAATAGAAATTTTATTGCAACAAAATATCTTGATTCTTTTGGAAATTTCTTTTTAAATCACGGAGGACACAATGCCGCTGCAGGATTCAGTTTTAAAAAAGAAAAAATTGATGAATTTCTCACAAAAATCAGACTTTCAGTTCCAAAAATTCAACTTTCAGAAGAAGAAAATCAAATCAACATTGACGCAGAACTTCCATCATCATTTTTCACTCCAGAAGTTTTTGAATTATTAGAAATTTTTGAACCTTACGGAAACGAAAATGAAGAATTGATTTTTCTTTCAAGAAGAATAAAACTTTGTGATGCAGTAAAAGTTGGAAAAAAAGAACCTTTTCACCTAAAACTCACATTTGATTGTGGAAAATATAAATTTCCAGCAATGTTTTGGGGACAGGCAGAAAGATTAAATAAAGATATAAAAATAAATAAAGAATATGATATAATCTTTACAATGAGTAAAAATATTTTTAATGGAATAACAACAAATCAATTAATTATAAAGGAAATTTACGAATGAAAAAAATATATAAATCTATTTTTATTTTAGCATTTTTAATAATACAAACAAATCTTTTTGCAAAAACAGCAAAATATCAAAGTGATTTTTATACAATTACAGTAAATTATAATGAAAAAATAGTTCCAGGTGATGCAATTTTTGCCAGAATGAAAATTTCTTCTCCTAAAAAAAAATCAAAATCGGACAATCAAAAAAAAGCGTCTTTAGTTTTGTTTCAAAATAAAAAATCAATAGAAAATTCTCCATTTTATCAAATCAACAAAAAGAAAAATTCTTCTGTAGAAGAAATGCTTTGTGGTTTACCAATTTCACCCTGGATTTCAGAAGGAGATTTTTCCTTAAAAATTATAATTTTTATTTCAAATGATGAAACTTTTGAATTTGAACTTCCTGTAACTTTTAAAATGCGAGAATGGAATCAAGAAATAATTTCTCTCGATGATAAAAACACAAACATAAAAACAGATACAAGTCCAGAAAGAATTGCTCAAATAGAAAAACTAAACGATATTCTTTTTACAGTTATGACTCAAGATATTTATTCTCTCAAAAAATTTACAGTTCCAACAAATTCCACAAGATATACTGCTTATTTTGGAGATCGTCGTACTTATAAATATACAAATGGAAAATCTTCAACAAGTTTACATTACGGAAATGATTATGGAATTCCTACAGGAACAGAAATATTTTCTTGTGCTGATGGAAAAGTCGTAATGGCAGAAAATAGAATTTCGACTGGCTGGAGCATTGTGATTGAACATCTTCCAGGATTATATAGTCTTTATTATCATTTAAGCGAAATAAATGTAAAAGAAGGTGAAATGATAAAACAAGGACAAATTATAGGAAAATCAGGAGCAACTGGACTTGCAACAGGACCACATCTTCATTGGGAAATTAGATTAAACGGAAGTGCTGTTCGACCAGAATTCTTTTTAACAAATTTCACATTTGATGAAGAATAAGATTTCCGTTTTTATCGCATGAAATTATATAAAAAATATCATTTTTACACTCAGAAAGATTGATTGTAGAATTTTTTATTAAATTGAACGTTGGAACTAAATATTTTTTATTCGCAAAACGAGAAATTAAATACAATCTTTTTCTATTTTTTATAGAATGATTTTTAGAAAACAACATACATTGATTATTTTCATTATAATATTTTTCAAGATTTATTCCATTTTTACTGTTTTCAAAGAGCTTTTCTTTTGCAAAAATTTTTGTTGGAAAAATAAATTCTTTATCAAATAAATTTATTCTTGCAAAATTTACTGCAAGATAATTTCCACTCCAAGAACGTTCCAGCTCAGTTATTGTGTTTTGATTTGAATCTAAAATAGAAAAACGAGCACTTACCGTATTTCCATCTTTCAAAGAAGAATTTCCATATATTTTTAATATCATAAAGTCTTGATTTTGTTGTTCATTTATTTTATAAACTGCAAAAAAAAACTTTGTATAAATTATTGCTGCATAAAAAAAATAAATACTTAAAATCACCAAAAGTAATTTCTTATGCTTCTTTTTTAAATTACTCATTTTATTTTTCTGAATCTAAAATTTTTAAAAATTCCTGCTCATTTATAACAGGAATTCCAAATTTTATTGCTTTTTGATTTTTTGAAGAACCTGAAGAAGTGTCATTTGTTACAAGATAAGTTAAATCTTTTGTAACAGAAGATTTTATTGTTCCACCATTTTTCTTTACAAGTTGTTCGGCATCAGCTCTTTTCATTGTGTTAAGCTCACCTGTAAAGCAAAAAGAACTTCCTGCTAAACGTCCATTTCCTTCTGTTTCTAACTCAATTGTTTTTGATGAAACTAAATTTTTTAATTCTTGGGAATTCTCTTTTAATCCAGAAACAATTGTTTTTGCCATAACTTCTGCAAAACCATAAACATTTGAAATTTGCTCTTCTGTCGCAGAAAGCATTTTTTCTAAATTATCAAAACCGGCATCTATTAATTTTTGTGCAGTTGTTTCTCCAAAATCTTCAATATCAAATCCAGCTAATAAAACTGAAAGTTTCATTTTTCTATGAGATTGAATACTTTTAAAAACTTTTTCTGCACCTAAAGACTGTTTTTCTGCTTCCATACTTTCTTTATTCAAAAAATAAGGAACAAGTTCTTCAACCGTTAAAGTATAAATATCAGAAATACAAGTTAAACGCTTATCATTAAAAAGTGATGTTATTAAAGTTTCTCCCAAATCACGAATATCTACAACTTGCTGAAATTTTAACAATTGATGTAAAACTCTTTTTGGGCAAGATTTATTCGCACAAAAAAGACGGCTTCCATTATCTATCAATTTTGAACCACAAGTTTCACAAACTGTAGGATATTCAATTGGAAAAGTTTGTAAAGATTTTTCTTCAATTACACTTTCTATTTTTGGAATAATTTCTCCTCGTTTTACAACAACAATATGACTTCCAATTTGAACTCCAAGTTTTCGCATTGTATCTGGATTTGCAAGACTTGCTCTTTTTACTTTAGTTCCGTTTAAATCAACTTCATCAAAAATTGCAACTGGAGTATAAGTTCCACCATTTTTGCTCCATTCTACCTTCTTTAAAGTTGTTACAGCTTCTTCTAAACTAAATTTAAAAGCAATTTGTCTATCAGGGCGAGCTCTTGACGCATCTTCTAAATTTATTGTTCTTTCTTTTACAACTAAACCGTCTATATCATATTCTATGGAATTTCGCATTTCCATAACTTTTGCCCGATAATCAATAACTTTTTGTGCAGAAGTACAAATTACAAGTTTTACAACATTAAAACCACAATCCATAAGCCATCGGATTTTTTCTGCCTCATCATTAAAAAAAGTATTTTCATTGGTGGAAAGTGCATCATAAGTTATCAATTTTAAATATTCACTTCCTTTTCCATCTTTTCTTTTCATAATACCATTTGCTGCATTTCTACAGTTTGCCTTATCAGAAAAAAAAGTTTTGTGAACATCATGAGTCATTATAACTTCGCCACGGATTCCACCTGTAAAATTTACTAATTCACCATTTTTATAAATTGCAGCATTTACGCCACTCATTTTTTTTGCATTTAAAGTTATATCATCACCAATAGAACCATTTCCGCGTGTTACTGCTCTTACCAAATATCCGTTTTCATATTGAAGTTCAAGAGAAGCTCCGTCAAGTTTATATTCTACCAAATATTGATTATAAGGATGTTTTTGTGCCCAAGATAAAAACTGTTCTGGATTTGCCGCTTTTTCTTGACTTCCCATTGGCATTACGTGATGAACTTTTTCAAAATTTCCAGAATCTGTTCCAACTTTTTGTAAAATTGGATTTTTAGGATCGAGAACTCTTAATTCGTCCCAAAGTTTATCAAAATCGTTATCAGAAATTTCACCTTCACCATTGTAATACGATTTTTGATAACGAGTAATTAATTTTTCTAATTCTTCTATTCTATTCATTTTTTTTCAAAAAATAATTCTGTGATTTGTCTTTCGGCAGCCATGCCTTTTCTTTCAAATTTTGTTTGCATTCTCCAAGGTTGAGGTTCTGCAAAACCATTATATTTATTTTTTAAACCTTCTGTCAAAGTTAATTCTTCTAAAGCAAATTCAGCATAATCTAAAATATCTGTTACAAAATATAAATATCCTCCAGAAGCAAGTTTTTGTGCCATTAAATTTGTTCGCGGACGTTGAACCATTCTACGTTTATGATGACGTTTTTTTGGCCAAGGATCAGGGAAGAAAATATGAAAACCATTTACGCTATTATCCGCAATCATAAATTCTAAAACTTCTAAAGCATCATGTTCTATAATATAAATATTTTTCAAATCATTTCTTTTTATTTCATTAAGAAGTTTTCCAACACCAGGTTTATGAACTTCTATTCCCAGATAATTTATATCAGGATTTGCTTTTGCTAATTGCCAAGTTGCATCACCCATTCCAAAACCAATTTCTACAACAATAGGATTTGTATTTCCAAAAATATCTACAAAATTTAATTTTTTATTTTCAAACGGAATACAATAAGATGGAGAAAGCTCTTTATACGCTTTTTCTTGGCTAGCAGTCATTCTTCCAATTCTCAAAACATAAGTTTTTATTTCTCTGTAAAAATTAGGCTTTTCCTCATCAGATTTAGGCAAAGGTTCTGTTTCTTGTTCTTCTTTCATTTAGTTTTCCTTTTTTATTAATTCTTCAATTGGTAAAATGCAAATTACAGAATTGTCCTGAGAACACCATATTTTTCTCATAAAATTTGCATTTTTATATTTTTTTAATAAATTTTCATTTGATTTTAATTCATTTACATAATCGCCAAAATAAATTAGTGTTGAATTTTCATTATAAATTGAAATTTTTTCTAAATAGTTTTCCGATCTTATAATCTTTAAAGCTTCTTCAAGATTACATTCATAAAATTTTGAATTATATTCTAATTTTCCAACACAAGACGCTTCATCTTCATCTGATTCTGTATAAAGAATTTGAATTTCAGTATTAGGAAATTTTTCTCCTTTTGGCATCACAAAATTTGTATATCCAGCATAATATTTCGAACTCGTTTGAAATTGCAAAATATCATTTGTTTCCCATTCATAATCGTTTTCTAGAAAAAGTACAGAAAATTTTTCGACACGTCTTACATTTTCAGAAGGAGAAACAAATACACATAATCTTGAACTAGGAAGATTTTCAAAATCGTCAAATTCAAAAACTACAGTTGTATTTACATTATCAATTTTGGGTGGAGAATTTGAACATCCAAAAAAAATAATAACAGCAAAAAAAGAAAAAAAATAAAATATTTTCTTTATATAAAAATCCATACTTTAAAATTTGAAATTTAAATTGATAACTGTAAGATCACTTGCAGAATATTGATTTACAATAGATTCAAACTTTACATTAACTTTTTTACATGCATCATCAAGATAAGAAAGATAATACAAACCTAAATCAGTTCCCTCTTGCCCTTCTGGCAATTCCCGATAAAAATCAATTAAAGATTTTTTATTATTATTAGCGGCTTTTGCAGTTTCAATATTTTCTTTAACTTCTTGAAATTCATCATCTTTATTATAAAGAGTGATTGAAAGAGAACCTTGTTTTCCAATTGCTTTTGAACCGCCTCCAAGTTTCCAAGAAAGAAAAACTAATTCATGTTTTCTCTGAAGTTCGCGAACAATTTTAGAACGAATTTCTGGATCAAAAATTAAAGCATCAATATCATCAACTCCATGATACATATTTTTTGCTTCTTTTCTGATATTTGTATTTTCATTATTTAAAGCAAGTTCCATAACCATTACTGAAATATATTCTGCAACTTTAGATTTTTCCATATAAGAATTTAACAAATTTCTAATTGCAATAAACATTTCGTTTGCATTTTCATTTTTTGCAAACATAGTGATTATGTACCAATTCATAAGACCTAATCTGTTCAAAAATTTTTCTGTCATTAAAAGATAAATATTTTTTTCTTCTGCTGAATAATCTTTATTAGACATAATAGATTTCCAAATTGGATCCAAAATTAATTTTCTAGTTGATTGAATAATGCTTTCTTTATTTTGAAGAATACTTCTGAGTTGTCTATCACTCATTTGAGTTCTTTCATCAATCAAATGAGAAGGATTTGCTCTATTATGTTTTCTAATACATTCACATTGAATTAATGCTTCATAAACATCATGATCAAATTGTTTATACAAAATTGAAAAAACTATAACTTTTGATAAATCCATAACTTCTTGCCGAGAAGAAACAAATTCTGACATAGAAATTTCTATTTTAGAAATATAATCTACCAAAATCATACTTTGTATAGATTGTGGAGAAAATTTATTTATTGAAATTCCATATTCTTCAACATTATCAGCTAAGCGGAAACGCAAAAGTTTTTTATTATGACTAATGAAATTAGATGCACCTTCTTCTGTAAGAACAACTTTTAGTGGCAATTCTATTATAAATTTTTTATCACCTGCACCCATATATCCTTCTTTTCTGTCTTTTTATTATATACGATAGGTCTTGCAATGTAAACCTTAAAATAATAAACTCAAAAATATGAAAAAAGCATTTTTTTTCCTAACATTTCTATTCTTTTCTTTATTATCGGAAAATTTGCTTTTTGCAAACACTTCGGGCTATGAAATTTCAACCCAAGTTTATAATAAATTCTATGAAAAAAATTTAAAAATTTCTACTCAAAATATTGTTATTTCGGGAGAAAATCAATTTCCATATAATATTATAGTTCAATTTGATAGAAAAAATTCAAAAAATGATTTTTTTAACAAAAAACTTCTTTTTATTGTAGATCAAGAGCAATCTTTGAATAATTTGCAACTTATAAAAAATCTTATCGAAATTTTAAAAAAATCTTTGTACGATTTTGATTTAGAACTTTTATTTTCTTACGGTGATGCTCAAAAAGTTTTTAAACAAGGAATGATTTCTGGTTCACAAGTATTTTTAAATAATTCAAACCTAAGCGAAAATACAACTGTCGTAATTTTAGATTTTTCATCTTCAAAAAATTCTATTATTACAAGTTCAAATGGAATATCTTCACCATCTTTTCTTGTAAAAACAGGTTATAATATTTTTTTAGATAACAAAATTGAATCAAATCTTCCAACTTATTACATAAGCCAACAAAATAAATATCATTTTTTTGTAGATAATCAGCTTAATATTTTCTTTCAACAAGGAATTCCTGCAATAAAATTTTCTTTTTCTCAAAATGAAGAACAAAATAAAATCATCTTTTTTTGTTCAGATTTTATTGAAAATTATTCTAAAAATACAAATTATTCTTGGGATCAACATTTTATCATTATAAAATTTTTTAACAATTATTATAGAATTACAGAGCAAAATATTGTGCGGCTTATAATTTTTATATTTTTTGCAAGTGTTCTTTTTATTTCTCTGTTAAGTTTTATAAATTCAAATAAAAGAAATACAACTTGGAAACGAATAAAAAAAATTTGGTTTTCTGCACCGCTTACTTTTTTAATTATCTTAGCGTCATTTTTTTTGGGAAAAGGAATTTATTTTATTTTCAGAAAATGGTTTAGTTTAGCTGGAAGTATCACGTTTTTATTATCATTACAATTAATTTTAAGTTTTTTATTTTCATCAACTTATTATGTTTTTCAATTAAAGAAAGGGCAAGAAACCATAAATGAAAAATCTATAGATTTTGTTTTAATTTTTAGCACGGGTTTTAATCTTATTGTTTTTTCTTTTATAGATATTTCATTATTTCCGCTAATGTTACTTATTTTTATTTTAGCAATTTTAATGCTTATAGTAAAAAATAGACAATTTCATATAGTTATATTTTTCTTAATGTGCATTCCGTTTTTTCTTTATGCACATACGATTATTTCAAATGCTGATTTATTTTTATTTAAGACGTTTTTTACAACTGAAAATATAATTTTTATTCCAGAAAGTCTTATCTTAACTCCAATAATTTTAACTTATTTTAGAATTTTTGCTTCTTTCAAAACAAAACTTTTCAATTACAAACGAATTATAATCACAATTGCAAATTCATTTTGTTTTTTAACAGTTTGTATAATTTTTTCGGGTATATCTGTTTCAAAATTTTTAGAGAAAGAAAATACAACAAAAATTCCAACAATCAATAAAATAAATGCAGATTTGATAGAAATATCTTACAGCGATAATCCAATTTTTTCTGACACAATAAGAACCTTAAAAATAAAAATTCCTGATAATACTTTTCAATGTTCTGTAATTTTATCTACAAATAAAAATTCTCCAATTTTATATTCTGATTATGATTTTGAAGTTTTAAGTCCAACACAAGCATCTTTTTTTATTCCGTATAAACCTGGAAGTGAATTTAGTTTTATATATGGAACAGAAAATCTTGAAAGTGAAATTTTAGTAAATATAATAACTGGTGATGAAACTTTAAATATTTATTCTTCTTATTCAAAGGTAATAAAAACAGGTTTGCCTTATGAAAAATAAATTTCAAAAATGGTATGCACATATTGATTTAGATGCTTTTTTTGCATCAGTTGAACAATTAGACCATCCAGAATATAGAGGAAAGCCTTTAATTGTTGGAGGAAGACCTGAAGATAGACGAGGCGTTGTTTCAACGGCATCTTATGAAGCAAGAAAATTTGGAGTTCATTCAGCAATGCCTGTTTTTCAAGCGTACAAACTTTGTCCACAAGGAATTTTCGTTCATGGAAATATGAAAAGATATTCTGAAATTTCTTACAAAATTATGACGATTTTTAAAGATTATTCACCAGAAGTTGATCAAATGTCCATTGATGAAGCTTTTTTAGATTTAACCGGAACTGAAAAACTTTTTGGTTCACCAGAACAAACTTGTAAAAATATAAAAGAACGTATAAAAGAAGAAATAGGTCTTACAGTTAGTATTGGTTTAGCAGCAACTAAATACATTGCAAAAATTGCTTCGGGCTACAAAAAGCCTGATGGATTTTTTATTGTTCAACCAGGAAAAGAAACAGATTTTATGTTGAATCTTCCGCTTGAAAAAGTTTGGGGCATTGGAAAAAAAACTCTCGAAATTTTACATAAAAATGCAATTTTTACAACTTCTGCAATTTACGAAAAAGATTTAGATTTATTAACATTTTTATTCGGAAAAAATATGGCAAATTTTCTTTATGATGCCGTTCGCGGTGGTGCAAATGAAAATTTTAGAAAAGAAACAAAGAGCCATTCTATAAGTGCAGAAAGAACTTTTCCTTACGATTTACAAGATTTGTATACTTTAGAAACTGAAATTCTAGAACTTGCACAAAGCGTTTTTTTTAGACTTTTAAAAGAAAATGGCTATTCAAAAACTGCTTTTATAAAAGTAAGATATGATGATTTTTCAACAAGTACAATGCAAAAAACTGTAGAACATAATATTTTAACACTCGATACTTTTTATGAAATTTTAACAAATCTTTTTGAGCAAAAATATGAAAAAAACAGAGGAATTCGTCTTTTAGGTGTTGGATTTGAAAATATCGAAAAAGAACAAAAACCTTATCAGCAATCATTATTTGAAGATGCTGACAAAAAGAAACAAAAAGTAGAACAAGCTATTTTAAAATTACAAAAAAAACATCCTGAAATAAAAGTTCAAAAAGCGAGAACTTTAAAGTCTGACTATTCTAAAGGAGAAAAATAACCGCTTTCATCTCGTCCACTTCTATTTAAAAGATAAACTTCTGCTTCTATTGGAAGATAATTCTGTCCAAAATTTGTTAACAAAGTTGATGTATACGAAAATTGATAAACACCTTGTGGAATTGCAATAATATCATTTACGACATTTGATAATCCTTGCGGTCTATAAACATAATAAAGTTCACCAAAAGTATTATTTAAAAGATAATCCATTTGCTCTGATATTGCATTTTCTTTTAATTGAATTATTGAAAATCCTATTGAATTATTATTCATAAATGCTGAAATTTCCGAAAGATTATAATTTGCAAATTCTATTGAATTTTCATCACAATCAGAAAGTAAGATGATTGCACGTTTTTTATTTCCAGAAATTAAATCATTTGAAGCAAGTCTTAACGCCAAATCAAGATTAATTTTATTTGAAAAAGGAGTTTTTAAAGCTTCTGTACTAAAATTTCGCAACAAAGAAGGTTTCCCAACATATTCGGTTACAGGAATTTCGCCCGCACTCAAAACGCGAACTGTAGAAGAGTCGTCCATTGCAGAAACAATTTCTTTTATAGCCGATTCTATTTGAGAAAGATATTTTTTTGAAGTATTTGACCTATCAATTATAAAAGTAATATCCGCTTCTGTATTATTTGAAGCTGCACCAATCATTTTAAAATCGTTTACAGGACGTTTATTTTCCGTAAAATAAAAATTTGTATCTTGTAAACCAACTACAGGTTGCCGATGTCTGTTTTCAACTTTTAATTCAACTGTAACTTTAGGGAAATTAGAAGCATCTACATTTTCAATTTGTACAAAAAATCCACCAACAAGTTCTTGAACTTTTGTCATAATATAAACTTCATTTGCTAAAAAATCTGCAACAACAACATTATCATTTACATCAGCATTAGCAGAAGTTAATCTTGAAGGTGCATTTCCAGTTCTTGCATATTCAAACAAAGCCCCAGATTCACAATCAACTGATAAGATTTTATTTTGATCACAAATTAATAAAGAATTATTCCAAAAACCTATACTTTCTGGCTTTTTTAAAGTATTAGGTTCAACTAAATCACGAATATAATTTCCAGAAATGTCAAATTCATAAATTGCACCAGTTTGGTCATCGGCAACAAAAACCCGATTATTAAAAATGCAAATTCCTGTAGGTCCTTTCAAACCATTAAAATCTGATTTTTTTGTACCGAAAAAGAACAAAGCATTTCCTTCTTTATCAAAAACATCAACTCGCTGATTACCATAATCGGTTACATAAATTCGTTCAAAATCATCTTCTGCCAAATATAATGGACCAACCATTTGCCCTAATTTACGGCCTTTTTCACCAATATATTTTAAGAATTTTCCTTTTGAATCTAATAAAGAAAGTCTGTCGCCTGCATTTTCTGAAACAAGAAGTTTTCCATCTGAAAGTTTTATTATATCTGTTGGACGGTCAAAACCATTTAATGGACCTGTAATTCTATTTAAAACAAAACCATTTTGATTAAAAAGTAAAATTTCGTTTGAATTATAAGCGACAACCCATAAAGTTCCATCATAATTTGGAAGAACCGAAACTGGACCGCTGAAAATAAAATTATCATTAAAATTACCATCAAAAGAACCAGATTCTGTAAGACGCAATAATTTATCTGTAGAATCTCCAGTAACACGTCGTTCTTTTACAATTTCAATTTTATTTTGTAAAAGAAGTCCGCCATATCCGTTATCAACAGCCGTTTGCCAATAATTTAAAGCAGAACCTTCTATTCCTGATTTGTAATACGCTTTTCCAAGCCATTCCAAAATAAGATTATCATTTGGTAAAAATGAAAGTGCTTTCTCAAATTGCATTATAGCTTCGTTGTATGCACCTTTATAATATGCTTGAACACCTCTTCTAAATTCTTGAGATGCAAATCCTTGATTGCTAGTTCTAATTCCATTTTCCGGAACCTTAAAACCAGCATCGGAAGACGTATTTTGTGCAAAAGTAAAAAAATTTACTAAAAAAAATAAACAAACAAAAAGTAATTTTTTTTGCATTATCTTCCACCTTCACTTTTCACAATACGAATATGATTTGCGATTTCTTTGTTATCTTTATCAAGTTTTTCTGCTTCTTCTAAATAATGTAAAGAATCTTCAAAAAGACCTAATTTATAATAAACCCAACCTAAAGAATCATAACAAGCAGCGGAATTTGGAGAATTTTTTACTGCTTTTTTACATAACGATAGTGCTTTTGTTAATTCTTTATCTGAACAGGCAAGTACATAACCTAAACCATTTAAAGAAGTTAGATTTTCTGGATTTTTTTCCAAAGATTTTTCATAATATTCAATACATTTTTGAGTATCTTTTTGTTCCCAAGCAATAAATGCGATTGCAGCATAAACGGAAGATGTCATAAATCCGGTTTCTAAAAGTTTATTTAATTCAAAATTGGCAAGTCTTTTTCGCCCCGAAATTGCATAAATTATAGCAAGAAGAAATCTGCATTGTAAAACTTTTTCTAACTGAGCTCCAGAAGTTACAACTTGTTCCAAAAATAAAAGTGAATCATCATATTTTCCAAGTTTTGCATAACAAAGTCCCAGATAATATGCAACTTCAATTTTATCAATAGAAGAATCTTGTGGCAAAGCTAAAAAAAATGCCAGCGATTGAGAATATTTTCCGTTTTTATAAAGATTTATACCATCGAATAATAGATTATCTTGCAATTTTCCCACCCAAAATGATAATTTATTTTACAATTTAAATTTTACATCGTCCACAATCTTATTACAAATTGGATCGCAATACACTCTTGAAATTGCAATATATTGCTGATGAACTAATTCATTATCAGAATTTTCATCTTTTTCGGTAAAACCATTACTTGATTCATAAGTTGTAAAAAGATTATTTCCATCATTTATTACTTTTATTTTTTCATTATAATGTCTTACACATAATTTTTCTGTAATTTTTGCACCTTTATAAAAATCAAAAGAACCTGCATTTACATTTACAAAAGCTCTTTGGGAATTTAACTCACAAAGAGAAATTAATGTTTCAAGATTATTACAAACAAATTCTGTAAGTGCATCAAATTTAAAACCTTCAACTTTTGCTTTTTCCCAATCTATAGGATGTAAACTTAAAGCAATTCCAGGAATTCCAGCTAAAACCGCTTGCCTGGCTCCAGCACAAGTTCCTGAATAAATGATATCAGAACCTAAGTTTTGACCATAATTTATTCCAGAAAGAACAGCATCTATTTTTGTTCCAATTAAATCACTAAAAATACCAAGAGAAACACAATCTGCAGGAAAACCTTCATATTTCCAAATTCTTTCACAAACTTTTTCAAGTTTTAAGTTTTCAAAAATAGAAATATGATTAGAAACTGCACTTCTATTTCTATCTGGTGCAATTATATAAACATTATGTTTTTCTGATAATTTTTTAAAAAGAATTTCTATTCCTTTTGAATCATAGCCATCATCATTTGTAAGTAATAAATTCATAAAACCTCGCTAATCTCTTACCAAAGTTGCTCCATCCGCAGGTTCAACAACATAAGATGCTGTTTGAAAACCAAAAATCTTTTCAAATTCTAAAAGTTTTGATTTAAATCTTTCAACATCATTTTCACGCATTATGGCAAACAAACATCGTCCAAAACCTTTTCCTGTAATTCTACCACAAGTTACAGGATTTGTTACTAATTCAAGATTTGGTTCTAATTCATTTACACGCTTTAAAATCCAATCAATTTCCGGACAAGAAATATTAAACATATCCCGCATAGTTTCGTGACTATGATTTACAGCCCTTGCAAATTTAAAAAAATCACCAGAATCTAAAGCTGATTTTGCTTCTAATAAATCATTATGTTCTCGAATTATAGATTTTAATTTTCGTTGAGTATCTTCAGAAAGCGTAGAAAGTCCTTCATTAATGTCAGTTACATCAGATATATAATGCCAGCCACCATAAATATTAGATTTTTGCTCTCTTAAATCTCCAAGCAAAAGTGCATTTTCTGGTTCAAAAATAGAACTTTCATTCCAAATAGAAACACGAGGAACTTTTGTATCGACTAAAAAAACTTTTTTTCCAGGAAAATTAAAAGGAGCGTAATCCCAAGTTGATTTAAAATAATCTGTAACAATAAGATTTCCTTTTTTTGAAAATAATGCTGAATAATTATTTGAAAGATAATTTTCTACTTTTAAGAATTTTTTATTTCCTATTTCAAGAACTTTTAAAAGTTGGGAATCTGAACAATTTAAATTATAAAGTGATTTTAACGCAATTAATGTTGCAACTTTTATTGCAGTTGTAATTCCAAATCCAGCTGATGGTAAAATATCACTATATATTGTTAAATCAAAACCGGTAAAATCAAATCCTAAAGAAAACAAACCATAAACAACCGATTTACAAGCATTTGCCCATCTATCTTCTTTTTTAAATTTTACAGGACTAACTGATGATTTTTTTCGTTCATTCAATTGGTGAAAATAAAATCTTATATTTACATCATTTCGTTTTGAAACTGCAACATAAACTGGCAGATTAATCGCCATAGATAATGTTTTATCTTTAAAGAACCAAGAATGTTCTCCAATAAGATGAAATCGTCCTGGTGCTTTTGCAACGATTTCAGGCTTTGTCTCATATTCTTGAATATGAGCATCGTTTACTAATTTCAATAATCCATCCCCTCTACGTTTTTTTGATTGAATTTTTAACTAATCATCTCTATTATATAAGTATAACAACATAATTGTGTTAAAATTACAAAATTACTTTAAATAATAATATAATGATTTTGATTTTACAAGTTTTTTATTCTATTTTTTCAGCACTACTATTGGGATTGGCTCTTCCTACAGAAAATTCTTTATTAGGAAATCCATATCTTACACTTATTGCTTTAGTTCCTTTTTATTTTGCATTTAGAAATGTAAAAAATTATAAACAGGCATTTCTTCTAGGATTTTTACAAACTGCAATCACACATTTAATTTCTAGTTCTTGGCTTGCAAATTTTAAGAATTTTGCAGCATTAACATTAGGTGCGTCTGCTTTTGGAACAGGATTAATTGGCGGATTTGTTTTTATTTTACTTTATTTGCCAAATTCATCATCTTTTTCAAAAAATAAATTAAACGACTTTTCTCTAAAGTATGATTTTTTACACTCTAAAGTATTTAGAATTTTTTATTTTGCCTGCATTTATACACTTTATGAATGGTGTAAATCTGTTGGTTTTTTAGGCTATCCTTGGGCAGTTTTATCTGCAACAATTTACAGATGGCCTTTATTAATGCAATTAGCATCTGTTACGGGAACTTATGGAATTACGTGGATTTTAGCGTTTTTTAATGCTTTTTTAGCAGAAATTTTGATTGTTTTTACAGATTGCGATGCTATTCAAAATAAAAAAAATCTTTGGAATTTAAAATGCTCTTTTAAATTAATTATGATTATTTTTTCTATCACAATGATTCATGGAATTTATCAATATTATAAAGAAAGAATTCCTGAAAAATATTTAACTGCGATTTTAGTTCAACCAAATTTAGATTCTTGGAAAAATCAAAGTGATGATAATGTAATTTTAAAATCTCAAAGACTTTCAAAAGAAGAATATGATAAACTTCTGGAAGAAAATATCAAACCAGAATTAATTGTCTGGCCAGAAGGGCTTTTAAATTATCATTTTCCAGATGCAGAATATCATTATACAAAATCACCATCAGAAAAATCTCTTTCCCAATTTATAAAAGAATTAGAAGTTCCATTACTTTCTGGAGGAGCGTATTCTTGGGATAAAAAAAATAAAGTATATTTTAATTCAGCGTTGATTTTCGATTCTAATGGAAAATTCCGCGGATTTTATGGAAAAAATCATTTAGTTCCTCTTGCTGAAGCAATTCCAGGAATGAAATATCCTAAAATTAGAAAATTTATGGAAAAAGTAATTGGAATTTCTGCAGGATGGAGTCCTGGAAATCAATATACTCTTTTTGAAATTCCATGTTCAAAAAATCCAGATTATATTGAAGAATCACAAATTATTGATATTACAAAACCTTTTATTGAAAAAAAAGATGATAAAACAACTGTAAAACTTTCAGGACCAATTTGTTTTGACGATGCCTTTCCTGATATAATGCGTCCTTTATTTTTAAATGGCTCTGAACTTTTTGTAAATTTAACAAATGATTCCTGGTCATTAAAAAAATCTTCAGAATATCAGCATTTTATTGTCGCTTCTTATAGAACAATTGAATACAGAATTCCTATGATTCGTTCTACAAATGGAGGCTGCACTTGCGTCATAGATGCAAATGGAAAAACTTTAGAAATGTTACCTTTATTTGAAGAAACGGCTTTTTCGTATAAAGTTCCTGTTTATAAAAGCACAATGACAACTTATGCAAGATTTGGAAATTGGCTTCCTTATTCAATTTTAATTTTAACTTTTTTCTACATTGCTTATAACATTTTTAATCTAAAAAAAATTGATTATATTCCAAGTGAAAGAGAAATTAAAAAAACAAAAAGGAAAAATAAAAAATAGTCAATAGATTTCTAAACCGAAGCATAAAAAAATTTTTGTCAAGGAAAAAAGTTTTTAAGAAAATCGATTTTTTTTAATTTTCATCTTGTTACTCTATATTTAGTGGTGTAATATAAAAACAATCTAAAAAATAACACTAGAAAAAGGTGAAAATATGAGATGTCCTTATTGTGGTAATTTAGATGATAAGGTTTTAGAATCTAGAACAATGATAAATGGTGAAAGTATTCGCCGCAGACGAGAATGTCTTTCCTGCGGATACAGATTTACTAGTTATGAAAGAATTGATGAAAAACCTTTTATGGTTATTAAAAGAGATGGAAGAAGACAACCTTTTGACAGGCAAAAATTAGAAAAAGGAATTGAACGTGCATTAGAAAAACGACCAATTTCTACAGGAATGGTTGAACAAATCTGCAATGATATTGAAGATTTAGCTATCAAAAAAGGAAAAGAAAGTCGGGAAATTTCAACATCTGAATTAGGTGCACTTGTTTTAGAAGAACTTTCAAAAATAGATAAAGTTGCTTATATTCGTTTTGCATCTGTTTATAGGCATTTTGAAAATTTAGATGAATTTATTACAGAAGTAAAAAATATTGAAAAAAAATGTAATGGAATGTTAGATAAAAATCATCAAGATGCTTAAACTTTCATCTAACAAAAGTTTGACTTGCAAGCTTTTTCATTAACTTTTTATAGGGGAACAAAAAAATGAACAATGAATCAATTTTTCCAGAATGGCGAAGTTTCTTAGGAACAAGTTCTGAACCAGAAACAAAAGATGTTTTAAAATCAGTTGTAAAACGTTCTGGAGAAATAGCTCCTTATAACAGAATAAAAATTGAAATTGCAATTGGAAAGGCAATTGAAGCTGTAAAACAACAAAAAGATCCAGACCGGGCAACCGAATTAACAGATTTTGTTGAAGAAAAACTTCGTTTAAATATGGCTGGAAGTAGAGCTAATTCAATCCCCGCAATTGAAGAAATTCAAGATGTTGTAGAAAGTGTTCTTATTGAACAAAAAGAAGTTGAAGTTGCAAAAGCATACATTCTTTACAGAGCAAGACATGAAGCCACGCGAGATGCAAAAAACTTAATGATTGATATAAACAAAACAATGGATGGATATTTAGCTCAGAGTGATTGGCGTGTCAATGAAAATGCAAATGTAAATTTTTCTTTAGGTGGATTAATTCTACACAATTCAGGTGCAATCACTGCAAATTATTGGTTAAATAATATTTATTCAAAAGAAATTTCAGATGCTCACAAAACTTGTGCATTTCATATTCATGATTTATCAATGTTTTCTGGATATTGTGCAGGTTGGTCGCTTAGACAACTTATTCAAGAAGGACTTGGCGGCGTTCCAGATAAAATCACTTCAAAACCGGCAACTCATCTTTCAACATTAGTAAATCAAATAGTAAATTTCTTAGGAATTCTTCAAAATGAATGGGCAGGAGCTCAAGCATTTTCATCTTTTGACACATATTTAGCACCTTTTATACGGACAGACAATCTTACAGAAAAACAAGTTCGCCAATGCTTGCAAAGTTATATTTATGGAGTAAACACTCCCAGCAGGTGGGGTTCTCAAGCTCCTTTTACAAATATAACTTTAGATTTAGTTTGTCCTAGCGATTTAAAAAATAAAAAGGCAATAGTTGGCGGAAAAGAGCAGGATTTTACTTATGGTGATTGTCAAAAAGAAATGAACATTATCAATAAAATATTCATTGAACTTATGACAGAAGGTGATGCAGAAGGAAGAGGCTTTGCATATCCAATTCCTACATACAATATTACAAAAGATTTTGATTGGAATTCAGAAATTGCACAACGGCTTTTCACAATGACAGCTCAATACGGAACTCCAAATTTTCAAAATTTTGTAAATTCAGACTTAAATCCATCTGATGTTCGTTCTATGTGTTGTCGGCTTCAACTTGATAAAAGGGAATTACGTAGACGAGGTGGAGGACTTTTTGGTGCTGATGAATTTACAGGTTCGATTGGGGTTGTAACAATTAACATGCCGCAAATTGGTTATCTTGCGAGAAATGAAGAACAATTTTTTAAACGTCTTGACTATCTTATGGAACTGGCAAAAGAAAGTCTCTGCATAAAAAGAAAAGTTATTCAAAAACTTTATGATGGTGGACTATATCCTTACACAAGAAGATATTTAAAAACTCTTGTAAATCATTTTAACACAATTGGATTATGTGGAATGAATGAATGTTGTTTGAATTTTTTAGGAGAAAACATCACAACTCCAAAAGGAAAGTCTTTTGCAGAAAAAGTTTTACAACATATGAGAGAAAAAATTCAAGATTTTCAAGAACAAACTGGCGATTTATTCAATTTGGAAGCAACTCCTGCAGAATCAACTTCTTATAGACTTGCATTGCATGATAAAAAACAATTCCCAAATATCATCACAAGTGGAACAGAAAATCCTTTCTACACAAATTCATCACAACTTCCAGTTGATTTCACTTCTGATGTTTTTGAGGCATTAGATTTACAAGAATCATTGCAAACAAAATATACAGGCGGTACAATGTTCCACGTTTATATGGGAGAATCTATAAAAGATTGGCGGGCATGTGCTGATTTAGTAAAAACGATTGCAAGCAATTATAGAATTCCTTTTTTTACAATTTCACCAACATATTCAATTTGTAAAATTCATGGTTATTTATCAGGAGAACAATTTGAATGTCCAAAATGTAAAGCAGAAAAAGAGAAAGCTTTAAAAGAAAAATTAAATGCTCTTGAAATAGAACGAAATAAAATTTTAAATACAAAAAATCAAAATATCTAGGAGGCTACGATGGAAAGAACATTAGAAGAAATTGAACAGGAAATTGCAAAAACAAAAGAAGAATTGAAAAATGTTCATGGTACAGAAACTGAAGTTTATGCTCGCATTGTAGGATATTACAGAACTGTAAAAAATTGGAACAAAGGTAAACGTGATGAATTTAATTTAAGAAAAAATTTCACTTTAGAAGATAGCAAAAAACAAGAAAATTCAAATCAAATCATAAAAGAAGAAATTTCTTCTCAAAATGAAAATAATTCTACAAAAAGTTCTATTTCTTTTGAAATTTACACAAAAAAAACTTGTCCAAATTGTCCTCCTGTAAAAAATTATGTTTCGAAACTTAACATGGAAGGACTTTTTATTGATGTAGACACTGAAGATGGACTTGCAACTGCCGCAAAAAAAGGCGTTTTTGCAACTCCAACCGTAATTTTTTATAATGAAGATGGAATTGAAACTTCTAGATGTCATACCGTTGAAGAATTAGAAAAAATCTGCAGTAAAATTCCTGTAAATGTGTAAAAATTTATCTTTAGAAGAACCTGCTGGAATTCTTGTAAAAACTACTTGTGTAGATTTTCCTGGTTATACAGCAAGTTCTTTTTTTCTAAAAGGATGTAACTTAAAATGTCCTTATTGTTATAATAAGGAATTAGTAACAAATTCTCAAAATGAAAAATTAAACACAATTCAAGAATTATTTAATCATCTTGAAAAAAGAAAAGGCATAATTTCTGGAGTAGTGATAAGCGGTGGAGAACCTTTAATAAATCCATATACTCCATTCATAATAAAAAAAGCAAAAGAATTAGGATATAAAATCAAACTCGACACAAATGGAATTTATTTTGAAAAATTAAAAGAAATTCTTGAAGATGAAATATTAAAACCAGATTTTATTGCAGTTGATATGAAAACAAGTCCTTCAAAATATGCACATTTTCTCTGTAGTAAAAATTCAATTTATTTTGGAAATGAACATTTTTTTGAAGAAAATTTATTCAAAACTTGTAAAATTTTAGAAAAACTTCCTTCTGAAAAAAAAGAATTTAGAACAGTTTTAGTTCCAACTTTAATAAAAAAAGACGATATAGAAAATATAGCTCGTTTTATCCCAAAAGATTCAACATGGCAGTTTGCACAATTTAAAAATCAAAACTGTTTAAATCCTTCCTACAATGAAATTATTCCATACACAGATTCAGAAATTGAAGAATTAATTTCTTTTGCAAGAAAATTTATTCCAAATTCAGCTCTTCGATAATTTCAAATTTTACATTATTTTGGAGAATTCTTTTACAATTTTTGGAATTAAGTTTTCGACAGTTCCATCACAACTCATTCCAGAAGCATTTTTATGTCCTCCACCACCAAATTTTGCGGCGATTGAAGAAACATCAATTTTATCTTGAGAACGAAAACCTCCTGTACAAGTTGAAACAGTATCTTGTCGAAGAAAAACCACTGCCTGAACATTTTCTGCTGATAAAAGCAATGAATACAAAGCATCTGAATCTCTACCTTCAGCTCCATACATTTTTGTATCTTCTAAAGTTTCATAAGTAATAACCAATCTTCCATCTAAAAATCGTTCTGCTTTGTCTAATAAAACGCCTAAAAGTTTTCTAGTTGAATACGGTTTTCCAGAATTTATATAATTATAAATTTTTCTAGGATCAACTCCATAATCTACAAGTCTTCCTGCTGCTGAAAAAACAGGAGCAGAATTTGTTCCGCAAAAACGGAAAAAACCTGTATCTGTGGAAAGACCAAAAAATATAATTTCTGCAAGTTGTGATGGCAAAGCACCAATTAATTTTTCATAATAAAGTTGAATTAAAAAAGCACACGCTGGAGCCGCTGGATTGATATATCCTTTTGAATTTTCAATAAGTTCTCCAGTTTTATGATGGTCGATAATATATGTATCAAAACCTTGTAAATCTCCATCAATATCACCTAATCTTTTTAATTCAGAACAATCAACAATAATCAAACCTGTTTTTTTTCTATCTGTTTCGTCCATAAAACGCATTCTGCTTGTAAAAAATTTTTCATATTGTTTGATTTCATTTCTCTTAAAAGGTCCCGCTGATAATAATTCAAAATCTTTATGAAAATACTCCAAAATAGATTTTATTCCTAAACAAGAAGCAATTGCATCTCCATCTGGTTCTTTATGACCTGCAACAAAGAAAAATTCGTGTTCATCTAAAAATTGTTTAAATTCATCAACTTCTTTATCTGTTATTTCTAGCATTTTTTATCCTAATATATTAATTTTTTATCGAAAAAAAAGACTGCCCTTTGTAGAACAGTCTCCTTTTAAAAATAAGTTTTAATAAAGTTCTAAAGTTCGATTTCTTCTAAAACTTCTTTTTCAACATCATTTAATTCATTAGGATTTTTTATAACACCCCAAATTGAATTTTGTTTATTTAAAGGTAAATTTAATACAACACGTTTAAATTCGCCATCTTCTTTTATAATTGTCATATACGAATCCATTGCTCTACGAACTTTTCGTAATTTTAATTTTCTAGGAGCGTCTTCACTACCCTTTATCCAATCTTTTGGAATAGTAACAGAACCAACTCCAACCTTATTTTTTTGATAAATAACAAGATATCCATTCTTTGCTTCTAAAACTTTTAAAATAGGTATATTAACATACGACATTGAAGACCATTTTGAATCATTTTTTTCTGCCGAAAAAACACAACAAACTAAAATTAAAGCAAAAAATATAAGTGCAAATCTTTTTTTCATAAAAAACTCCAAGATAACTATTTATCCCACTTCCCTTTTCTATAATTATAATCTGAAAATATTTATTAAACAATATTTTAGAAGTATAAAATTTCAGAAAATATGTAACAAAATCTAATTTTCAGTTATTATTATATAAAACAAACATATTCAATTTTTGGATATGATAAAATAAAACGATAAAATTCATTTTTGGAGAATAAAATGTCAAAAAAAATCATTCTAAAAGCATTAATTTCAATCTTTATCTGTACTTCAATCTTTGCTCAAACAGAACAAGCTGATGTTTATACAGATTTACAAACTGAATCTTCAGAAAAAACAGAAACAGCAGACGTATACGAAGAAAAAAATTCTACAAAAAAGAAAAAAAATTCTTTTGCTGATATGTTTAAATTCGGAAATAAAGATAAATATATCACACTTGATGAAAGTTCTTGTTTTTCAAAAAATGCTTTAGGTTCTTTAAAACAATATGCAAGTGAAATAACACTTGATCCAGAATTATCTGAAGCCGGATTTGGAACAAAATATTTAGCTGGATATTATTTTATTTTTATGGATGCAGAAAACAGAAATGCACTCAAAAATGCAATGGAAAAATATTTTTCAGATTTTGAAAATAAAAAATTAAAAAGAAAAGGTAAACATCTTGAAAAAGTATATGGAAAATTAAAAATCAGATTAAGATGGGGAACAATAAAAACTTCAACACCTAGTAATGGCGAAGGATTTGCAACTTTAGGTTATGAATTTGTAAACAATTCTCCATATTTTAAAATTTCAATTCCAGAAATAGAAAACGAATATTACAAAGTAACAACTTCTGTAACAAGAGGTTCTCCTCGACTTTCGTTATATTTTACAAAATCACAAATTTCTTCTCTTGTAGAAATGATTTCAAACGAAAATGTAGCACAAGCAATTCTTGATTATAATCAGGAAACTTATGGTATTCCAACTGATGTTGATAATTATTAATTTTTATACAAATTTCAATAAATCAAAAGTTTAAATGCCGTACAAATGATACGGCATTTCTCTATTAGTTATTCACATAAAAAACACATTTTTTTAATAAATTTTAACAAATCATTAAAAATCATTAATTTTTTAACAAAAGAAAAATGCTTATCTCTGTTTTTATCATTTCCAAGCATAGGGGATTTTCCTTATTTTTATTAAAATTTATTTTTTTCTGATTTTTGTGTAAAAAGATATTATTAAGTAAAAAAACAAACAAATTTAAGTTAAAATAAAAAAACTTCCAAAAAAACTGGAAGTTTTTAGTAGGGACCATAGGACTCGGACCTATGACCGCACGGATATGAGCCGTGTGCTCTACCAACTGAGCTAGATCCCCAAGCAATGACGTTATCATACTATTTTTAAGACTTTATTGTCAAGCACAAAATGAATATTTTCCCAAAGTTTTTATATAAAAAGAATTTCTTTTTCTGAAGTTGGCATAAAAATTGCTATATAAGAAGTATTGGAATCACAATTTTTATACAAAATAAATTCCAAAATACAAAAAGGAGGTTAAAAATATCTTACGTTTGCGTTGCAAACAACTTTATAAAAAAATCTTTGGAGTAAATATGAAAAATATTAATCTTAACAACATTCCTATTTTAATTAATGAACAAAAAATCACAAAAGAAGAAGGGATAAATTTTGTAATAAATTTTATTTCTGAAAATTATTTAGTTTTTGGGAAAAATCTTTATGATGAAGATTTACGTTCCGAAGTTATTATAAAAGTTCTTGAAAAAATAGAAACTATTTTTAATAATTATGATGAAAATCAAGGAAGTTTTTTCTCTTATCTTTTTAGTTTTATTCAAAAAACAATCTTAACCATTACAAGACAAAAAAATCGGAATTTCATTTTAGAACAAGCATCTCAAAAAGAATTGGAACAAAAATGCAACGAATTAACCGAAAAATATCAATTAAAACCACTTCTCTTTTCTGAAAACAAAATTCCTTATTGCTCAAAAAAAATAAATCCAGATAATTTGAAAAAATATTGTAAGGAAATCGCTAAAGCAAAAAGTAAAACAGATAAAATACTTTTAACAATTGCTTTGAAAAACTGTTTTTATTTAACGGATAGTCTTACTGTAAAAATTGCAAAATATTTAAATATTGATGTTCAATTTTTTTCTGATTTGATTTTGTATTATAAAAATGAAATGAATCACAAAATTCAAAAAAGATTAACTTTTGAAGAAAAACGAGATAAAGCATATTATTCTCACAAAAAAAATGAAAAAGAAATTGAAGTAATAAAAGAAAAGCAAAAAGTTGATTTTAATACCGATTCTCTTTATTCATCAAACATAAAATTAGAAAAACTTTATCAAGTTAATGAAAAACACATCAATAATTGGCGAAATCTCAACAAAAAATTTACAAAAGGAAATTTAAGCGTTCGTCCTCCAAATCATTTAATTGCTGATATTTTAGGAATTTGCGAAAGACAAGTAAGTTATTATCTTTTTTGTGCAAAAAATGGAAAAACTGATTTTTCAGAAATTCAAAAAAAAGTTGAGGAGTTTGAAGAAGATTGAGAATTTTATTTGTTTGCATTAGAATGTAAGAATGATTATTTATTTAGCAACTAGTAACAAAAACAAAAAAAGAGAAATGCAAGAACTTCTTTGCGAACATACAATTTTAACACCATCTGATAAGAACATCGATTTTGCACCAATTGAAAATGGTACAACTTTTTATGAAAACAGCATTATAAAAGCCCGTAGCCTTTTTGAAATTGTAAAATGCCCTGTTATTGCAGATGATTCTGGTATTTGCGTAGATGCTTTGGATGGAGCTCCTGGAATTTATTCATCACGTTACGCAGGTCCAGAATTTATGCAGGGAAAACCAGATGGTTCAAAAATCTCTCAAGAAGAGCAGAATATTTTCTTAATTGACCAGTTAAATCAGAAAATAAAAGATGGTAATTTGCCGAATGCACCTTTTTTAAACGGAAATCGTTCTTGTCATTACACTTGTGCAATGGTTCTTTACGCAGGACCTGATAGAATTTTCGTAGCACAGGAAACTTTTGAAGGAACATTAATCAATAAAATTGAAGATAAAGCTGGTGATGGTGGATTTGGTTATGACCCTATTGTTTTTTTGCCAGAATACAATAAAACTGTAGCAGAACTTTCAAGTGATGAAAAAAATGCAATTTCTCATCGAGGAAAAGCTGTTCGTGCATTAAAAAAATTAATTGATGAAGTAGTTTTTCCACCTCAATCTTTGTCTTTATAGTTAATAGAGTTTTTTCACCCTAGTAATTTATTTTTTGAAAAAAAACTAAAAAAAACATATTTTTTTCTAAAGTTATACATAAATTCTTCCGATAGTAAAGTAGAAGTGTCATGATTGTTTCGACTTCGTAGAAGCAGCATTCAGGCGTTTCCTGCAAAAATGTGTAGATGTAGCCTTGTAAATAACATTTACGCATTTTTGCGTCTTTTTTACAGAAGAAAGGATTCTTCTGTCTACATTCCAAGGAGGAATACTATGGTTATCAACCACAACATGTCGGCAATGTTTGCCAATCGCCAACTCGGAGTAACTGGAACAAGTCTTAACAAAGATATGGAAAAGTTATCATCTGGAGAAAGAATTAATCGTGCAGGAGATGACGCATCTGGACTCGCTGTATCAGAAAAAATGCGCTCTCAAATTCGAGGTTTGAATCAAGCATCTGAAAACGCTGCAAACGGAATTAGTTTCATACAAACAACAGAAGGTTATTTGCAAGAAACAACTGATATTATGCAACGTATTCGTGAATTAGCTGTTCAATCATCAAACGGAATTTATTCTGATGAAGACAGAATGCAAATTCAAGTTGAAATTTCCGCTCTTGTATCTGAAGTTGATCGAATCGCAAGTACAGCACAATTCAATGGTATGAATATGCTTACTGGACGTTTTGCTCGTTCAACTGGAGAAAATGTTGTAACAGGTTCTATGTGGTTCCACATTGGAGCAAACATGGATCAGAGAACACAAGTTTTCATCGGTACAATGTCAGCAGAAGCTCTTGGTGTACGAGAAATTGGTACAGGCGAAAAAATTACACTTGCCACACCGGAAGATGCCAACCGTGCAATTGGCGTTGTTGATGAAGCTTTGAAAAAGATTAATAAACAACGTGCAGATCTTGGTGCTTACCAAAATCGTCTTGAAATGACAATTAAAGGTTTGGATATTGGTGCTGAAAATTTACAAGCTTCAGAATCACGAATTCGTGACACTGATATGGCTAGCCAAATGGTTGAATTCACAAAGAATTCAGTTTTACAACAAGCTGGAACAGCTATGCTTGCTCAGGCTAATTCTCAATCACAAAATGTACTTAGTCTTTTAAGATAAGTATTTTTTGAGGAATAAATGCTAACTAAAACTATTTTTTTATCAAATAAAACTTTTATAAGTAAAATGATAAGATTTTTATAGTTTTAGAAACGCTTGTTTTTACCAAAATTGTATATTATAATTAGTATGATGTTTAAAATTTTGACATCATACTAATTTGCACGGTGTTTTAGTTCTACTTTTTTTATTATCATCAAACACTGAAAAATTTGATAAAAATGAATGTATATTTTCAGATATACTAAGTTCTTTGAAATAATGCACTTTATGTTTGTAAGTGGCAGCAAGAACAGTCGGATTAATGCCTGTTATTCTGACTATTCCTGCTGTATAAGGTCTGAAACTAAATTTGGGGGCGCAAAACCAATTTAGCCTTCACTTGCAGGACTCAAAAGCATGATGCTTTGAGTATAGTAAACATGGAGGGCAAACTATGATTATTAATCACAATATGAGTTCGCTTTATGCTGATCGTGTTTTGAATATTTCTAATGATTCAATCATGAAAAACATGGAGAAACTTTCTTCTGGTGAACGCATCAATCGTGCCGGTGATGATGCATCTGGACTCGCAGTTTCTGAAAAAATGCGTAGTCAAATTCGTGGGCTTAACCAAGCTTCTAAGAACATTCAGAATGGAGTATCTTTCATTCAAACAACTGAAGGTTATTTGCAGGAAACTACAGATATTCTTCAACGTGTTCGAGAATTAGCTGTTCAGTCTGCAAACGGTATCTACAGCGATGAAGATCGTATGCAGATTCAAGTTGAAGTATCACAACTCGTTGCTGAAGTTGATAGAATTGCAAGTCAAGCTCAGTTTAACGGTATGAATATGTTAACAGGACGCTTTGCAAATGGTTCTGATGGTGTTATGCAGTTCCAAATTGGTGCAAACATGGATCAAAATACACGTGTTTACATTGGAACAATGTCTGCACAAGCTTTAGGATTAAAAGGTGCACAAGGCAACGAAGAACAAATTTCTATTGCAACACCAGATTCAGCAAATGCTGTTTTAGGTTCTATTGATGCTGCATTAAAGACTGTTAATAAACAAAGAGCAGACCTTGGTGCTTATCAAAATAGATTTGAAATGGCTGCAAAAGGTGTAGATATTGCTGCTGAAAATACTCAAGCTGCAGAAAGTCGTATTCGCGATACAGATATGGCTTCAGAAATGGTTGAGTTTACAAAGAACCAGATTCTCACACAAGCTGGTACAGCAATGCTCGCTCAAGCTAATTCACAGTCTCAAACTGTACTTGGCTTATTGCAATAAAATAAAAGAGATTTCTAGACGTTTTCTTTTTTATTTTATAGATACAAGAAAGAGGGTGCGCCCCCTCTTTCTCTCTTTTTTTAGAAAATATTTTTTTGGGAGGAATGATAAAAATTTTATCTAAAATAAGATTTTTATCAAAAGTTTGCGTTGCAAATTTATAATTGAATTACGATTTTTTATGAAAATCGTATTAAAAAGTCATTTACAAAAAAAAAATTGACTTTTTAGTGGAGGAACTATGAATACTATAAATAATCAAAGTGGCATGGTTCGTTTGACAATGGATAGTCAAGCTCTTTATTCATCATCAAATATAAAAAAAATAAATTCAGAAGTACAAACGACATCGCAACCAATTACTCCAACAGGAGCACAAGTTGCACAAAATATAGAAGAATCCATCGCTGATATAAAAGCTGATACGCAACAGCTTCAAAAAATGTCAGAAATGGTAACTGGTAGAAAATTACAATTTAATGTTAATAAAGAACTAAATAGTGTAATTGTAACTGTTATTGATTCTAATACTAATCAAGTTTTAAAGGAGATTCCATCTAAAGACATTCAAAACTTAAAACTTCGAATAAGAAAAGCGATTGGAAATTTATTTGACGAAGTAGTATAAAATTTGTCTTAGAAAAATATAAACATGGCTGGCATAAGTATTCCTGGCGTTACTGATCCTTATAACACAAAAGATACTGTAGAAAAACTTATGCAAGTTGAAAGAATTCCTTTAACTAGGGAACAAAATCAACTTGAAAAATACAAAAATGAGCAGGACGCTTGGCGAGAAATAAATTCAAAACTTTCATCACTTAGAGAAAACACAAAAACTCTCTACTCTTACGATAATCCTTTTAACAATAAATTAGTAAATTCAACTCAAGAAGATGCAATTACAGCAGAAGCAACACGAAGTGCACCTTTACAATCTTTTAAAGTTGATGTTATTCAAATTGCCACTACAGATAGATTTCTTACAAACGAACTTCCATCTGATTATAAAGTTCCTTCTGGAATTTATACTTTTAAAGTTGCGGATAAACAATTAACAATGAATTGGAAAGGCGGTTCATTAAAAGATTTTTCGGCAGCAATAAATAAAAGAGGAAACGAAATTGTAAACACAATGATAATCGGAGCAAGTCAAGGAAAAAAAACTTTACTAATAGAATCATTAACTCCGGGAAAAGAAAATAAATTAATTTTTGAAGATGCTGCAAAAACTTTTGCTGAATCAAGCGGAATGATTAGTCCTATAAAATCAAATAAAATAAATTTTGGAACAAAATCTTCAGAAATAACAAATCTTGAAAAAACTGAACAAATTGAACAGGAAGGAATGCCAAATCTTTCTATTTCAAAAACAAAATTTTTAAATAATACAGTTACGGTTCAACCTCGCGGAGCTTATCAAGTAAATGTTCCTGCAAATATAAAAAATAATTCTAATTATCATATTACATTTTCAATCACGCCAAACAAAACAGAAGATATAACTTATTCTTTAAATGAAAGACCTACAGAACCAAGTTTGCCCGATTCTGGTTTTGCTGAATTTGAAAATATTATTATAAAAAATATAGAATCAGATACAACTTTAGAAAAAGTGAAAACCCAACCTACTCCACTTTCTCCTATTGAAAAAAAAGATTTAGTTTTTGCGATAATGCAAGATGGTTCTGAAAAATTAATTGAAACTCCAAAAATATTTTCTGACACGCAAACAAAAATCGATATTCCAATTTCTGACTATCAAAATATAAAAGCTATTGCGTTTAAAAATTTTAATACAGGATATTCTTTTGATGTTTCTAGTTTTGAAACTTATGATATTACAGAAAATGCAGGATACGTTCCAAATAATCCAGTTTCTATTGCTGATGATGCAATTATAAAATATGAAGGGATTAAAATCACTCGTCCATCTAACAAGATTGATGATGTAATTCCAGAAATTACATTAAATCTTCATGATAAAACAGAAAAAACTGCAACAATTTCTGTAAAATCTGATGCAGAAGCCGCAAAAGATGCACTTATCAGTTTTGTTGGACAATATAATCAAACTGTAGCAAAAATAAATATTCTTTCACAAACAAAATCAGAAATTATTGAAGAATTAGATTATTTTACACAAGAAGAAAAAGAAACCGCTTACAAACAACTTGGACTTTTTCAAACAGATTTTTCTTTAACAAGTATAAAATCAAATATGGCAACAATTCTTTCATCCCAATATTTATTTGACGACAATGCAACAATCACTATGTTAAATCAAATAGGAATTGCAACAAACGCAAGTGGCTTTGGAAATGGTTATTCAGCTTCAAGATTACGTGGATATTTGGAAATTGATGAAAAAAAACTTGATAATGCACTTCAAAATAATCTTGATGATATAAAATCTCTTTTTGGTTATGATTCTGATGGTGATTTAATTGTAGATTCTGGAATTGCATATAAACTTGACAAACAAATCGGAGCTTACACTCAAACTGGCGGAATTCTTTCGTTAAAAACTTCAACTTTAGATTCAAAAATCAAAAATTCTGAATCGAAAATTTCAAAACTTGAACAACAATTAGATGATAAAGAAGCAGAATATAGAAATCAATTTAGTACGATGACAGGAACTTTAAATAGTCTTGAATCGCAACAAAATACAATATCGAATTTTTCAAAACAAAATCAAAATAATTAACAGGTGGGAAAAAATATGATTGATTTTTTTATTAATGGTGAAAAAGTTGAAGTTCAACTCGAAGACGAAAAAACAATTGGTGAAGTTTTTAATTCTTTTGAACAAACTTGTGAAGAAAATGACGCTGCAGTTATTGGAATTTTTGTAAATGAAAAAAAAATTACGGCTGACATTTTCGATGAAGAAGCCCAAAAAAGTCTCGAAAATGTAAAGAAAATTGGATTTTCAGTAGTTACAAAGCAAGCTATAAAAGAATCTTTTGTAGGACTTTCAAAACTTTTTAATGATTTAGCCTTAAAAATGCAGGAAATTCCTCTCGAATTACAAAAAGGAAATAATAAAGAAGCGAGCATTTCTATCAAAAATTTAGCAGATAGTATTGATGAACTCTGTCACGTTGCAGCTTTAGCGTCTTTATTTCCAGAAACTTTTTCTACCGAAAAATTAGGAAATATCAATTTTAAAGATTTTTTTGAGGATTTTTCTCCTATTTTAAAAGATTTTGAAGATGCTTTACAAAATAACGATACAGTTTTAATTGGTGATTTATCTGAATATGAAATCTGTCCAAGATTACAAACTATCTCAAAAGCATTATCTTTAAATTAATTTTGCTAATATAAAAATTTACTTGTAAACTAAAAAAAATTAGTGTAAGTTAAATAGATATGAAAATTGTAGGATTAAAAGATTTACAACGTGAAGAAGGTCAAATCTTTTATTTAAGAAAATATAAAACAAAAGCGGTTGTCGATTTACCAATTTCTCAAGAAGAAGTTCCAATTTATTTTACAATAGAAACAGATCCTTTTGGTAAAAAAAATGTAGAACTCACAATTGAAAAACAGATTAATTATCCTCTTCTCCCTTTAAAAAAAGCAATTAAAGATTTTATTTTAAGTGAAGATTCACAAGGACGACTTCCATGTTAAAATTTATAACAAATTCTGCAGAAGAAACAATTGCACTTGGAGAAAAGCTCGGAAAAAAATTAAAAAAAGGTGATATTATCGCAATGCAGGGAACTCTTGCCGCAGGAAAAACTACAATCACAAAAGGAATTGCAAAAGCTTTAGAAATTGATGAAACAATAACAAGTCCAACATTTTGTTTAATCAGCGAATATTCAGGAAAAATGCCTCTTTATCACATGGATGTTTACAGACTTGACGGTTGTGAAGATTTTGAAAATCTTGGAACTGATGATATGCTTTATGGAGATGGAGTAAGTATTATTGAATGGAGTGAAAAAATTATGGATTCGCTTCCAAAATCAACAATAATTTTAAAAATTACTCCAAACGAAGACGGAACGAGAATAATTGAAATTGATAATTGGAAAAATGGAGATATAGAATGAAAGCCTTAGCTATTGATTGTGCAGTTTCAAAATTGTCTATTTCTGCAAAAAATGAAGATAAATTTGTAAGTTGCATTTATAACATCGGAATGAAACAATCAGAAAATATTGTTCCTGCAATAGATTATGTTCTAAAAAAAATTGAATTAACTTCTTCCGATTTAGATTATTTAACTTTTACGAAAGGTCCTGGAAGTTTTACAGGATTAAGACTTTCTATTTCCGCATTAAAAGCGATTGAATTGGCATATAATAAAACTCTTTATGGAATTTCATCTTTAAAAACTTATGCTTTTCCTTTTTTTGAATTTGATTTTCCAATTTTAAGTGTGATTGATGCAAATAAAGACAGATTTTATGCAAGTATTTATCTTAATAAAACAAATGTTTTGGAAGATGGAGATTATACTGTTGATTTTCTTTTAGAAAAATTAAATTCTTTTGAAAAAATTCTAATTTGTGGTCCAGACAATCATAAATTCAAAAAGATTCTAGAAGAATCAAACCATAAAATAAAAATATTTTCTCCAATTTTTCAAGGAGTTCCTTCTGAAGTTTTATTTTCATTAACTGAAGAAGAAATAAAAAACGGATTAAATCCTCTGAATGATTATGATGGACCGCTTTATTTACGTGCAAGTGAAGCTGAAATTGTTCACTCACAGAAAAAATCTTAATTTATTTTTTTAATAATTTTGCTAAAGAACTTACAGATTGAATTGCTTTTGAATTATTGTCTTTTTCGGCAACATCAACAACGGCAGCTTTATTTTCGTTTTGAATAGCATCAAAAACTTCCTGGCGGAAAACTTTTACATTTTTAGGAGCTTCAACACCAATTTTTACTTGTTCACCACGAATATCAATTAGTGTGATTGTAATATCATCTCCGATTTTTATTTTTTCATCAATTTTTCTAGAAAGGATAAGCATCAGTTCACTCCTTTCAATTTTAAAGCATCAATAATATTAAATTTTGTAGTCCATCTATTATCATTTAAAATAACCTGCATACATTGATGATTTTTTTTATTTATAACTATTGGACCTTGAAAATTTGCTGTAATTGGAGAGCCATCAACTGGGACAGTTACAATTGTCATTATGATAATATCTTCTGGCTTTGTAATTCCAATTTTTTGTAAAGTTTCATCATCAATGTCGGTTTCGTAAGTTGATGATATTAAAAATGGATCAACTATTAAAAATGCTAAATTCGGATTTTCTGTAGATTGCAACCATATAAAAGGTTCATAATCTGAATCAACTAAAGCGAATTTTGTAAATTTTTCAAAACCAAACAAACCTTCAGGAATAGTAAGTAATCTATCTTGCGAAATTTCAATTTTTCCTTTAGATTTTGTCATCAATTCCATTTTAAACCTCTAATTTTCCATTTTTATCGCATATAATTTAATAATGTTGAATTATACATTTTTCCAGCCTGGCTAAGAGTTGCCTGATTTGTATAATCGAGCATTTTTAAATCTGTAATTGCTTTTGTAAAGTCTAAATCGCCTTCTCTGCTAATTTGATTTGTAACATCTAAAGCAAGTTTTGAAGTTCTAGTTGCATTTAATTGTGCTCTTTCATATTCAGAACCATTTTTTGCAATTCTTGTGATAAGATTTCCAATTCCTTGATCTAAACTTCCTAAAACTCTTCCACCAATAGATTCTTGGTCTCCAGATAAAAGTGCATTTCTAAAAGCAATAACTGTATCAAATAAAGAACCTCCCGAAACTCTAACGCCATCTCCTAAATTATAAGGAGGTTGTTGTGAAGAATCTTTTATGATACCAAGTTCATTTAAGGAATTTCCTTCAACATCAGAAAGCCAAAGTTGTCTTGCATCTGTGGTAGAAAGATTTAACGCATTTCTTACAGGATCAACACTCGCTTTTACAGCTGCTTCACTATTATTAATTTTTGCAACAACAGAATAAATATTATCACCTTCAGAAATTTTTATTTGAACACCATCTACAGAAATTATTCCATCAGAACTTGCTTGCCAAGAAGAAGCATCTCTTGCTCCAAAAAGCTGCTGATTTTCTGCCCAAAAAGTTTTATTTCCAACATTATCATTTACTAAATATTTATTTTCATCAATTTCAACTGTATTTACATCAATATTTCCTTGATAATTTACACTTTGAATCAATGGAATTCCAGAACCTTCTACATTTCCCAGTTCTATATCAAATGCGGTTGTTTTTGTGTTTGTTCCTGCAAAAATTGCATTTCCATCTGAAGAAATTGCATTTGCATTTTGAACGAGTGCTTTTAAAAGTTCATCAACTTCTGTTGCCATATTTTTTAAATCATCTTTTGAATAAATTCCATTTGCACCGGTAACCGCTAATTCCCGAACTCTTTGCATAATATCAAGAGAATCTGACATATAACCTTCTCTCAAAGTAAATTCATCAGAAAGAGAAAGTGCATTTTTTTCAAAATTATTTACACGATTCAAAAAAGATTGATAACGAACTAAATGCCCTGCAGCAATTGGATCATCTCTAAGTTGCTGAATTTTTTGCTGACTTCCAATTTGATTATTAATTCTATTCAGACGACTTTCTTGAAGCCGTAAATTACTTTGAGTATTATTATTATTCATCTGACTACTAATTCTTTGCATAAAAAGCCTCTCTTAAAATAATAAATTTTATACACCTAATCTATTTATAACTGTATCAAGAAGACTATCCCAAACAGTTACAAATTTTGCAGCAGCATTATATCCATGTTGAAATTTCATAATTTCAGCAAGTTCTTCATCAATATTTACACCACTAATTGAGTCTCGGAGATTTTTTAAATCATCCATAATTGAATTTTGACTTAAAAGATTTGTTTGAGTCTGTTCACCTTTTAGTCCAACATTTGTTACAGCTTCGGCAAAATAATCGTCAAAAGTTTTTACCTGCCCAACCATAACATTTGTATTTCGGATAGAAGCAATTTCTACAGCTGCTCTTCCATCACCAACTGCGACAGCACCTGTTGAGTCTAAATATCCTGCTGCAACATTCATCACATCTTGTTTTATTACAGGATTAATTTCTATATAGGCAGAAGGATTATAAACTGGAGAAACTGCAAATTGTGTTCCAGATTGTAAAACTTCAACTGCATCTGCCTGGTCAAAATTGTAAGCATTTTCAGCACCTGTTCCTCTTAAAATTCCAGAATAACCTGCTAAAAAATAACCTGAATCTTCAACATGGCGAATTACAAAATCAGGATTATCATATTCTTGAGAAGTTGTTCCTTTTAAAACAAGATGATTATTCTTATCAAGATACGCTTTTACTTCACTTGTGCTATTATTTATTTTTGCAATAACAGTTTCTACAGTATCTGTATGATAATAATTTATGGAAACATCACCATCTTTTCCGCTTAAAGTCATTGTTCCTTCAATTCCAACTTGTTGCTGTAAATCTAATTCGTTAGTGCCTGTAAAACGGAAAATATATGAAGTATCTAAAACACCATCACTATTTCTATCAAAATTACCGTTTGCATTTTCTACAAAAGAATGTTGTACAAAGAAGTTTAAACCTGTTACTTTATTTGCACCGACAGCATTTCTGTGAACATCATTTACCAAATCAGAAAAATTCATAGTCATAGTATTTAGTGATTGCATTTCGTTTCGAACATCAACATCACGAAGTTCTACCAAAGCACCTAATTTTCCACCAGAAAAATGTGCATCTAGCCCTGTATCTTGCCAGACAAGTTTATTATAACCAGTTTCATCATAACGAGGAGCAAAACCAATTTCTCTTGCAATAGAACCTTGAACAATCACGCGACCATCAACATGAACCATAAATTCATCTGGATCTCTTGAATCTGTAGAAATATTTATTAATTGAGAAAGTTTATCGACCAATAAATCTCTTCTATCGAGCAAATCATTTGGATTGTCCCCCATTGCTTTAGAGCGAACAATTTCTCCATTTAAATCTGAAATTTGTCTTACGTAAGAATTAACTTGTTTTACAGTTGCTTCTATATCACCATTCAATAAATCTGCAATTCCAGAAAGACTACTCCACTGCTGCTGAATTGAATCTGTTAAAGTTTCACCTCTTGTTACAACAACTTGTCTTGCAGCTTGACTTTCAGGATTCGCTGATAATTCCTGCCATCCTTCCCAAAATTTATCCATATTTCCACGAACAGAAATATCATAAGGTTCATTATAAATTTGTTCGAGCATTGTGTAATAATCTGACCTTGTTTGCCAGTAAGATTCTTGATTTTGCTGACCAACAATTCTTTTATCCAAAAGTTCATCTCTAATACGATTTACACTTTGAACATCAATTCCCTGCCCAATCATTCCAGGTCGTTCTGCACGTTCCAAATCAGGTTTATAAAGAGGATCAAATTCTTTCATTTGGACTCTTTGACGAGAATATCCTTCTGTATTTGCATTTGAAATATTATGACCAGCAGTTGAAATAGCATCTGAATGAGCCATAATACTGCGTTTTCCAATTTCTATTCCAGAAAAAGTTGAACTCATTTTTTTCCCCTAAAATAACTGATTTACAACCACACTTTGTGGCTGAGGCTGGATAAATTTTCCAGTTCGTGAATAATTTTTATTCCTTGCTTGAGGAATCGCTTTTTGAACGACTTCTTGAATAAAATCTTTAGCGACATTTACATATTCAGAAAGAACACGATTTTCTACTTTACATTTTAAAAGTTGTGCTCTTAATTTTCCTAATTTTTCATAATAATTTGATAATTCTTTTTCAGATAGTTTTTTTTGAAGTTCATCACGATTTTCATCTATTTTTACAAAATCATCAGAAAGACGATTTAATTCTGCAATATTAAGCATTAATTTTTCCCAATTTCGTTCCATCACAGAATTTTTTACCAGTTTTTGAGTTTCAGAAAGATTTTTAAGATTTTTTTCTTCCTTAAATAAAATAGTTTCAAAATCTTCAAGCGTATTTTTCATAAAAATCCTCCAAAAAAAACAAATCTTCTCTTGTTTATCGGAAAAGCAAAAATTAACTTTAGAAAAAAATAATCAGAAAACTTCATTTTCAACTATTGACTTATTCTTCTTTTTTCAGATATACTAATTCTACTTTTACGGTGCCTATAGTTCAGCGGTAGAGCGCCAGATTGTGGATCTGGTTGTCGTCGGTTCGATCCCGACTAGGCACCCTTTGTGCAAGTTTTTTTTTTAGCTTGCACTTTTTTTATGCGCCTGTAGCTCATCTGGATAGAGCACCAGACTTCGAATCTGGTTGTGGCAGGTTCGAGTCCTGTCAGACGCATTTTTTTTCTAAAACTTCTTTTCTTCAAATAAAAAAATCAATAAAATCGTATATTAAAATACTTGAAACAAGTATTTTTTTTTGATATAGTAATTTTCGCTTAGTCATATAAGTAATGGGCGACTAGCTCAGCTGGTAGAGCAACAGACTCTTAATCTGTGGGTCCGGGGTTCGAACCCCCGGTCGCTCAAGTTGATATTTTGCGAAAGTGGTGGAATTGGCAGACACGCTAGACTTAGGATCTAGTGCTTCGGCGTGAGAGTTCAAGTCTCTCCTTTCGCATTCTCTAATTCCTTATATTATAACGATTTGCGTAATCAAAAACCTTGTGTGATAGCAGAATGTCAGCAAATCAAATTCTCCAGCAATAAAAATTACTTTTAAGCATAATTAAAGATTCTTTTGGTGTATAGATTATTACAATTTTTAAAATCCTAATAACAAGAATATTTTAAAATTAATTTGAAAAACTGTAAAAACTAATTGACTTTTTGATTTTCTTAATTTATTATCACTAGTACATTTTGTTAAAAAAAACAAATATTTGCGGAAATGGCTCAATGGTAGAGCGCGACCTTGCCAAGGTCGATGTTGCGGGTTCGATTCCCGTTTTCCGCTCTTTTAGGCCTGAAAACGCATTTAATTTGCGGAAATAGCTCAGTGGTAGAGCGCCACCTTGCCAAGGTGGATGTCGCGGGTCCGACTCCCGTTTTCCGCTCTAATATAGAAAGCGATTCAGAAAAAAATTCTGAACCGCTTTTTTTTTAATAATTTCATTATCCGAGGTTTTTATCGTGAAACTTACAAAAGAATTCGCTAGTTTAGAAAAATCTGCTGTAAAATTATCTGTTACAGTTGATAAGTCTGATGTTGAACAGATTTATAATTCAACAATCTCAAAATACGTAAAAAATGCACAAATACCAGGTTTTAGAAAAGGACACGTTCCTGCTTCTGTTTTAGAAAGAAAATATGGCGACTCTTTAAAAGCCGATACACTTGGAGAAATTATCGACAAAGCGGTTGCAGAGATTTTTGAAAAAGAAACTGATAATAGACCTCTTCCTTACGCACAGCCAGTTTTGCAAGAAATCCCTGAATTAGATACAAAGAAAGATTTATCATTCTCTATCACTTATGATGTATTCCCAAAAGTTTCTGTAAAGAATTTTTCAGGAATCACTGTAAAAGAACCTCAAGTTTCTGTTGCCGATTCTGATATTGATGAAGAAATCAAAGCTTTACAAGAAAGAAATGCTATGATTATTGACAAAAAAGATGGTGGCGTTGAAAAAGATAATATTGTAACTGTTGATTTTTATGAAATAGACGATGATGGAAAAGAAGTTCAGAATTCTAAACGACAAGATTTTGTTTTCACAGTTGGAAAAGGCGAAAATTTCTACAAAATTGATGATGATATTCTTGGAATGAAACAAGGTGAATCAAAAGAAATCACTAAAAAATATAAAGATAATGATGAAAATAAAGATTTAGCAGGAAGAACTGTAAAATTAAACGTTTCTGTAAAAGCTTTAAAAATTAAAGATTTACCAAAAATTGATGATGATTTTGCTCAAGATTGTAACGAAAAATATAAAACTCTTGAAGATATGAAATCAGACATCAAACGCAATATGGAAGTTGCTAAAAATAGAAAACTTAAAGAACTTAAAAATAATTCTTTATTGGAACAGCTTGTTGAAAAAAATCCATTTGAAATTCCAGCATCAATGTTGGCAGCTGAACTTGATGGAAGATGGAATATGATGGCTCAACAATTCCAAACAACTCCTGAGCAACTTGAAAAAATGATTACTGCTTCTGGTCAGACAAAAGAAACTATGTTAAAAGAATGGACTGGCGATAGTGAAAAAATGTTAAAATCACGAATTATTGTAGATTCATTAATTCGCGAAAGAAATATTTCCGTAACTCCAGAAGAAATTGAAAATGAATATGCAAAAATCGCTGAAGAAGGCGGAATGACAGTTGAAGAAGTAAAAGAACATTATAAAGATGCTCGTGCAAAAGAATATCTTATTGATGATGCAAAAGAGAATAAACTTTACGATGAAATCTATAAAGAAATAAAAGTTTCTAAAGGTGATAAATTAAGTTTTAAAGAATTATTCTCACAACGCTAATTTTTACAAAATACGATAAAGGCTGTGTTAAAAGTATTTATTAATTTAGAAATGTTTAGTTTTGGCAATCTATCTTAATAAAGTGTCTTTTAAGCAGCCTTTTTTTAATAAAAAATATCTTTTTATTACAAGGATTAAAATATGAATAAAAATGAAGAAATGGTTTACAATCCTCCTACAGTTTGGGAAAGAACAGGAAATGGAGAAAAAGGTTACGATATTTTTTCAAGACTTTTAAAAGATAGAATTATTTTTATTGATGGTGAAATTACAGATGCCACAGCAGATTTAGCAGTTGCTGAAATTTTGTTCTTAGAATCAGAAAATCCTGATAAAGATATTAGCATTTATATTAACTCTCCAGGTGGTTCTGTTACTGCAGGACTTGCAATTTATGATACAATGAAATATGTAAAATGTGAAATCCAGACAATTTGTATGGGTCAAGCAGCAAGTATGGCAGCAATTCTTTTGGCAGGAGGAACAAAAGGTAAAAGATATGCGTTACCTTCTTCAAGAGTTATGATTCATCAGCCTAGAGGCGGTGTTGAAGGTCAAGAAAGTGATATTTCTATTTTAGCAAAAGAAATTATCAGATTAAAGAAACTTTCTATTGAATATCTTGCAAAAGATACAAATAAAAACATAGAACAAGTTGCTTCTGATATTGAAAGAGATTTTTTTATGACAGCACAAGACGCTTTAGAATATGGAATCGTAGATTATGTTATGTCATCAAAAAAGGCAAACTAAGGATAAATGATGAAACTATTTAATCAACAAAATGAATCTTATTGTTTTTTATGTGGTCGCCCTGCGGGAAAAGACAGAATTCTTGTTACTGGCACAAATGGAGTTTTTGTTTGTGATAAATGTATTGAAAACTGTGTTACTCTTCTTGAATCAAAAAAAGCAAATCTTCTAAAAATAGAACTGAAAGATGTTCCTACTCCAAAAGAATTTAAAGAATATCTTGATGAATATATTATCGGGCAAGATGATGCAAAAAAAGTTTTATCTGTCGCTGTATACAATCATTATAAAAGAATGTCTCTAAAATATGGTGATAAGATTGATGAGTCTGATGTAAAAATTGAAAAATCGAATATTCTTTTGATTGGACCTACAGGAAGTGGAAAAACTTTACTCGCAAAAACTTTAGCAGAAAGATTAAAAGTTCCTTTTGCAATTGCAGATGCAACAACTTTAACAGAAGCAGGTTATGTTGGTGAAGATGTTGAAAATGTTCTTCTAAAATTAATAAATGCAGCAGATGGAAATGTAGATGCTGCAGAACGTGGAATTATTTTTATTGACGAAATTGATAAAATTGCCAGAAAAAGTGAAAACACATCAATCACAAGAGATGTAAGCGGCGAAGGTGTTCAACAGGCGTTATTAAAAATTATAGAAGGTACAATCGCTTCAGTTCCTCCTCAAGGTGGAAGAAAGCATCCTAATCAAGAAATGATTCAAATTGATACTTCGAATATTCTTTTCATTTTAGGTGGAGCATTCGTTGGGCTTGATAAAATCATTGAACACAGAGTTTCTGCAAAAGGAATTGGATTTGGTTCTAATGTTGGAGAATTAAACGAAGAAGAAAAACAAACACTTTTAAATCAAGTAAGTCCAGATGACCTTGTAAAATTTGGTTTGATTCCAGAACTTATTGGTCGTATGCCTATAACTTGTGCCTTAAAAGAACTTACAAAAGATGATTTAATAAGAATTCTTTCTGAACCCAAAAATGCAATCACAAAACAATTTAAAGCATCTTTCAAACTTGATAATGTAGAACTTGAATTTGAAAAATCAGCAATAGAAGAAATTGCCGATGAAGCAATTCGACAAAAAACTGGTGCAAGAGGTTTAAGAACTATTGTAGAAAAAATGCTTATGGATATTATGTTTGAAGTTCCAGATATAAAAGGAAAAAAGAAAGTTCTTATTACAAAAGATATTGTACAAGGAAAACAAAAAGACCTTTCTAAAATAATTATTCCTTTAAGTGAAGAACAGCCTTTGGAAATTGAATCAAAATAAAGTTATAAATTTTTTGCTATATCCAAAGTTTGTGATATTGTATCTTTCCAGTTATAGAGAGTAGATTTTTTTAATCCGCTCTCTATCATTTTTTTACGCAAATCTTCATCTTCAACAATTTTTTGCATATCTTCTGCAATTTCAACTTCATCATCTGAATTAAAATACAATGGAACATCACCGCCAACTTCTTTCAAAGCTCCTTTATCAGAACACAAAATAGGAATACCGCAAGCCATTGCTTCTAATATTGGAAGACCAACACCTTCATTTACAGAAGGAAAAACACAAGCGGAAGCTCCTGCATAAAGAGTTGCAAAACTATCATGTGGAAAATAACCAGTTAAAAAAATATCAGAAGCAAAAGGACTATTCATTACCGCTTTATGAACATCTTCTGCATATTCACCATTACTGCCAGCAATTACAAGACGATGAGGTTTATTTGTATTTTTTTTAAAAATTTCAAACGCTTTTATAAGTTGAATATGTTTTTTATCAGAATGAGAAATTTGAGAACCATAAACAAAATAAGGTCTTTTTATGGCAAATGGATTTACATTTATATATTCTTCTTCGGAATTTACAAAAGGAAAAAATAATTTATGGTCAATTCCATTATGAACAACAGAGATTTTTTCATCAGAAATTCCAAAATTCATTAAATCATTTTTTATAAATTCTGTACCGGTGATAATTTTTGTAGAATATTTTAAACTTTTCAAAAATCGTTTTTTGTATGATTTTCCATTTTCTACAAAAGCGTTAGATGCTATAGAATTTAAAATTGCTATACTTTTTGATTTTATTTTTAAAGGCAAAACATTTTCAAATGCAACAAAAATTACAACATCAAATTTGTTTTTTTTGCAAAATCTTTTTAATTTGCGTTTGTGCCACTTTAATTCGCTGGCACGATTATCAGGAATATTTGCAGAAACAAAAGAAATTTTATCATTCTTAATATAAGTAAAACGGTCAATTTCGTATCCAAAAAAAACAATTTCCAAATCTTTTTGAGGAACAAAATTAGAAATGCAATTTAAAAGATAAGAACCCGCTCCCGACTGAGAATGATTACATCCAAAAGTATCTATGCCAATTTTCATAATGACAATTCTATCATTTTTTTTTTTAGTGTGCTATAACTATATTTATGAGTAAAAATAACGCATTTTCTTTATTATCAAAACAAATTACAGAAAAATTAGAACTTTTAAATATAACTTCCCCTACTCCTGTTCAAAATGAAATTATTCCAATTATTAATGAAGGTAAAAATATTTTGTTTGAATCTGAAACAGGAACTGGAAAAACTTTTTCATATCTTTTACCACTGATTAATAAATTAGAAAACGATGATGATAAAACAAAAGTAAAAATTCTAATTCTTGCACCAACTTTTGAACTTGCTTCTCAAATCAATTCTGCTGCAAAATCTATAACAGAAAGAAAAACCGCTCTTTTAATTGGAGGAGCACCAATAAAAAGACAAATTGAAACTTTGAAAGAAAAGCCCCAAATTGTTATAGGAACTGCAGCAAGATTAGTTGAACTTATACAACTTAAAAAATTAAAAATTAATGATTGTTTTGCAACCGTTTTTGATGAATGTGACCGTCTTGTAAAACGAGAATCTATTGAAGACACTCAATCTTTACAAAATTGTTTACCAAAAACAACTCAAATCATAGCTTGTAGTGCAACGCTGAATAAAACTTGTAGAATTTATTTTGCAGGAATGGATAACGTAATCATTCCTAAAGAAAATATTTTAAAAGATAAAATTACACATTGGGCAATTTTTGCAGAAAAAAGAGATAAAATTGAAACTTTAAGAAAATTTCTAAATGCAGAAAAACCTGCGAAAACTTTAGTTTTTACTTCACGCTCAGATCAAGTTGAAAATATTTTTAATAAACTTTCTTTCAAAAAAATCGACTGTACTGCTTTATACGCAAAAGCTGATAAACAAAAAAGAAAATCGGCATTAGATAAATTTAGAAGTGGAAAAGTTCCTATTCTTATCACAAGTGATTTAGCTGCTCGAGGACTTGACATTCTTGATGTTACTCATATTATCCAGATGGATTTACCCGAAGATGATGATTTTTTTATTCATAGAAGTGGAAGAACTGCAAGAGCCGGAAAAACTGGAATAAATGTTGTTATTGGCGATGCTCATGAAATGCAGCATTATGCAAAATTAGAAAAAAGACTAGGCTTGATTGTGTATCCAAAAGAAATTATTAATGGAAAAATCTCTACTCCAATTATTGAAAACTAATTTATAAGAAAATTATAAAAAACACAAAATTTATTCCCATTGTAAGAGGACATTTTTTTCAGTATAATAGTAAAACTATATAGACTGAGGTAAAAAGTGTTTCTAAAAAGTTTGGACATTTATGGTTTTAAATCTTTTGCAGACAAAACCCATATTCAATTTTCTGAAGGAATTACAGCTTTATTAGGACCTAATGGTTGTGGAAAAAGTAATGTTGTAGATGCAATAAAATGGGTTCTTGCAGAAAATCGTTCTAAAAATCTTCGTGCAGAAAAAATGGAAGATGTTATTTTTAACGGAACAGAAAATCGACAAGCTTTAAACACCGCAGAAGTTACTTTAACACTTTGTAATGATAAAGGTCTGCTCCCTCTTGATGAAGAAGAGATTGCAATCACAAGAAGACTATATCGTTCTGGAGATCAAGAATATTTTATAAACAAACGCCCAGCAGGTCCTACAGAAATTAGACGACTTTTTATGGACACAGGAGTTGGAAAAGCAGCATATTCTGTTATGGAACAGGGAAAAATTGATCAAATTCTTTCTAGTAAACCAGAAGATAGAAGATATCTTTTTGAAGAAGCCGCAGGAATTAGTAGAAGTAAGGCAGAATGTGCAGAAGCAGAACGAGAACTAGAACGCACAAGACAAAATATGACGCAAATTGAAATTGCAATGAATGAAATTAAGCGTCAATATGATTCATTAAAAATTCAATCTGAAAAAACAATAAAATATAGAAAATTTAAAGAAGATATTTATAGTTATGAACTTGATTTAACTCTTTTACGATTAAAAAACTTTGTTCAAGATAAAGCCCGGCATGAAGAAGAATTAAAAAATGTCCAACAAAAACGAGATTCTGTTCGTAAAGAAATCGAAGAAATTAATAATACAATTTCCGAAAATATGGATAAAGTAAAAGCAATGCAAGAAGAACTTTATGCAAAACAAGCAGAACTTGTCGGAATTGGAAAAGAAAAAAACGGAAAAATGGAACTTGTAAAACAATTCAATTCTCGTTCTTCTGAAATAAAAGAAAAAATCAATAGTTTAAACGTTAGAAAAAATGCAAGCCAGGAAAGAATTGACACTTTTCAAGACGAAATAGACGAACAAAATGCTGTTTTACACGATAAAGAAAAACAACTTTTTGATATTTCTAAAAATATAAAAAGTTTTAACGAAAATATTGAAAAAAGTTCAGATTTAATCACAAATAATGACAGAAAAGTTGATTCCCTTAAAATAAAAATTGGCGAATTAGAACAAAATCGAATAGAATTACAATCACAACTTGCTGCAATTACAGAAGATATTGTTTCGGAACTTGACGAAAAATTAAAAAATGCTGGTTTTTCAGAAAATGCAATGAAACAAGCAAAAGAAGAATTAGATACAAATCTTGGAAAATTAAAAATCTTCTTAAATGGTAGAAAAAATATTTTTAGCGATTATTCATCACAATCACACAATGCTGATGAAAATTTAAAAATGATAACAGAAGCAAAAACTGCTTTTGAAGATGCACAATTGCAATTAAATAATCTTGAAAATTCTTTAGAAAAATATTTACAATCATCACCTTCTTTTATTACAGAATTTCTTTCACCACAAGGAATTATGACAAAAAAACGCAATATAGATTCAAAAATAAATAAAAATATTGCGGATATTGAAGATATAAATTCACAAATTTCACAAATTCATACAGAAAACACAAATTTGTCTGGAAAAATTTCTGAATATAAAGAAACTTTAAACAAACTTAGAATGAACGAAGCTCAAATGCGAGAGCAAACTAATTCCGCAAAAAATCAGATTTCTATGTTAGAGAGAAGTCTTTCTTCCGAACAAAATACATTGAGAAGTATTGATGATGAACTTTTTGCAGAAACAAAACATTCAGAAGAAATTAATGAACAAATAAATTCTGTTCAAGATGAATTAAATGAAATTGAATATCGGGGAAAAAAACTTGCAGAGCAATTAAATAAACTTGATGAAGATATTGCAAAATGTAATAAATCTGTAAGTGGAAAAAGTAATTCTCTTCAAAAAAAACAAGAAGAACAAAATAAATATCAAGAACAATATGAACGTCTAACTTTAACAATAAATTCCGCTGATAATGATATTAAAAATGTAAAACAAAATTTCCAGGATCAATATTCTAGAGACCTTATGGAATTTGAAGAAAGAATGTATAAAATTACAGTTTCAGCATCAGAATTGAGAGAAAAACTTTCAAATGCCAAGAAAGATTTTCAAGCGTTAGGTTCTGTAAATCTTATGGCACCTGAAGAATTCCAAGAAGTAAAAGATCGCTATGAAAGACAAAAATCAAATTATGAAGATACACAAAAGTCTTTGGAAAATTTAGTTCGTGTAAGTGAAGAAATAAAATCAAAATCATCAGAAATGTTTTTGGAAACTTACAATCAAATTAAAAAGAATTTTCATAATATGTTTAGACGACTTTTTAATGGTGGAAGAGCGGAATTAAAACTTGAAAATCCGACAAATATTCTTACTTCCGGAATTGATATTTATGCACAGCCACCTGGAAAAAAACTTGAAAATATTGCTCTTCTTTCTGGTGGAGAAAAAACTATGACCGCAGTTGCACTTTTATTTGCAACATATCAAGTTAGACCAAGTCCTTTCTGCCTTTTAGACGAAATTGATGCAGCGTTAGATGATAAAAATGTTTCGAGTTTTGTTGCCGCTTTGGAAACTTTTGCAAGTGTGAGCCAATATATCGTCATCACTCATAATAAAAAAACTGTAATGGGTGCTGGAACAATGCTTGGTATTACAATGGAAGAGTCTGGAATAAGTAAAATCATAGCCTTAAAACTTGATGCTGATATTGAAAAACAAAAAATAACACCAACTGATGACAATTTTAAGGAAGAAGATGTTCCTGATGAAGAAGGCGTTGTTATTCCACCTCGTCCTCCAAAAAGAAAAACTGGAGATAAAGAATAATGAAATTTTCAAATTTTATTGAAAATTTTAAGGAAAAATTACATTCTCTAAAAGAAACGATTATCAATTTTTATAAAGAAAATAAAAAAATCACTTTGATAATCGCAGTTCTTTTTTGTGCAATTTTAATTTCAATCATTATTCTTATAAATTATCCTAAAAAAGAAAAAAACATTGAAGAACAAAATATTGTTCTTACAGAAGAATTAATAATTCCAAAAGGTCTAGAATTACCAAAAGATTACAATATTAATAGAAAAAATAAAGAAAATTGGAATAAACAAGATTCTGAAAAATGGTTTACTATTCCAACAGAAAAAGAAATAGAAGATTTATCTAAATCTAACGACAAAATGATAGAAGAAATTATAGGAGTTGCACCATGAAAAAATATTTTATTTTAATGTTTAGCATTTCATTTTTATTTTTTTCATGTGCTTCAACAAATATTGAAGATACAAAAACGGAAGATTTAAATTCTCAAGATGGAAAAATTGAAAGAGTTGAACAAACTCAAGAAAATCAAACTGATTTTCCGTCAGAAGATATTACTTCAGAAAATATTACTGATGAAGAAGTTTCTGATGAAACTGAAAATCTTATTTCTGAACAATATCCAAAATTAGAAGAAATTGTTGAACCAGAAATTACAGATTTAGAATGGAGTAGCGAAACGGAAGAAAATCAAGAAGTTTCTCAAGAAAAAAATGATGAAAACACAGAAGAAATTTTAGAAGAAATTCCCGAAGATGACATTCTTACTCCAACAGAAGAAACTTTTACAGAAGGTGTTCAACCAGAAGAAGCTCAATCAATTCCACAAGAAATTACAGAAAATAAAGAATCTAATAATGATGAAAGTTCTTTAGGAAATAATGATGAAAATTTTTCCCAAGAAGATGAAATAATTGATATTTCCAAAGATAATAATTTTGATATTGTTGAAGAAATTGATGAAGTAAACGAAACCGATGAAAAAGGAAATTCTGAAAATGAAAAAAATATTATTCCATCAAGAAAAATCAGTTTGAAAATTGGTCAAACTTTAGAAGTTGAATATCCAGGTTCTGGATGGATTTTTATGGGAGCGACTGATAATTCAAAAGATTTTACTTTTCTTGGGAAAAAATTAGGAACAGAAAATACAAAATTTTCTTTTAAAGCGAAAAATGCAGGAAATAAAATTTTACATTTCTACAAAAATGATATTCTTTCTCAAAATTATATTGATGATTATCTTGAAGTTGAAATTTTAAATGAAAAAGATTCTTCTGCAAAAACAATATCTGCACCAGAATATAAACAACAAATCATAACTAAAAACCAGCAAAATAATGAAGAAAATTTTCTAGAAACAGAAATTGAACAAACTCAAACTTCTGAAAATAATGATTTTGAAAATAATTCTATTGAAAAAACAAATAATGAAGAACTAATTTTTGATGAAACTTCTAATAATGAAAATAAAACGTCTTTATCAGAAGATGAGATAAAATCTTTACTTATTGAAGCAAAAAATCTTTTTGATGAAAAAAAATATCAAGAATCGCTTTCAAAATTAAATCTTTTTATAGAATTTTCAAATGAAAATCGAGATGAAGCGTTATTTTTGCAAGGTCAAATTTATGAATCAAATTCTGATTATAAAAATATAAAAAAAGCATTAGAATCTTATAAAAATCTGACAAAAAATTATCCTACAAGTTCTTATTGGGATTCTGCAAATAAAAGAATTATATATTTAACAAAATTTTATCTTGAAGGAAGATAATTGGAGGCATAAATAATGTTAAAAAAATTTACAAAATTTGTGATACTTTTTTTTGTTGCTGGCATTTTTGTATCTTGTACCGTAACAAAACCTGTTGAACCAGAAAAAAGTATTACTGTAGTTGGAAGTGCAAGTATTCCTGTAAAAGCGGATATTGTATCCATCACTTTTCGAGTAAGAACTATAGAATGGAATGTTAATAGAGCAGTTGAAAATAATGCAAATATAACAGCAAAAGTTCTTGAAGCAATAAAAAATGCTGGAGTTGATTCAAATGATATTTCTACAGTTGATTATAATATTTCTCAAGATTTATCAAAATCATATCCTGGACAATATACTGTTTTAAATTCTATACAAGTATTGATTAGAAATACTGAAATTACAGGAAATGTTATCGATGCTGCAATTGTAAATGGTGCAAATGGATTAACTTCATATCAATATTTGGTAGGAGATAAAACAACTGCACTAAGACAAGCAAGAACTCAAGCAATTCAAAATGCACAAGATGCAGCAAATCTTCTTGCAAGTGTAGCTGGTACTAAAGTTGGAAACGTTATGGAAATTAATGAAAATTTTTCAACAGATATAACTCAACCAGTAACACTTTTAAGAAGTGCTACAAATATTCAAGAAGGATATATTCAAGTTCAATCAAATGTAACAGTTCGTTACTCTTTAGAATAGAAAAATTTATAAGATAAAACCGCTAAAATAATACGGATTTTATCTACATAAGGTTTGCGTTGCAACCTTTTTTTGGAGGAAAAAATGTTAGACTATAAATTTATAAAAGATAATTTGGAAGCTGTAAAACAAAATATCATAAACAGAAACATGACTGCAGATGCAGATAAAGTTGTAGAACTTTTTGATAAAAGAAATGCTTTAGTTACAAAATTGCAAGCGTTACAACAAAAAAGAAATGAAAATGCTCAATCAATGAAACAGAAATTAGATGCTGAAAAACGTCAAGAACTTATAAATATTGGAAAACAAATTAAGGAAGAAATTTCTGCGATTGAAAATGAAGAAAAACAAATTTCTCAAGAACTTGAAGAAGCTGCAAGAAAAATTCCAAATATGGTTCATCCTGATGTTCCTGTTGGAAAACTTGATACAGAAAATCTTGAAGTAAAAAAAGTAGGAATTCCACGAAAATTTGATTTTGAGCCAAAAGATCACGTTCAACTTGGAGAAAGTCTTGACATTATCGATTTTGATAGAGGAACAAAAGTTTCTGGACCAAAATTTTATTATTTGAAAAATGAAGCAGTATTTTTGGAGCAGGCATTAATTATGTATGCTTTAAATACTTTAAGAAAACATAATTTCAAACTTTTTATCACTCCAGATGTTGCAAAAGAAGATGTCTTAAAAGGAATTGGTTTTAATCCTCGCGGAAATGAATCTAATGTTTATGCAATTGAAGATGAAGGAACTTGTCTTGTTGCAACTGCTGAAATCACTTTGGGTGGTTATCATCAAGATGAAATTCTAAATAAAGAAAATTTTCCTTTACTTTATGGAGGACTTTCTCATTGTTTTAGACGAGAAGCAGGAGCCGCAGGTCAATTTTCAAAAGGACTTTATCGTGTTCACCAATTTGACAAAGTTGAAATGTTTGCCTACTCTACTCCAGAACAGTCAAACGAAATTCATGAAAAATTACGCTTAATTGAAGAAGAAATTTTTGAAGGATTGGGAATTCCTTTCCATGTTGTAGAAACCTGCACAGGAGATTTAGGTGCTCCAGCATATAGAAAATGGGATTTGGAAGCTTGGATGCCAGGACGAAATGGCGGCGAATATGGAGAAGTTACTTCTACTTCAAATTGTACAGATTATCAGGCTAGAAGATTAAATATAAAATATAAAGATGATGACGGAAAAAATAAATATGTTCATACATTAAATGGAACTGCTATTGCAGTAGGAAGAGCAATGCTTGCTATTCTTGAAAATTATCAAAATGCAGATGGTTCAGTAACTATTCCACCAGTATTAGTTCCATTCTGTGGATTTGATGTAATTAAACCTAAAAAATAAAATTACAAACATTTATAAAGGAAGTAAAATTTATGGAAGATAAAAATATCACAAAAAAGATTTATTTTGTTTTAATATTTTTTGCTATTATATTAACAGGTTTTTTATGTAAAAATTTAGCTTCAGTTTTACTTCCTATTATTTTTGCAATTTTTCTATCATCAATACTTTATCCAATTATAAGAATTTTAAAAAATAAAACAAAAATTCCTTGGGGACTTTCAACAGTAATACTTGTGATTGCAGTTCTTGTAATTTTGATTGCGTTATCATCTTTGTTAGGTTCAAGTCTTACAACAATTGCTTTAGAATATCCAAAATACGAAACAAAATTTATGATAATTTATAAAAAATTCGCAGAACTTTTTGGATTAAATTTTGATGAAGGTCAATCTTTTATAAATAATATTTGGCAATCATTTAAGGTTAGAGAATATACTCAAAAATTAGCAATTTCATTATCAACTGGAGTAATTTCTTTTGGAAAAACTTTATTCACAGTATTTTTATTATTAACTTTCTTACTTTTAGAAATGCAATTTTCAGGCGAAAAACTAAATTCTGCTTTTCCAGAAAAAGAAACAAACAAAAAATTAAAATCTATTACAAAAAATATTCTTTCAGAAATTGTACATTTCACTTCAATAAAGGCAATTGTTTCTTTAGCTACAGGAATTTTAGTTTATGTAGTTTTAATTATTTTTAAAATTGATTTTCCAATTGTTTGGGCATTTTTAGCTTTTGTGATGAATTTTATTCCTATTTTTGGTTCAGTTATATCTTGTTTATTAACAGCACTTTTTGCAACAATTCAATTTTTTCCTGAAAGTTTAGCAAAACCTATTGCAATTTTTTTATTAATGGTTTTAATCAATTTTGCAATTGGAAATATCATAGAACCACGAATTGAAGGTAAACATCTTGGATTATCTCCTTTTGTAATTTTAGTAAGCCTTTCTATTTGGGGATACATTTGGGGATTCGCAGGAATGATTTTTGCAGTTCCAATTATGGTAAGTCTAAAAATTGTATGCGAAAATATTGATTATTTAAAACCTATTGCAGTATTTTTAGGTTAAAACTCAAATAAAAAGATTTTTTGTTGCTTTTTCATAAAGAAATCTCAAATCTTCCTCTTGAATTGAAGTATATTTAAAATCTACGCAGAATTTTTTTTCATCTTCTGTTTTATAGATTTTATTTACAATTGCAGTTACAAAAATATCTCTTGAGGTTATTGGACCTTGCTTTAAAAGAAAAGAAAGTTTTAAACCATAATCATCTTTTAAGGTAAAATTATAAGTTGTAAAATCGTATCCCATTACAATTCTTTCATGATCAACATACAAAATATTTAATGGTTTTTGCCGATTTTCCATTGCTTCCATTTTTTTTATTTTATCATCAGTGAGATAACGACAAATTGGAATAAGTTGAAGTCCATTTCCAATATTTTTTTCAACTTTCGCAGATTCCACAAATTTTTCAAGAAGATTTTTTGCTTTTTTTTGATTTTCTAAAGGAATGATTTTCCAAACTGGACGTTCAAATAATTTTAAATCATCATAAGGAATACAATTTAGAGAAAGTTCTTTTAAGGTTTTACATTCTATATAAATTAAAGATGAAAAATCATACTTTTTTTCTTCAACTTCATCTGTAATTCTATTAATAATATTTGGAATTTTCAAAATTAAATTATCATTTTTTGCTCTTACCGGAGAATAAAAATACAGACCTACCCGATTATAATAAAATTCAACTTTTACATTTTTTCCTACAAAATTTTTAACAACATCAGGAGGATTTTTTAGTTCAATATCACCATTTTTTTGCACTGCTAAATGTTCAGCCTTTATTGCAATTGGAAAAACTTGTGATGTTAGAGAATGAATTTCATTTTCAGAATCATTTTCTTGATTTTCATTTTGAACTGTTAGCGTAACCGGAATATTTCCATCAATTAGATATTGTAAAACAAGTTCTCTTTCAATTCCTGATAATTCTTTATTTTTCATTTTTTAACTCCCATTGCGAAATTGTAACTTGATAAATAATTTTATCCTTATTTGGATTCACTAAAACTTCAAAATACATTTTTCCTTTATCATTTTCAAAACATAATGGAATTTGCATAAAATTTTCATCAGAAGTAAAAAAAGGTTTTCCAATAAAATATTTTTTAAATAATTCTTGAGTTCCATCAAACTGATTTTCATAAAAATTTTTCTTATAAATTGATTTTAAATTATTAATGAAAAAAATGGAATTAAATTTATAATCATCATAAAAAAAACTATTTAACGATGATAAATTTCCTTCAGAAATAAAATTGCAAAAATCTTGTAATTTTGAAAGAGTTTTTGAGTCTATTAAAGAAATATCTAAATTTGTAAAATTCTGCAACGAAGGATAAACTAGAGATTTATAATCACACAAAATCTTATATAAATCTGAAGAAAGATTAAGATTTTCAAGAACAATTTCATTTTCTGCAATTAATTTTTTTGTAAGGCGTTCAGGTTCAATTTCTTCCGTCCAATTTTCAACTTCTTCTTTTGATTTTACAACTGATTTTATTGTTTTTGTATAATAATTTTCTTTCACAATTTCTTGATTATTAGAGCAACTAAAAAATAAAAAAAACAAACTAAAAACAATAAAGATTTTTTTCATCATCATAACTATAACATAAAAAAAATCAAAATAAAAGCGTGTTTTTTTTTTATGAAGTAAAAACTTCCAGACTAAAATCTTTTTTGAAAAATCACTATTGAGAAAAATCCATTTTTCAGCGATAATCATTTTTATTGAGGAAAAAAAAATGTCTGTACTTGCATTTCAGTCTGATTATATGGAAGGAGCTCATCCTGCTCTTATAAAAAAACTTGTAGAAACAAATCTTTTTCACACTCAAGGCTATGGTCAAGATGATTTTTCTGAAGAAGCACGGAATCTAATTAGAAAAGCGTGCAATGCTCCAAACGCAGAAGTTCAATTTCTTGTCGGTGGAACGCAGACAAATGCGACAATAATTGATTGTCTTCTTAAAAACTGGCAAGGCGTTATTTGTGCAGACAGTGGACATATTCAAGTTCACGAAGCGGGGGCTGTCGAATTTATAGGACACAAAGTTCTTCCGTTAGAAAGTAAAAACGGTAAGATTTTTGCAGAACAGATTGAATCTTACATTTCAGATTTTTATAATGACGGAAATTGGCAACACATGGTTGAACCCGGAATGATTTATATCTCTCAACCAACAGAATTTGGAACTCTTTATTCAAAAAAAGAACTTACAGAAATTTCAAAAGTTTGTCATTTACACCAAATTCCACTTTTTATTGATGGTGCTCGCCTCGCCTACGCACTTGGAAGTAAAGAAAATGACGTTTCACTTACAGATTTAGCAAAATTTTCTGATGCATTTTACATTGGTGGAACAAAATGCGGTGCCCTTTTTGGAGAAGCTGTTGTTCTTCCAAATCCTAAATTAATTCCACATTTTATAACACAAATAAAACAACATGGTGCACTCTTAGCAAAAGGAAGAATTTTAGGAATTCAATTTGCAGAACTTTTTAAAAATAATCTTTACTTTAAAATTGGAAAATCTGCTGACATTTTTGCAACAAAAATTCAAGATGAACTGATTTCAAAAGGATTTAAACTTTATTTTAATTCTCCAACAAATCAGATTTTTTTTATAATTGAAAATTCAAAATTAGAAAAACTTTCACAAAAAGTAATGTATAGTTTTATGGAAAAATATGATGAAGATCACAGCGTAATCCGATTTTGCACAAGTTGGGCGACAACAAAAGAAGATGTAGAAAAACTTTGTGAAGTAATTAGAAATTTTGAGTAAGATTATTTATTTTTTTATTAAAACCGATTTTTTTATCCATTCATCTAAAAAATCCATCTGCTCTTTTGTATGAAACCAATGTTCCCCGTTTTTCATTATGGAAAGATTTGCTTTTGTTTTATCTGCAAAACTTTTTATTGTTTCTAAAGACGTCAGATGATCTTTCTCTCCGTATAAAATGAAAGTTGGAATTTTCCAATTTAGAGGATTTTTCCGCACATAACACAAATATTCCCACGAAAGTGTTTCACCAAAATTTGTTGGAATCTCGCGTTTTTCTTCCAGTTCTTTTTCACTCACGTTTGCCCAGACAATCATATTGCAGATGAGTTTTTCCATATCTACAACTGGTGAAATAAAAAACGCCCTGCTGATTTTTTTGTCTGAAAGAGATGCCATTGAGAAAAAAGCTCCGATGCTGTTTGCAATCAAAACCACAGAATCATATTTTTTGCTAACAGAATCAAAAAGTGCAGGGAATTCTCTTTTTGCCTCCCAAGGATTTTGCGATTTATAGTCAAATCCAATCACATCACTTTCTGGAAAAAGCGATTTGTAATGTTTCGCTTCATCAGCATTGCCGCCTTTTCCATGTACATAAATTACAAGTTTTTTCATTTTATTTTCCCAGCAATTTCAAAACTCTTTTCTCGTTCATTTGTAACTTGAATGTAGTTCATAAATCTTTCTCCAGCATTTTATTTTAATTTTTTAATTATTACACTTCCTGATGCATTATGTCCGTTTACAGAAATTTGATAATTTCCAGATTCATGAATATTTAATGTAAATTTCGTATTTGAAAGTTTTCGTCCTTCATAAATCGGTTCTTTTCCAGGAAGAACAACAGAAACATCAATAAAACCTTTTTCTTGAAGAATTGAAACTAAAACTGTATCACCTTCTGACAATTTTAAAAATCCAGTTTTTTGTTGATTAAAAATTGTATAATCCATTTTAATACAATCTTCTGAAAAAGAAATATTTCCGTCAAACTGACTACAAGAAATAATCAAAATGCAAAAAATAAATGTAATTTGTAATAATAATTTTTTCATAGATTCTCTTTTATTAGCAATATTCTCTAAATTGCTTCAATATACATATTATAACAGATTTTTTTTATCAATCATATCTACGAACAATAGATAATTCAATAAATTGTGGAAAAATTCATAAAAATGGAGTATTATTTTTTAGTATGCAGGCGAAGCCTTTTGTAAAATGGGCTGGCGGAAAAAGCCAGCTGCTTGATAAAATCAGAGAAAAATATCCGCAAAAAATCAAAAAATACTGCGAGCCTTTTGTCGGCGGCGGCGCGGTGCTGTTTGATATTTTAAATAACTTTCAGCCAGAAAAAATTTTAATAAACGATATAAACAAAGATCTTATAAATACTTACAGCCAAGTAAGAAATAATCCTGATATGCTGATTTCAAAATTGGCGGAACTTCAGGATATTTACAGAAAACAGTCTTCAGAAAAAAACAAAGAACTTTTTTATGAAAAACGTGCTAGATTTAATGAGCTGAAAATAAGTGAAAATGACGCTGAAAATCTTGAAAAAGCAGCATTATTCATTTTTTTGAACAAAACCTGTTTTAATGGTCTTTACCGTGTGAATAAAAAAGGCGAGTTCAACGTTCCGTTCAACAATGCAAGAAATCCGTTGATTTGCGATGAAGAAAATTTGAGGGCTTGTTCCGGGCTTTTACAAAATGTTCAAATGAAAGTTGGCGATTATAAGAATTGCAAGAGTTTTATTGATTCAGAAACTTTCGTTTATCTTGATCCGCCGTATCGGCCGCTTACCCAGACTTCTGCTTTTACTTCGTATTCGGAAAACGGATTTTCGGACAAAGAGCAAATCGAGCTTGGAAATTTTATAAAAGAAATTTCAGAAATCGGAGCAAAAGTTCTTGCAAGCAATTCTGACCCAAAGAATGCAAACAAAGAAGATAATTTTTTTGATGAACTGTATTCAAACTTTGAAATCAAGAGAATCTCCGCTTCAAGAATGATAAATTCAAATGCAAAAAAACGCGGAGCAATCAGCGAGCTTTTAATAAGCAATATTGCAGCTCTTTTTTAGGAGGGGGAAAAATGAAATACAGATTTACTGCGGAAGAACTTTTTAACCTTCCAGAATACAAACAGATTTTTATTTCAGAAATCGGTAATCCTGCTGATGATGATTACGCAAAGAGTAAACTCAGAAAAGACATCGCAAAAACAAGGAACTATAAAGATGATATTTTTTATCACGCTACAGGAGGAACTTCAGAAATTGGAGTTGGCAAAGGCTTATACCTTGGAAAAGACAAAAATGCTGTTCATAACTTTTATAATGGCGAAGGAGAATTTGGAGATGAAGTTGAAATTTATCAAGGAAATCCAAATTTCATTGATTTAACAGAACCAAATAAATTTGAAGAGTTTGAAAAAGAATCTATTGCAAAATATGGCAAATCATCAGATAAAAACTATTTGAAAGAAAATACATTAAACCTTGGATTTGATGGAATCCGCTATTTTGATCCATGCACAACAGGCGAAGAATTTGTTTTATTTAATTTAGATAAAGTAAAAATAATTTCAAAGAAAAAGCGGAAAAAAGAGGATTTATTAAATTTTTTTAATTAATAAAAAGGAGTTTTATGAAACGGAATTTCACAGACTGGCTTTCAACTTTTCGTGACAGCATTGCGACTTATTCCTATTATATTGATTTTGAAAAAGTCTATGGAAATGTTGAAAATATAAAAATCGAACTGAATATTTTAAATTCTCTTATTGGCTCAAAGTCAATTGAAAAAGACTTTGAGAAAATTCTTTCAAAATACCCGGAAACTTTAAAATGCATTCCGATTCTTCTTGCTGTCCGCAATTCTGAAATTTCAGTTTCTGATGAAAGCGGAAGCCTCATTTTTAATTTTTCGGCTTCAAAACAAACTGTTTCTGAATATTCTGACTTTATGAAAAAATCCGGACTTTTTAATCTTTTACAGAATCATCTTGTGAACAATCTTGTTGATTATGTTACAGGTGTGGAAACTGGACTTGATTCAAATGGCAGAAAAAATCGCGGCGGTCATCTTATGGAAGACTTAGTTGAAAGCTACATAAAAAAAGCCGGATTTGAAAAAGGCAAAAATTATTTTAAGGAAATGTACATCCACGAAATCACGGAAAAATGGAATGTTGATTTATCCGCAATTTCAAACCAAGGGAAAATGGAAAAACGGTTCGATTTTGTTGTAAAAACTGAAAAACAAATTTATGTTGTTGAAACGAATTTTTACGGAAGCGGCGGCTCAAAACTGAATGAAACCGCAAGAAGCTACAAAACTTTATCAGGTGAAATTGACACAATTAACGGCGTAACTTTTGTTTGGTTCACAGACGGAAACGGCTGGCAAAGCGCACGGCATAACCTGGAAGAAACATTTGATGTGATGGAGAATATCTACTGTATAAAAGATTTAGAAGATGGCGTGATTGGAAAAGTTTTTAGATAAAGGGGGAGAATGAATAAGATGTCATTTACATTTAGACATAATGCAGGTTTTGGAAAGCGAATAGAGTATTATATAATAGGTTTGATGTTGAAAGACGGTTTAGATTGTTATGTTCCTTTGGTTGATGATGATGGAATTGATTGTGTAATAAGACAAGCTAACGGGCATTTTATTGAGGTACAAATAAAAGCTAGATCAAATGATGTAAAAATGGGAGATGCTGCTTTATTCGCTGCATTGGAGCATGAAAAAAGAGAGAATTATTTTTTTGTTTTTTATTCTGAACGTCTGCAAAAAAGATGGATTATGTCATCAGAAGAATTCTTAAAAGAATGTGTAACAAACAAAACTGGGAAAAATAAAGGAAAGAAAAGCATTTGGTTTAATGGTTGCAAAACTGATAAAAATGGAGAAAAAAAAGAATATCCAAAAGATAAGTTTAACAGATACTTAGCAGATGATTTTTCACGTTTTAAATAAAAACACAGATGAGGAAAGTTTATGAACATAATAGATTTGTATGAAATAATGGCTCAAAATAGGGCTGATATTAGAAAAAAAGTTGTCATTGAATTTCTAAAAGAGTCAGCTGGATCTTCAACAGAAACTTCAAAATATGAATATAATGTTGAAAAATATAAGGATTATAAAATAGTTTTAAAACGTCCTGGTGTTTTTAAAAAAGGCTTTGATTTTACTGTTAATATAAGAGGACTTTATTTCAAAAAAAACAGAAGATATGAAAATCCTAGCTTTGATGATATAAAAGATGCTTTATATTATGCAAAAAATAATTTTCCAGATGATTATACATTTGTGAAAGATGAAATAAATAAGATTTTCAACGTTGAGTTTTATGATTTTTCAAAATTACAAAATATACAATTTGAAGATTTTCTAGGTAATAAACATCCAATAGCAATTATTCTGTTGGCAATAAAATGGCTCTTTATATCAGAAGATATTTCATATTGGAATTGGTCTGGGCGCAATATGTTCATGAATGATTTGAAAGAGCATAACTTGGCATAAAATGCTCCGCTCGTTCTACAAATCTCCAAACCGCGATTTTACTCTTCTTCAAGGCGACTGCATTGAACTTTTGAATCAGTTTGATTTTCAATTTGATATGATTTTCGCTGACCCGCCTTATTTTCTTTCCAATGGAGGAATTTCTGTTCAGTCGGGAAAGCAGGTCAGCGTGAACAAGGGAGAATGGGACAAATCGCATGGGTTTGATGCGGACAATGAATTCAATTATAAATGGCTAAAGCTTTGCCGTGAAAAGCTAAAGGAAAACGGCACAATTTGGATTTCAGGAACATACCACAATATTTTTTCTGTCGCGCAAATGCTGAGCAAACTTGATTTTAAGATACTCAACTGCATTACATGGGCAAAAACGAATCCGCCGCCAAATCTTTCCTGCAGGTTTTTCTCTCATTCGACTGAATTTATTCTGTGGGCAAGAAAAAGCAAAAAAGTTCCGCATTATTTCAACTACGAGCTTATGAAGGAAATCAACGGCGGAACTCAAATGCGGGATTTGTGGAGCTTGCCGTCAATCGCAAAATGGGAAAAATCGTGCGGAAAACATCCGACACAAAAGCCGCTTCCGCTACTGGCTCGGATTATCTTGGCAAGCACAAAAGAAAATGGCTGGATTTTAGACCCGTTCGCAGGAAGTTCAACAACTGGAATCGCCGCAAGCCTTTTGGGAAGGCGTTTTCTTGGAATTGAACAGAAAACAGAATTTCTGGAACTTTCCAAGGCGCGCCGAGAGGAAATTGAAAATCCACAGATTCGCAATGCTTACCGCGAAAAAATCTTGAAATATTCAGACAAGCCGTTGAAAGAAATTTTAGAGATTCATGAAAATGCTCCGTATTTTGGAATAGATTTGCCAGTCGAATGATTAAAAATTCATTCAACTTAAAAAATGCGTTAGGGATAGTTGTGGCGGCGAAGCCGTTCCGAAGCGAAACGTAGGAATGGAGTGACAACGCAACCACGAATTCTGCGAACTGCTGACGCACCGCTCAATTCTCGCAGCATGTGCATTCTGCATAC